>JAEEGL014338956.1_pt1 | contig 44787 bp, 39 predicted proteins | sample 9134231 | NCBI WGS metagenome assembly JAEEGL01 (sample SAMN16246548, study PRJNA631951) | gut metagenome | biome: gut microbiome; feature: rumen; material: fiber-attached | host: Bos | place: Iran: Karaj | collected 2018-10 | reverse complement strand
GATCTTGCTCCTCTGTAGCCCTTAGCAAGCTTTAATACTCTATTATGTTTTTTCTTGGCATTTAAGCCACCTTTAATTCTTGCCATTGTTTACTTCCTCTCTTTCCTTAGATGTAAGGTAATATCTTCTTCATGTTCTTAACATTTGTGCTGTCCGTAACTGCAGCCTGTCTGAGATTTCTTTTTCTCTTTGTAGACTTCTTTGTTAAGATATGACTCTTATAAGCTTTGGATCTTTTTAACTTACCTGTTCCTGTTAATTTAAAGCGCTTTGCAGCTGCTCTGGATGTCTTCATTTTAGGCATGGTGTAGTTCCTCCTTAGTAAAAATATATTTTAACTGTTACTTCTTTTCAGCCAAAACCATAGCTATCGAACGACCTTCGACTTTCGCTTCTTTTTCAAGAGTTGAAACATCCGAAAGGTCATTTGCAAAATCATCGAGAAGTTTTTTGGCCATGGGAATTCCGTGAGCCATTTCTCTTCCTCTGAAACGTACCGTAACCTTAACCTTTTCGCCTTTGGTAAGGAATTTTCTTGCCGCATTCTTCTTTGTATTGAAATCGTTTGTATCAATATTGGGAGAAAAACGGATTTCCTTAACTTCGGTAACTTTCTGTTTCTTTTTGTTCTCTTTTTCTTTTCGAAGCTGCTCGTACTTGAATTTTCCGAAATCTTCTATACGACATACGGGAGGGTTGGCGTTGGGAGAGATCATGATTAAATCAAGTCCCGCATCGTCTGCTCTTCTCATTGCTTCGCCCGTGGGCATAACACCGAGCATTTCACCTTCCTCGGAAATAACTCTTACCTCAGAATCTCTTATCTGATCGTTAATAATATAGTCGTTGTTCTTCATATTCCTCCGTATGACAGATTTAAAAAAATAGAGTGGACGAAAATATCCACTCTAATATAAAAAGTTTATTGATTACTTTTACATATTAACGCCGAAAACGCAATTGTCGTCGGGTGAGAGCGGATACTCTTCTTGGTTTTTGCACTTTGATAGTGTAACTTATTTTTTTCTTAAAGTCAACACTTTTTTCTATATTAAATCACCCAGGATTATAATCATGTATTGAGCCATATAATACAGTCCGAAAGCCGCCGCTCCGAGGCAGTAAAACAAAATCGCTCCCCAGTTAAACGCCGCGCATCTTTTCGTTCCTTTTTGACCGAGCATCATGCCCTTTCTTACCTTCAGTGCTTTTCCGATGAAGCAAAGCGCCAGAATAATTCCTATAAATACAAGAAGCAGATAAAAGCATACCGTAACTACGGAATAAACCGCACCGAATATTGTAAGCGGCGAATCAAAAAGCGCCCATAATTCTTCGGTTGCATGCTTCATCGCTATCTCTGCCATAAGCGGGTCTTCGGTATTGATATTTGACATTTTTTCCAATATTTCCGAGAACGAATCGGAAAATCCGTCCGGAAGCATTTTTGAAGAAAGCGGAATGATAGCCGAGGAATACATATTATATCCCATATGGAAAAATATCGTATTCCATATATTTCCGGTTTTGCAGTAAACATATGCAAAAAGGATGCCGAGGGAAAATGCATAAAAGAACTGAATGAAATTTCCGTGAAATACGGCAAAGGTAAAGCCGGAAATCATAATGGCCGCTCCGAATCCGTATTTGGAAGTTTTATCAATCAGAATTTTTCTGAATATCAACTCTTCCAAAACGGGAACAAGTATTCCGACGGTAAGCACTCCCAAAAAATAATATGCCCAACTGTCATTGGCATAAAGCATTTCCTGTATCAGATTCGATCCGGACAAAGACGATAACAATAACTTTGTAATCGTAGCGGGAAGGCAAATGAAAACTTCTACTATCGCACCGATTATTGCTCCCACACCGCCGATGCCGAAGCATATAATCATTATCAAAAGCCACCAACCGAAATTAAGTTTTTCTCTGTTCGGCTTATATGACTTGTCTTTAAATGTAAGGAAATACAAAGACAAAAGACCGCATGCATCCCCGACAAGAAGATAAATATACTGGAAAATCGCCGAAACGGTATCGACTGCCCCGATATCCTTAAGTGTCATGTAAAAGGAAAGCATTCCCCGTTTTGAAAGCGCATCCAAAACAGCCGTAAATATTTTTCCGCCGACGGCCAATACAAATTCCGCAACAAACATTATTGCCAAGGACAGAGTGAGCTTCCAGAGAAAAGAAGCAAAATATGCTTTTTTCTGCTTTTTGACTGTTTTTTCCCTTAAAGCAATATCGATTGCCGGAAACGGTTGCATATTGTTTTGTTCGTTAATGTTTATATTATCCATAAATTAAGCGTTTTTGCCGCAGCATTTTTTGTATTTCTTTCCGGAACCGCAGGGGCAGGGATCGTTGGGATAAACTTTGGTTTCTTTAACAATCGTCGTAGAAGCTTTCTGTTCCTTGTAAAGAGCCTTCTTTTCGTCTTCCGTGAAATATTCGTTCCACTCTTCAAGGTTGTAAAGCCAGTCAGCGCCTGCGGCAACCATGTTTTTGTACAAAAGTTCCTTGTCATATTCAAGGGAAATCATTGTATCTTCTTCCATATCCTCAATGGGATTGGGAGTAACAAGCGAATCGTTGATACCGTCAAGAATACCGGTCATGTAAAAAATATCGATATCATATTTTTCGCTGAGTTCCTTAACCGTACCTTTAACAACATCTTTTTCGGGAAGGAGCTTCTGATAAAAGCCTTTCTCCAAGGCAAAATATGTATTCCAGATAGGCTGAAGCTGTGATCTGTCAGCTCTCTCGTCATATGCTTTTGAACGCCATACATCAAGCAATTTCATAAATAATTACCATCCTTTGTAAAAAAATATTTCGATTTCGCATCGATATTCAGTATAAAACAATTATATATAAAATGAAAGTTATTTCTTTGTCCTTGACTAATCCTTCTTATAATTTTATATTTAAATTAAGAAAACAAGATAACCTTCGCACAACCGAAAAAGGAAAAAATATGATTAAAAAAATCCTGGCTATAATCGGAATCGCACTTATATTTCTTTGGATTGCGGCAACTTTTGTCATTGCGGTGTTTCCCATTCCTTTAAAAGAAACAATATTTCCCATAATGGCTGTGGGATGTGTATTCCTTCCCATAGTTTTATGGATATTCCTTTGGATGATCAGTTTCATCACGGGAAAGAAAAATATCGCTTCTCCCGATAACGGTGTGAAAAAGCCCGATTTAATCGTATCGGAAGAGACAAAAAGCGAAGAAAACGAAGAAACAAACGAAAATAATTAGTTTACATAAATTCCCCGATTTCTTTTTGAATCGTGGGAATTATTTTTATGTCTTTGAAATTCAGTTCAAAATAAGCCCTTAACAAATCAACGAATATCACTTCGGTTCCGTAATGCGACGCATCTATGATGCCAAGTCCTCTTTCGTGTGCATCAAGCGCGGTATGATATGTTATGTCTCCCGTTATAAGCAAATCGCATTTTTCCCTTATGCATTCTTCAACCATTGATTTTCCGGCGCCCGTACAAACGGCCACACGTTCAATCATTCTGTCTAAATCTCCGTACACCTTAACAATATTCTGTCCGAAAGCTTCTTTGGTTCTTATCACGGCTTCTCTTAAACTTATGTCAACCTCTTCCTTGTTGTCGTTTAAGAATTTGCCTATGCTTCCTATTCCGATAAGTTTATCGTCTTGATTTATGTTAACTTCAATCGCTCTTTCTTTTTTAATTTTCAAAAGCTCGTTTGCTACATCGGAAAGCCCGGTTGTGTCCATATTTGTATGCATGGCAATGTAATTGATATTGCCGTTTGCAAGTTTTAATATTCTCGAAGTTATAAAATCTTCTGAATTTATTTTCAATACCGGAGAAAAAATAAGCGGATGATGGGAAATAATAAGATCCGCTTTAGCCTGAATGGCCTGTTTGACGACTTCGTCCGTAACATCCAATGTCACAAGTATTTTTTCGACATCCGCATCCATATCGCCGAGAATCAATCCGGAATTGTCCCATTCCTCCTGATACGAAAAAGGCGCTATTTTGTCCATGCATTCATAAATTTCTCTGACTTTCATTTTTTTCTCCAAGCAATTCTTTCTTGATATCTTACATGTTTTTCAAAGTTTCGTTTTTCCGTCCTGCCGGATTGCTTTTAATACCCCAAAAAAGGATTTCCTTTTATCCGATATCTTATTTTTCTTTCAGGATTTTCATTGTTTTTTGCTTTATCGGATATTTTTAAACTTCTCGTAAGCGGCATTCATTATATCCAATTCTTTTTTGATTATCGGAATTCTTCCGGAATCCGTCGGAAGATACGATTCGATTTCGGTATATTTGCCGATCATGAATTTAAGGAAGCTTTCGTATGTTTCGGCGTCCATTCCTTCATAATACGGATATTTGTATTTTACGCATTCGTTCATATCAAGCGAATCGTATATGTTTTTTAAAACAAAGGGAAGCGTCTCATAATCAACTAGCGAAAATACATTTTGAGAAGCAGAAGAAATATTGTTTCGTACTTTCATTACCGTATAATATTTGGAATCTTCAAGCACCATATCTTCAAACAATATTTCATAACCGCTTTTGTCCAAAAAGATTCTCACAAGTTCGATATCGGACTGAAGCTGGAGGTAAAAGCATTTCATTCTTCTGAAAAAACCATCCGCTTCGAATATGATTTTTACGCCCATAAGGCCGCCCATTCCGCATATCGTACATGCGTCAAAGGCATATCTGTCATATTCTTCCCCAAGTGATAAAAGTCCGTCGGAAAGGCATGTGTCGATTACATCCTCAAGACCGTATTCTTTTATATGATCTCTCGCTCTTTTAAGCGGACCTTCGTTAATGTCGGTGCATAACGCTTTTTTGATTTTGCCGGATCTGATAAGATCGATTGCCAAAAAACCGTGATCGCACCCTATATCAACCAGAAAAGCAGCCGGTTCAACCAAGTTTGCCACTTTTTCAAGTCTGTTTGACAAATTATACTTGTTCATTCCGGCTGCCTTTCAAAAAATAGTTTACATAATTTAGTCTTCGATATAATCACGAAGTTTTCCCGAACGGGAACGCTGGCGAAGTTTTCTTAAAGCTTTTGCTTCGATCTGACGGATACGCTCTCTTGTTACGCTGAATTCCTTACCGACTTCTTCGAGCGTTCTGGCTTTGCCGTCATCCATACCGAATCTTAAACGCAAAACCCTCTCTTCTCTGTCCGTAAGCGTTCCGAGAACTTCGTTAAGCTGCTCTTTAAGAAGCGTCTGCGTAGCGGCTTCAACGGGAATGGGAACGTTTTCGTCGGGAATGAAATCGCCCAAATGCGAATCTTCTTCTTCACCGATGGGAGTTTCGAGCGAAACGGGTTCCTGAGAAATTTTTAATATTTCTCTTACTCTCGAAACATCCATCTTCATATAATCCGCAATTTCTTCGGGCGTCGGTTCGCGACCGTATTCCTGAAGCAACTGACGGCTGACTCTGATGAGTTTGTTAATCGTTTCAACCATATGAACGGGAATTCTGATGGTTCTTGCCTGATCCGCAATGGCTCTGGTAATTGCCTGTCTTATCCACCATGTTGCATATGTCGAGAATTTATATCCCTTGCTGTAATCGAATTTCTCAACCGCTTTGATAAGTCCGAGGTTTCCTTCCTGAATAAGATCGAGGAAAAGAAGTCCTCTTCCGACATATCTTTTTGCGATTGAAACAACCAGACGAAGGTTCGCTTCGGAAAGCTTCTTCTTTGAATTCTCGCCTTCGTTGATTTTCTTTTCGAGTGATTTTCTTTCTTTTTCGGAAATCTTGTCGCCTTTTTCGGCAAGTTTTCTCTTGGCTTCTTCGCCGATTTCCATCTTCTTCGCAAATTCGATTTCCTCGTCTGCGGAAAGAAGAGGAACTTTACCGATTTCCTTAAGATACATTCTTACGGGATCGTCGGTATCGATACCGAGTTCGCCGGACAAATCGATTTTGTCGATATCCATGTCGATTTCGGCTTCTACCACGCTTGCCTCGTCCATCATAAGGCCGAGTTCGTCATCGGAAATCATATCTTCGTCTTCCATGGGACGGAAAACATCGATATTGTTTGCGTCCATGAATTCCTGAAGTTTGTCGTATTCGTCTTCGCCCATCGAAACGCCGTCAAAATGCTTGGCAACTTCGTCGGGATCGAGAATATTCTTTTTCTTTTTAGCCAGTTTCAAAAGAGATTTGAGTCTTTCTTCGAAAAGCTCGTTCACTTTCTGTTCTGCCGTTTCTTCTTCGCTGTCTTCGATCAATTCCTCCGTTTCTATGATTTCTTCAACAATTTCTTCGCTCTTTTTCTTTCTTGCCATTTCTTTCTCCTTACTCGGGTAATTGTATTTTTATTCTTCTGATTTCCATCAGTTCTTTTTTCTTTTTCATGAAAACAGCCGGGTCAAGGGCTCCGGTGCCGTTTTTCATTTCTTCAAGAGCATTTGCCTTAAGTCTGTAAATTATGTCAACCAACGCATTCTCTTTTTCTTCTTTTTCTTCGATGCCGTTTAAATAGCTTGTGAACATGTCGGAAACTTTGTTCTGAATCTCCCCATCCTCGAACATACTGACCATTCTGGCCGGAGAAGCAACGCCGTTACGCACATCTTCAAAGAATTTGACCGCCACTTCCCTGTACGTTGCATCCGTAAAATCTTCGGGTGTGATTATATTTTCTATCTGAGGATATATTGAGGGGTATTCAGCCAAATAGGTTAACATAAGTTGTTGGGGTTTTACCGCGGAATCATCCTTCTTTTCATGTATGCCGTTTTTGAGTACCGGAGTTTGGGCGAATCTTCGGTTTTTGGACGCTTCCTTTGCAACCATGGATGAAAGAGAACTCTCCGTAATTCCCATTTCCTTCGCACAGGCTTTGATATAATTGGTCCTTGCCACCTCATCCTTCATCTCGGATAAAAGCGCGGCCACTTCCATGTCATATCTGGTATTCTCGTCGGGATCCGAAGGATCGTATTGTTTTCTGAGAACTCCGATTTCAAAGATAAAAGCGTTCTTTGCTTCGTCAATCCTCTTTTGATATTCTTCTTTCCCCAAAGCTTTTATGAATTCGTCGGGGTCCTTGTAAGGACTCATATTTATTACTTTGCATGAAAGATTAAATTCGCGGCATATCTTCGCGGCTCTTATTGCGGCTTTGACTCCGGGTCCGTCCGAATCGTAAGAGAGATATACGTCTTTTACATATCTTCTTATGATATTCGCCTGTCCGGGTGTAAAAGCGGTACCAAGCGATGCGACAGCCATGTTAAATCCGGCCTGATGAAGCGCTATAACATCCATATAACCTTCGCACAATATAAAATACTGACTTCTCGATGCCTTCGCCAGATCGAAAGCATAAAGATTTGTGCTCTTGTTAAATATCGACGTTTCGGGAGAGTTTAAATATTTCGGCTCGCCGTCTCCCAAAACCCTGCCTCCGAAACCGATGACTTTTCCCGCCTGATTCTTTATGGGAAACATTACCCTGTTCCAGAATTTGGATCTTAATCCGTTTCTCTCATCATGAGTGCCAAGACCCGAATCAAGAATTTCCTTATCGGTAAAGCCCTGCTTCTTTAAATATGCCACAAGGGTTCCGTTTATGTCCGCAAATCCGAGACCGAATTTCTTCATGGTCTCGTCCGATAATTCTCTTTTTTGGAAATAATCGAAACCTTTTTTGCCTTCGCTGCTTCTTAAAAGTGCGTAAAAATATCTGGCAGCTTCGGTATTGCATTCTATGAGTCTTTGTTTTTTATCCTGATTTTCCTTTGAATATTCCCCGGAATAATTCTCGGGAAGCTTGATGCCGGCTCTTTCCGCTAAAGTCTGAACGGCTTCAACAAAGGTTTTCGAATCGTATTTTTGGAGGAAAGTTATGACATTCCCGCCTTCGCCGCACGCAAAACATTTGAAAAGCTGCTTTTGCCTGCTGACCATAAGCGACGGATTCGAATCCTGGTGGAAAGGACAAAGGCAAACATAATTCGCCCCTTTTTTCGTCAGAGGAATATATTCGTTAATTACATCCACAATATCGTTATTCTGTTGAACCTGATCTATCAATTCCTGCGGATAATACATCTTTTAACCTCAGCCGTACCAAACTTTCGGTATATATATTTCTTCAAATTTTGCAATCGCGAATCTGTCGGTCATTCCCGCTATGTGATCGCATACGACTCTTTCCTCGCTCTCGCCTTTTTCAATGAGTTTTTGAAGTTCCTCCGGAAGTGCTTCGTTATGCACGAGATAATAATCGTAAAGATTGCCTATAAGAAGTTTGGCTCTGCCTTCTTCTTTTTTGGCAACCGGATTCTTGTAAACGGAGTCATACATGAATTCCCTGAGTTTAACCATAGCCTGGGCTACGGGCGGAGACATTAAAATATCGGGCTTTCCGAGAGAATTCGTAACTATGTCGTGAATAAATCTGTCGAGTCGCTCTCCCGTAGTATTCCCGAGTACGTCTCTTATTTCTTTGGGAACATCTTCTTCGGTAAGAATTCCGGCTCTTATCGCATCGTCCATATCATGATGGAAATATGCGATTTTGTCGGAAAGTCTGACGATTTTGCCTTCGAGCGTGGACGGCATGCACGATGTCTGATGATTTAAAATTCCGTCCAGAACTTCATATGTAAGATTAAGTCCCTGACCGTCTTTTTCAAGGATATCGACGGTTCTGACACTTTGTTCGTTATGTTTGAAACCGTGCGGACAGATTTCGTTTAAAACTCTCTCTCCCGAGTGGCCGAAAGGCGTATGTCCCAAATCGTGTCCGAGTGCTATGGCCTCGACAAGGTCTTCGTTCATTCTTAACGCCTTGGCGATTGTTCTCGCATTCTGGGATACTTCCAGGGTATGCGTGAGTCTTGTTCTGTAATGATCTCCTTCGGGAAGCAGAAAAACCTGAGTTTTGTCTTTAAGTCTTCTGAAGGATTTGCAATGCAGAATTCTGTCCCTGTCTCTTTGGAATACGGGTCGTATGTCGCATGGTTCCTCATCCCTTTTTCTGCCTTTGGAATTCATGCTGAGGCAGGCATAGGGGCTTAAAATATCTTTTTCTTCTTTTTCGATTCTTTCTCTGATTGTCATGTTGCATTCCTCAAAAAAGCCTATCCAAAATAATTATTCTGAAAAAGATTGCAAAATCCTTTTTTATAATTTATTTTTTCTGATTTTATTTGTTGACATTTTGATTTGTCTTTGATAATATATTTAAGTCGCTAAAGACATGCGGGGATGCTGGAATTGGCAGACAGGCTAGACTAAGGATCTAGTGTTGGCAACGACGTGTGGGTTCAAGTCCCATTTCCCGCATTGGTAAACCCTTGAAAGATTTTCAAGGGTTTTTTAAAAATTTATGGGTTTTGCAGGAGTGGCGGAACGGCAGACGCGCACGGTTCAGGTCCGTGTGAAGGCAACTTCGTGAGGGTTCAAATCCCTTTTCCTGCAGTTTGAAGCGGATTTTCATTATTTTTTGGAAATCTGCTTTATTTTTGATATAATAAAAAAGCAAAAACAAATGTACGAGGTGTTTATGGAAGAAAAAAAATTCGCGCTGCTTATAGATGCAGACAATATTTCATCGAAATATATTAAAGTCATTATCGAGGAACTTTCCAAATACGGAACGATAACTTATAAAAGACTATACGGTGATTTGACAAAATCAAACAACAGAAGCTGGAAGGATGCGCTTTTATCACATTCAATCAATCCCGTTCAGCAATACAATTATACAACGGGAAAGAATTCCACGGATTCCGCAATGATAATCGATGCGATGGACATCCTATATTCGGGAAGCGTAGACGGTTTCTGTCTTGCAACAAGCGATTCGGATTTTACAAGGCTTGCAATGAGGCTTAGAGAATCGGGAATGACCGTTATCGGAATGGGCGAGCAGAAAACTCCCGAACCTTTCAGGGTTTCATGCGAGAGATTCTTTTTCATCGATCTTCTCTCCGATGAGGAAGATACGGATGAAGAAGGAAAATCAAAAGACGATGACAAAATCACAGCCGATGCCGTAACCCCGCTTCCCGCTCTTGAATCTTTAATCAGCAAAATCATTATGGAAAACGGTATCAATTCAAGCGCCATGGATATCGGAGAACTCGGTTCGAGAATCACAAAATACGATACGGCTTTTGATATACGAAACTACGGCTATACCAAATTCTCGAAATTCCTTGAGAATTTTAAAAATATCGAACTGAAATTTACCGAAAACACCGTTACAGCAATTTTAAAGGATTCGGAAATATCGCTTAAAGCGATTGAAAACGATATTATAAAACTTTTAAAAGAATGCGAAAAGAATTCATGCAACACCGGACAGCTTAATCAAAAGCTTATCGCTCTTCATCCTTCGTTCAGTTTCGAAAACTACGGTTATACGAGATTTTCGAAATTCTTAAGCGATTTGCCAAGCGTTAAGGTAACGTCTCTCGGAAGAGTCGTAACGCTTAATTCCGAATACGCAAACAAAGAAGCAAAGAAAAGCAATTCTACCGGCAGAAAAACACAAAAGAAACAATCATAAAAAAATGACCCTTAACGGGTCATTTTTTACATGGGCATTGTCCAAAATTCAACAAGTTCCTTCATCTTTTTTACAACTTCGTAAAAGATTCCGTTTTCGACTGCTTCGTTCCAATACACTCCTTTGGTTCTTCCCTTGATTACATATTTCGAAAGAATGGCGAATAACATATCCATATCCTTTAAATCGGCTCTGTGAATCAGGCTTATCTCGTCTTCAACCGAATAAATTTTGTAATTTCTGAAGACATATTCATAATTTCTGTTCATTCTGCCTGTCTTCTCGAGCATTTTTACAAACGCGAGAAGCGTGGAATCGTAAACAGGAATGGCTATGGTATTTTGCGCGCCGTCCGGAGTATAAACCGAAACCGAATTTTCTCCCGATTTTCTCTCAAGCCAGGGCAGATATTCGGCTATTTCGCCGACCACTCCCCTGTATTCCTTAAGCATTTCGTCTATGCTTTTCTTTTCGTTTTCAAATCCCATTTTCTACCCCTCTTTTAAAATAGAATCAATGATAATAATCGCTTCGTCGTAATCGAATTCTTTTACGGCTGCTCTGATCTTCTTGTATTTTTCTCTCTTTTCGGGTGTACTGTCGGTTTTGAGCATTTCCGAAATCTTCTTGTCAGACTCCGTCATATCAAGCATTTCGAGAGATTCCTTAAGCGAAAGAAGTTCTTTCTTTTCTTCTTCATAAGAAAGACTGCCTTTGGTAACCTCGATTTCCTTGCCGATTTCGACTCCGTTGTCAACCAAAACGAATTTGATGTTGGCAAGAATCATTCTGTATTCTTCGATAAGCGAAGGAGCCTCCTTTTTAACCTTTTCGTAATCGCCCCCTCTTACGGCAAATTCGAGTTCCTTGGATTTTTCCGCAAGACCGTTTGCTCCGACACCGAGAGCAAGACCTTTAAGCGCATGCGTTTCGAAAGTATACTGCTCGTAATCTTCTTCGGCAATCATCTTTTCCATGCGCTCGATCTGTGCTTCGCCGTCATCATATATGTATTTTAACACCTGAACGTATCGTGAAACGCTGTTATTGTAATTCTTGATTCCGGCCTGCGTATCGACGCCCGCAATCGTGATATTTTTTCCGACCTTGATATTGGGATCTTCCCTGTCAACAAAGTGGATGAATTTCTCGGGAAGATATTTTATGAGAATATTTTCCAAAAGATTGATATTCATGGGCTTCGAAAGATAATCCTGAAATCCTTTTTCGAGGAACATCTCTCTCGATCCTCTTATCGCATTGGCCGTAAGCGCTATAATCGGTACGTTTCTCTTGTCTTTCTGGGGGAGTCTTCTTATCTGCTCCGCCGTTTCGATACCGTCCATTATCGGCATCATCTGATCCATGAGAATCAGATGGTAATGGTTCTTTGTGACTTTTTCAAGACATTCTTTACCGCTTGAAGCCGTATCGACCTTGATCTGATACATCGAAAGAATACCCCGAATAACCTTGATATTCGTTGCATTGTCGTCAACCGCAAGCACTTTGGCCATGGGTGCGATAAACGATTCGTTGGTATCATCGCCCTTTGTGGGTATGACAATATCGGAAATTTTGCCGGTATGTGCATAATCCACGACGTTTTGGAAAATGGTGAAAAAGAACACGCTTCCCATGCCGTATGTACTTTTTACATTGATTGTACCGCCCATGCTCTCAACGAGTCTCTTGGTAATCGCAAGTCCGAGACCGGTACCTTCAATAGTACGGTTTTTAATCATATCCGCACGCTGGAACGAATCAAAGATAGTAGGCAGCGCTTCCTCGGATATACCTACACCCGTATCCTCTATGGATGCACGAATAAGTGCCATACCGCTTTGCATATTCCAGTCCACATTGACGGTCACGCTTCCCTGTTGGGTATACTTAACCGCATTGTTCAGTATATTAGTGAATACCTGACGTACATGAACTTCGTCTCCTCTTAAAACCTTGGGAAGAGTTTCGTTTACATTCACATAAAGCTCGATATTCTTTTCTTTTAATTTGGCTCTTACCGAATCCGTGATGTCTTTAATAAGAACACCGGGCTCGTATTCGTTTTCGGAAGCATTCATCTTGCCTGCTTCGATTTTCGAGAAGTCAAGAATTTCGGTAATAATCGATATCAGTATGAGGGAAGCGTTTTTGATACTGTATGCAAGTTCTTCGATTTTTTCGCTTTTATCCCTCTCCCTCAAAATCATTTCGGTCGATCCCATAATGGCATTTACGGGAGTTCTGATTTCATGGGACATATTCGCAAGGAACACTGTCTTCGCCTGATTGGCTCTCTCCGCCTGTTCCTTAAGTTCAATGAGGCTCTTGCTGTATTTGTTTTCCTCGGTTTTGTCGTAAAGCCAGATATGGTAACCTTTCAAAAGTCTTTTATCGTAAAAGGGTTTTACTGAAACAAGGTACTCTTTTCCGCCGAAATTCAATACTTTCTTATTATTTCGATAGAGCTTGTTTATCATGATTTCGGCCATGCTTGAAATCTTGAGTTCGGGAACAAGAGAATAGGCAACTTCGTTCGCATAAAGAAAGTTTTTGCGAACATCGATAACCATAAATCCGTCTTCGATTCCGTTTATGATATCTTCTTTTGCGGTAAGAACCGAGTCAAACAGTCTGAATCTGAAAATAACCAGTGTTTGAAGCCCGAATGTGATAACAAGCGAAACATGAAGAGGAATATAAGTATAATTCGAATAAAGAGGCGTAATGAAATAAACAAACGAAAAAAGAGGAAAAATATAAGGAAGAAGCAAAAAGAGATATTCTTTTCCGAAATTTTTGCCTTTGCTTTTCGTTCTTCCGATAATAAGTACAATCTGAATCACATACAAAAGAACTATATAAATACTGAAAATCGTATAGACGACTCCGGGAATAATAACAAGATGAGGAAAAACACCGGATGTTTCGAAATAAATATCTTTAAAGACTTTATCAAAATCAACGCCGAGTATGTACAAACCGAAAATAACATCGATGAGAACAACAAAAACTATAAAAGGAAGTCCGAAACTCATATCGCAGAGTTTAAAAACGAGAATCGTCATGAATGAAGTCATCATAAGAATCGAAATCATCTGAACTTTTGAACATACAAGCGCTTCATTCAAAACAGTTGCGTTCATTTCAAAAAGATATCCGATAAGATCGAAAAGTATGCTGATGCCCACCAAGCCGAGCAATTTGTCGTGCATTGAGGATTTTTCACGTACGATAATTACGCAAAGAACCAGGGTAAACATTATACCCGCTATCTGAATTATATTAAAAACAGAAAATAAACTTATCATATAAATAACCCCGCTTTGATAATTATAATACGAGTAAAAAAAAGTGTCAAAAATGCAGTTTGAGCAATATATTGTTATTTTTAAGCAAAATATTTGTATATTTATAGCCTTAGTGGCAATATAATCTTAATTGTAATTCGAATTGATTTTACAAACAGATCATTCCGAAAGAATTCCCCTTTTACACAGCAAAAAGCCTCCTTTTCCCGGGAGGCTTTTTGTGTTATATATTATTGTTAATTCCGATAAGCATAAAAAAAAAATCTCTCTGATTTCTCAGAGAGATTTTTCAATACAGGGGAAGAGAGATTCGAACTCCCGTGAACGGTTTTGGAGACCGTGATACTGCCACTGTATGATTCCCCTACGCGGTCAACGAAGTGTATTATATCAAATCAAATCAAAGTATGCAAGTGTTTTTCCCCACCCTTTTTCGATAATTAAAAATTTATGTTGCATTTTAAAAAACATATGCTATACTTGTTTTAAAAGAGATTGTTATTTTTTTATCAATCTCTAAAACAAACGGAAGGAGAATTGTTATGGAAAAAGATTACGGAATCATCGACAGCGTCGAAAAACTCTCGCAGGCCATGATTGAATTGAAAGAAGCTCAGAAAGTTTTTGCCGGATATTCTCAGTCTCAGGTCGACAGAATTTTCTTCGAAGCCGCCATGGCCGCAAACGCGCAAAGAATCCCTCTTGCCAAAATGGCCGTAGAGGAAACAGGCATGGGCATAATGGAAGACAAAGTTATAAAAAACCATTATGCGGCAGAATACATATACAATAAATATAAGGATACGATAACCTGCGGTGTTATTGAAGAGGACGAGGCTTACGGAATCACAAAGGTGGCTGAACCCATCGGTGTGATTGCTGCCGTAATTCCCACCACAAACCCCACTTCCACCGCCATATTCAAAGCTCTTATCGCTTTGAAAACAAGGAATGCCATCATTTTCAGCCCGCACCCCCGTGCGAAACTTTCCACCATTGCTGCCGCTAAAGTAATATACGAAGCAGCCGTAAAAGCCGGAGCTCCCGAAGGCATCATACGCTGGATAGATATGCCCTCTCTCGACATGACAAACCTTGTAATGCGTGAATCCGACATCATCCTTGCAACAGGCGGTCCCGGAATGGTTAAGGCCGCTTATTCGAGCGGAAAACCCGCCATCGGCGTAGGTGCCGGAAACACACCTGCGATCATCGACGAAAGTGCAGATATCGTTTTGGCCGTAAATTCCATAATTCATTCAAAGACATTTGATAACGGAATGATTTGCGCATCCGAACAGTCGGTTATCGCAGACTCCAAAATATACGCAAAGGTCAAAAAAGAATTCAAGGACAGAGGATGTTATTTCTTAAAAGAGGACGAAATCGAAAAGGTACGAAAAACAATCCTTATTAACGGTGCATTAAATGCAAAGATCGTAGGTCAGTCCGCATATAAAATCGCTTCGCTTGCGAACGTAAAAGTTCCCGAAAAGACAAAAATTCTCATCGGCGAAGTCGAAAGCGTCGAACTTTCCGAAGAATTCGCACATGAAAAGCTCTCTCCCGTTCTTGCCATGTATAAGGCAAAGAATTTTGCGGATGCTTTGAACAAAGCCGACAGGCTTATCGCGGACGGCGGTTTCGGCCATACATCTTCTTTATATATAAATACGGTTACCGAAAAAGAAAAAACAGCGGAATTTTACAGCAGAATGAAAACCTGCCGTATCCTCATCAATACACCTTCTTCTCACGGCGGAATCGGTGATTTGTACAATTTCAAACTCGCACCCTCACTGACACTCGGCTGCGGCTCATGGGGCGGCAACAGCGTAAGCGAAAATGTCGGTGTTAAACATCTTTTAAACATAAAGACGGTAGCCGAAAGGAGACAGAACATGCTTTGGTTCAGAACACCCGAAAAGGTTTACATAAAAAAAGGATGCCTCCCTGTCGCACTCGAAGAATTAAAGAATTATTACGGCAAAAAGAAGGCATTCATCGTTACGGATACATTCCTCTTTGAGAACGGATTTACAAAACCCATTACGGACAAACTCAACGAACTCGGTATTATTCATCAGACATTCTCGAATGTCGCTCCCGATCCCACGCTTGCATGCGCAAAAGAAGGAGCACTTTTAATGAACGAATTCAAGCCTGACGTAATTATTGCGCTCGGCGGCGGTTCAGCCATGGATGCGGCAAAAATCATGTGGGTTTTATATGAGCATCCCGAAGCAGATTTTCTTGATATGGCAATGCGTTTTGCCGATATCAGAAAGAGAATCTATCAATTTCCCAAAATGGGTGAAAAAGCATATTTTGTCGCAATTCCCACATCTGCCGGAACCGGTTCGGAAGTTACGCCTTTTGCGGTTATAACGGATGAAACAAGCGGCGTTAAATACCCTCTTGCGGATTATGAACTCTTACCCGATATGGCAATCGTGGATGCAGACCTTCATATGAGCGCCCCCAAGGGCTTAACAAGCGCTTCCGGTATCGATGCGGTATCTCATAACCTCGAAGCAATCGCTTCGATTATGGCTACCGATTACACCGACGGAATCGCACTCATGTCGCTTAAGAACATATTCGAATATCTGCCGAGAGCTTACGATAACGGTCCAAACGATATCGAAGCAAGAGAAAAAATGGCCAATGCGGCAACAATGGCCGGCATGGCATTCGCAAATGCATTCCTCGGCGTATGTCATTCGATGGCTCATAAGCTCGGCGCTTTCTATCATATACCTCACGGTGTCGCAAATGCGCTTATGCTTGACGAAGTTCTTCTTTTTAACGCAAGCGAAGTTCCTTCCAAAATGGGTACTTTCTCGCAATACGACCATCCTCATACGCTGAAGCGTTACGCAATGGTTGCCGATTATCTCGGACTGGGCGGAAAAGATGATGAAGCAAAGCTTAAGAATCTTATAAAAGCACTGGATGATTTAAAAGAAAAAATCGGCATCAAAAAATCGATTGCGGAATACGGAATCAACGAAAAAGAATTCCTCGAAAAACTCGATGACATGGCTACACAGGCATTCGACGATCAGTGCACCGGCGCAAATCCCAGATATCCTCTTATCGAGGAAATCAAAAAGATGTATCTGAATGCATACTACGGCAAGCACGAAGAAGTTTAGGGAAGGGGGAAGTTAATATGAAACTTGATAAAGTCATAGCCGAAAGAAAAAACAAAACCGTTTATCGCGACGGAAATTTGGCAATAAAAGTGTTTTCAAACGAATATTCCAAAGCCGACATTCTTAACGAAGCCTGCAATCAGGCCCGCGTCGAGGATTGCGGACTTAATATCCCCAGAGTACGCGAAGTATGCAAAATCGACGGAAAATGGGCAATCGCAACCGAATACGTCGAAGGAGTGACACTTCAGAAAATGATGGACGATCATCCCGAGAAAATCGACGAATACCTCAATCTTTTTGTGGATCTTCAAATGCAGATTCATGCAAAAAAAGTTCCGCACCTTAACAAATTGAAGGAAAAAATGCAAAGAAAGATAAGTGAGACGACTCTCGATGCTACTACACGTTACGAGCTTCACACAAGACTTGCTTCTCTTCCAGAGCACGATAAGGTATGCCACGGGGATTTCGTTCCGTCAAACGTAATCATCACGCCTGACAAAAAGGCATATATCATCGACTGGGCTCATGTTACAAGCGGAAACGCTTCGGCAGACGTTGCCAGAACATATCTCACATTCTGTCTTAAAAACAAAAAAGACATTGCGGATAAATATTTAAATCTCTTTTGCAAAAAAAGCGACACCGCAAAACAATATGTTCAAAAGTGGCTGCCCATTGTCGCTGCAAGCCAGTCCGTAAAAGGAAACGAGGAAGAAAGAGAATTTCTTCTTTCATGGACCAATGTGGTTGATTACGAGTAAATTGTAAACAATGAAAAAAAATGCTATATTAAGAGCAGGGATTATTCCCTGCTTTTAATAAGATTAAATGGAGAAAAATATGGAATTTATTTACCCTGAAGGAAAAAAAGGAGCTCTTACTTTCAGTTTCGACGACAATCAGGATTTCGACAAAAAACTTATCGAAATTTTTAACAAATACGGCGTTAAAGGAACTTTTAACATCAATTCCGGTACCTTGGGAATTAAAGACGACCAAAGCGGGGATCACAATTATTTCGTATCGCCCAATGAATTAAACGAAGTTTACAAAGGTCACGAAATTGCCGTACACGGAGTCCATCACAAATTCATTGCCAATCTTACCGATTCAATGATCGTAAACGAATTTCTCGAAGACAGAAAAGCTCTCGAAAAAATCACGGGAAAACTTGTTACGGGTTGCGCTTACGCTTACGGATGTCACAACGAACATATAATGAATATACTCTCTCACCTCGGAATAAAATATTCGAGAGGCGTTAATTCGACATACGGCTTTTTCCCTCCGCAGGATTTCCTTGACTGGAATCCCACATGCCATCAGGCGGATCCCAAAGCAACGGAACTTGCGGAAAGCTTCCTTAACTGCCCGGGTTATATCGAACTTCCGATTCTTTATATCTGGGGCCACAGTTTCGAATTCGGAAGATCCGGAGACTGGAGCGGTATCGAAAAGCTTGTTTCAATGCTTGCCGGCAAAGATTTCATCTGGTACGCCACAAATATGGAAATCTGCGATTATATCAAAGCCACCAGATCGCTTGAATTTACCGCCGACGGAACAAAGGCTTACAATCCGACCCTTATCGAAGTATTTTACAAAAAGGACAACGGTTTTTCATCAATTAAACCGGGTGAGTTGAAAACATTATAATTATGTCCGAACAGAACAGATTTAAACGATCTGATTAATAATAAACGGATCTTTTATCTTTTCGTCTTCGGCAAACAAAAGAATCTTGGAAATAATCTCCGCGGTCTTAGGATCGTCATCCACAAAAGGAAGGAAGATTCTTCCGCGTTTCTGCGAATGAACCGGAAGAACATTAATCATCAAACCGCCTTCAAGGTGAATGATTCCGCTTCCGAGATGAATTGTATAATTCGCCCTGCTTCCTTTAACAAGCGCATGGCTGTCCGTAAAGGAAACATTCTTAAGCTTGAAGCTCTTACATGCAAATTCCGCAATGGCACGGCGCATTTCAACGGTTGAATGCGACATTTCGGGATCCACTTCTCCCGCATGAGCTACGCTTACGGCCAAATCCACATCTCGCATTACTTCCGAGAATATTATGTCGGGAACTTCTTTTATCTGAAGAGGAGTTCCTTTTTTTCTGTCAATGAACGCAACCCACTCGAGCGTCGGAGCTTCGACATCCGAAGGAGAAAACCAGTCCGCAAGAGCATAAATCGTTGCGATAATATTCTCTTTGTAATAAACCTTTTGCAATCCCTCTTCAACATCGGCAACCCATCTTCTGCTTTTTAAAGCGCCGACGGTCTTTTTCGTCTGAATCTGATTGCCCGCATAACGTCTCGAATCATATGCGTTTATTTCTTCGTCCGTTTTTACATAGAGTTCACGGAATACCTGTTTGAAAGGCTGAACGATTCCGTTCTCGTATACCGCGGACTGCATGTCTTTCCATACACCCGCTTTGAACATCGTATATGAATGAGCGACATAAACATCCGCATCCTTTTTGACATCAAGATCCTTTAAGAATCCGAATTTGTTGTCGCATTCAAATACGAGCGCATCAATCATATCCGTAAGTACGGGATTGTTTCTTAATGCGTCAATCTCTTCTTTTTTGAAGGAAGTCTTGCTCTCCATTGCTTCCTCGAACATGATTTTTGTTCTTCTGTACTGTTCGGTAAAAGCCTGCTTTGCTTCCTGCAAATCGACTGCATGCTCGTCTTTCTTAAGTGCTTGGGGCATCGATTTTAATTCCTTTCCGCCCTTTACCACTTTGATGCAAACCTTGCCCGCTTCAACCGCAAGACACATTTCAACATCGCCGACCTTTTGCATGTCAAAGTAACAGGCAAGCTCGGACGCTATTTCATTTTCCATTTTAAGAACAAATCTTGTTTCGTCGGGGTAACCCTGCGATGTAGCCATGTTCTTAATCGCGGTTTCGCCCGCGAGTTTTTCGCTCGCCCTTCTTTGAGCGCCGAATTGTCTGCTTTCCTTGATAAACCGTCTGATATAGGAATACCTGTCGCGGATTTCCTTATCGCTTCCGTCAATGATCGCATAAGCCATAAGCAAATCTTTGTTTCTCTTCTTTTCTATCTCTTCTCTTGTCTTTTTCGCATCAAGTTTGCCGGTTGCGGCATCCGCATATTTTCTAGCACGCGCATGCTTCGAACCGTCCGATATATATTTTGCGGCATCATAAATCTCATCGAATTTCTTTTCGCCGAGTATTGCATATACTTCGTCAAACCAGGTCTTGTCAAAAGCACCCGCATTGAATTCTTCTGCGGAAATAGGCGAATATTTTGCAATGGCAGCCTTTCTCTTATCGTCAAATTCCTCATTCATATGTGCCATGAAATAATAGCAGCCCGAGCGGAATCCTTCTATCTGCAAAAGCTCTCCGATGATATCGACCCATTCGGGAGAATAAAGCGCAGCCTCAATAAGTCTCTTTTCTTTTATATCCGTTCCTTTTATCTTCTCTTTAAGTTTGGCTGCCTGTTCTTTTAAATCTCCCTCCCTTGCATCGGGAACGCAAACGCCGAGAAGATGCGAAAGGACGTCTTCCTTGGAAGTGACGCTTCCGTAAAAATACTTGGATCGGTTGAACGTTCCTTTACCGAAGGCCTTTAATATACCCACAAAATTGTCGATTCCGTATAGTCTTCCGACCGAAGTTATATAACCTGAATATTTGGTCGGCGAATCGCCTCGTCGAAGTTCTCCTCCGACAATGTATGAAATGACTTTCTCATAGCTTTCTTCCGCCATGTCAAGAATCTTTGATTCCTCTTTTGTAATGGATTCGGGATCGATTTTTTCTCTTATGTTTCTTCTTCCCAAAAGTCCTGCCAATAAGCTGTTTAATCTGTAAAAATATCTTTTGACTCTGGTTGATTTGGCATCTTTGCTTTCACGTATGAAAATAATCACGGAAGAAAGAAGTTCAATCGCTTCTTTTTCATTGCCGTCGAAAATCCTCTTATACAAAAAATCTTTGGAAATAATACCGTTTGCGCATGCCGAAACGTACTCTCCTATGCTCGGATAACTTGTTTTTTCCCGATAAGTGTAGTAATTCTGTGCGCTTTTTAGCAAATCGGAATCCTTTAAATAATCGCCTTCATACTTTTGTATAAATTCATATTTAATCGGGAAATTTTTATAATTATGATTAATGGAATTTATGAAAAAAGCAAATCCGTGATCCATAAAAGGAGTTCTTTGGAATTTCGTCTGAGTGATTCTGTCTCTTTGCGTATTTACGATATCATCTTTCGTAAACGAGAAAATCATCGAATCGTCGGATAAAACAACATGATTTAACACTGCGGCTCCGACCATGGATTTTATAAGAGACAAATCATGTTTTTCGCAATAATAATCAATTACCGACATAACTATCGGCAGATGCATGTAATCCTTCGGATTGATTACGATATTGTCCGCATCAAAATACTCCTTGATATATTTGTCGCAAAAACCGTTAAAGCCCTTTACGACTTCGACATCATATCCCTTTGTCGACCTTGCGCTGAGAAATGCCAATCTTACAAGTTCTTCATCGCTTTTAATCGATTCGTCGAAAAAAGAATCCCAAAGATCCGTAAAAGGATAAACTCTTTTTCCGTCCTCAAAATAAGTGCGGATACCGTTACCAAGAAGCACTTTGTCGCCCCATGCTTCGTATTCAAGATTTTTATTCTTTTCTATCAGTTTGTCGAGTTCATGCAAAATCTTGTAATCATCGACCTTATTCTTCGCAAAGAATATTTTTTTGCCGATTTTCTTGTTGGGAAATACGCGATTCCACACTTCATTGCATTCATTTACATAAACACTGTCGATAACGGGCTTATAATCGGCATCGGGATCAAACAAAGCAATTTCGCCCGTAACAGAAGATGCATCCCCCGATGAGGCATTTATTTCATCCAAAAGAACCTGCTCCTTCGTTGTGGGAGAAGAAATGACCTTCGTCTTTTCGGCCGCTTTTTCGTAACAGGGAGAATCGTTCTTTTTTAACTGTAAGATAATGTCAAGACCGGCAGTTCTTTTCTCTTCCGATTTGTCTGACAAAAGTCTCTCTATCGTTTCGACTTTTTCTTCGTCTTCCATCGTCATCAAAAAAGAAATAACATTCTGCCTTAAATCGGCTTTCTTTAATCTTAGCATTTCTTCCATGATCTCATAACAGAACGCGGGAAGCTTACCCGATGTCGCTCTTATATCGGAATCAAGTTTTGAAGTGTCGCGCGAAAGCTCATGTTTTAACATCGTGTTGGCACGACTTCTCGTAATCTCTTCCGCATCGGAAAGCGCCCTTGTCAAAATCTCGTATTCTTCTCTGTTTTCGGGCTCGTTTAAAAGCAATGCCAAAGCGGATTCTCTCTCATATTTGTCTACAAGAGTTATGTCCCTGGCCACTTCAAGAGTTAAGACCGTATCATGTGCCGCACTTGCGCAAAAAGCCATTTTCGAGATGCAGTCGTTCTTTGTCAGAGTATCTTTTCCCCATGGGAATACAAGGCCTTCGAATTCGACTTTTTTCTCCGGGAGCTTTTCTTTTATCTTCTTGAGAATAAAATATGCATCCCTTGATTCGTTTTCATCCGCAAAATAATATGTGGGGTTGATAAATACACGATGCGTGACGTATTCGCGATATTTTCCGTCTTTTTTATGGACCGCATCAACCATTGCGGGGATGGGATTGGTCATAAAACCGCCCATCAAAAGAGCTATGATGTCAAGGCTGTCGGTTTTTTTCTCGATTATTCTCAATAACCGGGCGGAATTTTTACAGTTATGTTTAAGAAAAAATGCACCTGTAAGGCTTAGTTCGCGATTTTCTTTGCAAATAAGTTCTTCGGCTTTGTTTACGGCATCTTCTATGCTTCTTGTACCTATTGCCCAAAGCGCCAGATATATTTCCATATGATCGTTTCCGAGAAATGCTTTTTCGATTTCGGAATCGTTTTCAAAATATTTTGATATCAACGCGGCATGTTTTTTGGTAATGCGGCCCGACTCTTTTTCATCGGCTGCCAAAAGTCCGGTAAATACGTCCATTGCACGTTCAATCGAAGCAAAACGCAAAAGATCGTTGTCCGTTATGACTTTGAACATGTATTCAAAAGCTTCTCTTGTTCCGAAATCCATGTTTTCACAGACGGACTGTCTGAGGCCTTCCTGCAGGCGTGCCGCCAAAAGAAGTTTTTCCATCAGGGCGTACATTTCTTTGTCCTTGGACGCAAAAATTCCCCTAAACAGTTCGACGGAAACATCGGCGGTCGAATTGATAACAACATCTTCGATGGTATTTTTGATTCTCTCGTCACCCGAATCGATAGCACCGGCAATAACAAAAGGTATTTCCACTCTTCCGTATATATAAGTTTTATAAACCTTTAAATCTTCCGGCAAATTATTCGATACATAATCGTTTATATCAACTTTCATTGATGAAAAATAAACGAATTGCTTTAATATTTTGTTAATCAGTTTAATATATGTGCAATAATCGCTGCTTCTGAAACTTCTTCGGTAATAACCGTCATCATATTGATATTCCCTTACACGGTCTATTTCATAATAAAAAACGGGAACCAAATCGGGTCTTATCATCACATACAAATCCGATTCGTAATTTTTGAAAAAATCGGATGGCTTTCCTTTCTTTAAAGCTTCTTTGTATCTTTTTTCAAGACCGTTTGCCGTAACCGACGAAACTCCGAGAATCTCATTGTAAATCCTTCGAAAATCAGGACATGTTTTCGCAAATTTGACATCTATGTCTTTATTTATTCTGTTATTCGCTTCTTTGTAAAGATTATATGAATCGCTCATTTTTGCCCCCTTGACTTTTTTTGTTAATCACCACATTCTTCCCGCAAGCATTGTCAGTCTTATAAAAGTTATTGTGTCGTTTTCCTTAAGATTTATCCTGCAGTTTTTTAATTCTTCGTCTGTAGGAGTAACCTCTTTGGATTCGACCTCGATTATTTCATCGTTTACGAATATTTCAACAAGTCCGTCGCGATATGCAAGAACGGCGGTTTCTATCGCCTTGTTAACATCCGGCATTTTGTCGTTATAAATTATTCCAAACGACACTCTTCCGATTTCCGAAAGATCCCTTATCTGTTCTTCGCTTAAAGGGGATTCCTTCATGTTTGCCCTTTTATAAAAATCCCCCACCATGATTCTGACCGTATTTTCTATAAGGTCATAAACATTGGCAGGGACATCTTTATACTCAAGCGGAATCGTTTTGACACGCTTGTTTTTTCCTATGCTTTTTTGATTGACAAAAATATTCATATTTTAACCCCCGATTTTTACCGGCTAATCCAAAACGGAATTCTTATCATACAAAAGCTCGTAAGTATTGTAATGGTCTTCGGTGTAATATATAAGACCGTCGTTTGAATAAACTATTCTTTTGCCGTTTCTTTTTCCTTTTACGTAATCTATATCACATTCGTAATACTGTCTTCCTTTGGCTTTGGGAAGAATTCCCTCCCTGTTTCCGAATTTGTCGCCCCCGATGCTCTTTCCTTTGGCAACAACATTAAGATTTCCTTCCGAACTTTCCCATCCCAGATCTTTGGCTTCGTCTTTTGTAATATAATTGGACGGAAGTTTTCCGTAGGTATAAATATACAGCGCAACTTCATCCTTGGATGTGTATTCGCCGTCTTCCCTGATGCTTTCCGATTTTTCGTCCGAATCTTTTGAATTCGTCTTCGAACCGTCGTTTGCGCCCCTGCCGTCGGTATCCGTATCGATATCCGTGTCGGGTACTTCATCACCGTCTTCGTTACCGCCCCTGCCTTCGGCATATGTATCGGTATTTGCGCCTCTGCCGTCTTCGTCAAGCGCGTCTTTTCCATCGCCCGCATTCGAATCCGTTGTTATTTCAAGGCCTTTTTCGTTATCGTATGTGATATCGACTTCTTTGTCGTAATTAAAACTGTAGCTTAATCCGTTCGGTGTTTCCTCTTTTTCGACCAGAACGTATTTATTCACGCATCCGGTAAGAAACGAGAGGAAAATTACAAATACGGAAATAATCAGCGAAATTCGTCTTTTTTTCATAATAAAACCTTCGTTAAAAAATTTTAATTCCAATTGCCAAGATAAAGAGTATTGCTTCGATACATTTTATACGGACCGTAATCTCCGACAAAATCGTAATGATAATCTTCGAATCTCCCGTCCAGTTTTTTGTTGCTGTTTATTACGATATAATGCACAACATTCTCTTCGCAAAGAGCGGAAAGCGTCTTTACGTCAATCGTGTCTTTTACCATCTCGTTATGAATATCCTCATGCTCTCCCACGCCGTGCTGAAGCATTTCGAATCCGTAGGGAAGCACGATGTATGCACTGTAAAGTCTCGGATACTGAAGTATTTCATCCGGGAAAACCGCTTCGTATTCGCGATCGTTTATTCTCATGTCATCGCACATGTCTATAACATAGGACGGAATCTGATATGCATTTTCGGCCTTGTAGAAAACAGGTGCATCATACATGAAAACTCCGCCTATTAAAATACATACGGTCACAAAAACAAAAGCCGCAATCATAACGATTTTGTTTTTGAACCTGTCCAATATATGGAACAGAGCATACGAAGAAACAATGGTCGTCGGAACAATCCAAAGAAATCTGTAATAAGTACCCTCTTCGTTGAGTTTGTTCATAAACAAATGCGAAAACAGCGGAAATACGAAAAGAACAATCATCACAACGGAGGGGAATACCAAAACCGATTTTTTGACCTTGTCTTTTTCAAAGCACCAAAGATAAAGCAGCGACATCGCAAACATCAGCATGAATGTGGCATTTCCGGAATATAATTTAATTATTTCGAATGGGTTTAAACCGCGTTCAAGCATAAATAAATCCTTTTTACTAAATTCCCTTACCGATGAAAAAGATCTGCAAAAGCGCAAATACCGCCATCGGAGAAACAGATACCAAATTTTTCAAAACAATCGAGAATTTCTTTAATACAAAAGTTTCGCAAAGACTGCCTATTGTCAAAAGCATGGTCAAAAGATAAATACTTGCGGGAGTCATCGAAACCGAAGCCACCGAGAGCACAAAGCCCAATGCAAACAATGTTTTCTTTTTGCCCTCGCATTCACCGATCATAAGCAAAAGATAAATCGCAAAAGGAATTGCAAGCGCGCAAAACATTGCCTTGCCCTGCCATGTTCTTGATAAAATAAAAGTCGAATCGCATAAATACGAATGGAAATCCCATATTGTCATAAGGGACACGAACGAAGCAAAAAGACCTCTGTATTTGTCTTTTTTGCCGGTAAAAAGAATTCCCGAAATATTATAAATAATCGAGTTGTGAAGTATAAGAACAAAACTTCCCAAAATCCTGTGCGCAAGAATCGTGGGATGTATAAATGTCACTTTGGCCAGATATGCTATGAAAATAGAATTCGAAGCAAGAAAATGCCTCGTAAAAGATTCGCTCGATATAATTCTGCCGGTGTAATAATCAATCTTGTAAAATCTTCCGGTCGTAAGCGTCGTAAGCGCATTGCCCAGAACAAACGCGTCGTCTCCGTCGTTAACGCCCTGGTAGTTTCGCATAAAGATCATATAAAGCGTGAACAAAACAAAAACAAAGAAACTCAAATCGAATTTCGGTTTCTTTATTGTTTTTATAGTTTTGCGGCAAAAAACAATCGATACGATGCAAAGAATCGCAAAAACAAACGAAGAAACCCATGTCAGCTCGGTGAGGTTTCTTCCGAATTTATAGAAAACGAGAAACAGTATCTCAAACACGGCCGTTTCGCAAAAAAAGCCGATTGTAAGAATGTTTCCCAAGGTATTGTATTTTTCGTCAAAATGCTTAGTAAACGCAATTCCCAAACAGGCAGGAATTACTGTCAAATACAATAAGCACTGAAGTACACTTATCACTGCCATAGTCTTAAAATCAATAAATATATTCCGCTCTGCAATCGATTTTCAAAACATCTCCCGCTTTTGCGTTTAATCCCTTCATGGGAAGCTTAATGTGCGGGTCTCCTTTTTTGAAAATAAACATCGTGTTTTTCTGAACGCATGAACGAATATCCACGCAACCGTTCTTGTTTAATCCGATAAGTTTTTCTGTAACATCTTCGTCGTTTAAAAGAATTTGGTTTACATAAAACATAACGGGAACATCTCCGGGATCGAGCCTGAGATTCCTGATTCCATCTTTGATCGGAATGCTTATTAACATATTGGGACCGTGCTTTTTTATGTTAACCAATTTGTAGGAGTTTTCTTCCGAGAAACCGTCTCCGAAATCTTCATAAATCTGAAATACGAAATTAAGAGCCGCAATACGGTCCGTCATGTATTTCAAATCGTAAACGCCCTTTCCGATGTTGTGTCTTACCGTCGATAAGGCTTTGTTTTCGCAAAGTACTCTGTCTTTAATGAAACCGTCCTCGTTAAAATCGTTATTGCAATCAATCCATTCCTTAATTTCGTTTCTGAAATTGCCGGGAAGAAGATAATTGTTGATTGCTCTGGCAATTACGTCTTCGGGATTGCCCTTTTCGAATCTGACCCATTCGCAGTCGATAAGATTCCAGGACGAATCCGTAACGATAATATTAGAGAAAATAAAATCATCGTCGACAATCGGATAATCCGTATTGAATTCGACGTAAGTTTTATATTTATCGAAAAGTCTTAAAAATTCATCCTTGTTGCCCGATAAAACGCATTCGTCCAGAAGATTTTCGAGAGTTTTTCCTTCGATATATTCGAAAACAATCCTTCCTTCGTCTTCGTTGAAATCAAGAATATTATTGATTTTCAAATCGGAAGTATCATAACGTTCCTTAAGTTTTATGGCGGCTTTTTTGATATCCGAAATATGATTTGCGCCCGCTTTGCAGACCGCGCTTTTTTCGACCTTTTTAATGCCGTTTTCTTCGAATATCCTAGTTCTTATGCAGTATTTGTCGTCTCTTTCGGTTGAATATTTGGTATATAAAACATTTACGTCGGGGCCGAGGATTGTCAGAAACGAATTCGAAAAATCAGCAAACATTCCGTCTTCCAAAAGAGAATCATAAGCTTTGGTTTCATCAAAAAGAAGGAGTCTGTCCTGATCGAAATTTCTTATATTGTCTTTCAGTTCGCCCGCAAAAGGCAGTCTCTTATCCGAATAAATCGTGTTGGGAAGCTTGTAATCGGGATAGGGATAATAAAAATGATAGTCAGTTATGTCAACCTTTTTGAAAATATTTTCAAGACCCTTTTTCGAAAAAGTTCTGACATGGGAGCCGATTTTGTAATTCTCTATTCCGTCAAAAAAAGCACAGGTATGGTCTTCCCTGCATCCCGCAAAATATTTAAGTCCGAGACGGTTTTCGATTGCAATGACAATTCTTCCGCCGTTCTTCAAATGCTTTTTCAATATATTGAGAAATTCTTCGTAAGGGTTGTTCGAACCTATGTAGGAAACCGCATATTCAAAAACGCCGATAAGCATTATCCAGTCATAATCGGTGTCAAGGTCGGGTTCGATATCGGTAAAATTACCCACTTTAATCGACAGATTATCGAATTCCCTGTTTCTTTCGGCATTGGTTTTGCTTCTTTTTAAAGATAAATCAACCGCATCGACGCTTCCGGACAATTTGCATAACTCTCCCGTTATCGCACCGGGGCCTGCTCCGACTTCAAGAACCTTATGATCTTTTTTTATCGGAAGCCATGAAACAATATTCTGTCTTTCGGGTGACAAATGATAAAGATAAGACCATTCGTCATTATCTTCGACAATCTTTCTGAAAGCTTCGGGAGGATTTTCTTCGCAAATCTTTAAGAGTCTGTCCTCAATCTCACCCTCGGAATACAAATCCTCACCCGAATAATGTTTCAAATCAATATTTACTTTTCCGATTGTAATATTATCCATTTATGTAGACCTTTGGAGTGTTATCAAACGCCCTGCCGTGTAGTGACTTCAGCAGATAATAAAATCGAATTAATGATATTTTATGTCAACCTTTGAGTTCATGTCGTAATATCCGACGGAATCCTTATCCGAAACAACCGTTACGTTAATGCAGTCGTAAAGTCTGTGATATACGGTGAATTCTCCCTTTTCAAAACCTGTCAGTCCGAGCGAGAGCAGGTATTCTCCGCCCTGAAGGTTCATATCCTGCGTGAATTCTATCGTAAGTTTGCTTCCGCCCCTGATGCCCTCGGTAATGCTCTTTTCAATCATCGTATTGGTTCCGGTAATTTCAGTACCCTGAACGTTTTTGAAAGTGAAGGCAAAAATCGGAGCTTCCAAATCTTCAAGCACTTCGGCTTCCATCGCAATCTTAAAAGATGTTCCTTTGATGATTGCATTGCTGTTTCTGCCGTTATTGTCGTATATTTTGCAATCGAGAATCTTGGCTTTTTTCGAGCCGTATTCAAGTGTGTCGGTGTTTAAGCCTTCCTTTACGACGGCGTTTTTTTCGTCTTTGTACTGACCGACCAGAACCTGCTTGTAAAGGTCTATCATTTCCTTCGGGGATCCTTCTCCGAGTTTGTCGCCCTTATTTAACAAAACAACTCTGTCGCAATATTTTGCGATGCTGCTCAAATCATGGGATACAAAAAGAATTGTTTTGCCCTGACGCTTAAAATCCTCGAATTTTCTGTAGCATTTCGCCTGGAAGAACACGTCTCCGACGGATAATGCTTCATCGACAATGAGGATTTCGGGATCGATATTGATTGCCACGGCAAACGCAAGACGCACAAACATACCCGACGAATAAGTTTTAACCGGTGAATATACATATTCTCCGATATCAGCAAAATCAAGGATTTCGGGAAGTTTTTTCTCGGTCTCTTCTTTGGAAAGACCCATCATCGTACAATTTAAATACACATTCTCGATACCCGTGTATTCGACGTTAAAGCCGGCACCGAGTTCAAGAAGCGCGGATATTCGTCCGTTTACGACGGCTTTCCCTTCGGTAGGCGTCAAAACTCCGGTAATAATCTTTAATACCGTCGATTTGCCCGATCCGTTGGTACCGATAATTCCGACCGTTTCACCCTTTTTGACCGTAAAAGATACATCCTTCAGCGCTTCGTTCTTCGGATATTTTTTCCACGGCATCAGATGAAAAGTGTCAATAAGCCTGTCCGAAGGACGTTTGTACAAAGAATAAATCTTGGTGACATTCTTTACGTCTATCGATATTTCATTATTTGCATTTCTATTCTCGTTCTCATTCATAATCATTACAAAACATCCGCAAACAGGGGTCTTAATTTCTTAAACACATATGCTCCGATTCCGAACAAAACAGCCACGATTCCCCAGAAAACAAGGGTATCAAGCCATCTTTCATGCACCCATGTTCCTTTAAAAAGGGAACTTCTGTAACCCTCGATAATATAATAAACGGGGTTAAATCGGAATATCGGCTGCAAAAATTTCGGAGCAATACCCAAATCCCATAAAATCGGCGTGCCCCACATTCCGACCTGCAGACAAATATTGATAATCTGCAAAAGATCCTTGAAAAATACGGTCACCGCACTCGTAATATATGTTATTGCAAGCACAAGCATGAACATGCAGAAAGAATAATACAAAAGCTGTATTATCTGAAAACTCGGTTTGTACCTAAACGAAAAATACATTACCAGCAAAACAAACACAAAGAATAAATGTATAAAAGATGCCGAAACGGTTTTTATGAAAGGAAGTATTCCAACTTTAAAAACCACTTTTTTTACAAGGTAATTATATTCGTGCATGGCATTGGCACCGGTCGTAACAGCTTCGTTTAAGAAAAACCACGGAACAAGTCCTGCGGTAAGCCAAACTGCATAGGGCGCTTCGGTCGATGCGGTTCCGGGAACCCTTCCTCCGTCCATTATAAATCCGAATACAAAATAATAAAGAACAACCGTAACAACAGGCATTACAAAAGCCCATACTCTTCCGAGTGAGCTTCCGGCATACCTCTTCTTAAAGTCGTTCTTGGATAATTCCCAAATTAAATTCTTGTTCCTTTTGAATTCGCTCATTTATATCTCTTAACTTAAGTCTCAGTAAATCCCGATGTATTTTTTGCAGTGTCAAATTCTTTTGGCACATACATGGTTATTTTACCATATTTTGCGTCTCTTTTCAAAGCAATAACCAAAAAGATTAAACCGCGGCAAAAAACCTATCTTAAGGTTTTCAAATACTCTTTGTGTTCATCCGAAACGCGAAAACTTTCCAATGCTTTTTGAATGGCTTTTTTGTGCGTCCAATCCTCGAGATAACGTTTTTCGAAATAAATAACCGAAGCATCGTATTGTTTTGCGAGAGCAGTCGCAAAATACCATGCGATCATCATTTTAAGATAATAATCATCGCCCTTTTTGTCGGCGACCCATTCAAGATATTCCGGCTTAAAATCATCGCCCAGAAATTCGTTCATCAGCATTCTCATTCCGAATCTCGAAGTATAAACATGATTTGAATCAATCCATTCCTTTATGTGGGGCAGGAGCCTGCCGTGATTCTTTTTGAAAGCCGCGGGCGAAGACTGGTCGCATACGCTCCAGCAGTCAACATAGGGAAGGAATTTCTCAGTTTCCTTAAGGCATTCGTCAAAATCCTTAATAAGAGCAATCATAAAAAAATGTATCAGATTTTCCTCATAATAATCATGGGGAAGCTTGTTTAAAAACTCCCTTCCTTCTTTCTTTGCAAATTCTTCTTTTGCAATCTTTCTCATATCAGGCGTTCTGACACCGATTATCGTATCTTTTGAGATATTCGGAATCAGTTTGCTTTGAAATTCTTTATATTCATCATCCTTATATTCCAGCAATCTTTTGTATACAGACATAATTTATCCCCGTTTTTTCTTATTTCGAATTATTATAGCATAAAAGCCTTATACAGACAAAAAGGATTACCCCAAAGGGCAATCCTTTAACGCAACATTTTTTTGGTATAAAACGGTTTTTAGGTAAAAAATGGCATCACACTCCTTTAAGTAATTATTTTATGCATTTGCTTGAATGTGTTCTTCCTTGTCAAACAATACGCTTACCTTAAACAAATCTCCGTCGATTTCAAGAACGAACACACCGCCCATCGCTTCGGTCATCGTCTTTGCGATTGCTAGGCCGAGACCGTTTCCTTCAAGATGTCTTGATTCGTCATTTCTGGTAAATCTTTCGGTCAGTTCTTCGGGCGTTAACGTTATATGTTCGCTTGATGTATTCTTGAAAACCAGGTATACCTTTTTGTCTTTTTCCAAAGCTTCGAGAAATACTCTGGTTCCGGGGTATGAATATTTGTAAATATTCTGCAAAAGATTGTCAAAGACTCTCCAAAGTTTTCTGCTGTCTGCTTTGATATACAGACTGTTTTCGGGAGTTTTCAAAATAACTTCGAGATTCTTTTCTTCAAATCTTTCTTCATATTCGCCTATTGCCTGCGAAAGAATCGTCGTAACATCGAGATTCTCCATAGTCAGTTCCATGTTTCCGGTGCTGGCTTTGGATATTTCGACAAGATCGTCCAAAAGTCTTTTAAGCTTGTTGGACTGTCGGTTTAAAACTTCCGAATATTGCGTAATATTCTCTACGTGTTCGGCTTCCTCGCCCCGGGCATTCATGGAAGCGGCCTCTGTATTGATAAGGTCCGAATAATTGATTACCGATGTAAGCGGGGTTTTTAAATCATGCGAAACATTCGTAATCAGTTCGGTCTTCATTCTCTCGCTCTTGATCCTTTCCTCGACGGCCCTGTTAACCGCACCGGATAAATTGTTGAGATTTTCACCGTGCTGTTTAAATTCTCCTAAGAACATGGATGTATTTATCTTATAATCCGTATTTCCTTTGCTAAGTTCGTTTCCGCCTTTGAAAAGAAGTCTTGTCATCACAATGATGTAAAGAATTATAGGGTAAATGAAAACTTTTTCAACGAACACAAGGAAAAACAGAAATACGAACGCTGCTTCTCTCGTTGCTACGCAGAACATGAATATTACCGCATATTCGATAAAGGAAACGACCGTCATGATTATCAGGGTCTTCCAGAAAAGGGTAATATGTTTCAAAAGCTTAAATATTAAAATCGTAAGTTTGACGATAAGTGTATTTTCAAATAATTTTCCAAGTTTAATTCTGTGTATTAAATTCGCCAGCCATACCATACCAGTAACAAGGGCAGCACCACATAAAATAATAGCAATAACTCCGTCATAATCGCCTACCGAACAACCTATTCCGAAACTAAAAAACGCAATAAACAAAAGGATAACAGTGAAAACATCAAAGGGTATTTTGGTCAAATAATTATCTTCCAATTCACCGGTACGTGAGGAATAACCTATTCCGCAAAGGTATACGGTGATTAAAATCAGGAATAACAGACCGCAGATTACAGTCCCCGCTATTGCCCAATAGCGGAATTTGTATGCCAGATTGATTTCTCTTAATTCGTTTTTATATGCATCATTCTCATGATTTAACTCCGGAATGATGTATATTTCCCATTTTGTATTGCCCTCCTTTCCGTTGAAAACATATTCGTTCGGAAGATTGCTTTTATTGTAATTCTCTCTGTAATATGTATAATTTCTCTTCGAATCCGATGAATTCACAAAAAATGCAGCTATATTTCTGTCATTAAGAAAAGCATCCGCCTGCTCCTTTTGGTCATTGTCCAGACAGCTCAAAACCATCGATGCATTTCTTTCGGCTATACTTTCAAAGTTAATATTTACCGTTTCTTCGAGGGTGTTGTAATACATCCCTTTTTCTTCTATCAGAAAGATTGCGACTATTCCCGCAAACACGCATGCAAGCGTAATCATGCTTCCGATGGCGGAAAACAGTTTTACGAATAAATTCGAAGCAAAATATTTTCTTTTGGGTTTGATTCTCTCTTCTTTTTCCGGTTGATTGATTATCTTCTCTTCACTCATATCTCTCGCCTTTATTGTCCTTCAATCTTGTACCCCTGCCCCCAAATAACCTTAAGATATCTGGGTTCGTTGGGGTTTATTTCTATTTTTTCACGTATGTGTCTGATATGCACGGCTACGGTTTTTTCGCAGCCGGCCATCATTGATTCGTCCCAGATTTTTTCATATATTTCTTTGGGAGAAAAAACTTTTCCCGGGGAGCGCATCAATAATTTCAATATATCGAATTCTTTGGGGGTGAGCGTTACTTCTTCGCTGTCTACAGTAACGGTTTTGGCAATGTCATCGAGAGTAACGCCACCGCAAGCATACACGTCTTCACTTTTGATCCTTCCTCCGAAATCGAAGTATCTTCTTAAAGCCGATCTTACTCTCGCATTCACTTCTATCGGATTAAAAGGTTTTGTGATGTAATCATCCGCGCCAATATTCAGGCCTAAAATCTTGTCAGTATCTTCACTTTTGGCTGAAAGCATTATTACCGGAATGTTACTGAATTCTCTTATTTTGGAAAGTGCTTCTATACCGTTTAATTTTGGCATCATGATATCCAGTATAACGAGATGGATTTCGTTTGAATGAATGATAGAAAGAGCTTCCGCTCCGTTTTCAGCTTCATAAAAATTTAAATCAGGGGATGATAAATAAATCTTCAGTGCATTCACAATGTCTTTCTCATCATCACAAATCAAAATGTTATACATGTCTAAGCTCCCAAATATTTTTAAGGAATCCTGCAGGTCTTCCGTTCATCTACTATAATATCCGTATGATTATTAAGAAACAAGTGGATAAATGTTTAAGAATTTATTAAGAATCTTTTTTCAATAAAAAAACGGGGCCGAAGCCCCGTTTAAAAATATTTTTTTAATTTGCGTAAATAACACCCGAAGATGCCACTGTCGTATAATCCGCGCTTGTATTATTCGCATTCTTGCCGTTCAAATCGCTTTGATCAATCCAAACATAAAGCTGACCGCCGTTCATCTGAAGTTTAAGAATACCGTCATCTTTTGCGGAACGCGACTTCATAAGTTCTCTGGTTGCAACCAAATCGTTGGCGCCGTGACCTACGACATCTTTTCCGACTATTTCACATATTGTATCGGTGAAAACCGTTATATCAGTAAAGTCCTCGATACTGTAAACATTTCCTGCCGTAAGGTAAGCAATCTGATCCGCGCTTGTATCCGTCGCACAAATTACATCGGGATCAACCATTGCTATGGAAACCGCTTCTTTAACCGAATCACATAACTGTACATCGGCGGATACATTTGTTTTTTCAAAATATCCGATAAGAATCGGTGCCGCCACTCCGACCAGAATGGACATTATTGCTACAACGATAATCACTTCAACAAGAGAAAAGCCTTTGTTATTCATTTTCACCCCTCCTTTGCTTTATAGTAAGTAAATTCATGTCGCTTTCTCTCTATGTTTTCATCATACTATAAATTATTATTTTTCAAACCGTAGTCCATGACGTTTCATTTGGTTTTCGTGTCAAACAAATGTCCTATTTTACCAAATTCGGTCATAAGAAGGTTTATAAGGGGTGAAAAAACTTCACGCAAGTCGATTATTTGGCTTTAAAAACAAAGATATAATCTTTCGCATAGTCAATTGTCAGAGTACTTCCGTCAATTGTGGCTTCGCTAAGCTTTGGGGAACGCGGATTCTGATTTTGGTCCCAATGAAGTTCATAGCCGTTGCCTTTTTGTTCCAGATAGCCTTTATGTTCTTTTCCGCTTAAAATAAAAGTAAAATCCTTTCCGTCCGAAAAAAACATGGGGATTAAGTCATCGTTTAAATCATCCGACCCTTTGGTCAAATCTGTAACAAAACCTTTATGTTCAATCCTTTGTGCTTTCCAATCGGATGTTATGGGAACAGCTTCCGTATTTTTGCCGCAAGCCAGAAACTGCGTCATTGTCAAAAGCACAGTCAAAACATATAATAGTTTTTTTAATTTTCTCATTCAGGTCATCCCTCGTTGTAAAAAAATCCTTTAACAAACAATTAACTAAAACATAACAATTCTGATTATTCCTAGAACCAGAAGAATTACACCCAAAACAGCCATAACGACTCCGCTTGTTTTTGTTTTGTTTACGGCTTTGGGATCCTCTCTCAAATCGGCTCTCGTAGATCCTTTGGGGAAAATAGACATAATAAGACCCAAAATGAAAATAACTACACCGAGAATAGCAGGGATAAATTCGTACATAACAGACCTCCGATTAATATGTTTTAATATTAAAATTTACATACCGAAAATATTTTAACAATTATATTTTATAATATCAATGAATATAATTATATAAAAAATGTCTGATGGTTTTCGTCACACGGAATCGATTCTTGCGAATGCCTTTTGGCACCATTCAAATGCCGTTTTAAATTCTTTGTCAAAATCAAAATCGTCAGGGAGTTTTGCCATCTTGAGTATTTTTTGGTCTTCTTCGCCGACGGCTTCGATAAGTTCTCTCTTCGTCTTAATAAAATCCCCGGTTTCAAGATAATGCAGATTTTGAATCAGAAAGAAAAAATATTTGCATGTCGCCCTGAATTTCATAACATTCTTTTCTCTGTCGGAATGTACGTAACGGTGGCACAGTTCATGATATATGTTTCCGAGACTTGTTTTTACATACAGGATTTCATCTTGTCTGTCAAATTTCGGCAAGAGTTCAAAAAGACTGTTATATAAATCCTTCGTTGTTTCCAGAAGCTGGTACGCTTCAAGAGACGTCCAGCGGGAAAGTTCATCCCTGCCGCATAAAAAGCCGCACGATTTGTCTCTGTTTCCGACACTGTCAAGAATTTCCCTGTAAAGGTTCATATCATTGACCGTTAATTCATCAATGACAACCATTATGTCGATATCGCTGTCCTCGGTTGCTTCGCCGCGAAGACGGCTTCCCTGCAGACCCACATACATAAGTCGCTTTCCGTAAGCTTTCTTTGCTTCGTCAATGAATCTCTTTATGTATTCGTCCAAATCAATCATGACATCTCCTTTTTAATTCGTTCCTCGTAAATTCAATCAGTTCATCCCTTCCGGTTTTGACACTCTTTCCGACTCTGCCCTCCTTAGGAAACCCCCAAACGCCGAAAATACCGGGCCCCACAAGCGAGCCTGCGGGCGTATTTTTTGAAAGGATGTATATTGTCTGAAGTGCGGATTTTTCCGGCGAATTGAATATGCCGCCGACATAGGGTGCAATTTTCTTTACGATATTTCCGAAAGCGTTTACTCCAAGCGGGGTTACCGAAATGCCGGGATGAATCATGTAAACGAAGATATTTGTATTTTCGTATTTTTGTGACAATTCGTATGAATATTTGGCAAGACAGAGTTTCGACCTTGAATAAACATTCAGATGGCCGTATTTTTTCGAATAATAAAAATCTTTATAATCGATACGCGCGATCTTATGAACCACGGAAACGGTATTGCAGTAAACCACCTTGTGCGAAAGATTTGCCAAATAAGGCAGTATTTCCTCGCTGATGCGATAAACAGCAAAATAATTGATGCCGATAACATTTTCAAAACCGTCTTTGGTCATTCCCCTTTGATGGAAAACTCCGGCGTTGTTTATGAAAACGTCTATATCTTTTTTAGTGTCTTTTATCTCTTTTACAAAAGCATCAATTGAAGAAAAATCGGATAAATCCAGTTTCATCAGTTCCACGGATGCTTCGGGATAGTCTTTTAGCAGTTCCTCTTTGGAACTTTCGGCTTTTGTTAAGTTTCTGCAAGCCATTATCACATCGGCACCGAGATACAACGCGCATTCCGCGCTTTTAAAACCGACACCGCTGTTTGCGCCGGTTATAAGAACCGTTTTGCCCTTAAGCGTAATATTCTTTTTATCCATCCATTTTTTTGTTCTGTTCGAAAGTGCCATTTTTTTAGGAAAGCATATCCTTCAGTTCATCGATGAATTTAAACATACGTTTTGTAACCAGTTCTTCATCGCTCATATTCATGAGTTCTTCCTTTGTAACCCATTTAAAATCAACGGTTTCCCCGTCCTGCAAGACAATGCTTTCTTTATCGCAGTCGGTTTCGCAGAAAAAATCAACATACGCCGAACGGGTAACGGGATTTACTTCTTTTCCCATCTCTTTGAGATTTTCGGATTTGATTCCCGTTTCTTCAAACAATTCGCGCTTGGCACACTCCATCGGACTCTCGTTTTGAAGCGCGGAACCGCCGCCGCTTGCTTCCCACATAAGGGGATAACATTTTCTCGAATCTCTTTGCATAAGAAGATATGTACCGTCCGAATGTCTGACGGTAAAATCGCATACAAGATGATAGACACCATCGGGAATCAAATCTTCTTCCCCGCGAACAAGAGTTAAATTTTCTATTTTCTCGAAACGATCGTTATATGCGTCCCAAAGTTCCATTTTTATTCCTCTTTAGTTTTATTGTCAGTATAAGTCTTATACGCCTCATCTATGCGTGTTTTGAAAATATCATAATCTTCAAAGCGAAAAGGGAAACCGTAGAGTTCGCTTTCAAGATGCTTTGCAGCAAATTTTTTGACATCCTCAATGTATGAACCGTTAAAATAATCAGCCACAAAACTCCGAGCTTTTTTCTTGACTTCATCCTCCGCAAAGTAATCGTTGCTGATAAGATAGGTGGTCGGAAGTTCTTTGCGCTTTTTTATCAAAGATATATAATCTTTTATTTCTTTCGCAGTATCTTCGTCGAATTCTTTTGAAGGCTGATAATAATCGTTCTCTATCACCCACATAAAAAGATATGCAAAATCATCCAGAGCATAGTGCCATATGTTATTTTCGTCTTCTTTTGTAAGTTTCCCCGGCTTCTTTTCGAATTGTTTGCAATATAATTCGCAGGCTTTTTCGTATGTATAACCGTCGTTTTTAAATAATGTTGGTGCGTACTCCGCGTTCACTGTCGGATGCAGTTCTTCTTCCTTTATTTGTTGTTTGAATTTACGGTTTCGCAAAAGAAGGGCAAGCGCAACAGCTTCTGCAGGCAAAATGCTTATTGCAAGACAAACTATCGACCCGATTCGGTCGGCCGTACAGAAGAGAGCAAAAAATATGCCTGCAATCGGAAACAACTGAAAAACCGCTGCAATGATGATATTTCCCTTAATCGCGGATTTCAGTTCTTCCTTTCTTGTTTTTTTATTCTTGTTTTCCATGTTTTTCATTCACCTGATTATCTATTATCCCTCTCGGGATTTAAAAGCAGTCATGAAGATACCGATAAAATCTTTTTCCGTTTCATCAAATAATTAGTCTATTGCAGTCCGTTCTGATTCTTAGATAAACTTATTGCTTACATATTAGTCAAACAGTTTTTCGAATCTATATTATCCGGATCAGGTTTAATCTCACTTTAATTATTCAATATAATCGGAATGAATAAATTCATCTGACTGCACAAAAGAATCCCAATATTCCAAATCGTTGATTTCATATCCGAATGAAGGATTGTAATCTTCTGTCATACGGTCAATACCGCCTGCATAGACAGAATAAATATGATCGTAAATCAAACCGTTTTTATCATAGTTCGAGAAAGATACAACGTAGTTCGTAACTCCCGGTTGAAAATGCTTAGTTGCGATAATCATTGATGTTTTTTGTGCTTGGAATTCCGGTTCTTTAAAAGCATCGTTTGCTATATCATAAATAATCCTGACTTCATCACCGATATTCCCTTTGGTATCCTGAATCATAAAAATATAATCATAATCAACTTCATTAGTATTATTGTTAACAGTCGGTCTGATACCATCATACTTAATAACATCAGGATCCAAATCCCGGTTAACAGCAGTAAGGAAATCATTGGTTTCTGCACCCTTGGGAACTCCGACATTGATTTGACGCGTATTGTTAATGCATCCTGAAAGCATCATCACAGTTAATATAATTGTAATAATTGAAGTAATTCTTCGTTTGGATTTTATACCGGTATTTTTCATATTGTTTCTCCGGATAAATAAAACTATGCTCTTATTTTGGGCGCATCGTTTTGGCTGTACCTTTTGAGTATACCTTATATAACTTAAATTTGTATGTAAAGCCAAAATTTAACTGCTCTATGTCGCACCCACTAAATGCTATTTACTTAATCCATATAATTATATACTATTTCTTTCATTTTGAGTATTGATGAAAAACTCTGTTCCTTTGAAGATTTAAACTACTGCGAAATAGAGAGAAAAACTCAACGAAAAAGACCGACGGCTGCAGGTGGCTGCACATTTCAGGCAAGAAAAAGCGATAGACGGGGCGCACGACGTCCGGTGGACGTCGGCTTTGCGCCGACCGGAGCGAAGCGGAGAACTCGAACCCGTAAACGATAATTTTCGGCAAAGTCCCTGTTTATCGTACAAACGCCCATTTTAAAGGCTTCTCGCCACTTCTTAAACCTTTAAAAATATTTCCCGAAAGCATAAATATTCCCCGAAAGCATAAAAAAATTAGTCACGAATTAGTCACGAATAAAGGGCGATTGTAATGACCGCCCTTTATTTTTTGAAACATAATCTCGATTATTCTTCCGCTTCCGTATCAAAACCGATAAAATCTTCTGTTATTGCATCAATATTAAAGCCATAATGTTCTAATTCTTCTTCTGAACTTGTTTTCCCATATATTTGTGAGTAGTTAGTTGAATATTTATAGTCTGCATCATAAAAATCTTTTTCTCGTTCTTTATCTCTTTCTACCCAATATTTTGTATTTATATTTATTTTTGCGTTTGGAGCGATTACCATAGTAACATATCCACCTTTATCGGTAACGATTTCAGGCTTTCCTTCCCATGTAAAAGCTGAATAACAATCTAAATCAGGATTACAACAAAAACGAAAACCATCGCCCATTATTTCTATATATCTTTCATGTATCTCAATATACCAATCTTTTTCTTCCAGATAATGTGTTTTTCGCCCATCTATATAAGCAGTATTACATTTAAAATCTTTTAAATTATCGTATAACTGATAAAAAAAGTCTTGATTGGCAACGTATATGTCGTCTTTAAAAAGTTGGAATTGCTCTTCTGTAAAAATATCGCAATCTTCCGCATAATAACAATCTCTTATTTCAGGATAATTATGCTGCAAATTATATCTCGCCTGTTCTACTTCTTCTTCTGTATAAATTGGCACATCAAAATCAACTCCGTAAACAGCCTTCATGTCACGCGGGTTTATTTCTTCGGGTTTCTCGACAACTTCTTCGACTTCTTCAACAACTTCCGGGATCTCTTCTGTAATTTCAGGTTCTTCAACGACTTCTATCGGTTCTTCAACTACGGGAGTTTCAGTTTGACAGCCCAAGAGAATACTTAATACAGATAATGCAAGAATACTTTTAAGAAATTTGTTCATCGTTTGTCCCTCCTATTTCAAGTGTATTTTACAGTATCCTGATTATTTGTGCAAACAAAAAGGCAGCCCATTTAAGCCACCTTTTCTCTCACATATTCTGCATCTGTTTTATCCATGCCACTTTTTCTATGTATTCTTTGTGTGATTTTTCCCACTTGTCCATCATGTCCTGTGGAATGTCGGGATATACCTTTTCGAGTTTTTCAATATCTTCTGTTGCAAATTGGTTTATAACCATACTATGCTCCAGCTCTTGCTGGCTTAAAAGTTTCAGCTTGTTGTATCTTGTCATGTCCCCTTTTGCCCTCTCGCGCGCTCAGAAGCGTTTAGGTATACCTCACTTCTCCTTGCATAAGCTAAGACACTTCTTCGCTTCGTATATGCACGATTTAGGCTATTCAGATAAACAGATATAGGAATTTGGAGGCTGGAAAACTGACGAAGTAATGAAAAAGGTTTACCAACACGCTATGTCAATGGATAAAGTTAAACAAAATATGGCTAAAATGTACCCCTTGTCAAGGACAGAATAAAAAGTACAAATCATCCTTGAACACTTAAGATAAGGAAAATGCTCTTTCTATCTGCGATATATTGTTTTGTTTTTTTTCTGGTAGATGGCCAGATATCTGAAAGGGGCTGCTTTATGTTGGCTCCTTTTTTGATGTTCGTCTTTTTAGTTTATCAGGTTTCTTTTCAGGAACAGGAACTGCTGGCGGATCATCTATTTTTATTGGGTATATACCGGTCATGTAGAAATCATAAAACTCATTTGGAGAAAGCTTAGCTAATTCCCATTGATATTTATCGTTGTTATAATAATCCATGTAGTCATCAATAATGGCAACAACACTTTCATAGCATTCGCAGTTTTTAAGCTTGTCTTTGATATGATCTTTCATACGCCCATAAAAACTTTCCTGAGGGGCATTATCCCAGCAGTTTCCTCTGCGGGACATTGATTGTCTGAGTTTTTTGTCCCGAATGATTTCTATAAACCTATAGCTTGTGTAATGGACCCCCTGGTCACTGTGTATCACGGTCCATTGATTAAGAGAGATACCGTGATCACGTATAAGGTTTTCTACTGTTTCAAGTACAAAGTCAACCTGAAGATTGAAATCACTCGGAACGTAAGCCAATATCTGTTTTGTATAAGCATCCATGATTGTTGAGAGATATGCAAATGTTCCGTTATAGGGAAGATACGTGATATCTGTCAGGAGTACCGTTCTTGGTCCGTAACATTCGAACTCACGTTGAATGAGGTTATCAGCCACATTACTAGTCTTCAATGCTTTGGCCATTCGTCGGTACGGATTGGCTTTACGAATAGGACAAGTTAGATTATATTTATCCATCAATCTGCGGATTTTCTTTATGTTCATTATAACAGGAGGATCCATATGCAAAAGATGCATGTATATCCCTCTTGCACCTTTGGAATATCCGCGGTATTTGTATGCTTCGAGGATAAGATCAAAATCTGCTCTATCCTGCGTTTCTTGAGCCATGCGGATTGGTGCAGCTTTAACCCAGGCATAATAACCGCTACGAGAAACCCCGGCGATATGGCACATCTCAGTGACTGATAGACTATCTGAAGTTGGATCTTGCAATGTAGCATAGATGATTTCAAATATAGCAGATGACTTGTTCATTAGGATTTCACCTGCTTTCGGGATGTTTTTACAGATGAAATTTTTTTTAGAAATTCTACCTCCTTCCGCAAATAATTAACTTCAGAACGGAGCTGTTTTATTTCATCAGTTGAATCTAACGGTTTGTTCTTTTGAGATGATACAAGTGTGTGTCTTCTGTAGTCTGAGTGAAATTCTTCGCCAGCCTCGACAGTTTGTTTTATATGATTAAGAATCCCGCCTATTCGAGTGCTGCCGAACATTTCCGGATCATAACCGCAGGACTTAAGGATTTCTCTGGGGAATATACCATTTTGATATTGCTTCCAGAAGACTTCTTTAAATTCGGCTGTAAATCTTATTTGTGTTTCGGTCACCTTATAGGTATAAGGATTCTTTTTTAAAACATCTATTTCTTCTTGTGAAAACTTTCTGCGTTCCATGGTTTTCTCCTCTGTTTTACAGGTTACCACAGATAAAAAGTATGTTTCAACAAGAGTGTCCAATTATTTGGGGGCTGGAATAGAATTGTGTCCACTTTTAGGGGTATGGACATATTCCTTCTGTCCAATTTAAGGGGTCATACTTTTTATTTTTGTCCACTCTATGGGGTACATTATAGGCTGACAATATTGGCGGACTTTTAGGATAAAATTAGTCACAAATTAGTCACGAAAATTAAAAAACCCCGAATTTACGGGGCTTGTAGCAAGCGATAGACGGGACTCGAATTTTGTTCCCTAAAAAAAGTCCCTATTTATAAGGCTTTTGAGCATCATATTTATGCGGACAGTCATGGGGACGGTCCCAAACAACAAAATATAATGAAAGGAGATGAAGGGCAACATCATCTAATATCGCTACCTTTCCAGTTATTCTTCCAAATATATCTTAACTCGACTGTTAACAACTTCTAAACATTCTTTCGCATTCTTACTTCCATGCCAGTAAGCATCCGCTTCTTCTAAAAGAATATCATATATTTTGTCTGAACCGTTATATTTTGAAGCATCTTGAAGAATATTTTCCATCTTTTCAATATCCTTCATATCTGCAGCTCCCCATTTCAAATCCGGATATGTATATCCAAATGCGGTATTGGATTCAAATTCAGATATTTCACCAATTGTAGCAATATTGATTGTATCTGTAGCACATATAATACTATTTAATTCATTTAAAACATCTTTTCTTGTAGGGAAGAAACCATTCATATAACATTCTGTCAATTGATAATCTTTTGAGAACAACGGCTTAACCCAATCCCAAGCCGCTTCCTTTTCTTTAGACGAAGACAATATCCCATATTTAACGCTTTCGGCATAGAATGACACATATCCATCTTTTGTGGGCTGACCAAGTATGTCGATTCTATCGGAATGGTTTTTATTATAATCTGATAAAAAAGCCAAATCGGTATAACTCACCATTGTTTTTACAAACTTTCTTTTTTCAAGGAGAGCAATCCAATCCACATTTTCATCATCATTAAATCCATAAATATCCTGCATAGACCTGTATTTTTTTGAATTCTCAAAAACTTCAACAAATCCAGGAATTGTAAAATCGCAATTCTTGCCATTAATTAATTCATCCTGCATGTAAACATATGCATAATCCAATACTTCTTCACGATAGAATTCCTTGGGATTATCCTGCATTATTGAGTTTAATGTTTCATAATTCCATT
>JAEEGL015003331.1_pt1 | contig 44790 bp, 39 predicted proteins | sample 9134231 | NCBI WGS metagenome assembly JAEEGL01 (sample SAMN16246548, study PRJNA631951) | gut metagenome | biome: gut microbiome; feature: rumen; material: fiber-attached | host: Bos | place: Iran: Karaj | collected 2018-10 | reverse complement strand
TCCGAAACAGGGAGCGGATTTCAACTGGCAGTGCTGGACACACGATCCCGACGGAATCAAAATCGAGCTTATGCAGCTTAGCAAAGAAAGTCCTCAGATGAAATTCATCGAAAGTTTCGATCCGAATTTTAACAAAGCATAAAACAATAAAGCAAATTAAAAAGACCGGTTGATTACAGATGTGTACCCTGAATGTGGTACGATCATCTCGTTCAGCCGGTCTTTTCTTTTGCCTTTTTTATTTCACATAATCCGGGTCGATTCTGACCATCTCGGCAAGTGCCTTGTTTCTGTAATTAAGATCGTCACGAATCGTAAATCCCTGTGATTCCCAGAATGCGTTGCCGCCTTCGTTTTTTCTTGAAAGCTACCAGAAGAACTTTGTTGATTCCTTCTTCTTTAAGCGCATCAAGAGCAAGATCAACCAGTTTGCCTCCAATGCCAAGACGTCTGAAATCGGGGGATACGCACGCGTGCTGAATTATTCCTCTTCTTCCGTCATGTCCGCACAAGATTACACCCGCAAGTTTTCCGTCGCAAACTGCCACATACGAAGTGGTCGGATTGCGCTTAAGGTATTTTTCAATTCCTTCGCGGGAATCGTCTTTGTCATTCAAACCGTTTCCGCATTTAATCCAAAGATCATATGCCTCATCGTAATCGCCCATATTCATAATTCTGTATTCAACCATAGTTTTCTCCTTCATTGCTGTACTTTTTACAGTTCTTAATCCATAAAGAATTCTGTTCTGTCCTATCAAAAACTTTTATAGTTCTTTGACCATAAAGCCCTGTTTTATCTTTTCAAAAGAATCATAACTCTTTAACCATGAAAAATCTTGTTCCATCCTGTCTGAATTTTTTGTAATCAAGTTTTTCATAAAGTTTTAATGCATTTTCGTTTGATTCTTCCACGTGCAGGCAAATCGCAGGGACATTTCTTTCTCCGGCATACTTTTCTGCAATATTAAATAATTCTTTTCCTATGCCCTGTCCTCTGTAATTTCCGTCAACACAAAAATCATCCAGATAAAAATATACTTTGTCTTCATGGTGTTCTTCGATTGTAATATAACCGATTACTTTTCCGTCAGCCTCGGCAACATAAGCCCTGTCGCCATTTCCTTCAAAAAATTTGTTAAGATATCCTTCTTCGTATCCTTCAACATCATCGGTATTGTAAATTGTGCGAAGCATTTCCATAAACAATGCTTCAATAGCACTTATATCCGCAGGCACGCCTGCTCTTATTTTCCAGTCCATAATTATTCTTCCTTTTCGTCAATCAGTTAAACTTTTTTCAAACAACCGGTCTACATCTCCGTAAATCGTTTCTTCATCGCCGATTTTTACAAACCCGGATTTTTCATAGAGGCCTTTTTCATCGTTCATGATATATAAATTTTCGTAACCTTCGGATTTAACTCTCCTGTTATTTCAAAAGTTCATACTGCATCATTTCATACTTCAATTCACTGCCTTCCTCAATTTCAAGCGGAAGCAGCGCTCTTGCTACAAGTTTTAAATCATCTGACTCCTCGTCAATTCTCTTTAAATATACGTAATCGCCGTCGAACGACTCAACGCGAAACTTCATAGGTTCTAAATTCATTTTATTAATTCTCCTTTATGTTGCTTATTTCCGTTTTTGTCTATTAAACCCTTTAATGATATAATAAATCCCGTAAATCATTTTGGAAAGATAATAATATGGCAGAAAAGATACAAATATCGGATTTATCAGGTCCGGAAACAAAAATATACAATATGCGTTCGGAAACGATGCTCTATCGGATGAATGAGCCCGAACCCGGAATATTTATCGCTGAAACGGAACTCGTGGCAAGACGCGCACTTGCTGCAGGGTACGAACCCATTTCGCTTCTCGTTCTTGAATCCGAACTTGAAAACATGAGCGGATTAATTGAAGAATGCGAAAAGACTTTTGTAACGGTGGACCGTAATACTAAAGAAACATCTTTCCCCGTGTATTATGCCGCTTACGAAACCATCAAAGATTTAATCGGCTTCCCGTTAACGCGTGGTGTTCTTTGTGCCATGAAGCGCAAAAAACTTCCGGCTGTCGATTCGATAATTGCGAACGCAGGGAATATCGCAGTCTTTTGCGATATAGAGAATCCGACCAACATCGGAACAATTTTCAGAAATGCCGCAGCACTTAACATTGATGCTGTAATCCTGCACGGCAACTGCTCTGACCCGCTTTATCGAAGATCTCTTCGTGCAGGCATGGGGTGTCAGTTCACAATACCGTGGACTTCATGCGATGACCTTACTGCTTTAAAAGAAATGGGATATCACTTTGCCGCTTTTGCACTGAGAGATGATTCTCTAACGCTTGAAGAATTTGCCTCTGAAAACATTGAGAAAAAAGCTCTGCTTCTCGGAAATGAAGGCTTCGGCCTTTCCGATGAAATACTTGCGCTTTGCGATTCGGTTATAAAGATTCCGATGAGAGAAGGCGTCGATTCCCTGAACGTGGCTGTCGCCAGCGGAATCGCATTTTATGAACTGACCAAGTAAATGAATCAGTCGACTGAAGCGCACCGGCAGTGCGAAAAGGCAACATTACTGTTTTATTCAGCATTCGCTATAAATCAAAAAAAACCTGAAGAAATAGCTACAGAAGGAGTATCAAAATGTCCAAACTTGCAGTTTTGTTCCCGGGACTCGGGTATACATGCGAAAGACCTCTTTTATATTACGGCGGAAAACTTGCCGCAGAGGCCGGATTTACGGAAAGACATATCATCAGATATGAGAAAATAGATAAGACAGGGCTTCAGGGCAACAAAGAAAAGATGCTAGATGTCTATAATTCGCTGTATCAGTCAACAAAGAAAGATTTATCGGAAATTAACTGGAATGATTACGACGAAATTCTTTTCCTTTCGAAAAGTATCGGAACAGCGGTTGCAGCCACGATTGAAAAAGATCTTCTCTCATCTGACGAAACAAAAAATCTCAACATTCGCCAGATTCTTTTCACTCCGCTTGAGCAGACCTTTATTTTCCATCCGGGAAATGCTATCGGTTTCATCGGAACAAATGACCCCTGGTGCGACTCATCAGAAGTTATCCGTCTTGCAAAAGAACAAAATATTCCGATGAGTATTTATGAGGGAGCAAACCACTCACTTGAAACAGGCGATGCTCTTAAGGATATTGAGAATTTAAAGGATGTTATGAATTTTGTGAGCGGTTATCTGAATATTGGCAGATAGAATACTACCCTATCAGCTTAATCAATCATATAATTTGCACTTAAATCAAAAATGCAATTGCCTGACACAGCTAATTCCAGGCATAAATGCCAATTATATTACATCTTTAATCGCCTTTATTTATTGTGACAAGAATACGTTTGATACGCTCATTCTTCACGTGCCAGACCGTCTCTAACGGCCAGGGCAGATCAAGCACATATTCTCTGTCGCTTTCCGAAAGACCTTCCAGGTTCTTTATAAACGCTTCTTTGTTTTTGTAGAGGCGTTTTCCAAAGTCTATGGCAACATATTCTGCGTCGTTTCCTTCATCATCAATTACGACCTGTTTAAAGCTCGTATGACCGTATTTATCCTGTACCTTCTCGTAATTAACTCTTTTCCTCGAACTTCCCTTCTCGGGCTCTGCTAAAAGAATCACATTTGTATCAAGAAGGTGTTCCCACATTATCTTCCTTATTCGCTCTACGGGAATCGGAAAATCAAGTTTATCACGGATTTCTTTTGACGAATATCCTTTGTCCGTAAATGCTCTTACCGCATCTCCCGCGGCAAAATCCACCGCGAAATTCGATAAAGCTTTGTTAAATAAATCATTACTCATATTTTCATCCAAAAAAGTGACAGAAAACTTCCGTCACTTGAATATATCCTGCTGCATCATTTCATTCCATGCTTCGTTGGTTCGAATCATTTCTTTGTGCTGCATTATGCGGTTTCTGTCGCTTAAAATGGCAAGCATTTCATCCACAATCTCGCCCTCGGGCAAATGATCGTAATGAGAAAGGTACCCTATCATTCTCTGCGCCGTGAAATCCGTATTGAGGTTCTTCGTTACCAGGTCGCAGAAAGGCTCGGGATATCCGTCTTCGCACATAATCTTATACAATTCTTCACTTAATGGTGATTTAGGCTTCATAAAAATTCCTCATATGCGACAATAATCTTTTTAAACAACCCCTTATAACAAAATAATGCGGCTAGGGGAGCCGCATTAAATATATAGGATCCGTAGGAAAGGGGGGAGCCTCTCTTACGGTGAAAGGTGATTATAATATACCAAATATTGCAAAGAATTACAATATAATTTGAAATTTTTTAAAATTTTTAGAATCTGTCCCTCTTTATTTAATAAATTATCGGGATAAATCCTGTTTTTTTGTCCACAATCAATGAATTTTCAGTAAAAGTGTCCGAAAAAGCCTCTCATCGTACAGATTGGTATAATATCAGTTATTCGGCTTAAAATCTTTAAGCAAATCCCCGAGATTAAATGTCAGATGCTCTTCCTCGTTCTTGTCGTTTTTAACCTTCTTGTAGTAGGGATTGAGCACCAGTTCGTCCTCTCTTTGCATCTTGGCATAAAGAAGCGCTGTATTATACGCATCAGCCATTCCGTCGTGCGCTCTTCCTTCCGAGCTTACATCGCTCGCTATCAGCGCTTCCTCAAGCGAATAAACCTTGTCGTTTCTGTGCATCTTCTCGGAAAACTGTGGCTGACAGTCTATCCAGTTATCAAGGATTTTCTGAAACTTCTCACAGGGTTCGATTCCCTTTTGCTCAAACTCGCACACAAACTGGGTGTAGTCGGAAATACTCCAGGAAACTCCGGCAACCTCGCCTTCAGGAATCCAGTTAATGAAATCTTCCAGAACTTCCTCAAGCATTTCCGCCTGCGATAAATCTTTTTTGGTTATATTCGTAAGTTTCTTTATGAACTGATCGATATCGCCGTATTTTGGCTTCACGTATCTTCCGTATTTATCAACCACATCCAGGTTCTCGTCAAGAAGCGCCGCACCTATCTGAATTATTTCCTGTTTGTAGTTGTAATTCTGACGGTAAAGCTTGTTGACTTTACACATTTCCAAATCAATTACCAAGTATTTCATATCTTTTCTTTACCTTTTTTCTGACTACTCTGTTGTTTCCACACTTTCAGGCTGTTCTGTATTTTCAACCTGTTCAGGCTGATTCACTGTTTCAGGAATTTCAGGCTGAGCATTTTCTTCAGGTTGTTCCGGATTGTCAGGCGGCAATGTTTCTTCGGGTTCTGAATTTACATCCGTCTGTTCTTTTGGCTCGGTCTGCAAAGGTTTTTCAGGTTGCGCTTCCTTTTTCCCCGGAAAAACTTTTGCATAATAATCATTTGTTATTAATAGCTTCGCGTAAGTCCATTTTTTCTGAATCATATCCTGAACTTCTTTGACATAGTTATCATCAACTTCTATGCCTTCGTTCGGTGTGAATTCTTTCTTCGCGGCATCATATGTGCCTGCTGCCGTAACGAAGCTGTAACCATTTCCTATAGGTACTATTACAAGCGGCATTGCCGATGAAACCTTATCGGCTTCATAGTTGGTTGCGAATATGTCTCTTCCCGAATAAAGTCTCGAATCATATTCTACGTTAAAAAGATTATCAAGAGTCGGAACGATATCAACCGAATAACAGGGTGTATCGACAATTACCGGTTCTTTCATCGAAGCACAGTAAAGAATCAGTGTGTTTTTGTATCTTGAAACCGATCTCGTCGTGTCATCAATTCCCGACAATTCTTTATAATAATCGACCTTTCCCTGCGACATCGAATAAGGATAATGATCTGCCGAAATGCAAATTACGGTATCCTCAAGAATGCCTGCTTTTTCAAGTTCCTCAAGCAAATAATCACATGCATGATCAAGTTCAAGGTTGCATGCCATATACGCCTGAACCGCTACAGAAGAATCAGGAAAAGCTTCAACTGCCGCTTCCTTGTTTTTCTTTGACATTGCGTTGCCGCCCCAGTTGTAATGGCAGTGACCGCTTACCGTCATGTAATATGTATGGAAAGGAATTCCTGTTTCTTTGAATTCTTCTATCATTTCGGGAACAGTTGCTTCAAGCATTTCAAGGTCCGAATTTGGCCACGCACGATGCTCAAGCACAAGCCCGTTTCCGATGCCTTTGTAATCATATCCGAGATTCGGATGCGTCTTGTTTCGGTCATAATAATCAAAAGAATTGTTGTGGTAGGCCTTGCATACATAACCTCTCTCGCCAAGAAGTCCCGCCAGTGAATACGGCATAAATTTACTTGCCGATACGGTAAATGAATTTCCCGATTCAATCCATTCGGGAATAATACCGGTCATGTTTGCAAATTCACCGCCCGTGGTTGAAAGCGACCATGAAGGCTGATAATAGTTTTCAAATACAAAACCTTCATTTGCAAGCTTATATAAAGTCGGCGAAAAATCTTTATCAACCGCATAAGGTGAGAACGCTTCCGCACTCATAAAGATAAGATTTTTGCCTTCAAAAATTCCTGTATATTCGTTTTGTTTCGAGGGTTCCAGCGAACCGAAATATTCGTGCATTTTCTTTATTCTGTCATTGCTTTCATTCTCAATTAAAGAAGCAAAATCAACGCACGCATTGTAAGCATATTCTTTCGGAACTTCAGCCTCTTCTAAACTTCCTTCTTCGCTTCCTGTTGTATTTCCGCCGTTTCCCGTTTCAGAATCAGAAGAATTACCGTCAGAATCGGTTATATTTGCATTTGTGTTCGAAGCAGATATTTCGTTATTCAAATCGTCAGTTACCGTTCCTGCTGCCGTACCATCCTCTGCATTTTCCGGTGTCCAGACAACGAATTCATCTTCCTCTATAGGTGCGTCTGGCGTGCCCGTAATAATGTATGCGATTTCCAGTCTGAAAGAATTCAAAAGACCGATACGGGGTACACTGTTGCATACCGCAAAATCATATGTATAGACATTTCCGAATTCACCAAACCTTGCATTTAAAGATGCTCCAATCTGAAGAAGCAGCATCGGAACAAGAATTATCGGAAGTAATTTAACGGGGTATTTTTTTTTCGGAAGAATCCATTTTGAACAGGCTATAAACACTATTAACGGAATTAAAAATACCGCTTCCTGAAGGATATATTTTAAGGCAACAGACCACACAACCGACGAGAAATCGCCCATCACCTGCCCTGTCATTCCCGCAGCATACGTAATTCCGTAATACATCTTGTAAAACTGATTGCAGTCGTATTCAACACAGAACAAAACCCATAGTGCCGCTATCGTTATTCCCGACAGAATTCGCGATAAAATCACAGGACGAATCAAAGTGAAAATCAGGCAAAATAATAAACCCGCACTTATCGAAAAAAGAACGGTTGTTAAAATCGATGCATTCCACGGAGAATTATAATTGTCCGTAAACTTTAGCATCAACTCATAAAAAACAATCGTTAAAGGGTAAAAGATAAGTGCGGGTAAATATGATTTTATACTTGCTTTGGCATCCTCTGCCGTCTTGATTTCCTGGGTTTCCATTCAGGTTTTATCCTTAACTGTCTGGCAAATAATAAATAAACGACTACATAAATACGTGCTCTGACATTCTTGATACAAGACTTGTGTAATCGCTTAAATCTTTTTCAAATACAGCCAGTTTATCTTCGGAAACCCCAAGTTCTCCGGCTAATTCTTTGATGTTTTCTCTTTCTTCGGTATCGTATTTATCATCAGATAAGCATAATCCGATAAGTTCGAAAACAACTATGTTTTTAACTTCTACAGAACTGTTTGCAAGTGCTGCAATATTCTCTTCAAAAGTCTTGTCTTCGATAGTACCTTCAAACTGCATTTCAGCACAGTACATATCAAGCATATAAGTTTCAGTCTCGCTTACGATTCCGTTTGCCTCGGCAACAATTGCTGCAAGGTTAATGAAAATCTGTTTTTCGTTTGAATTAAGCTTGCTTAAATACATTTTATTCCTCCCTGATTAACAAAAGTAAGCTTTTCGCTACACTTATTATATCTTTGTCTTTTCCATAACAAGTTAAATTATAACATAAAACCTGCTCAAATTCTCTATAAAATATTTCTTTACTTACCTTTATTATCTTTACGCTGAACAACAATAATACAGTTCGATGCAGGGAATTCGCAGGGTTCGTCATTCTCATCGAAAAGATCGAGTTTTTCAGAAAGATGTGTGGGATATCCCGGCTCAAGTAATTCCCTGGCTTCAATGATTTTGGCACCGAGACTCTTGAAGAACTCTTTGTATTCATTAAGCGTAAAATATCCGAACTGCTCCTGCACTTCGTGAGCGTAACTTTCATTGCCCCATGTATAAGTATACATGAACTCACGAATGAAATTAATATCACCTGAAACCGTTAGATTTTCTTCATCAATCGAAGTAACTTTTTCTTCTTCGGATAGTTCTTTGAGTCCCTTAAAATCACGAAGGTAATTCTTAAAAAAGTCTAATCCTTCGGATGATTTAAACTTAATTTTCCTTAAAGCATGACCCTCTGTTTTTACACCGTCACGAATAATAATCCTTCCGTCATTCGACAAAGAATCAAATGCATTCGCCAATGCTTTCTTAACATTTTCAATATCAAATCTTCCGTTCTCTCCTTCGGTATAGGAAAAGATTTCATGAAGAATCGATGAGAAAATAATGCTGTCAATTTTCTCTCTGTAAGCACCGTCAACCATATTGAAAACTTCAACGCTCCAGTTATGTCCTTCGTGCTTTTTCTTTAGATTCAAAGCTTCGATTACATTGCTTGAAATATCAGTTCCGATGATGTCTTTGTCAGGATATTTTTTCTCAAGTCTGTCGAGAAGAATTCCGCCGCCGCTTCCGATATCCATGACCTTCTGTCCGGTCACAAAATCGATAATTGAATCCTTCGTACTGGTTGCGACATCATTCATCGTCGAGAGATAACTTTCTTCATTATTCAGCCTGTCAAATGCATCCCTTCTGAATCCGAACATATCATATAAAACAACGATACTCTTTTCGAAAGTTAGAAGTCCGCTTCTTTCCGCTTCAACACAGAACTCAATCAGTTTCTCGCAAACTTTCGTGAATTCGTAATCCACAAACGCAGTGTGATTTTCAAATCTCACATTAAGTTTTACATGCTTTACGGACGGATCACGCAAATACTTTTCTATTATTCTTTTGCGGTAAACATTGATGTGTTTTTCACCCTTGTAATCATAGTAAAGAGAATCTGCAAGGGGCTTGAAATTAATGTGTTTTATCTCGTCATTCTGTTCTCTGGAAAGTGTAATTGTTTCGGAAATGATTGCGCGAATCTGTGTCAGATCGAAATCCGAAAGTGCTGATGAAAAGTACCAGAGTTCATAAAAAGGAAATACTTCTTTCGCAAAAAAGTAAGCATCATCATCAAAAATATCTATTTCCTTCGGGCAGAGTTTTTCAAGCCTGAATGCTGCTGTATATTCCGACAAATCCTCGTGAATAATCCTGTCTATCAAAGCAAGTGCTTCTGCTTTTACGTCTTTCCAGATATCCTCACTCACACCACGTATGATGCACTCATTTAATGCCGGTAAAAGCGAATTAAGATTGCAAAGTTCGCCTTCTTTGCAGCCTGAATTAATCTCAAGAATCTCTGCATTGGATGCAACCGGATTCTCGCCTCTGATACTTTGTCCAATCAGGCCGTGTATACGAATAAGGATCTCTGTTACCTTTATATATTCTTCAGCCTTATCTGCAAATCTTTCATTAAATGATCTGAAAAGTTCGCTTTCTTTTTTGCCAGCTTCATCTGCAAATATCGAAGCGGAAGCAACGTTATGAATCGAAAGAGGATAGCCTTTCTTAAGCCACTCATCCCTTTCTTTTCTCAAGCCTCCCTTTGAAACTTCAGACCATTTAAGAACGGTCTCAATAAGAAAGGCCGTGTCAGCATCGAGGTTCTCTCGAAGTTCATCCAGAACATCAAGCATTCTTATTACATATAGAACAGTTTCCTTTCCGGAAATACCGCCTATGCTTTTAACTCTCTCGGCATTAACGTAAATATTGTCCGTAACCGTGAGATATTCGAGCCACTTATTCTTTTTAAGTTCCTCTTCTCTTACGTTTCCCGTCTCGTCGAAATATTTTTTTAAATTCGATTCCATATTTTTCCCCTGTTAAAAATTTTTAATTATAGTTTTGTTTCTTCTTTTTCTAAAGTTCAAATTTTTTGAAAAAGTCTCGCTTCAGCTTTTTTCTGCAATTCAAAAATTTATAGTCAAAGTCCCTCTTTAAATTTTCTACACTTCAAACAAATTTTCACCGTGTAATACGTTAATATTTTACAAAAATAATTCCACTCAAATCAACCTGTATAACCGCATTTTCAAGATGTTGTGGTTTGTTATTTTACATAATTATTTTAGAAAAATTTGCACAAATCCTCAACAAAATCTTCTACTAAAAACCTCTTTACATTTGCGAACATTTGTTCTATTATGTTCGTACACCTCAAAAATCGACAGGAGAGATTTATGAATTATCAGATAATCGCGGTCGACTTCGACGGGACTCTTTGCTACAGCAACTGGCCCGAACTCGGAGAGCCGAACATCGAATTAATTGAATATCTGAAATCATGGAAGAAGCAGGGCAACAAGCTGATTCTCTGGACCTGCCGCGCAGGCGACGCACTTGATCTGGCTGTAGACTGGTGCATCGAACACGACCTCTCTTTTGATGCCATAAATGACAATCTTCCTGAAATCGTCGAATTATACGGCAACAATTCCAGGAAGATTACATGCGATTATTATATTGATGATAAAGCAGTATTGCCGGGAATGATTAACTAGATCAAATTTTCTTCCTGTCTTTTATCCCGCCTCTGTATTTTAGTCTTTCAACTTGTAAGTATTTCTGCGTGAGTTTTATATTTGCTTTATACTGCTATTTACTGCATCCTGCTCTTTAAAAGCGGGATGCCTTTTTTTATCCACCAGTTACCTGAAACCGTTCCGGGACTTTTTCCGCCATGTGCAAATCTTTTAATCTGCACTTCGCTCTTTAAAGTCATCGGCTCACCGGATAACTTCTGGAATTCATCCAGGATCCATTTTTCAAGTTCTTCAGGCGATTCTATATCTTTCTTTTCTGACTGTGTACGCAGATAATCCCAGAAGAACGGGTCACCTCTGAGACCCCAGTTATTAGGTACTTCGAGGAAGATTCTTGCCAGTGCGGCATTCCTGAATGTATTATTAAACACTTCGAAATTCTTGGTATCCCACTGTGAACAGTATACGGCAAAAACTATTCTCTCAAACACCTTCGGGAACTCCTGCAAAGCAGTCTTATATGCTCTTGCAACCACGTTGGGATTGTTCTTAAAAGCACCGCATCCGAAAGCGCCCAGAACAAGCGTGTCTGCTCCTTTGTATGCAGCAACAGTCAGCATATGAATTGCACGCTTAACGTGATAACCGAAAAGTTCTGCATCGCCCATAACTGCACCGTTTCCAACAAGCGGTGCATTGATATTCGATTTCTCACGTAAATCCGGAGCAGCGATTGTAATCACATCCACGCTAACCCAGTCTTCTTCAGGCAGTCTCTCCGGCACATCTTCGTCCGTTTTACAAATAACTACGCCTTCCGTATAGATAAGCGAATCCGATGCTCTCGGTGTATTAAGTTTCGAATGATATCCGTAAAATGAATTTCTTAAAACGCTTCTGTCCAAAAGAGGATAAAGCGTCGACGTTCTGCAAAGACACTCTTCCTGCGCTGACGAACCGATTGCAACTCCGCCACCCGCATGAAAAGCATTCGCGAAATTCATAACGGCAATTTTGCTGCCCGGATCCTCTTTTTGAAGACGCATCGCTGCCTCAAATGAGCGTTCTTTCGTCACCGTAATAAATACATCTTTAACATCTTTATCGTCAAAATTCGGATAGTTGTTTTCAAGAAAAACTTCCGTTTTATCTTTAGCTCTCTCAACCGCTGTTCGAAGTTTAGGCTCTTCTCTTATCCAGCGCATCGTGTCTTCAAATACCCGTACTCTTTCTTCTTTTGTAGACATTTTTCCCCCTGTATACATATCTCGCTTTAACTGCCGGTTTACGTATTGTTTCATCATGAATTAAAGCCTCAAACACGCTCTGTCTATATAACGAAACACTACCCTTTTATTATAATAGAAAGTGCCGATGCTAACAATTCGAAACACGAAAAAACTCACTTCAAAATGAAGTGAGTTTGCAATAATCTTATTCAGTTTCTTTGTATTTGAAATACTGTTCGATATATTCAGGTGTAGGATAAACTTTCTTGTATGCGCTTAATTCCATGGTGGTCATACGGTTCGTAAATTCCTTGAAAAGCGTAAAGTAACTCGTCAGATATACGTTCTGCGCCGGATAATGCGGATAAACAATCCACGGCGGCAGAATCTGACGCATATCCATAATCTCGTAATTGATTACTATCGCCTTCCTGTCCGCAGCCTCAACCTGCTTAATGTATTTTTCTATGGCTTTCATATCTTTGGTGAAATCTTTTCTGAATTTGTTATCCATTGAGTAATTCTTGATTTCAAGCGGATCACCGTAGGCATCAATGAGCGGAAGATGATGGAAGATCGTTCCGTCTGCCATAACTTCATTATTGCACCTTTCCAGCCAAAGTTTGCCTATCTTAAGAATTTCATCGTAATCCTTAAATGTAATGTATCTTTTCATGCAAATGCCCCCTTTGCGTCACCTACATTATAAGATTATTTTTTGACAATTTCAACATCTGGTCAAAAGATGGACAGATTTGTGCTTATTTCCCATCCTGCATAATAAAGAATCGTGTTTATTGCTGCGTATAGATATTCGCCTCCGAAAAGGTTTAAGTGATTTAATACATGATAAAGATTGTATAAATCCCGCCTGTCTCTGTAGCCTTCCTGTATGGGAATCTTTTCATAATAAGCCTTATAAAATGCTCTGGGCATCGGACTGAAAAGTTCTGTCATCGCTATATCCGCCTCGGCACAACCAACGTATGCCGCAGGATCGATTAGAATCGCTCTTCCCGTACTGTCGATAAAATAATTGCCGCCCCACATATCCCCATGAAGGAGTGAAGGAAACTCAGGTTCAATCAGGTATTTATCGAGATTATCCATAAGCTTAATAGATGACTTAAGCACACCTGCTCCCAGTTCCTTTTCTGCCATCTTAAACTGCGGCTCAAGCCTGCATTCCCTGAAGAAATCAATCCATGATTCTTTGGGTGTGTTAATCTGCTTCGAAGCACCAATGTAATTGTTATGAAGAAATCCGTATCGTGCTGTTTCGTTTTTGGGTTTCACAAAATCCGACGCATCTGCCAGATGCATGTCTGCGAACTCATATCCCATACGAGCAATATTCTCGTTCGTTTCCATGCCACGCTCTATTACTTCCATCATCAAAAAAGATAATCTTCTCTCTTTATCGGTACCCTTGCAGTAAAGCTTTGGAACGCCTATTGCCTTTGTCGAAGCAATGGCATTTATGCCCTCTTCTTCAGCATCAAAAGTCGAAAGATTTCCTATTTCACTAACTTTAAGAAATACTCTTTCTCCGTTTGAAAGATCGAGAGTTCTAGTCGAGTTAAAACGACTTCCGGTGATATTTAAATCATTGCTGAGAGAAACATTTTCGCCGAAAGTTCCTTTTATAGCTTCTTCAATTGATTTGTATGAATTCATAGTATACTCTTTCTGTTTGTTGAATCTTTAATTGCACTCGATTATACACATATAGTTTATCAAAAATACCGGAAACGAAAAAGGATTAAAGAATTCCAAATGAAAAACAGATGCCACAAATCAAGTTCATGACATCTGCTTTTCGAGTGTAACGTAACCAATAAACCATATATCCGGGCAACTTTCTCAGTTGCCGCTTTAGGAGGTGAATCATCGATAATATCGATGAGGTAAAATCAATAATTATTCAATTTTTTTCCCTAGCTTTGCTCCGTCTTTTCATTCGAATCATCTTTAAGATACTCTCTATTTTTGATTTCAACAGTATATATTCTCCACGTTAATAAAATCTCTGAAATTTGGTAACAATACACTGTTCCAATTCAATCCACCGTCCCACTTGATCTTAACGGCTTCATCCCATTCCCTCTGAGTAACGAATTCACCTCAATGATATCACCCGGTCTGTCATTGAAAATAACCATTATCATGACATCCCTCGGAAATTCGTTGTAGAGTTCCGGCATGCCGTATAAGCGCAGTGCCTTCTGGGTTTCCTCGAGTGTGAAATTTGCAGAATAGCAGATTCGAAGTATGATGTCACGCTGTCTCGTATGCTTTTCCTGGGATATCAGTTTGTAACCATATCGCTCGGGTATGTCGGCATACAGGAAAACATCCTGTTGCAATACGCCTTTTTCTTTGAATTTGAGTCGCATGTATTCCGCAAAAGCATGCTCATCATTTACCATTTCGTCTTTATTTTCTTCCAGATATTTATTGATGTTATCCATATGAACCTTTGTTAAAATTTCCTCCGTCTTATTCGCATTATTCATCTTTTTCCCTCGTTTTATTCTAATTGTTAACAGGTTTCGATGTTGTCACCGTTATGGTGGCAATTTGCCCTCCTTCTTAGAAAGAAATTGTTTTTTCTGCGAATTAATTGGGAAAATACGAATGAAATAACAAAGAAATATGCTATAATTTTTTAAACGATTTTCGATAAATTATTTAACTGACAAAATACTTTTAAGGAAACCATATGGAAGCTACAGCAATTGTTTGTAAACAGTGCGGCGCCGCAATTCCTGTCGTTGAAAACGTCGGCAAACTCATTTGCCCGAGCTGCGGTACCGAATATATACTCGATAATGAAAACGGTGAGAAGATACTTAAGGAATTTCATTTTGAAAATCCTTTTATCGGCGTGGACAGAATCATCGATTCCGAACTTTCCGAATTGCAGGAACGCATGGAAATGTACAGGGATTACCCTGCCATTTACAACGAACTTGTAAAAGCTAAAGAAGAGCACTCGTACAAATACGGCTACTGGACTCTTCGTCTTCGTGCTTTTACCGAAGATTTCAGAAAGAACTTCGACAGATACAAACCTTTCGAAGAGATCAATTCATGTGTTGAAGAACATTCGAGACTCTCAGAATTTACTCATGACGAAGAAGACTGTATTGCAGGTTATTACAAACGAAATCTTCCTATTCTCGAAGCCAGAGTAGATCAGTTAAAAGAGGAAAACACCAGTGCCGAAAACGAACTTCGACGTCTTAAGAGCGAGGAAGTAAAACTTCAGGGCGAAAGCAACCGCCTCGAAGGCCTGATTTCAACACCTGAAAGGATAAAAGAAAACACCAAGAAGGAAAATCCTAAAGTTTATCGATGGCATACTCTTTGCATAGTATTTACAATTGTTTTTCCTATTCTCGGGCTTCTTTGTCTTATATCGATTCTCCTTATTCCGCTTGGGATACTGTTACTCATCGCTACAGTTGCTCCCGCTATCGGAATCAAGGTGCTCTCAAATACAATTGTGGTAATGGAAAAAGCGTACGAAGCAAAAATACGCGGGCAGATAACCCAGATAAAGCAGAGACAGTACGATTTGAAGACAAACATGGGTACAATCAAAGACGTTTGCGTAAGAAGTTTCTTCGAATACAAACACACGCTGGCTATGTTTAAGATAATAACCGAACTGATTAATAAATTTTTCGAAGCTGAACAGTCCGAAGAAAAAGACGGCATTAAAAATGGCGAAGCAGGATTAATCAATTCCATTAAAAATATAGTTAAACAACAGGAATCCAAAGTTGAAACAACGTATAAAATGAATGCTTCGGAACCTAATTCAGACATTCATCTGGAATACAGATACGGACAATGATAATCAGTTGTATCCCGTGGTTGACGCGGAGAAAGGAATAATAATCCAACAGATATTTCGTGGATTATAAGCTTTTATATGTTAGGTGAAATATTAGCAGAAATTGCTTTAGAAGCAGCAGGAAGTATAATTTCAGAAGTCGGACCCGCCGCTATAAATGCCGGTGTTGCAGCCGCAACAGTCGGAATCAATTATGCCAAGGACAAAATCAACGATGTTACAAAAGTTAAGAGAGTCAAGAAAACTCTCGGTGTGGAAGAAGACATCTACCTTGAAGATGCAATTCGTTATTACAATCTGCTTGATAATATTAACTCGGGCAGTTTTGAGTCTGCAAAGGCATCGCTTTTGAAAGTTTAGGATTTTTATGCAATTACCACCGTAGCAGTGTCAACGCACTGATTTTTTGAATGATATACTTACCATACACTAAACGTATGGTAAGTTTTTTTATTTAACAACTGACATGGAAGGAGGTTTGTTATGCAATTAGAAAGAGAAAAAAAATCAGTTAACGGATTAGGTATCGCATCACTCGTATTCGGAATAGTAGGTATCCTGACAATATGCATGTGCGGAATTGGATTTTTCTTCGGTCTCATAGGTATTATTCTGGGTATTCTCGGCCTTACCGTGCTTAAAAACTCAGGAAAAGGATTTCCCGTAGCAGGTTTAATCGTCAGTGGAATCGCATTCGTTTTCGGTTCGTTCTGGATGTTCCTTTACATTCCGAGACACAGCGGAAAACAATCCAATCAGGTGGTATCCACTTCCACTCAAAACACAACTTCAACCACATCATCTTCCACTTCTTCAAAAGAAACTGACAGCAGTAAAGATGAGAAACCTTCAACTTCAAACAGCAGCTACAATTATTCATATCCAAGTTCAAACTATTCATATTCAGATGCAAAAGAAGAATTAAGTGACACTTGGGATGATTTAAAAGATTCAGCCGTAGATGCATTATGGGATGGTTTTTGGGATGCGTTGCTGGAAGATGAGGATAATTCTGAAAGTAATCCTTCTTCCTCTGGTACATCTTCTTCGAATTCAACAGTAACACCGGAATTAAAAGAATACTGTGATAGTTATGAAGCTTTTATGGTTGAATATTGCGAATTTATGGATAGTTACGATTCATCATCAGAAGAAATGTTTCAAGAGTACCTCGATATTTTAGATAAAGCGATGGAATTTCAAGAAATATCCGAACAATATGAGGTTAAGCAGGATCAAATGAATGAAGCTGATTTAGCTTATTTCACCAAAAGCATGGAACGCATTAATCTTTTATTTATGAAAACATATATAAAAAATTCTGATTAACTGTCTTTGATACACACTTTTAAAATATCTTAACATCTTCTATCAATAATAAAACACACGCAATATCTTTAAATCAAAAATCCAGACTGTTTAGCCGTTAACAGTCTGGATTTTAAATTAACACATCTTACGCTTATTTAATAAGTTTTTCTGCTTTTTCAACATTGGTTTTTTCATAAACGGTTTCTAAAGAATCGCCTTCAATTGTACCTATTATATAATAGTTATCACCCTTAACTTCATTAATAAATTTATTCTTTAATCCGTCATCGAAAGTAGCCGTCAAGCCATTATCAAAATCGCCTGTGTATTTTCCATAATATACATATGGCGCATAAGCATCATTATCTTCTATGACAAAATACGCAATTTCTTTCTTATCAGTATCAAACAGGTAATAAATTGTGTATGGTTCCGGAATTCCAAAAGGGAATGACTTTTTAAAAGCCAATTCATACTTAAGCTTGGGCTTTTCCTCTTTAGGTTCTTCAATTTTCTCGTCAGTTGAGTCATTTTTTTCGTCTTCATTTTTTTCCGGATCAGTTTTATTTTCGTCCTCAGATAATTCTTCAATGTTAGAATCTTCCGGCTCAGCTAATGATTCATCCTGTTCTATAGAATTCTCCTGTTTTTCTTCCGATTGTTCTTTATCATCATTATCATTTTCTGAAGGTAATCCTTCACTATTCTGTTTATTGTCATCTTGCGAATTCTGTTTGTCTGAATTATCTTCTTTACTGGATGACGTTGTATTGGTGTTATTTGTTGTCGTCGGCGTATTCGACGAAGAACTCGAAGTCCCCGAACATGAAAATAAGCCTCCGCAGCAGCAACACATAATTATTATCAACAAAACCAATACAACTACTACAACAACTATCGTAGCAAATCCCTTGTTGTTCCTTTTTATTTTCATTTCTTTTCTCCTCCTTTATTCCAGCGTTCCACTTGGCCGGAGAATATCCATACCGTTGTCAGCCAGAAACTGATTAACATCAAGGATATTCCCCGGTCTTTCATTAAATGCAACCATAATGCAGGCATCTCTGGGCACCTTGGCATAAAGAAGCGGCATACCATATATTTTCAATGCTTTCTGAGTTTCTGACAATGTAAGTTTGGAAGCATAGCAGATTCTTAAAATGACATCGCGCTGCCTAGTACGCTTCTCCTCCGAAATAAGTTTGTATCCGTATCTTTCGGGAATGTCTGCATCTATAAAAATATCCTGCTGCTTCAGTCCCCTCGCCTTAATCATGCCAAGCATATAATCGCGAAAAGGTCTGTCTGATGACAGGATACTTTCTTTATTATCCTCAAAATAATCATCAAGATTGTTTATGTGAGTATTATTCAGTATTTTCTCAAGTTCGTCTGTTGATTTTTCTGACATGTTTTTCCTCCTGGGAATTGCTTATAAATAATTATATCTTTATTCCGATAACATTGATACAATTATCATGTAAACTTTTTTCAAATGAAATGATTTTTTATCCAATCACCAAAAATGAAAGGTTTCGAAAATGATTACCGAATCCACTGTTGCTCTTTCTTTTTACAAAGAGCTCACACCGATAAATGAAGAACATAAAGTCTTTCTCGTCAAACATGTCGAGACGGGAAAAATCTATATTAAAAAGACACTTGCGATCTTTAACGAAGCAGTTTACAACGCGATAAAAGAAAACCCGATTACAGGCATTCCCTCGATTCACGAAATAATCAAAGACAACGATGAACTGATCGTTATCGAGGAATACATTTCCGGAAGAACACTTGAAGAAATGCTCGCGCAAAATGAAGTTTTTGACAAAGAGCGAATTGTAAGAATCGCATTAAGTTTATGCGAAATTCTTTCGAAGCTTCACTCTTTTACTCCGCCGATAATTCACCGCGACATCAAGCCTTCAAACGTCATGATCACATCCGACAATCGCTTATTCCTTCTGGATCTGAATGCTGCCAAAAACGAAAATACCGAAAAAGGCCGTGACACAAAATTACTCGGTACGTTCGGATATGCTGCTCCCGAACAGTTTGGTTTCGGATCTTCCACGGTTCAGTCGGATATCTATTCCATGGGTGTACTTATAAATACCCTTGCGCACGGAAAGTTTTCCATTGAAACGACAGACCTTCCCGAGCTGAATTCCATCGTCGATAAATGTCTGAAACTTAACCCTTCCGAAAGATACAAAAACATTTTGGAATTAAAATCGGATCTAACCAAAACTCTTCCGAAATACAAAACGGAAAAATCAGTAATTGAAAACAAACCTCGTTTTCTGGATTTTCTTCCGCCCGGTTTCAGAAATCTTAATCTTTTGCATATGTTTTGCGCTATTGTCGGATACGTAATGATATTTCAGCTTTTCTTTGAAGTTGAATTTCCATCCTACGGACCTAAAAGCAATACAATGGGCATTAATTTCATTTTACTGATCGGAATCCTGGTATTCATTTTCTTTAATGCCAACTACCTGGGAATTCAGCGCTTTCTCCCACTTTGCAAAAGTACGAACATCTTCATAAGATTTTTAGGCGTTCTTATCTTCGACATTGCTATAATCGGCCTTTTTGTAGTCTTACTTGTTGCATATATATTAATGCTAAAGCTCTTTAACAAGATACCGATATAGATTAATCTTAGCACAAAGAAAAAAACCGCGTTGCCACCATAGTTGTGGCAACGCTTTTTCATTATCTGGATTCAAAATCCTCTTCTATTTCTTTTTTCCAGTCAGCATCCTCAAGCACACATCCTGCTTCCTTTGCCTTCGATCTTCTTACACGTGATACGGCTGCATCAAGTGCACAGAAATTCACCTTAGTTCCTCTGCTGTCGCAGTGATAATTGGCCGCGTGACTTGCTTTAATTCCGATGCTCTCTGCCACTTCAATCGCGTCTATATTTGCTCCAAGGAAAATAAATTCCCATTTGTATTTTTCCTGCTGACGATTGATAAGTTTCTTAACATCTTTCAGACTATATCGTCTGCTTGCATTCTCCATACCGTCCGTTGTGATAATGAAAAGAGTCTTCGCAGGTCTGTCTTCTTCTCTCGCATATTTGTGAACATTGCCGATATGATGGATTGCACCGCCCACTGCATCAAGAAGAGCTGTACAGCCTCTGACGTAATACTCCTTGTCCGTAAGTTTCTCCACTTTCTTGATATCAACCCTGTCATGAATCACTTCGCAGTTATCATCGAAAAGAACTGTGGAAACGATAGCCTCACCTTCTTCTTTCTTCTGCTTTTCGACAAGTGAATTGAAACCACCGATGGTATCTGCTTCAAGGCCGCTCATGGATCCGCTTCTGTCCAAAATGAATACTAATTCTGTTAAATTTTCTCTCATGTTTTTATCCTCCGAATTCTTAAAAAAATTACCTCAGTAATCGTTGTTTTCCTGTTACTGAGGTAATTATATTTCAATATTAAATTCGGTCGGTCACTTGTCAGGCGACATTTTAAGACAACCCTGTTTATTTGTTTTCCAGTCTGTTTTCTGTGTTTTTGAAATTATAAATCTCTAATTAAACTTTCCATTTTACTTCAAATCATTTATGCAAAACGTTATCTAAGCCTTTGCTCCAAGCTCAGCTTCCTGATGCTCAAAAAGTGCATAATTGATTTCATAAATATCATAAACTTCTTTCTCTATGAAATACTGAACAATCAAATCCTGCTTGCTGCAGGGCGATAATGCATATCCCGCTCTGGCGAGAAGATCCTTTGTCTCATCGAGATTTAATTCAAGTGCAACAGCTATGGCAAGAGCAGTATTCTTACTCGGCTTCTTTGATGTTCCGCATTTAAGTTTCGAGAATGCTTTTCTGTCTAGGTTCGCACGCTTTTGAACTTCAACATCGGATATACCCTTGTTATCAGCAAAAGTGAAAACCATTTCCATAAATGTTTTATCAAGGTTGCTGATTACATCATCCAGGCTTCTGGGCGCTGACTTGGCACTTTTATCCGAAATTTTACTAAATGAAAACGAGGTAATCTTTTGAGGAGCAATCTCCTCATCCGCATCGGCGAATACCTCTTCTCTAAGTGCTCTGGCTTCATCTGCTCTTCCGGTCTTTTCGGAAAAATCGGCAAGCATCGAAGAAGCCTCATTGTAACGTGCTAACGGACTTTCGTTTCCATATTCCTGAGGTTCTTCTATTCCGCTTCCAGCACAGCCGGTTTCCTTTTGTCTTTTCCTGCTTTCCTTTTTATTCCTATGTGAAAACAGGCTTCTTTCCCTCTCTTCTCTCTCGCTCCTTCCGGATGATGCACCTGCAAATATATCCTCATCAATAACAGGCTCTTCAAAATCTTCATAGTACTCAAGAGTGGATTTTGCCTCAACGTAATTGTCGTTAATATACGAATCGATATCTCCGTACTTTTCTTTCGAAAGCGAAAAAGACTCATCATCGAATACAACAAGGTAAAGATCAATATCCTCTTCTCCTAGAAAATCCTGTATTTCCGATGTCGCAATTTTCAAAGCCAGGTCTTTAGGGAAGCCATAATTTCCTGTAGCAAGAAGTGGAATTGCAAGACTCTTAATTTTATTTTTGACAGCCAACTTAAACGTACTTTTGTAGCAATCCCTGATGATTTTTTCCTCATCATTTTCCCCGTCCATCCAGGGAATTCCGATGGTATGGATAATATATTTGGCCGGCAGATTGTACCCGTCAGTGATGAAAGAAGTGCCTCTCTTTGCTTCACCGATTTCTTTTCTTTTTGCAAGAAGCTGCTCCATTCCCGCTGCCTCGTAAACGGCCTTATCAAGCCCCGACCCGTATGTCGGTGCAGGATTTGCTGTGTTGACGATGGCATCAACTTTCATTTTTGTTATATCATTTCTTACTATCTGAAAAGGCATGTTAATCCCCCTATATATTAAAATCCTTGTTCATCTTAGAAGCCTATACATTATTATAGCATTTCTTCAAGCATTGCGCTGACTTTCTCTTCCTCGATTCCCAGTACTTCGGATGCTTCAATTAGTGTAATATTTCCTTTTTTCAAAAGAGATAATACAACTTCCTCTCGGCCCTCTTCTCGCCCAAGTTCTCTTTCTTCTTTTCTGGTAAGTTCAAGTTGTCTTTCAAATGTAAAATCCAAATTCATAACTTTCTCCACCTTCCTGCGATTCTTAGAAAGAAAATCGCTTAGAATACCTTTGGAAATGCATTCATCTAAAGTAGTATGAATTGCATCTTTCAAAGACATTGTTTTGCTTCTTTCTCTGACACCTTCTACTATACATGTATAAGATCTGAGTACTTCTGTCTTCTTTAAAAGTTCCTTATTATTCCCCGGACTGATATTATATACTTTACAAATCACTTCAAGTTCCGGTTCATCTGTTTCTTTGCAAAAAGACGCCGAAAGTTTTTGTATCTCTACTTCAGGTCTTTTATCTTCTCCGTTATAGAATACCACAAAGTGCGGTGTGGGTATTTTTATCTTTGCTTTCCCAAACAGGTTTTTATCTTCTTTCTCAACTTTTCTTCTTACATCCTCAACAAAATAAATCAGATTTCTCAAAGGCATGTTTGGATTGTAAGTCGACTGATGCTCATAATAGTTCGCACTCATATCAAGTACAAAAGAAGCATCATTTCTTATCGATAGCGAAACACCGTGCTCAAGAGTAATAATCTCAATGTCATCCGGATTATCGTAATCCGAATTGTTTACAGCATTGTAAACATCAAGCGCATACTCTTTTTCATTTAAAAGCATAGAAAACAAATCACTTCTATACTCTCTGTTTCCGTCAAAATAGTTCTTTTCTTCAGCCATAGTACCTCCTTTAAGCAGGAGGCCTGCAACTCTCCTGCTAATTCAAATATTTACTTGTTAGCAGGAAAATCCGATAAATATGAACTATATTACCGGCGTCGGGAATCCGACGATAGAAATCCTGAATTTGATTGTATCGTACCATTATGATTAAGCTAAATCAATATTTAAACAACTGAAAAATAAAGTTTGTGAATAATCACGAATTTTTAAATAAATTAATCAAAAAACAGGCCTCAAACCCACTGTTTCAGGAGATTCTTGGATGTCAAAAGAAACTAAAAAAGGCACAAATCTTACAAACTTATGTCCGGTTAAGAATTGTGCCTTAAAACATTTATATCAGTTAATAACTATTTAACGTAAATAACCTTGGAATCCTCTATTTCATCGTAATCGCCTAAGAAGTTAACTCCGGCTCCGTTTGCTTCACGGTTGCTCCATGCAATATAAATTGCAAAATCAGAACCGTCACCGTTAGGTACTATACAAATTATTCCGCTCGTGTTCGCATCCTTGGATTTAAGATACTGACTATGATTGGAACCCATAGCAAATAAACTCATTCCTGTTGTTTCTTCTACACTTTGTGCAAACGGGCAATTAACCCATGCGCTGCCCGATCCGAAATGGTCAAGACGTGTACCACCTGAGGCAGGATCTAATAAACCTCCGGTACCATATAACATTTCCTGACTCGTATCATCTGCAATAACTTCAGGATCAGACATAGCTAAAAGAATCGCTCTCTTGACGTTATCGCAAACCTGAGTGTCTGCCGCAACATTTGTTTTTTCCATGTGCTTGATTAACTGCGGTGCCATAACGCCTGTCAGAATGGCCATAATCGCAATGACTATAATCAACTCAACCAACGAAAAACCTTTGTTCACCTTCATAATATTCTCCTCTTTCTTTTTACCCTTAAAAAATGACACCAAGTAAAAATGTCACTTATGAAACCTTTATTATCTCCAAGTATAATTTCAGGGCAGATAGAGAAAAATTGTAATTGTGGCAGATTAGTGTTGTATAATTCTCTGTTTTGAAAAAATAAAAGAACTATATCAAAATAGTCCTTTTATCTTTAATCGCCTGCTACAGCCATTTTGATTGGCTTTTAAATCCGGGAATTTTATCTTTTTATTCAGCTATATAGCTTGCACTGAACGCAGCGTTGCATTCCGCTATTTCTTTTGTACCGTTTATATAATCTGCGTACATATCCCAAAGGTCGGGCACGTCATCACCTTCCATTGTCTCGTCATCGGGAATCCATGATTTGATTAACGCTATTCTTTCTTCCTTTGTTGTATCTGCTATTAAGTATGAAGATTTGTTATCCATCTATTTAAGCTCCTTGTTCATCAAAGTACATTCAAAAACACCGTTCGTTTCTACCGAATCATTCAGGCATTTGTATCCGAGTTTTTCGTAAAACCCAACTACTTCTATACGACTGTCTATAATCACTTCTTTGTAACCGATTTCCTTAATCCAGGCTTCTGCTTCTTCGATTACCTTTTTCCCGAGGCCCTGATTTCTGTATTCCGGAAGGACTACCACTCGACCGATTGTAGCTTTGTCATGCTCCGTTTCAAAGAAACGGCAGGTTGCAATCGGATAACCGTCATCCAGAAGAATAATGTATTTCGTTCCGTCGCAATCATGCTCGTCAAACTCTTCCCGTAAGCTTATATGATGTTGTCTGTTCATTCCCTCGATACGTACAGAGTACGCTCCGGCACGTTGCCATTCTTCCTCTGCTCTCATCACTTCGTATTTATTCATCTTCGTTTGGTCTTTCTGTTTCTTTTTTGTTTAGCAGGAGTTTATGCCTTCCTGACAAAAATCATTATATCAAAACTGCCGTAAATATCCTATACATCATTCAAATCAAATTGCGATACAAATTTTCGGTGCAGCAATCTTTTACACATTTTATGTATAATATTCCTTTTGCCTCTCCATGTACAACATGTCAAACTGTTTTCAGCCGATTCAACAAATCTACAACTACCACCGGATCATCTATCAGCGAAATACCAAAGCACTTCTTTATCCTTTGAGATGCCATTTTGGCATCTCAAAAATTCTTCCTCTGTCAACTGGAAGCAAAAGTCCTCAGGGAATCGTTTCTTGTTGCGCTTTACAGCACGGTTCAAAGCTCCTGTTTCCACCTGATACAACATCGCAAGATCACTATCCAGCATAACCTGTTTCCCACGAACAACATATATCAGGCTCTTAATATATTTAGTTTCAACTATCCCATTTATAACATCCGTTGTCTGCTCCTGTTCCTTCTTTGCCATTTCCACCTCCATCTTTGAGGTTCCAAATTGAACCCTCAAACTGTCTCGACATTTATCGGAATAATTTATTTAATCCTACCACCCTGCATTTCAATATATATCTTCAAATCATCAATTATACCCTGATTACCTGTAGAATTAAATTTTTCACGTTTATTTCATTTCTTCACCATTAACTATTGTGATGATATTTTTAATTAATCTTCTTTGCATCATAAATAATATTTCACCCTTGTTAGTCACTTTCACAAAACCATCTTCCACCTGAAGTTTCATATCACAATCGTAAAACACAACTGCATTGGGACACTTTGTCAAAGGAATTCCCAGACGTTTGCATTCTTCTATCGAATAAATCAGTACAACATCCGCACAGGGACCTTTCTTAATTTTTAACGTTTCAGTAAAACTGAATTCCCCTTCCTCTGTTTCAATAATCCATTCAAGAACATCCTTCTTCTCAATATCTTCCATATTATTTTCTAAAATTTCCATATTTTATCTCTCTTTCTTTTCAATCCACATTATTTCCGAATAAATACGTAAAAAAATCAAATCAACAACATAAAATGCTCTCGTAAAATACCTAAATCCCATATTCAATTGTATCGGAGGATAGGATCCGAATTGGTCCAAAGATTTTGAAGTTATTGCAGAAACAAATTCATGCAATAACTGTAAGATTCAGGGAACGTTCCTTTACTTTGCTTCGTCATGAAATGGGAACGCCGAACCCTTACATTATATTATTCTGATAATGCCTATAAAATCCTTTTTTATATGAAAGAAATTTTTTAAATTCCTACTTTCTTCGTGAAACAAAACTAAAGTTTAGGGATCGTACTCACTACACGAGGCTCGCCTAAGAGCGAAACTCTCGGCAAATTCACAAATCCATTAAAACTCAATTTGATGTATTATTTTTGAATTTATTTTTTATTTTTACAATCTAATTCGATTCTACAACTTCCAGCTTCTCGTTCAGAAAATACTTTCCTGCTATGGATTGCTTTTCACAGGTTGTAATTGCTGTTTTAAGTATTTCAAGATACTCGTCTCTGGTAATGAGTTCACCGCCCATGCTCTCAAGATGATCTGTGTGAAACTGGCAGTCGATTACGGAAAATCCTTTTTGATAAAGAAGATCGGAGAGCATGATAAGTGCGGCTTTTGATCCGTTGCTTATGTCGGTAAACATACTTTCGCCGAAGAAGCATTTATCAATCACAACGCCGTACAACCCGCCTGCAAGAACTCCGTCAAAGAAAGCTTCCACGCCCACGGCATAACCCTGCTTGCTTAGATTACTATATGCTTCTTCCATATCATCGGTTATCCAGGTCTCATTCTTTCTTTTCATTCTGCATCTGTGCATTGTATAAAGAAAATTTCTCCCGATTTCCATACTGACTTCATGTTTCTTTAAAAACTTTTTCATGGAATGCGAGATGTGAACCTTTCCCGGTCTCATAATGTAGCGTTCGGGCGGAGTCCACCAGAGAATAGGCTCGTTGTCAGTAAACCAGGGGAAAATACTGCTTTGGTAAGCAAGCAAAAGACGCTCGACGCTCAAATCGCCGCCCAAAGCAAGAAGTCCTTCTTCATCGGCGCATGACACATCAGGAAATTTGATTTTTTGATCCAGCCATATGTACATTCACTATTCTCCGACTGCATTTAGTTTCTTTCAAATCCGAACATTTATTGATTCACGTTCGGATTGAATTATTTCTTATTCCTCGTTTGAACTGATCTTAAACTCACCTTTTACGGCTGATATTTTCAGCTTACCGCCGTTCTTCAGCGCTCCGAATAAAATATCATTTACCAGAAGAGGCTTGATATCGTTTCTTATAACCCTGTCAACTTCTCTGGCACCGAATTCTGTGCTGATGCCTTTTTTCTCTATGAGTTTTCTGGCTGTTTTATCAACTGTCAGATTAATATTCTTCTTTTTGAGTACATCTGCAAGTTCGGAAATCTTTTTGCCGACAACTCTTGCACCCATTTCTTCATCCATACCATGGAACATTACAATCTTGTTCAGGCGGTTTCTGAATTCCGGCTGGAATGTTCTTTTAACTTCCTCCTCAAGAACATTTAAATCAGCTCTTCCGCCCATGAAACCGATTGCCGGTTTGCCAAGTCTGTTTGCGCCGGCGTTGGAAGTCATGATGAGAATAACGTTTCTAAAATCCGCCTTACGTCCCTGATTGTCTGTAAGCGTTGCATAATCCATAACCTGAAGAAGAACATTAAAAATATCCGAATGCGCTTTTTCGATTTCATCCAAAAGAAGAACTGCCGAAGGATTCTTTCTAATCTCCTCTGTCAAAAGACCACCCTCTTCGTATCCGACATATCCCGCGGGAGCACCGATTAATTTAGCCACGGTATGCTTCTCTGTATACTCACTCATGTCAAAACGAATGAGTTTAATTCCGAGTTCTTTAGATAAAGTTCTTGCTATTTCTGTCTTACCGACACCGGTCGGTCCCACAAACAAAAGACTTGCGAGAGGCTTATCTTCATCAGTTAATCCGGCCTTGGAAAACTTAATTGCGTTAACTACCTGCGAAACTGCTTCATCCTGTCCGAATATCTGTTTTTTGAGACGGCTTTCAAGCGTGGAAAGTCCCGTGATTTCATCCGTGTTTACTGTTTCAACAGGTACTCTGCATATCTTTGTAAGCACTTCGTTTATAACATCTTTTCCGACTTTCTGAACCTTTCCTTTTGTAGGATTAAGCTTTCTGTATGAGCCTGCTTCATCTATCAGATCGATTGCCTTATCAGGAAGGAATCTTTCATTTATGAGTTTCGCACTCATTCTTGTTGCGTACTCAAAAACATCGTCTTCATATTTCACTTTATGAAAACTTTCGTATTTTTCCCTGAGTCCCTCGAGAATTTCAACTGTCTCCGCCTCGCTCGGTTCCTTAATCTCTATATTCTGAAATCTGCGTACAAGACTTTTATTCTTTTCAAAATACTTCTTATATTCTTCAAAAGTAGTCGCGCCGATAAAACGAATGTGTCCGTCAGAAAGATACGCTTTCAGCATATTTCCCGCATCAAACGAACTTTCTCCGACTGCACCCGCACCTGCAAGATTATGAATTTCATCTAGGTAGATAATCGGCTTTTCTTCTTTGGAAATTTCGTTTAAAACATACTTGAATCTTTTCTCGAAATCACCGCGGTACTGCGTTCCGGCAAGCATTCCGCCAAGATCTAGCGCAAACACTTTGCTTCCGATAAGCGGTTCGGGAACTTTACCTTCATTAATCATCTGAACAAGACCGTATGTTATGGCAGTCTTTCCTACACCCGGTTCGCCCATGTGAAGAGGATTGTTCTTGTCTTTTCTGCAAAGAACCTGAATCGTTCTGTCGATTTCATCTTTTCTTCCGATAAGCGGATTTATGTCTTTTAAAGTTTCATTTAAACAAGGCGCATAAAACTTAAGATTTGCAGATGTCTTTTCATAATCTTCGTCTAAAAAACTTAAATCATCGTCATCATCGTTTTCTTCATATACTTCAAAGTCTTCTTCGACTGCAGCAATCTGGCGCATCAAATCAACTTCTTCGACACCCTGAATCTGCATGAAATAAACGGCATAGCTTTCCTTTAAGTGAAAAATACCGCTTACAACGTGTGCAATTGTAACCAGTTCGTCTTCACTGTTTTCAGCATGCCTCTGTGCATATGCAAGAACCCAGAGTGCACCCTCGGAAAACGTATATGTTTCATTTTCGGTTCTGTCGACATTCGTCTTCAGATAATCCAAAAGATTTGACTCCAGTTTAGATGCATCACCGTTGCAAAGTTCGTATGCTTCCTTAAACTTTTCGTTCTGCAAAAGTACAATCAGAAAAATCTCCGGAGTAATATATTCAAATTTGTTTTTTAACGAATATTCTACCGAACCTTCAAACATATCCGAAATATCTTTGGAAAGTTTCATTTTCAAGCCTCCTCAACCAGCATTCGAAACGGGAAACCCGCATTCTTTGCTCTTTCCATTGCCGCATTGGTTTTAGTCACGGCAATATCATACGGATAAACGCCGACTACTGCTTTTCCGCTTCTGTGAACCGTCATCATAATCTGCTCTGCTTTTACGGGATCGATTTTAAAAATATCCACCAGAACAGACACGACAAAATCCATGGTTGTAAAATCATCGTTAAGCATTACAACCTGATACCTTTTCGGTTCTTTAATCTTAGTATTTGTTTTTTCTTTGAGTGAGCCTTTTACAGACATCTTGCCCTCCGAATATATCTTTATATTTTAATTTTCTTTTTCAGGACTCCGGAATTTCAGTTCAAAATATAACTAAAAAAACACACTGTCTTTAGTAAACAGTTTTAACTAAATTCAATATATTTTTCGAACAACGAATTAAGCCCAAAATCCCCATACCCGCCCTCATCAGTCAGGAGACAATAGGTAGTAAAAATACTCGATAAGCATACACATGTAACATTACTGAGCGTACATTGTATAAAAAGGGAGTCGAACCCAAGCACCTGCTCAAAGTGCACCATGAGATCGGTTCATTCTCAACCGAAAGAGGTCATGTCCACCCTGACTGATTACCGGCTTAATTACAGAAGTTCAGTTGTCCAGTTCAGTTCCTGAATCTTTTCATCTGTTTCGCGAAGTTCCTTTGAAAGGCTGTCTACAGTCTTCTGCAAATCGGCAACGTTAACAGTACTTAAAATTCTAATTTCCGTTTTGGTATATCTGTTAACTTTTTCGCTTGAACTGTTTAAGAAATCACGAAGAATCGCAATGCGCAGCTTAAGGCAGTCTCTTTTTGCAATTAAATCCGTCAGAGTTAAACTTCCCACCTTTGTGCTGTTATTGGTCTTATTGATTCTGGCAATAAGTGATTCAAGCATTTCAAAATCCGAATTTAATTCTTTCAGTAATTCCTCGGGGTTTTCGGTAGGTTTTTCACCTTCCTGAACCTTAGCGTTATTTCTTAAACGCACACTGAGTTCTGAAATTCTCGTTTGTAAATCTGCTCTTTCAGAAAGTGCTGTAGCTAATTTCATTTCTGTATCCTCCATATTTGTATTCCTGCAAAATCGATTTTATTTCATGATGTTTCATTCAGGTCAGTAACCATGCCCGCGGAAAATATATTATTCGTTCCGTTTGAATTCGGAAAAAACATATTACTCATTCCGGTTGAATCTATATATTATCCGATCCTCTGTGCGATATGGCTTCCGTTACCCTGTCTTTCAACGATGAGTTTGGAAGGTATTCTGTCCTGAAGAATCTGCACGTGCGAAATGATTCCGACAAGTCCGTTTGCTTCCTGAATGCTGTTGAGAATATCCATAGCATCGCTAATGGAATCTTCATCAAGCGAACCGAAACCTTCATCGATAAACAGAGCTTCGATCTTGATTCCGCTCTTTTGTGCAATCGTTGACATACCGATTGAAAGTGCAAGTGAAGCAAGGAATTTTTCACCGCCCGAAAGCGTGCTTACAAAACGTCCCTCGCTTTCAGCGCTGTGGCTGTCGTAAACCTTAAGGTCGAGACCTCTCTTGTTGCTTCCCGCCACTTTGTCATCAGACCTGAACAGTCTGTAACGTCCGCCATGGACCATTTCAAGCATTTTGTTTGCGGAAGCAATAACCTGCGAGAACATAATTCCGAGAACATATCTCTGGAGACCGGTTCCGGAATCTCCTCGAAGTTTCTTGGCAAATGCAAGATCGTCATTTGCCTGTCTTAACATTTCGGGAAGTCCCTCCGATTCTTTCGAAAGTGCCTCCTTCTTGGATGAAAGTCTTGTAATCTCACCTTCTATAAGCGTTTTGTTATTCTCGAATTTAACCTGAATATTATCAAGTTCATCAATTGCTTTCTTGCACTCTTTTTCATCAGGTTCACTCGAATCTTTTATTGTTTTCTTTAAATTCTTAATCTGCTTATTGGCTGCATCAACAGCTGCATCATAATCAGAAATAGAACTGCGAAATTCTTCAATTTCTTCAGCTGTAAGCAGAAATTCTCTCGCCTGGTCTGAATCTTCAAAATCGTTTTCTTCAAGAGATTTTACGAGTGCTTCTTCTGCCTTTTTAAATTTATTTTCTGCTTTCTTCGTCTCACCTGCACAAGCCTTGAGGTTCGATTCCGATGCCGTTAACGCAGTCGATGCTTTTGTCTTATTATCTTCTGCTTCCGCTAATGCCTTTTCATAAGCACTTATTTCTCTTATAAGCTTTGAAATTGCAGAATTAAGGACAGCGATGGAAGGAATACCTTCAACCATGTTTTTGCGCATGTTTTCAAGATTTGTTTCCTTCTGAATAATCTCTTCTTTTGCTTTATCAAAATCACCCTTTAATCTGTCGAATTCAGCCTTTGCCTTAGTCTGGGCATCCACGGCTTCGTTCATATTCTTGTATGCGCCGTCGGCCTCTTTCTTCTTTGAATCCACTTCTTCCTTGGAAACACTGTTTTCGGAAACCGCAGCCTTTTTAGGATGACTGGTAGAACCGCAGACAGGACAGGGTTTGCCCTCTTCAAGTTTTGAAGCAAGTTCTCCCGTTATTCCTGCAAGATAGGTATTAAGAAGTACCGTATGTTCATGTAAAAGGTCATCATATGTACTTTTTAAACCGGTAATCTTCGGAGCGTATGCCTCATATTTTTCCCTGGCATCATCCACCTGCTTTTTGGCATTCTTTGATTCTTTCTTAAGTTTGCCTACTTCTTCTTCCGCTGCTTCCAGGCCTTCGTAATCAGTTATTTTTCCTTCATACTGAGTTACAAGTTTCTTTTTATCTTCAATTTCGGTTTTGCGCTCTGCAAGTTCTTTGTATTTTTCAGCAGACTCGGTAAAAATTTTCTCCTGTTTTTCTTTACCTGATGCTGCTTTGTTTTCATCGTCGGTTCTGTCCTGAAGTTCTGTATATGATGAGTCAAAAGCCTCGATAAACTTTCTTGTATTTTCGGCCTTTTTACCCCATTCAAGAGTATCTTCCCATCCTTTTCGATCTTCCTTTTGCTCCATAAGCTCTGAAAGTTCTTCTTCCTGTTTATGAAGATCTTTAAAAGTGTTTACAAGCATAAGCTGAGCCTGAAGTTTTTCCTTTTTCTTACTGATATCTTCTTTCTTAAATTCTTCGGTTATCTCTTCAAGTTCTTTTTGTTTCTGCTCGATAATGAGGCTTAAATCCGCTAAGGTTTCACAGCCTTCATCACGAATGCTTCTGTCTATATTCTGCTTCTTTGCATCAAGTTCATTCTTGCGATTTTGTGCTTCTTCAAAAAACTTTTCCGCAATAAGTTTCCATTTTTCTTCACCGAAAATACTCGTAAGAATCTTCTCTTTTTCATCGGAATTTGATGTAAGAAGTTTTTCGAATTTTCCCTGAGGAAGAACGATAACCTGGCTGAACTGGGAGTACTCAAGACCAATCAGTTCAACAGCCTTTGCGTTCAAATCGGATGCTTTGGGGTTTTCCGTATCGATAGGTCTCCATACGCCGTCATCGCCTTTTTTCTGCATGCTGTATGACGCCGAAAGATTTGTTCTTTTTCTTTCAAGTCTTCTTTCAAAAAGAAAATACTCGCCATTGTTTTCAAAAATAAACTTAACGAATGTTGCGGTGTTAAATTCAGCATTGGTACTTCTCATTGATTCAAAATCATCTCTGACATTTCCGCTGCTTTTTCCGTAAAGAGCAAAAGTCATCGCATCAAGAATCATTGTTTTTCCGATACCGGTTTTACCGCATATTAAAAACAATCCTTTTGAGGAAATGGCTTCAAAATCTACAACTTCATGACCTGTATAAGGTCCAAATGCCTGAAATTCTATCTTAATGGGTTTCATCTGGTCATCTCCTCCTTTTCACATTTTTCAACAGCATCATTAAACAGTTTTATAAGATGTTCACTCGGCGCCTCATTCATGCTGTCCTGACAGTATCTCACAAATACTTCCACGGGACTGGTAACGACTTTTTCAAGTTCATCGATTGTCATCGTTATTTTCGCATCTTCTCTTTCAAGGCTCTTGCCGGAAACTTCGAGAAGATTAATAAACTTTTCCCTGAAAGAAGCGATGGTTTCAAGCGTAACAAATGTATCTGTCAGTTCAAGTCTTATATACGCATCAAGAATATCTCTTGAATAATCTTTATCATAAATCTCTTTGTACTCGCCTTTTATGGTAAGTCTTTTTCTAAGTTGCGGAACAGAAACGATTTTCTGTTCCATTGTGTCGGTATCAATAATAACGACACTTTTCTCCTGTTTCTCTTCTTTACCGAAAGAATATGCCATGGGTGTACCGCTGTATCTGATATGATCGTTGATTTTCTGAGGGCCATGCAGGTGTCCTAAGGCAACATAATCAAAACCGTCAAAAACAGAAGCGCTTACCATTGTAGCAGTACCCACTTCAGCCGCTTTATCGGAAGTAGAAGTTTCGCCGTTTACAATGTACGCATGTGAAACAAGAATATTCTTTTTGCCGGGTTTGAATTCGTTTCGATAGTGATCAAGAACTACCCTGTATGCGTCTTCCATAGACTTCACGGACTCTGCCTCATCCGGATACACGGACTTCACTTTGTCGGTAGAAATCCAGGGCAAAAGAAAAATATCAGTATTGTCAAGAGACACAATATAAGGATTTTCTTCAAGCGCACCACAGATATAAAGACCACTCTTTTTCAAGAGTTCGCTGCACTGAGAAATACGGTCAGCCCCGTCGTGGTTACCCGCAATCATATAAACCGGAATATTGAGTTCGGCGCAGATATATGTAATGACAGCATTGTAAGTATCAAGAGCATCGTGAGAAGCTATGCTCTTGTCAAATACGTCACCCGCCAAAAGAATTCCGTCAACCTTTTCGTTAACTGCTATTTCGCAGATTTTCTGAATTGCAAATTCCTGGTCTTCCTTGTAAGAAATTCCCCCTCGAAAAAACATACCAAGATGCCAGTCTGATGTATGAAGTAATTTCATATTATCCCCCCTGAACTTCTAAAAAACATTGTGCAAATTTCTGATTTTCACATTATACACTACCAGGTCATTTTCGCTGTCCCATATTTGGGACTGTGGAAATCTTATTATAATTTTCGAATAGATTTCTCGAATTATTATCTGTTTTTTACTATATTAACCCTCTGTTTGAAATCCTCTTTATGAATAAATACTAACCTTTAATTTGAATTAAAATCTCTCTTTTATTCTTTCAATCAGTTCTTTATCAGCTGGAAGCCAGTTTACCGAATCAAGCTCGTCTCTTGTAAGCCATTTCGCCGATTCTGCTTCTTTGAGAATAAGTTCCCCCTCTTCAAGTTTTGAGAAAAAACAATCCATCGAAAGATGGAATGTCGGATAGTCATACTCAATCGTATGAATTAAATCTTCAACTTTAATCGTTGCAGTAAGTTCTTCCTTTATCTCACGCACGAGAGCCTGTTCAGGAGTTTCGCCTTTTTCGATCTTTCCGCCCGGGAATTCCCACCAGCCTTTGAACTCGCCATACCCTCTGGCTGTAGCAAAGATTTTGTCTTTGTCACGAATGACTGCTGCCACAACTCTCACATATTTAAGAACTGTTCCGTCGCCTGTTATGATAACTTTTTTTCCTTCTGATATTCCTCTTTTCTCGATATCAGATTCTGTTACTTCCACATATTTTGCTTCACCGTTAACAGACTCGGATTCGATAAGTTTCAAAAGCGCAACAGGTTCTTTTCTGCCGCTTTCCTCGCATCCGAAATCAGCTTCGGTGATATCTTTTACTTCGTATATTTTCATTTTTCTCTCCGATGTTTTTTCGTCATCATTTAATAAAATTTATTTTTCAAAATCTATTCAAAACATTCAGCTTGTTACTTCAAGCAAAGTTTTTAAAAGACAAATCTCATTGTATTGTATTGCATTACTAAGTATTCATTTTTTATTGCATTCCGGAACATTCTTTTTTACGCCCCAATAATATATTCATAAATATCTTCTCTAACCGGCTCATCAAGAATCCATTCGATTTCAACCGCAGTTTTGTCTGTATTGTTCATGATGAACTCTTCCGCCTTGCCGCTGGCTGTCATGGAACCTAAATAATAAAACTCTTTTGAAATCTTATCATCCTTGTTCTTTCTGACAAAAAGCTCAACTTTTATTCCACGCTCTTTTGCTTTCAAGAAGTTCTGAACATCTTCTGATGCCAGACTCCTTCCTGATTTGGAAATTGCAATGAGCTTGCGATTGCTGATGAAACAGTCTTCGTATTTTGTGGTATCGGTTATATCATCAGCCTTTTCGTAGTTGATGAATACGGGGAAAGTACGTGTCTTTTTGTCGAACTTATAACCGCCTATATTCAAAGGCACTTCATTGTTTTCCCAGTTAAGAAGTCTGCATACATCTTCATACGTATACTTCTGATATAAAACAAGATCGGTATCCTTATATGCATTACTGTAGTCTCTCTCGTAACGCGAGATTCCAAAATCTATAAGTTCCTCAATAATGTCATAGAAGTCCTTGTTGGCAAGCATCTTAACGAAAGAAGAACCGGGCTTGTAATCCTCATTATCCTTCTCTATAAAAATACACTGCTCATATGTATTCCTGCTTGAGCCTGCAGGAAACTTGTTTGTAAGAACATTGACTATATTATCTTTCTGATCTTCGCTGATTGTTTTTTTGTACGAAACGAGATCCTGTTTTAACAGATCAAACAAACCGGCTCTGTGCGCTTCATAAGTGTATTTTAAAATTCTCTTTAAAAGAAGCAGTTCCTGAATTCGCTTTCCTGCTGCGAGTTTTTTGGAAATAAATTCAACCGTTTTTTCTTCATCTTCCGAAAGACGTATTTTATATTCCTTTTCATATTTCACAAGGAATTTGTAATATGAGCCCAGACTGGAATTGTCAAAAATTCTTAAGACATCCATCTCGCCGTAATTATCAAAATCTCTAAGTGCAGGAATTCTTCCGAGTTTGTTCTTTAAGTTTGTATAGTTTTCTTTTATAAGTTTTACATCGCTGAAATTCGCATTATCAACGGATGCAAAAATTCTTTTTCTGCTTATCTCATCGAAGTGGATTGTGGATGTTCCGGGTATAACTCTTCCGCCTTCAAGAATGAATCTACGTATATTGTCTTTGTTATATGTTCTGTCCCCCGAAAGCGCAATCGGAATCATGAAGTTGTTGTTATAGTTTCCGATGAAATCGAGTATTACAACATACTCTTTGTTGTACGCTTTACGAAGTCCTCTTCCGAGCTGCTGGATAAAGACAATCGGTGACTGTGTGGGGCGAAGCATGATAACCTGATTTACTTCCACGATGTCGACACCTTCGTTTAAAATTTCAACGGATAAAATGTAATCGAGATGCGTTTCGTTTTCTTTCTCGTTATCCGTATCGTCTGCCGCAAGTCTCTCGAAAGCTTCCATACGTTCACTCTCAGAAGCGCTTCCGTTTAAAGCGATTGTTCTGTAGTATTCACCCGTCGAGGGATTAATAGTTTTGTTAAGTTTCTCTGACAAAGCTTCTGATTCTTTTATGCTGCTGCAGAAGATGAGGCCCTTAACCCTGTCTCCGCTAAAGCCGTAATAATCGGCCTGTTCGACTATATGTCTTACTCTTTCGTCGCATGTTAAAACATTGAAATCTCTTTGCTTTTCATCACCGATTATTGAAAGGTCGGTGACGCCGAAATAGTGGAAAGGACAGAGAAGATTTTCTTCCATGGCCTGCTGAAGTCTTATCTCGTAAGCTATCTGATAATTAAACATTTCATAGACATTTCGACCTTCGATGTTGTCGTCTCTTTTGTCGGGTGTAGCCGTCATTCCAAGCCAGAGTTTCGGTTTGAAATGCTTAAGAATTTTCTGGTATGTTTCCGCAGGAACATGGTGTGCCTCATCGATACATATCGCATCAAAATGCTCGGGATCAAACTGCAAAAGATGCTCGTCTCTGTTAAGTGTCTGCACCATCGCGAAAATATAATCGGCATCGTATTCGTTGTAACCAGCACCGACTATTCCCATCGATACGGATTTTCCGAAAACTTTTTCATACGACTTTTTCGTCTGTCTGGCAAGCTGACCGCGGTGTACCAAAAACAGTACTTTCTTAAATCCGAGTTCTCTCATTGCAAATGCGGATGCATAAGTTTTTCCGGTACCCGTAGCGGATATTAAAAGAGCTCTTTCCTCACCTTCGGCAATGATTTTTCGAAGGTTGGTTATAAAACCGGTCTGCATGACATTCGGTTTTAATCTGTACTTTTCGATGGAAACAACTTCATCCTGCTTTGCTATTTCCCTCTGATGTGAAACGATTGTATATTTTTCTCTGTACTCTTCTATGAACTCGTCATAGGGCTTCGAATACTCGGAATTCCAGAGTGACTTGAACTCATTAATTATCTCTCTGGTCATCTCGCCCTGCGCGGTGGAAACAATCTTTGTGTTCCATTCATAGTTCTGCTTCAGAGCATTACCGGTCATGTTGGAACTGCCAATGATTATTCTGTAAATTTCTTCTTTTCTGAAAATATAACCTTTGGTATGAAAGCCCTCGCCGGAACTTTCCGAATCATACATTTTAAGCGTGATGTTTTTAAGCGAATTGATTTTTTCAAGAGCCTTCGGTTCGCTGAACATTAAATAATTTGTTGTCAGTATTTCGCCGGGTATTTTCTTTTCTTCGAGTTCTTTTAATGTCTGAAGAAGAGGTGTAATTCCGCTTAACGTGATGAATGCAACACTTATTTTGAATTCATCGCATTTTAAAAGCTCATCCTCTATTGACGAGAGGACCTTTTTTCCTTCTTTGTAATTGTTGGATACAAACTGCGGTCTCAATGCTTCGTTTGAAACCACAGAGCCGTCTATGTATGCTGTTTCGTATCCTTTTCTTAATTCTTCAAACATTTTATTTCCCTATTATTCCTTCTCCGGAATTACATCAACAATATCTTTAAATTTCTTAATCTTATCTCCTTCCTTCGCAAGCATGTCAAGGCTGTCGAAGAGGTCTTTCTGATTGACGTTCGGAAGAAGACTGCTGTAATAAAGTTTGCCTTCTTTTGATACGCCTTCCTTAAGAATATCCGCTGCTTCCTTTGAAACAAGGAGGACGTAATCCTCGTGAGAATCACTGCCCTTTTTGCCAAGGTAGAAGCAGTAATCGTTCAAGAAATCTTTCTTCTTTTCCGCCGTAAAATTACCTTCATAATCCCTGAAGCATATTACCCCGTTTTTCTTGTAGGTCCCGTTTTCGATTACCTTGATGACCGGTCTCGCCTTGAAACGTTCGCTGTCTTCGAAACTTGAAATCTCGCCTGCTTCTTTTTTCTTTCTGGTCTTCTTTTCAACAGGTTTCTTTTCTCTTTCAGCGAGAGGAATTATTTCCTCGGATTCGGGGCCTTCGTCTTTTGCTTTCGGATTCTCGGAAGCAACACGTGCTTCTTCTTTTATTTCAGAAAGAAGTTCGGTTAAATTCTTGATTTCCTGTTCCTTGTTATCCCACCAGTCCATGGTCCAGATACGGTGAAGTTTCCAGCCGAGTCCGCCGAGAACTCCGGTCTGCGAAATCTCTCTGTCTCTCGTATTTTTGGAACGGTTATATGTAGCGCCGTCAAGCATGATTCCGAGGAGATATTCATTCTCGTCAAAAGGATTAATGACAGCGATATCAATCTTGAAATCGGAATGGCCGACATTTGTCTGAACGCTGTATCCTTCTTTTTCAAGCGCATCGCAGATCTGACCTGCAATACCCGTGATCTTTCTGTTTCCGCCGTATGATTCGCCAATCAGCGTTCCTTTTTCCGCAAATGCAAGGAAGTCTTTTAAGCCTTCAACGCCCCTTGATTTCGTACGGTTAAGATCAATCATGTCGGATGTCATCGATGAGAAAAGAATCATTTCCATTCTCGATCTTGAAACGGCAACGTTGAGTCGCTTCCAGCCGCCTTCACGGTTAAGAGGACCGAAGTTGAGCGAAAGTTTTCCGTCCTCATCGGGACCGTATGTTACCGAGAAAAGAATGACGTCTCTTTCATCACCCTGGACGTTTTCAAGGTTTTTAACAAAGAGTCTGTCTTCGGTATCTCTTTCGAGTTCTGCCCATTTTTCGAGTTCGGGATCTTTTTTGTATTCTTCCTGTAAAAGGTCGAGAATAAGCGACTGCTGTTTTTCGTTAAATGTTACGATTCCAAGCGAGTAATCTCTAAGCAGCGGCGAGTTATATCTTCTCTTAACTTCTTTGATAATCGCTGCTGCCTCTTCCTCGTTTACCCTGCCTTTTTTACGGTTAAATGTTCCGTTGACGGTGCAGAGTTTAACCCTCTTTTCACGGTCGTTAACCGAAGGGAATGTGAGCATTGAATTCTCATAATATTCACGGTTGCTGAACGAAATCAGACTCTCGTGACGGCTTCTGTAATGCCACTGAAGATGTGCCGAAGGCATACCGAGTGCGAGACAGTCGTCAAGGATGCTTTCAAGATCTTCGATATCGAGATTGTCTTCATCCACCATATTTCCGGCGAAGAAACTTGTCGGAGGCATCTGGTTCGGATCGCCTACGATTACGGCGTTGTTACCTCTTGCGAGAACGCCTACTGCCTTACATGTGGGAAGCTGTGAAGCCTCGTCGAAAATAACCACATCAAAAGGCGTGTTGTCAGCCGAGAGATACTGCGATACCGAAATCGGGCTCATGAGCAGGCAGGGACAGAGTCTCGTTAAGACATGAGGAATCTGATCGAATAAGGATCTGATTGACTGTCCTCTTCCGCCGCTTGTGATTGCTTTTCTTAAAATTCCCATTTCTCTTATCGAATCGGCATCGGAATATCCGACGGGAATGTTGTGCGTAAGCTTGTAGTAAATTTCCTGTTTTGTGGTATCGACAAACTCCTCTTCCATCTTTCTGTATTCGCGGATAGTTTCGTTGAAGTTCGTACCCGTGAACTTGTTAAGCGAAGGCTCGTTTGTGATTACATCCCAGATTAATGCTCTTAACATCGACTTTCTGTATACGGGTATAACAGCGTCGTGTTCGAGACCGTCCGTATAAAGTTTGCATATGTCAGAAAGACCTTCATTTATACACTCGGCTCTGACTTCACGGTATGTAATCCAGTCGCGTAGTGCTGAGTAATTGTCGCAGAGCATATCCGTTAATTCTTTTCTCTTTGCCATCCAGTCTGTTTCGTCATTAGGAAGACTCATGGAAAGAATCTCTTCCAGTTTGCCGCAGCATTCTGTATATTTGCCCTTAATCTCATTAAACTTATTTGTAAGATTAAGTGCTTCTTCAAATTTGCCGTTTGATTTAAGTTCGAAAATCTTTGTTTTATCGCTTTCTTTAACGGCTATTTTTTCTGTCCATTCTTTCTTTAACTCAGCTATTTTTTCTGCAGAAAGCCCTTCCGTTGCATACTCTTTCAGATGCTCGGGAATAGCCTGCAAAGCGGTATTGTATTCTCCCAAAATACCCTTATATGTCGCAACATCCGATGACATCTTCGGAAGGAATTCCTGCTTAACTTCAAACTTCGTATAAGCTTCAAGTTCTTTTGAAACATTTTCAATTGCCTTTGCTTTTCCGAAAATTTTCTTCTCGGCTTCGGCGTATTTTGTCACGAAAATATTAAGGTCAATATCAAGTATGCTTTCATCGAAACTCTTAAGGAAATTGTCCTTGTTTGAAAGGTATGTATCCTTCTTTGCCAAAAATCCGTTAAGCGCATTTTCAGCCTGTGAAATTGCATCGTTTTGCATTAACCATTCGGGTGCTTTGCTTAACTTGATTATTGAATCAGCAAGTTCAAAAAGTGCGTTCCAGTCATTGTATCCCACGGGGTTGTTTACACCCAGATATCCCGAATAATCTTCGCTGTATTCACACAATGCGCCTGCTGCCTTTTCGTATTCCGCACATGCCTCTTCGAGATCGATACGAAGGCTCTTTGTGTATTCCGTTCTCTTTATGTCGCCGAACATATGACCATGAGGATGTCCCACGGCTTTTCCGGCAACGACGAGTCTTTCGAGAAGAAGAATGTTTTTCTCGAAATCCTTGATGGTTATATTCTTAACGGTTTCTTCATCGGGACGAAGAACCGTTTTCTGCTCGGGAATCGATTCGTATTCGTCAATCATATCCCTTACGGAAATTCCGAAACTTCTCTTTTTGTGAAGGGCTCTTGCATAGCCGTCGAGTTTCGCTCTTATTTCGCTTAACTCGGCAATCTTTTCATCGTAATCGGATTTCATTCCGAGTACGCCGATATCAACAACTTTTTTAAGTTTCTCAAGTACGTTCTTTTTAACTGCGGTATGTGAATGAAGTTCAAGACAGAAATCACCGATTCCGAGTGACTCAAGTCTTCTCTGAACGACTTCAAGAGCAGCCATTTTTTCTGCAACGAAAAGAACGGTTTTGCCCTTTGCGAGTGCGTTGGCAATCATCGCCGTGATAGTCTGCGACTTGCCTGTTCCGGGCGGTCCGTGAAGAACGAAACTTATATCGTTTGCTGCCATGTTGATGGCACGAAGCTGCGACTCGTCAACCGAAACGGGAAGATAAGGCATATCCTCTCCCCTGTCGACATACTGATCCCATTCTTCAACGCCGTTTATAAGACCGCGGACAACCTTGCTTCTTTCGAGCATATCGGGATGTGCTTTAAGATCATTCCACATGACGAACTGTGTGAATGAGAAGTTTCCGAGGTTGACGTTTTCGATTACATCCCAGCCTTCTCTGTTTTTAAGTTCGTGTCTTATGATTGCAAAAATCTGATCGATATCCACGCCGTGTTCGTCTTTGGGAATCGGACTTAATCCTGGGATATCAATGCCGTAATTCTGCTTGATATATTCAAGAATCGTAACATTTATCTGAACATCATCATCTCTTTCCCTGATAACATATCCCTTGGTCGCGGATTTTTTGATGATATCCACGGGGATAAGTACGACGGGTGCGTAGTAAGGATGTGATTTTGATTTTGCGGTATCAATCCATCTTAAAAGTCCGAGTGCAAGGTAAAGCGTGCTCGCGCCGTTTTCTTCCATCGACTTCTTTGCGTTACGGTAAAGTTTGGTGAGTTCTTTTTCAAGGGTATCGCCGATCCATGCGTGAAGTCTGTGTTTCTTTGCTTCCTGAGCGATTAATTCTTCATACGGTCCGAGATTGTTGAGTTCTTCGAAAGTTGCGGTTGTAATGTTGTGAATATCCCACTCTTTCGGACGGGGATAAATTTCAAACTCAATGTTTTCCGAAAGCGAATCTTCAAGCGATGATATATCGAAACTGAGAAGCGAAATAACTCCCGAAGGACGCATGTTTATAAGCGAGTTTCTTGTACTTAAATCAAGAAGTTTTCTCTCCCACTGAACCTGCTTGGTTACATCCTCGGTGTTCATGTTTGAGAAATCGTAAGTCTTCGTTTTCGCATCGGTTAAAGACGTTACATCTTTGTCTTTTCTTTCATGATGTTCAAGAACATATTTTCCGTCCTTCAAAACCTTTGAAGGAAGCGGTAAAACTTCCGAGAGTCTTGTTCTGAAAACATCCGAAACTCCCTGGAATTCGTCGTGTTTTGAAATGGTTTCATTGGCAGATTTGATGGCATCGTCAAAGCTTACGTTCTTTCCTGCACACATTAAGGTACATTCAACGGGTACGATTTCGCCGAGGCCGATTGCTTTTTCAAGGAGTGTAACGTCCGTGAAATAAGGCTCGGGGAAGTAGTTTTTGATAAGCCATACACCCGCGAAAATATGACCTTCAACCCATATGAGAATCGGATGAAGTCCCATTGCTTCAAGCACGCCTGCGTAAAGAAGTGTCAGATCAAGACACGTTCCGAGTTTCGTTTCGATTATCTCGTCGGCAAGTCGGATTCTCTGTCCTGCGATTGCAAAGTTTGCAGGCGGCTCTGCATAAATAATGTTCTTTTTCTGAATTGCTGCAAAAGCTGCGTTTGCCATCGCAAGCACTCTGTCAGGTTCTTCTGACTGATAGGCATTAAGCGAAGGGTTCTGCGTATTCTTTTCAAGGAATTCAGCAACTCCGTGAAGGATGCTTACCACTGCCGGATGATTGGGCGTGATATAAGCCGCAATAAGGTCCGGATCGTATTTAAGGCCGGGCCACTGATTAAAGGCATGAATATTGATCTCCCTGCCTTCTCTTGCATATTCGTCCGGTCCGTATGTGACGCAGACATAAATGTTTCCGACCATTCTCTCTGTCAGAGAAGCAAGGAAACCTCCCTGCACGAAAAGCTCGGGGCGTCTGAACGTCTTTTCTTCTCCGGCGGAAAGATACTCAATCGGCATCTCGTAATGCTCAATAAGACTCACGTCAGAATAAATGTGAACCACAAGGTTCTTAAAGTCTTCATCGGAAACGTTCTTGATTAAGAATTTTCTGATAAGGGGAACCTTGTTCTGATAGAGTGAATATGTAAATTCGGGACTGATGTCCGCTTTGATTTCAATCTTGCCTTCATGAACGGGATTGTAGGGCCAGTTAATAACGGGCGCAGGTATGTCGTTTATGATTTCTTCCGTGGTGTCTAAAGAATCTGTTTGGGCGTTAGCTTCATTGGATGAATTTGAAGGTTGCGATTCGGCGTCTTCGAATTGTATCGGCATACCGTTAGTGTTTGTCCCTTCACCAACAGCATCAGTTTTGTTTGCCTTCGCAGCCGCAGCCCTTCCTGCTTCGGTTGCTTCAGCTGTAACTGCCTTTGCTTCCGCTGCATTTTCAATTACATCGTCTGCTTTTTCTAAACTGTCTGCTGTATTGCCTGCATTATCAGACGTCTTCTCGTCGGCTGCGTATCCGGAAGCCTCTTCCTCGTCTTTGCTCATAGCATCAGCCGCAAGTAAAACTGCTGCCATATGCTTGCATCTCTGACCTTCTTTTGCAAAAGGACATGAACAGCGAAGAACTTTAATCTGTCCCGCTGAATACTCTATTTCGACATTGAATTCCTCCATGCCCTTAACAACACCTTTAATTAAGCTTCCGTTGTCAGTCACATCCGTTACGGCATCTTTTTCAATATACTGCTGACTGCTCTTAATAATGTTTTCCGGAAACAGTTCTTTCCACCTTGTAAGTTTGCCCATTCCAAATTCCTCTGATTCTTTGTGTAATGTTATATTTAAAGCGCAAAAAGCACAGGCCTTTACTGCCCGTGCCGGTTATTTTTGTTATGAATTTTTAAATCCCCTGTTTGTTACCTTTTTCATTGCTTTGCACCCTTTGGTATTATAGCATACAAACTTTGTGTTTTACAGTTTTA
>JAEEGL015360892.1_pt1 | contig 44800 bp, 38 predicted proteins | sample 9134231 | NCBI WGS metagenome assembly JAEEGL01 (sample SAMN16246548, study PRJNA631951) | gut metagenome | biome: gut microbiome; feature: rumen; material: fiber-attached | host: Bos | place: Iran: Karaj | collected 2018-10 | reverse complement strand
TCGGTGCTTAGGGGCGAGGATGAGACGGCGGAGATGGTCGAAAAGCTGGCGGTAATCGAACGAAAGAATGCCGACTGGAATGAAGACAATACTACGGTCGAGAACGAGATGGATTTTGTTGAGGCTTATCTTAAGCTGCAGCAGTACAGATTCGGTGAGAGGCTGTCTTATGAGATAGATGTTGATGATGCATGCAAAAACGCCAGGGTTCCGAGACTTACTATAGTTACGTTTGTCGAAAATGCGTGCGTTCACGGCATAGAAGGAAAATCAAGCCCCGGGTGGATATTCGTAAGGGTGTATTACAAAGATGATGACATGGTAATAGAGATAGAGGATACCGGCGAAGGGATATCCGACGAGGACGTTGCGATACTGCGCCACAAGATGGAAAACGCATCGATAGGCGAGCTTAAGCAGAAGGGAAGGATAGGCGTGGTCAATGCGTGCCTGCGTCTTAAGATAGCTACCGAAGATACCGTAAGGTTTACGGTGGAATCGGAACAGGGAATAGGAACAACGATAACAATAATGATACCGAGGAAATATGTTCATGAGAAAAGTATTGCTGGTTGATGATGAACCGTTCATATTGCAGGGTTTAAAAGCACTGGTCGACTGGGAGGCGGAAGGCTTTGAAGTTGTGAAGTCTTGTGCAAACGGTCTCGAAGCATATGAGTATCTTAAAGAAAACAGCGTTGACGTCATATTTGCGGACATAAAAATGCCCGAGATGACGGGGATCGAACTCCTTCGCAGGATACGCGAGGAGGACATATCCGATGCTTTTTATATCGTACTTACGGGCTTCAAGGATTTTACATATATACAGACAGCACTCAGATATAAATGCATGGAGTATATGTTAAAGCCGGTTGAGAAGACGGAACTTCTCGGAATACTGCGCAGGATCGCAAAAGTGTCTGACGAGCTGCGCGAAGAGGAAGAATCCCGGCAGTCGATGGAACAGGCATATCTTGCAAGAAACCTTATGGCCATCCTGTTTGGCAAGCATGACAGCGCTAACGTTACTTACGTAAAAAATCACCTCCATCTGTCGGATGAGATCAGATATGTAGACATTGAGATGTCAGACTTTGCCGAGACGGCGGAAGAACTTGAAGAAGGCGAGATGCGTGGCAGGCAGAGAAGAGTATTTGCAGTGACACGCGACTACCTGCGCGAGGAAAAGGATCATTGCATATTTGATGTCTCACACGATGAGAAGAGTTACGATATAGGACTTATATACTGTGATTTCTTTGCAGCCAAGAGAAACATTTCGTTTGATGATTTTCTGACCGGACTTCGTGAACATATACAAAAAGAAACCGGATTTGATACGACGATCTTTGTCGGGAAGGCGGTTTCCAAGATCGATTCGGTCTCCAAGTCATATTCGACCGCATGCATGTTAAAGAGTCTTGAAGCATTCAGGAACCGTAAGAGTATATACTATTACGACGATGAGGCTTCATACGATACAAACGCCGTTGTTATCGCAAAGGATATCGTTGATGAACTTGTGGGCGCCATATCATCCGATGACGTTGCCGCAATAAGAACTACCGTGGACCGGTTTTATACCGAGCTTAATAAGAGCGAAAACACCGAAACACGACGACTTAACATCAATTATTTCCTTTTCCAGCTCATACATATGGCATCGGAGCTTGATGAGGATCTTAACCAGGAGGAGATACTGCGTTTTATCGCCGAGCATTCGTCGGAGGAAGGGATACTTCGCGGCGGGAATACGCATATGGCAAGTTTCTGCTGTGAGTACGCAACTTACCTGGCACAGCTTCGCAAAAACGTGTCCGGCGGAGTACTGCTTGAGATCGAAAAAGAGATCCGTGATAATTATGCCGAGAACTTAACTCTTAGGGATCTTGGCAAGAAATATTTCGTAAACAGTTCCTACCTTGGGCAGATGTTCCAGAAAAAATACGGCAAGTCATTCAAAGATTATCTTACCGCATACAGGATCAGCCGTGCCGAGGCACTTCTTACAACGACGGATATGCGTATAGCCGAGATAGCGGAAAAAGTCGGCTATAAAGACAGCGACTATTTCCTGAAGAAATTCATCGAAGCGAACGGATGTACGCCTTCAAAATTCAGAAAATCACACATCTGAAATTTGTCGGGTTTTTATCTTTAGTTTGTCGGGTGGATTGACATCCCTTATCAAAATATAATTGAGCTGTAGTCTTATTATATTTACCTAAAGGGAGGTCAATATGAAGAAAAAGATCATAGCTCTTTTCTTAACGGCAGGAGTTGTAGCTTCCATGCTCGCAGGCTGTGGCGGCGGCGCGGATACGGCAGCACCTTCCGGTGATGCAACGGCTACTGCAACAGATGAGTCTGATGAGGCTGATGATGCCGATGCAGGTTCAGGTGAAGTTACAAACTTCACGATGTTCATCACGATGCCCGGTTCGGAGATCAATGACGACAACGAGATCGCTCAGATGATCGCTGACAAGTGGGGCGTAAAAGTTAAAGAAACATGGCTTACGGGCCAGACGGCTTCGGAAGCTACGGGAACACTTATCGCAGGTGGCGAATATCCCGACTTCATCGATTCGGATGAAATGAACCTTCTTGTTGATGCAGACGCACTTGTTGCTCTTGATGACTACATCGACAAGTATCCCGAGTTCAGAGACACATGGTTCACAAAGGAAGAGTGGGACAAGTTCCGCCAGCCCGACGGACACATCTACTGGATCAATCCTTTCGGCAACACGATGGGTGAGACAAAGCAGACAACACATAATGACGAAGCATTCTGGATCCAGGTCCGCGTTCTTGAGTGGGCAGGATACCCTCAGATCCAGACGATGGATCAGTACTTCGATCTTCTTGAAAGCTATATCGCAGCTAATCCCACAATGGATGACGGCACAGAGAACATCGCTTACACGATACTCTGCGAAGACTGGAGATACTTCTGTCTTGAAAATGCCGGACAGTTCCTTGCAGGATATCCCAACGACGGTTCCGTTATCGTTAACAAGTCCAACATGACGATTGAGGATTACAATACTTCCGAAGATACTATCCAGTACTTCAAGAAGCTTAACGAAGAGTATAACAAGGGCTTCGTAGATCCCGAGTCATTCACACAGACATACGATGAGTATATCGCAAAGCTCTCAACAGGCCGCGTACTCGGTATGGTTGACCAGTGGTGGGATTTCGCATACACGGTTAACGATTCCTTCAAGCAGTCGGGTCTTGACCAGAAGGGCTGCAACTACGTTCCTCTCGGCCTTACAACAAAGGAAGGCATGGAGAACAGATGGCACACATATGATGACACGGTTAACCAGGCTTCAGGTATCGCTATCACAACAGACTGTGAAGATCCCGACGCAGCATTCAAGTTCCTTGTAGACTGTGCTATGGATCAGGAGCTTCATGATTTAAGATGGTGGGGCGTTAAGGGAGTTGACTATGATGTTGACAGCGACGGACTTTTCTATCGTACACCTGAGCAGAGACAGAACTGGGCAGATACATCATACCAGGCTAAGCACAGATGTCAGTATTCATACTTCCCTCAGTGGCATGGAACAAGCAGGGATGGCAAGAACGCAAACAAGCCTGAGGAACAGCCTTCAGAGTTCATGAGCGATATGGCTAAGCCGCTTAAGGCATGCTTCGATGCTTACGGAATCACCACTTATCCTCAGATGATCGGTTCCGTACAGGAGAAGAACGGTCCCTGGTTCCCGATGTATTCATTCTCCAACAACTTCACCACAGAGACACCCGGCGGTGTAGCATGGGCTAAGATGGGTGAGTGCAAGCATGAGTGGTTACCTAAGGTCGTAATGGCTAAGGATTTCGACAAGGGTTGGGAAGAGTATATGGCAGCATACAATGCATGCAAGCCTGAAGACTTCCTGGCAGAGATGCAGGAGATACTTGATACGTTCAAGTAAGTAAATGTAAATTAAAGCATTATATAAAAATAGGGGCAGCAATAGGGCGACAAAACTGTTGCTGCCCTTATTATCTGAAAAACTCAATTGTATGAATTAAATAGGAGTTGGGGATATGGCTCAAAAAGAAGCAAGTGCAGTAAAAAAAGATAAAAAGATAACCTGGAAAGAGATCAAGAAACAGAAATTCCTCATGCTGATCTCATTTTTCATGGTTGCTTACGGAATTGTATTTTATTACTGGCCACTCACCGGCTGGTTAATGGCATTTGAAAATTACAAACCCAAGAAGGGACTCCTCGGTTCCCAGTTTGTAGGGCTTGATAAGTTTAAATTCCTCTTTGAGGACGAGACATTCTTAAGGGTTATAAGAAATACCTTCGCGATGGGATTCATCAATCTGGTTTCAACAACCGTTATGGCAGTGCTGTTTGCGATCCTGCTTAACGAGGTCAGTAAAGGATGGATAAAGAAGCCCATACAGACGATATCCTATCTGCCGCACTTCCTTTCATGGATAGTGGTTACAAGTATTCTTCATGACTCACTTTCATCAACGGGTATCATCAACGATCTGCTCCTTAAATGCGGTATTATAGATCAGGCGATCAACTTTTTCGCACATCCCAAATACTTCTGGCCGATAGTTGCCTTCGCCAACTGCTGGAAGGAAACGGGTTTTAACGCAATCATCTATTTTGCGGCGATCACTGCCATAGATCCGTCTCTTTATGAGGCAGCTTCCATTGATGGTGCGGACAGACTGCAGAAGATAAGATATATAACTCTTCCGGGCATTAAGCCCACATTCCTCATCCTTCTTCTTATGAATGTAGGTAATGTGCTTAACGCAGGCTTCGAAGTACAGTACCTCCTCGGTAACGGTCTGGTACAGTCGGTATCACAGACAATTGATATCTACGTTCTGAAATGGGGTATTTCACAGAATGACTATTCACTGGGTACCGCAGCAGGTCTGTTTAAGAGCGTGGTAAGTATCCTGCTTATTGTCATAGCCAATGCAATAGCAAGAAAATACAGTGAAGAAAGACTATTCTAAGGGAAGGGAGGAAGAATATAATGAACAATCATGAATACAAAGTCACCAAGCCGATAAGCGATAAGATATTTGGAGCTGTGGTAGTCATATTCCTTGCTTCCTTTGTAGTGATCACACTTTATCCTGTTATCAATACGGTGGCACTTTCGTTTAACGATGGTATAGATGCGGTAAGGGGCGGTATATATCTGTGGCCCCGTAAGTTCTCGATGAAGAACTACAAAACCGTATTTGCAATGCAGAATATATGGACAGGAGCCAAGATTACGGTTGCAAGGACTGTAATAGCAACACTTACATCACTGTTTGCGAATGCACTGCTTGCTTTCGTGGTAAGCCGTAAGAGATTCCTGTTCAAATCACAGCTGTCCCTGTTCTGGGTTATAACGATGTACGTTAACGGTGGTATGATCCCCATCTTCCTGTTGTACAAGAATCTGGGACTTACAGGTACCTTCCATGTGTACTGGATACCCGGAATGATCTCGGCCTTCAACATGCTGGTTATGAGAACCTATATGGAGGGTATTCCCGAAAGTCTGGAGGAATCGGCGCAGCTTGACGGAGCAGGCTACTTTACCATATTTAAGGATATCATTTCACCTCTTTGTAAGCCGGTGTATGCGACTGTGGCACTCTTCATTGCGGTATGGCAGTGGAACTCATGGTTCGATGCAATGCTTTATAACAGGATGAAAACAGAATACACGACTCTTCAGTACGAGCTCATGAAGCTGCTTTCATCGGTTATGCAGCAGAGCGGAAGCGCAGAGAATGCCAAGAACAGCGGCGGTAACACAATCACACCAATTACGATACGTTCGGCGGTTACGATCGCAACGATGCTTCCCATCGTATGTCTCTATCCTTTCCTTCAGAGATATTTCGTAACCGGTCTTACGATAGGCGGTGTTAAGGAGTAATATATGAATCCTAATATGAAACAGGTTACCAACCCATATCTCCCATTTTATGAATACATTCCGGACGGCGAACCATATGTGTTCGGCGACCGGGTGTATATATACGGTTCACACGACAAGTATAACGGGGATGTTTACTGTGAGCTTGACTACGTATGTTGGTCAGCTCCGGTAAACGATCTCGGGAACTGGAGATATGAGGGAGTTATATACAGAAAAGAACAGGATCCCTTCAATAAAGATCTGCAGGGAAATCTTTATGCGCCTGATGTGACCGTTGGTCCCGACGGGCGCTACTATTTATATTATTCACTAAGTAAAATGAGCCATGTGGCTGTGGCGGTATGTGACGAACCGGCAGGAAAGTATGAATTCTACGGCTATGTCCATGACCTTGAGGGAACGATGCTTGGAGCCAGGAAGGGTGATGAGCAGCAGTTCGATCCGGGTGTGATAACGGAAGGTAATCTTACTTATCTTTATACCGGATTCTGCGAGCCGGGTAATCCGGGTAAGCACGGAGCGATGGTGACGGTACTCGGCAAGGATATGATAACCATAGCCAAGGGCCCCGAATTCATAGCACCGAGCGAGTATTACAGCAAGGGTACGCCTTATGAGGGACATGCCTTTTTCGAGGCTCCGTCAATAAGAAAGATAGGGAATAAGTATTATTTCATCTATTCATCTTATGTAAACCATGAACTCTGCTATGCGGTGTCCGATGAACCGGACAAGCCCTTCGAATACGGCGGGGTGATCATCAGTAACTGTGATCTGGGTATAGATACCTATAAGCCCGCGGATATGCCCTGTGTACCGTATGCGAATAACCACGGAAGCATTGTCGAGATAAACGGGGAATGGTATATTTTCTATCACAGGCACACCAATGCCCATAATTACAGCAGACAGGGCTGTCTTGAGAAGATTAAGATAGAAGAGGACGGAAGCATTAAACAGGTGGAGGTCACCTCCTGCGGCGGTAGTGCTCCGCTTAAGGGAAGCGGCGTATATCCTGCCGGTCTTGCATGCAATCTTTTCCTTGAGAAGGATACGCTTAATGAACAGAAGAATGTGTATGATGTGACGAAGGACAGGTACATGCTTATTCCCTGGATCGGGTGGCTCTCCGATGATTTTCCGAAGATCGTACAGGATCACAGTGATGTAACTCCGGATGAGTATGAGACGGTTGCAAGACCGGATGAGATTGACAGAGCAGGCGGACTTGATAAGGATATCCATACGTTTATAACCAATATAAGAGACGGGGCGATAGTCGGATATAAGTACTTCGGGCTTAAGGGGCTTAAACGGGTAGCTGTCAGGACAAAGGGCTACGGCCGCGGTATTATCGAAATATATGCCGCGCCTAAGGACGAACCCATGAACCGGAAGCGTATCGGAAGCATACCGGTATCCTCCACCAATGCATATATAAGAGGGGAAACGGATGTGACTGTCACGGACGGAGTATATGCGCTCTACTTTATATTCAGGGGCGAGAGCAACCTTAACCTGCTTGACTTCGAGCTTATTGTGTGAAGCTAAGAAATCGGATTACGGCAAACATAGAGAAGACAGTCAGGTAAGGGATGGAAGATAAAGAAAGAACAGAAAAGCTCAGATTCTGCAGATTATGCGACATATTTAAGGATATTCCTTTAGATATAGATAAGGATGCGGAAAGATTGTATAATCTCCTTGATGATAAGGAAAAAGCAGGCGATGAGCTCATTAATGAAAGACTTAAAATATGCAGCGCATGCGACAGGAACTCACAGGGTACCTGTCTTGCATGCGGCTGCTATTGTATTATAAGGAGCTTAAAAAGATCAGCCCGCTGTCCGAAGAAGAAATGGCAGTAAGGGTGATCATTATAAATACATAAGGAGGTAAACAGGCATGGCTAAGCTTGTAATTGATGTAAATAATAAGATAGGAACCATAGAGCCGGAAATATACGGACATTTCAGTGAACATCTGGGAAGATGTATTTATGAAGGAATATTTGTAGGAGAGGATTCCGACATCCCCAATGTTAACGGTATGAGAAAGGACGTAGTGGAAGCGCTTCGGGAGATAGATGTTCCGCTGCTTCGCTGGCCGGGCGGATGCTTTGCCGATGAGTATCACTGGAAGGACGGTATCGGTCCGAAGGAAGAACGCAAGAAAATGATCAATACCAACTGGGGTGGTGTTGTGGAGGATAACAGCTTCGGAACACATGAGTTCATGGAGCTGTGCAGACAGCTTGGATGTAAGACCTATATTAACGGAAATGTGGGAAGCGGTACAGTCAGGGAAATGTCTGAATGGATCGAATACATGACCCTTGACGGGACTTCTCCGATGGCTGATATGCGTAAGGAGAACGGACATGAGGAGCCCTTTACTGTTGATTATTTCGGTGTGGGAAATGAGAACTGGGGCTGCGGCGGCAACATGAATCCGGATTACTATGCCAATGAGTACAGAAGGTATCAGACATTTATAAAGCAGTATAATAAGGATAAGCCTGTTAAGAGGATATGCTGCGGAGCGAATTCAGAGGATTATTACTGGACGGATGAGGTTATGGAGGCATGCTACAGACATGTGGATCCTGCGCAGCATGGGTTCATGGATCTGTTATCACTGCATTACTATACGCTTCCGCTTGGATGGCTGCCTAAGGTCAGTGCAACCGAGTTCGATGATGAGCTTTGGTATAAGACTCTGTGGGCTGCATATCACATAGAGGATCTTATAAAGAGACATGGCGCCATCATGGATAAATACGATCCTGAGAAGAAGGTGGGAATGTCAATAGATGAGTGGGGAACATGGTTCGAGGTGGAACCGGGAACCAATCCTGGCTTTCTGTATCAGCAGAACACGATGAGGGATGCGCTGGTGGCAGGTGTTTCACTCAATATCTTCAATAAGCACTGCGACCGCGTTAAGCTTGCCTGCATAGCTCAGATGGTGAATGTTCTTCAGTCAGTGATCCTTACCGATGGTGATAAAATGATCAAGACACCTACATGGCATGTATTCCGTATGTTCCGTCATCATCAGGGGGCAGAGCTTTTGTTAAGCTCGCTGACGGGAGTTAAAGACGCCTATACGGATGAGGATAAGAAGCTTCCGGTGTTAACCGAATCCGTATCCGTTAAGGATGGCGTGATAACCGTGACCCTGAATAATCTTTCAACAGATAAGGATGAGGAGCTGACCATACAGTTTAGTGATGAGGTTAAGCGTGAGGTTAAGGAATGCAATATCTTAAAGGGCAGCGATATCCGTGATAAGAATACCTTCGAAGAGCCTGAAAAGGTCGGCATTAAGCCTTGCGACGGATACAGAGCCGACGGAAGTTCTCTGACGGTCACGGTACCTGCAGCGTCCGTCATCGAACTGAGACTTGGATGAATCCAAAACAGCGAAAAATACGAAGTATTTTGAGAATTCGTCATAAGGGGTTGCAACTCATCCGGGGGATGAGTGTTCTGCAACGACCGGAGCGGAGCGTAGACCCGCAAAGCGGTGGATTCCTTATGACATTACCTGTTCTGAATAGTTACAAAATATGACTTTCTGGATCACAGTATAAAAATAAGCCGGAGATATTCCGGCTTATTTGCTTTATGGATCATTGCAGGTATTGCATATGCCTGATGATAAGAAGTCTTAGACAGTAAACCTCTCAATGTTCAGATCATCACAGGCTGCAGCAGGCCAGCCGGGATCGTGGGTCCTGACGAAGGCGGCAAAATGATCGCACATCTTCCTTGCGAGCATGAAGTGTTCACCGCCAAACGGGCGCCAGCACATATTGAGTGTTTCGAACCAGAACCACAGATCACTTGAATGGAAGACACCCGGGTCATCGAAGCCGGGCATCGGAGCGGAGAATTCATATACATAATGCTTCTGTGTACACCCGTTCCGAAGGGATTCGTTTATTGCATTCTCAACTGTCCATTTAACGCAGTTAAGGCCGCCTGTAATGAATTCATCCGTTGTATATCCGGTGATCACCGGTACGTTAGGTCTTTTTCCGGAAACGAATAGATCATAAGGATCTGCAACATAATGTATGCCGTCGATTATCGGAGTGAAACGGAGATGATCGGCGGCATATTCCGCATATCTGTCGCGTATGAAAAACGCATCGAGCTGTCTTGCTTCGTCTATGGAAGAAACGCCGAGGAAATTAAGGAAATCCACGCCCATACCTTCGGCACGGCTGAGCGGAACCGGACGCATTATATCATCACCGCCACCGGGGAACCTGATAAGTCCGCTGAATATGGCGGCTCCCTTTATAAGAGATTGATTCTCAGAGTTGCATAACTGCTGCAGCACACTGTTTCCGCCGGCCGACTGGCCGGCCGTGGTTATGTTTTCACGATCGCCGCCGAATGCTTCTATATTATCATAGACCCATCTGAGTCCTGCCTGCTGGTCGAGAAGTCCGAAGTTCGAAGGATTACCGGGATCCCGGGCTGTAAGCTCCGGATGCGCAAGGAATCCGAAGACTCCGAGCCTGTAATTAATACTTACGACTATTATACCCCGGCGCGCAAGACGCTCTCCGTTGAACTCCATTTCTGCCGTATAACCCCACTGGTAGGCACCGCCGAAATACCATATCAGTACAGGAAGCTTCTTATCCCGTGTCCTGGCCGGTGTCCAGATATTGAGATAAAGGCAGTCCTCGCTCATGGGGATATCAGGATCTACATGCCATTCTCTGCAATATACATCATCGCCAAGCCCCGGCCGGTCCTGGATAGAAATGGGAGCGAATCTGTATGCATCATAGATACCATCCCAGTCATTCGCAGGCTTCGGGGCACACCATCTTAAAGCTCCTGTCGGAGGAGCGGCATAGGGTATTCCTTTATAAACCGTAACTCTTGGATCGTTTCCCGGAAGGCCGCGAAGCCTGCCGTTTTTTACCTCTGTTTCTCTGAGCATATCTTTTATATCCTTTTCCTGCCATATGAATTTTCTGTCGGTTTAATTCCGGCCTGATTCTTTTCTTCGTATTCTGAAATCATTATATTCTGTTTGGTCTTAAAGAAAAGATATTATAACAAGATTAGTATACGGAGTAAGCGTAAGTATTTCAAGATTTTTAAGCGGTTCATTCTGAATAGTTACCAAATAGACATGAAAAACGACCGAATAGACAAAACGTATATAAAGACAATTCAAAAGATGTAAAATAAATTTGGAGGCTTATACATATATGAAAGGAATGCTGTTATGGGAGCTGAAGAATATATAGATACAAAGTGGGAGATAAACGGAGCGGATCTTAATATCGCGCTCAGGGGAAAGCTTGATACGCTGCGGGCAATGAACCTTGATGAGAGGCTGAATGAGCTTCCGGAGGAGGTTATCAATATCTTCTTCGATCTTGAAGGTCTTGATTATATTGCTTCTGCCGGACTTCGTGTCCTTTACTGGGCTCAGGAGTATACGGAAGGCAAGGGCGGCAGTATGACGGTCAGGAATGTTTCTCCCGAAGTAGATGATATTTTTGTGATGACCGGATTTAAGGATATGATAAATATTCTGTAGGTGTTTTATGTTAACCGTGAGGTGGCATTATGGAGCTAAGGAACAGGTTTATAACAAAGGCCCTTATAGGGCTGGTACTGGGAACGATAGTAGGAGTGGCTTTCTGGGTAATGAACCATCCGCTGTCAGAGGAAGCAAGTTCAGCCGAGCTTATCCTGCATCTTACTGTATCTGCTTTACTCGGTATGATCGCAATGGGCGGGTCAATAGTATATGAGATAGAGAGCTGGGGACTTCTTAAGGTTACGCTTATCCATTATGTTGTTGTAATGATGGATTTTGTTATTGCAAGTACTTTGCTCGGATGGTTCGAAAGGATCAGTGATATGCTGGTCATGATCGCCATTATGACAGTTATCTATGCGGGTATATGGCTGACAGAATCATGGTATTGGAACAGGACAGTGGGCAAGATCAATGAGCAGCTTAAATATATACATAAGTAATATGCCCGGCATATAACAGTAAGGCTGTTCGGATCAGTAAGGGTTGTAAAGCGGTAACCCGGAACAGGAAGCAGATGGCTAACGAGACCGTATTCAGGGATAAGTCAATAGAGAGGATATCATCACCGGATCAGCTTAACGATTATGTGAAGCTCTCCGATCCGGGGATATGGTTCGTATTGGCAGCGATCGTGGTAATACTTACGGGAGCATGCATATTCGGCACAGTCGGAAATATCGATTCAACCGTACCCGGAGTAGGGATATCGAAGGGCGGAAGGCTCACCTGCCTTGTGAAGAAGGAATACGGCAGCAGATTCGGAAATGAAATGAAGGCGAAAATAGACGGCAGCGAATACAGTGCATCCCTGCACTCTGATAAACCCGTGACCGTTGAGGATACAACGGACAGCTATACGCTGCATATCGGAAATATGCAGCCCGGAGAGTGGGTGTACGAAATAGACGTCGACGGAGAGTTCGAAGACGGAAGCTATGAGATGGAGCTTGTTACGGAAGAAATAAGTCCGCTGTCGTTCTTGTTTGGCAATAATGAGAAATAGATACGGGAAAATACAACCGGTGCAAAAGGGTGTTGCAAAGGTTCCTTTTATCATGCAGCTGGAAGCCCTTGAATGTGGAGCCGCCTGCCTGGCGATGGTGCTTGCCTATTACAGAAAATGGGTACCGCTTGAACAGGTTAGGCGTGATTGTGGTGTCTCAAGGGACGGCTCGAACGGAAAGAGCATACTGATCGCGGCAAGGAGCTATGGTTTAATTGCCAAGGGTTACAGATATGAGCCCGATTATCTCAGAGATAACGGAACTTTTCCGTGTATAGCGCACTGGGAATTCAATCATTTCGTGGTTGTAAACGGATTCAGGAAAGACAGAGTATGGATAAACGATCCCGCTCGTGGAACCTATTCTGTCAGCATGCAGGAATTTGATGAAAAATTCACGGGTCTTTGCATGATGTTCTCACCGTCGGAGACATTTACGGCAGACGGGAAGAGAAGATCAACTGTTGATTTTGCAAGAGCAAGGCTTAAGGGCTGCGGGATTGCGATCGCCTTTGTTGTTGTGACCAATATCATTTCATCTCTTACGGGTATCATCGACCCGGTCTTTTCAAGGATATTCATGGACAGACTGCTTACAGGCATGGATCCGTCGTGGTATATGCCGTTTATTATCTGTCTGTCGATTTTTGGATTCATCAAGATAATAACCGCGTTTATCCAGGCTGTATATTCACGCCGCATAGACGGAAGGATGTCGGTGTACGGAAGCACTTCATATATGTGGAAGGTTCTTAATCTTCCGATGGATTTCTTCTCGCAGAGATATGCGGGAGATATCTTAAGCCGAAGGGCAGGGAATGCAGGTATAGCACATTCGCTTATCTACACTCTGGCGCCGCTTGTGCTTAATGCATTCATGATGGTGTTTTATCTTGTAGTGATGCTTAAGAACAGCGTAATACTGACAATTGTGGGAATATCCTCTATTGTGATAAATATGTTCACAGCGGGCATCATTTCGAAGAAGAGAATAAACCTTTCACGGGCGAAGCTCCGTGATTCGGGTAAGTTAAGCAGCTGTACAACAGCAGGCATAGAGATGATAGAGACCATTAAGGCATCAGGCGCAGAAGAGGGCTATTTCCGCAAATGGGCCGGATACCAGGCGGGTGTCAATACAGCCAAAGTACGGTTCCTTAAGTTGGAACAGTATCTTGGAAATATACCGGGGATTGTGTCCGCTATCACTAATACACTCGTGCTTATGATAGGTGTATATCTGACTATGCAGGGTCGATTTACGCTTGGCATGATAACAGCGTTTCAGGGCTTCCTTGGTTCGTTTACGGCACCTGCCAACAGCTTTATCTCATCAGGTCAGATGCTTCAGGAGCTTAGGACTGATATGGAACGCATCGAGGATGTCATGGAATACCCTGCCGATGAAAACAGCGCACTTAAGGTACATGAGGAAGGTGTCAGCTATAAAAAGCTTAAAGGGAACGTGGAAATGAAAGGCGTGACCTTCGGTTACTCAAGACTTGACGAACCGCTTATAAAGGATTTTTCCCTGAAGCTTACTCCCGGAAGCAGGGTTGCCTTTGTCGGTGAGAGCGGATGCGGTAAATCAACTCTGTCAAAGCTCCTTTCAGGACTTTACCGTCCGTGGGAAGGAGAGATCCTGTTTGACGGACTGTCGATCGGAGACATAGACAGGAGCGTTTTTACCGGCTCTCTTGCAGTCGTGGATCAGGACATAATAATGTTCGAGGATACGATCTCATCAAATATCAGGATGTGGGATAAGAGCATCAAGGATTTTGAAATGATAATGGCGGCCAAGGATGCTCAGATACATGAAGACATTATCCGAAGAGAAAAGGGTTACGATCATAAGATGATCGAGGGCGGAAATGATTTCTCCGGAGGCCAGAGACAGAGAATGGAGATAGCAAGAGTTCTTGCGCAGGATCCGACAATCGTTATCCTTGACGAGGCGACTTCAGCGCTTGATGCCAAGACTGAATTCGAGGTGGTAAATGCGATAAGAGACAGGGGGATAACCTGTATCGTAATCGCTCACAGGCTAAGTACGATACGTGACTGTGATGAAATAATCGTTCTTAAACACGGAGAGGTTGTCGAGCGCGGACGTCATGAGGAACTGTATAAGAAGGACGGATACTACAGGGAACTGGTTCTCAGTGAGTAGATATAAAAAGTATGGGTTGGTTTGACGATCAGATAAAGTTAAGAAAAAAGAATGATCATGACGGGTATGAGAATACGCTTATGAACATCGCGGGCGCGGTTACCGGCAGTAAGAAGGCAGGGGCGTTCTCGGATGAAAAGGAGCAGGGCAACAGCGTCATAAACGAGATACTGAAAGCTTACAGGCTCCAGCCTGCAGATATTCCCGCAAAGCTTAAGACCCTGGAGGAGAGGCTTGATCATGCTCTGCATCCTTACGGAATCATGAAGAGAGAGGTGGAGCTTAAGGAGGGATGGCGCAGGGATGCTTTCGGTGTCATGATAGGCTTTCTTAAGGAGGATAAGAGACCTGTGGTCCTTCTTCCCGCAGGACTTACCGGGTATAAGTTCTATGATCCCGGCACCGGTGGGTATGTAAAGGTTAACAGGGATAATGAAGTTCTGTTTGAGAGGGATGCGTTCTCCTTCTACAGACCCTTCCCGTTAAAAGAACTTACGGTAACGGACCTGATGAAATATATCGTCTCGATACTGGAACCGGCGGATTATGTGATGGTGGTGATAGTATCTCTTCTTGTGTTGCTTGCCGGACTTCTTACGCCGAAGCTTAATTATTTCCTGTTTGGAAGCGTTGTCAGTGAAGGAAGTATTTCGCTTCTTGCTTCAACAGGTATATTTATGCTTTGTGCTGCGATCGGCGGGCTGCTTCTTGGCTCGGCGAAATCTCTCATATCGGCAAGGATAGACACACGGATGAGCCTGTGTGTTGAAGCCGCAACGATGATGAGGATACTTTCTCTTCCGGCATCTTTTTTTAAGGATTACGGATCGGGAGAGCTTGCTTCAAGAGCCTCGTATGTGAATTCGCTATGTTCTACGCTGGTTTCGGTCATACTTAATACCGGACTTACTTCATTATTTTCATTGGTTTACATAACTCAAATATTTGAGTATGCACCGGCGCTTGTAGTACCGGCACTGATGATAATCGTTATAACTGTGCTGTTTTCGGTGATATCATCTCTTATCCAGATGAAGCTGTCGAAGAAGCAGATGCTACTTGCGAGCAGGGAGAACGGCATGAGTTATGCAATGATAAGCGGTATTCAGAAGATTAAACTTACAGGCTCGGAAATGCGCGCATTCTCAAGATGGGGAGATCTGTATGCGGAGGAAGCAAGGCTTGCATATGATCCTCCTCTCTTCATTAAGCTTAACGGTGTATTCAGTCTGGCTATAACTATTGTCGGAACAATAGTTATGTATAACGCCGCAATAGTTTCTCATGTGAGTGTTGCCGGATACTATGCCTTCAATACCGCATATGGTATGGTTTCGGGCGCTTTTATGTCGCTTATCGGAATGGCTCTGACAGCTGCCAACATACGTCCGGTATTTGAAATGGCAAGACCGCTTCTTAAGACAGCACCGGAAATATCGGCTGATAAGGAAGTGCTTGCCAATGTGGCGGGCGGCATCGAGATAAACGGGCTGTCCTTTAAATATGACGATGCTTCACCCATGATACTTGACGATATCTCCCTTAAGATAAAGCCCGGTCAGTATGTTGCCATAGTTGGAAGGACGGGATGCGGTAAGTCAACCCTTGTGAGGCTCCTTCTCGGATTCGAAAAGCCGGTGAGGGGAGGCATCTATTATGACGGCCGGGACATAAACAAGGTCGACCTTAAATCCTTAAGGAAGCATATAGGAGTGGTTACGCAGAACGGAAGGCTTTTTGCGGGCGACATTTATTCAAATATTGTCGTTGCCGCTCCATGGCTGACACTTGATGATGCCTGGGAGGCGGCAAGGATAGCCGGCATAGATGAGGACATACACAATATGCCAATGGGTATGAATACCCTGATATCCGAAGGAGGCGGAGGGATATCCGGCGGACAGAAGCAGAGGCTTATGATAGCAAGGGCGGTAGCGCCTAAGCCAAAGCTTCTTATCTTTGATGAGGCGACATCGGCTCTTGACAACATTACGCAGCGGAAGGTGTCCGAGGCGCTGGATGAGATGAAATGCACGAGAATAGTAATAGCGCACAGGCTGTCTACCATCAGGCAGTGTGACAGGATATTGGTTCTTGATAACGGACATATTGTGGAAGACGGAACCTATGATGATTTAATGAAGCTTAACGGGTATTTCTGTGATCTTGTAAAGAGGCAGCAGGTGGATCATGAATAAGGGGTTTTTCTCATTATCGATCAAGTTCGTTCTGGGCTTTCTGTTCATGGGACTTACAATAAGTGCGATAAGTATTAATTTCGGATACTTTAAGTTCAAGAACAGTGTAAGGAAGAATTATAACGATAACGGATATCAGATAGCAGAGGTAGTAAGGAAGATAATTCCCGATAAGGAGATCGCTGAGTATTCGAAGCTTATCAGAGGGGATATAGATAAAGAGGAGTGTATGAGGATCGCATCTTCCGCACGCTACCTTGAAACGGAAGAGAGGCTGCTCGATCTTCGGGAGGCTACAGGAGCCAATGATATTTATATCGGATATATCAGAACGGATATCCTAAAGGAATATGCAGGTACCAAGGAGGGATGGTATCCGCTCAGATATATCTTTGATGTATATGAGGTTCCTGAGTACAAATACACTCTCGGAGACGCCGGACCCGTTAATCCGGAGTTCATAGAGGACTGTACGGAATTCATGGAAACGGGTGTCAGGCCGAATAATTTTTTTGTATCAAAGAGTGATTACGGTTACAATACCACAGCCATACTTCCGATCGTTTCCGAAGGCGAAGTCGTGGCAATAATAGGGGTTGAGATCCCGATGGCAACACAAGAGGCGGTGGTCAGTGCGCACGTAAGGGACACTCTTGGTATTATCGGTGTAATAATAGCCGTGCTGATGGCCGTGTATATGTTCTGGTTCCTGAAACGGATAGTACGTCCTGTTGAGACTATGGCAAGAGAAGCGGAAGCTTTCACTGTCAATACTCATTCCGAGGGACATACGGGATTCGTCATGTCGGATAAGCTGCTTAAGATAAAGACGGGTGATGAAATAGAGTATCTGGCAAGGTCGATCTACAATATGGAGGAATATATCGACAGGACGACAAGAGAGCTGGTAAGTGCAGCCAGAGAGTCTGAGAGGGAACGTTCGGAGCTCAGTATTGCAAACAAGATACAGAAGGATATTCTACCGTCTGTTTTTCCGGCATTCCCTGACAGGAAGGAATTCGATATTTATGCGTCCATGACTCCCGCAAGATTCGTGGCAGGTGATTTCTACGATTATTTCTTCGTTGATAAAGAGCATCTGTGTCTGGTAATCGCTGATGTAACCGGCAAAGGTATTCCGGCAGCGCTGTTCATGGTAATAGCCAAGACTGTTATTAAGAACCGTGCGATGCAGGGCGGGCTGCCGTCGGAGATACTGCATGATGTAAACGAGCAGCTGCGCGCAGGGAATGATACGAAGATGTTTGTAACAGCCTGGCTCGGAATAGTAGATACGAAAACGGGCGAAATAGTATTCTCCAATGCCGGACATGAGTATCCGGTGTTCATGGATGATGAGCATAAGTTTGCGGTATATAAGGACCGTCACGGACTGGTCATGGGACTTAAGAGAGGCATAAATTATACTGACACAAGGATAACAATGAAGCGTGGCGATACAGTGTTTGTGTATACGGACGGTGTGCCGGATGCACAGAATTATGACGGCGATGCTTACGGCCTTGACAGGCTTGTTTCCGTTATGAATGAGCATATAGGGGAGTCCCCGGCGGAGCTGACAGAGAATATACTTGATTCGGTCATGAGGTATTCAAAGGATGTGGATCAGTTCGATGATATTACGATGCTTGCGTTTACCTATCTGGGATCTTCAGAGCTTATACTTGATGCAGATGTGGAGAATACAAGGGAAGCAGTTGCATTTGTCAGGGAGAAGATAACAAACGCAGGCCATACTGCACGGCAGGCAGGAAGGGTGGCTCTGGCGGTGGAGGAGCTGTTTGTGAATGTCGCCGGGTATGCCTATCCCGATACCCAGGGACAGATATGTGTAAGGGTGGAAGCACCGGATGAGGAAACGATCCGTATAGAGCTTACAGATGAAGGTATTCCCTATGATCCGACAGCTAAGGAGGATCCGGATATAACTCTTCCGCGGAAGGAACGGGGTCCCGGCGGTATGGGGATCTTCATGGCCAAAAATATAATGGATGAAATGAAATACGAACGCAAAGAGGGATGTAATAATCTTATTCTGATAAAGAAATTCCGCAAAGAACAGGAGGGGGAGCAGGTTGGGTAATACAAATGATTTTAACGATCTTAGGCTTTCGGGCTTCAATGTCGATGAGGGTATTACATATACCGGAAACAGTGAGAAATACATAGCTGCACTGCAGAGGTTCTTAAGGAGGTCTGATAATACCAGAGCAATAATAAGCGGCATCGCAGATGAGCAGGGCTGTGAGGAACTGACGGCAACGGTACATGCCCTTAAGAGCAATGCCCGTATGATAGGCGCGGACAGACTGGCGCAGACAGCAGAGACGATGGAGCTTCACGGCAGGCTGAATGAATATGACAGGATGCTTTCTTATAAGGCAGAGATACTGAGACTGTTTGATGAGGTGGTAAGTGCCCTCAGACCATACGGTGAATTGGAGGAGGTACATCCGGCAAGCGAACTGTCTGCAAAGGAGGCGGCTGAGACCGGAGATGCACTTATTGAGGCTGTTGAGGATTATGATGATGAGAAGGCTGTAAAGCTTATAGATAAGCTTATGCGCTATCCGTTCAGGTATACGCTTATAAATGTTCTTAAGAATGCGAGAGAGGATATTACGGAATACGAGTATAATGAAGCTCTGCTTAAGATACGCAGGGTGGTAAGCCAGATAGAAGACTGATATAACAGATATGCGCATTCGGGAAAGCATTCGGCGAATAAGTCCGGATATTTTGCGAACGCTATATTAAATCAGATGTGACATGGAGGAAATGATAAGGATGATGAGGAAGACCAAGAGGATGAGACTGGTGAGTGTTTTATTGGCCGGAGCCATGACTGTTGTAATGTCGGCCTGCGGCAAGGCTGATAATGTGCCGGCTCAGGGCAGCACAGACAGTACCGGTAATGCCGCGACGGAAGAAAGTACGGCTCAGGTATTGGGAGAAAGCGGTGGTGAAGCATCTGAAAGCGGGACCAAAGGATCGGGAGACAGCAGTGGTAAGCAGGGCACAGATAAGGATGGAGATTCATTCCACATCGGTATAGTCACCGGTTCGTTCGCACAGTCTGAGGATGACAGGCGCGGAGCGGAGGCATTCCAGAAGAAGTATGGAGCGGATGTTGTGACTCTGGTAATTTATCCGGATAACTTCACCGAGGAGCTGGACACGACAATACAGACTATTGTTAACCTTGCAGATGACCCGGACATGAAGGCGGTTATTGTTAATCAGGCAATTGACGGTACGACAGAGGCTTTCAGACAGATTCATGAAAAAAGGCCGGACATCTTATGTATAGCAGGTGAAGCATATGAGGATTTCGCCGATATTGAGAAGACGGCAGATCTTGTTGTCAATTATGATTTCCTGAGCCGGGGATATCTTATCATACGTTCGGCGCATGAACTCGGATGTGATACGTTTGTGCATATATCGTTCCCACGACATCTTTCGTATGAATCGGTATACAGAGAAGTTAACATTATGAAAGCCGCATGTGAGGAGTTCGGCATGAAATTCGAAATGGAGGAAGCACCGGATCCGACGACTGATGTCGGAGTTCCCGGAGCCCAGGCATACATCATGGAAAAGGTGCCGGAATGGGTGGAAAAATACGGACAGAAATCAGCCTATTTCTGCACCAATGATGCCCATACGGAACCGCTGATCAGGCAGCTTCTTGAGTATGGAGGATATTTTATCGAAGCGGATCTTCCGTCGCCGCTAATGGGTTATCCGGGAGCGCTTGACCTTGATCTTACCGGAGAAGCGGGAGATTTTGACAAGATCCTTAAGAAGGTTGAGGATGCGATCGTAAAGAAAGGCGGTGCAGGCAGGTTCGGAACTTGGACATATTCATATGGTTATACTGTTTCGGCAGGATTGGCAGAACATGCAAGGAATGTGCTCATGGGAGAGAGTAAGCTAACGGATATAAATGACCTTACCAAGGCATACGGAGTGTTCTCTCCGGGAGCTGAATGGAACGGCTCCGCCTACACAGACGCGCAGACGGGTGAGAGGTCGGATACAACCATCCTCATATATCAGGATACCTATATCTTCGGCGATCCGGGTCATTATATGGGCGCTACCAAGGTTAAGGTTCCGGAACAGTACTTTACAATAAAGTAATGATGTTGGGGTAAAAAGCCCGTATTACGTAAAAGACAGCTGATCGTACAGGATCATAAGCATGAAAGAGGATTAAATGATTTCAACAGACGAAAGAAATCACAGTGAATATGTTCATAAAAATCACAGGATGCTGATACCGTTAATACTGCTGTTTGTATTTATGGTGGTCATGGTGGTGTATACATCGAGACTTATCTACTCGGTTGCGGTGTCTAATTCCAATGCGGTCATAGAGGACAGGATATTAAACATATCCTCCATGATCGAGAATCATCTTAATACAGCTGAAAATGTGCTTCATGTTACCGCCGACTCGGTACACCATATGCTGATAAGCGGATCCACGCCCGCAAGGATACACGAGTTTATCGTTGAGGAGACTAACAATGTATCGGAGCAGTTCGATGAGAATTACAGCGGGCTATACGGATTTATTATGAGCAGATATATGGACGGGCTTAACTGGGAGCCTCCGGAAGGGTATGATCCGAAGAGCCGGGACTGGTATATGATCGCCAAGCAGCATGACGGTGAGGTTGTGTTCGTGCCACCATATACTGATGCACAGACAGGAAATATGATCGTATCGGTCTGCAGGATGCTTCCCGACAGGCAGAATGTAATATCCCTGGATGTACAGCTTAAGGGCATACAGTCGATGATGTCGGAACTTGTTGTTAACGGGAAGGGTTACGGCTTTGTGGTTGACAGCACGGGACTGTTCATAGCGCACGGTAATGAGGCGCTTAAGGGGACAAATATCTGTGATACGCAGGGCGGGGAAGAATACCTGAATGCCATCAAAACAACGGGGTCGGGCAGCTTCTCATATATGTGTGACGGTGAGAAGAGCACTGTGTTCGTTAACGGCATAATGAACGACTGGTATGTGGTAATGGTAGTAGGTGATCACGAGCTGTACGAAGAAGTGACAAGCCAGCTGGCGGTTAACATAATTATTTGTACTCTTATTTTTATCATGATAACCGTGTTTTATTATACCGGCCATAAGAATGAGCAGAATTATGCCAGGAGCATGGAGGAAATGAAGCTTGAGGAGCAGAAAGCGGCATATGAAAGAAAGGTGCTGGAGCTTGAAAAGGATGCCGCGGATGCTTCAAATAAGGCGAAGAGTGATTTCCTCGCCAACATGTCCCATGAGATCAGAACCCCTATGAATGCGATCATCGGAATGGATGAAATGATACTGAGGTCTTCCGGTGATGAACGTATCAGGAAATATGCTCTGGATATCCAGAGCGCCGGCAGGACCCTTCTTTCCATAATCAATGATATCCTGGATCTTAGCAAGATAGAATCGGGAAAGATGGAACTTATACCTGTTCGTTACGGATTCTCGTCGGTGATGAACGATGTTGTTAATATGACACGTAACAAGGCATATGAGAAGGGACTTCAGTATAATCTTAAGGTTGCTGAGGATATCCCGTCCGTACTGCGCGGTGACGAGATAAGGATACGGCAGATAATGCTCAATCTTATCAATAATGCGATCAAGTATACAAAAGAAGGCAGTGTAAGTATCAAAGTTTCCTTTGACAGAGAGGAGAGCAGACTGCGCTTCGAGGTTACCGATACAGGTATTGGTATAAAAAATGAGGATCTGGGTAAGCTGTTTAATGCTTTCCAGCGGCTGGAGGAGGACAAGAACAGAAACATTGAGGGTACCGGTCTTGGCCTTAACATTACCATGAGGCTCGTCAAGATGATGGACGGAAGCATATCGGTAAGCTCCAAGTATGGTGAAGGAACCACCTTTACTGCAGAAATGGCACAGGGTATCGAAGATGATACTCCTGTGGGCGATTTTGCACTTAATCTTGAAAGGGCTCAGGCAGCAAAGGAGGAATACAGACCTTCACTTGTCGCTCCGGGTGCGAAGATACTCATTGTTGATGATAACGAAATGAACCTGGAGGTTATTTCCAATCTGCTGTCAGATACAAGGATACAGATAACCACGGCATTATCGGGAGCGGAATGCTTAACCTGTCTTGCGGAGGGTAAGTATGATGTGGTGCTGCTTGACCAGATGATGCCTGTAATGTCGGGAACGCAGACGCTTGAGGAAATACGGAGGCGTCATCTTGCGGATGATACTCCGGTAATAGCTCTTACCGCAGATGCCATAGTGGGAGCGCGGGATATGTATATAGAGGAGGGCTTCACGGATTATCTTAGCAAGCCCATCATGTACAGGGATCTTGAGGAGGCCCTGATGAAGTACATAGATAAGAGCCGGTTTGCGGGTGAGGATACAGTGGGACGTGATATTGCGGGTTCTGGCCCGGCAGATCGGGCGGGTGGTGTTTCCTCCGGGACAAGCGTATCCGAAGAAACATCAGGTGAGCGTCCGGTGGTACTTGTTGTCAGTGGATCAACGGAGAGGCTTAACGAGGTTAAGGCACTTCTCGGAGACAGATACAAGGGTGTATTTGTTAAGGATGAAGAGAAGGCCCGGAAATATCTTTCAAAGCATGAAGTGCAGTATATAATACGTGACACTACGTGAGTATTATGTTAACCGGCAGATCATTGCCGCAGTCATTCTGTGTTAAGGTTTTATAATGAAGCAGATAAGCAGAAGGACAAGTCAAAATGTAAATTCATTTTGTAAAAGATCCTTAGGAAACATGGACAATAACATGTGAGAATAAAGATGGAATAGTAAAGGGGACGTATCTGCCGGATACGTCCCCATGATGTTGAAAGCATCAGATAACGGATTCGGGATACCAACGCTCATATACGGTCTGGTTTACTTCGAAGCGGAGAAGATAGTGCCACTCTTTTGCTTCGTGCTTTCTGTCATCTACTACGGCCGTGGTTGGAGTGATGGTTGTATCATCACCTATGAAGTTGAAACGGATCTGTTGTCCTATATCATATTTAGGACCGGGGAGACCTGCCATACCACCGGATGCATCAGACATTGCTGCGTCGTTTAATTCTACATTTTTCATATCTGCCATAATAATTTCTTCCTCCTTTGTTGAATTGGTTGAATGATTCTTAAGGGTTGCTTTGTGCTGTTTGTCTTATTATACGTTGGACATTTTATAAATGGCAGTGATTATGCATATTCGGTCATTTTGGATGTTTATTTGGTATTGTCCCGGATAGCCGGTTTAATTGACGTGTAATGATTTACCGAATAGACACGAAAAACGACCGAATATGCATGAAATATAGTCTCGTTATGTCACATAGCATATAATATGTACAACCATTCAGAGTAGCAGATATATTTAAAAATATGAACCGTCAAGCTTGCAAAGCTAATCCTTTAGGGTTTGTAAGAGTCGTGTTAACCGCAATGAGAAAGGGAGAGATATGGGAGAAACTGTAGTTAAGATAGCAAATCTTGTGAAGAATTATAAAGAGTTAAGGGCACTTGATCACTTAAGCCTTACCATTGAGAAAGGAGAAATCTTCGGTCTGCTTGGCCCGAATGGTTCCGGAAAGACGACAACAATAAGCTGTCTTCTGTCATTGCTTGCATATAATGAGGGTACCATAGAGCTGTTTGGACAGCCGATGACACCCACAAGCTATGACCTTAAGGCCAGGATAGGAGTAATACTTCAGAATGTAGCGGTGTTTGATGAACTGAATGTATATGAGAATATAGACTGCTTCTGCGGACTGTATATAAAGGATAAGGCCAGGCGCAGGCAGTATGTTGATGAAGCTATCGAATTCGTCGGTCTTAATGACTTCACCGGATTCAAGCCGAAGAAGCTGTCCGGAGGACTGCTTAGACGTCTTAATATTGCCTGCGGTATTGCACACAAGCCGGAGCTTATTATACTTGATGAGCCGACAGTGGCGGTAGATCCGCAGAGCAGGAATAAGATACTTGAAGGTATCGAAGAGCTTAATAAGAACGGTGCCACGGTTATATACACGACGCATTATATGGAAGAGGTCGAGCAGATATGCACTCGGATTGCGATCATGGATCACGGAAAGAAGATAGCCGAAGGGACAAGCGGTGAGCTTAAGCGTCTGATAAAGAATACGGAAACGGTCACCATAGAAATGAAAGAAGTAAATGACGCACTGCTTAACACGATGAAGGGACTACCCAACGTCTATGATGTGAAATGGGAGGCAGGCAGGCTTAAGATCTATCTGGCGGGCGGAGAACATAACCTTCTTAATATCATGGATGCGCTAAAAACATCAGGTACGGGTTTTGGACAGGTATACTCGGAACTGCCTACATTAAATGACGTATTCCTTGAGATTACGGGTAAGGAATTAAGAGATAAAGACTGACGGAGTGCGGAGCATAAGGATTACGGATATAAAGGAGATTCCATGTTTTTACATAATCTTAAGTATGAAATAAAAATGAATCTTAGAGCAAAGGAAGTTATCATCTGGATGCTTCTCTTTCCATGCGTTCTCAGTGTTCTGTATAAGGTGGCATTCGGAAACATATATGAGAACGGTGGTATAAAAACGGTTCCCGTTGCAGTGGTTGAGAACCGGAAGGATGATATGTTCCGTATCATGATGAGCTGGATGGGTGAGAGCGAGTCCACCCATGAAGAAGAGGAGAGCAACCTTGTAAAGTGGCTTACGAAGACCATTAAGGAGAAAGAGGAGAACGAAAGTACCGGCGAGGAAGAAAAGCCGCTGCTTTTTCATGCAATTTATTGCAGGGAGGATGAAGCATACAGGCTTCTTGAGGATGGTGATGTTAAGGGAATCATATTTGTGGATGATGACGGGGTGCCAGCGGATACTGACGCAAAGAAGGATGATGCCGCAGATAAGGAGTTGGATGAGGAGATTACAGAATGGGGCTCCGAGGCAGTTAAGGCATTCTTGGATGAGTGGGGTGAAGCCGGGCATGCAGACATTAATGAGGGTATAAGCGCGGCAGATTATCTGACTTCCGAAGGCCTGACTCTTGAGGATATGGTTGAATTCAGGGATATGCTTAACAGCTCGTCCCGGCTGTCGCTTAAGATAAAGTCAAACGGAATGGAACAGTCATCCATAAAGCGATTTCTCGAAATGTACGGAACTCTGATTAAGATAACGGGGAAGCTTGCCGACGGCGGTAATTCACCCGGAACTAAAAATGTAATGGATATCGTCGTGATAGAGGATGTTAAGCTTACCGACGGTAATACCGACCCATTCGTGACATATATGTACAATATGATCGCAATGGTAGCCCTGTTCGGGATGACGGTGGCATTGCATATAGCGCTGTACAGTGAAGCCAATCTGTCCGATTTCGGTGCGAGACGATCATGTTCCGCAACGCCGAAATTCACAACAATAATGGCAGGATTGTGTGCCTGCTGTCTCACCCAGATCTTCTGCGTAAGTGTATGTATAACATTTCAGGCACTTGTGCTCAGAGTGGATTTCGGCGGAAGACTGCCCCTTGTTTATCTTGGCGGAGCGATAGGAGCCATAATGGGTGTTTCGATGGGCTTTTTTGTCGGAGCCATAGGCAGGATCAAATATGAGGCAAAGATTGGTATAAGCATGGCAGTAGTTATGACCTTAAGCTTCATGAGCGGTCTGATGGTTTCGGGTATAAAAGCTATACTTGAAATGCATGCGCCAATAGTCAACGACTTGAATCCGGTAGCCATAGTGGCCGACTCGTTCTACTATCTTAGCGTGGATGCAGACACCGGCCGTTACTTTGGCAAGCTCGCAGCAATGTGCATATATACCGTCATTTTCATAGCGCTTGGATTCTTACTGACAAGGAGGAGAAAGTATGAAAGTCTTTAATCTGTTTTTCAAAATAGTAAGAGCCAAGGCGGGGATCTTATTTTTGTATATTGCGATCTTTCTTGCAATCTGTTTTCCCATGGTGCATTCAAATAAGGCAAAGACCGATTTTGAGGAATCGTCAATATCGGTATGTGTAATAGATGAAGATCGGACGGAGACGAGTAAGAGTCTTAAGGATGCAATAGCTGCAAGAAATAAGCTTGTCGAGATGCCTCATGATAAGCAGAAGATCATGGACGCAATGTTCTATGAGATGGTTGATTATACCGTGGTTATTAAGAACGGCTATGAAGAGAAGCTTAAGGACATAGAAGATGGGGACAGCGCAGCTCTGTTTGATGCCTATAAGATGCGTGACAGCTTCCAGAGTGCGATGATGGAGCAGTATCTTAGCAATTACATACGTCTTGTGAAGGTGTTTACCAAAGACGGGATGTCGCTTAAGGACGCATGCGCATCTGCGGGTGAAGAGCTGGGTAAGGAGGTAGAGGTTGAAGTAGTAACTCCGCCCGGTTCAGAGGTGCTCGATGCCAATTACACGGACAATTTCGCGCTTTTTTTCAGGCTGCTGCCGTATCTTCTGATAGCCATAATGGTAAACGTGCTCAGTGCGATACTTGTGACTCTTAATAAGAAGGATCAGAAGATGAGGATCGAGTGCTCGAGCGTACGGATGTCATCGTATATGAGCCAGATATTCTTTGGTAGCGGAGTTCTTACCATACTGATATGGGGACTCTTTATGGTGAGCGGGATGATAGTATACGGAGGAATGTATACGGGACTTCACTGCTGGCTTGCGGTGTTTAACTCCTTAATTTTCGCGCTTATTGCAGCGCTTATGGCGATACTCATTTCTACGTTTAATCCGAGCGGAACGGTGGTAAACATGATAGCTCAGATACTGGGGCTGGGAATGTCTTTCATCTGCGGCGCTTTTGTATCGCAGTCATATCTTGGAGAGGGAGTGCTTGCATTTGCGAGGATATTCCCTGTCTACTGGTTCGAGAAGGCTAATGATATGCTGGCAGGGATACAGAAGGGAACCCTGGCCGATGTACGTACATGCTTTATTGCAGAATGCGGATATATTGTGCTGTTTATTGTACTTATTGGAGTTGCTTCCGCAAGACGGGGCGGTAAGAAGGGGTGAACAGCAATGATCGTTAAATGGACGGATAAAACAATCCGGTAACTATTCAGAAACCATAAGAGGAGGACAATGAGATGGCAGATAATAAGAATGTGGAGCTTAATGATGAAATGATGGCTAAAGCGAGTGGCGGAACAGTGGATGTGGAACCTTACGGTTTCATCTGTGAGGCGACCGTGGTTTCGGGTCCGGGAACAGCTACTGTGAATGGAGTGCTAAGAACAGAATATTCAGTATCAGCCGATAACGGAAAAAAATATATCGCAGGATGGCAGTATACAGATGTTGTTCTTAAGGCAGGAAGCAGGGTTCAGCTTATTCACGATCAGGACGGAGGCTTCAGTCTTGAACCGATACCTAATGAGGGGTGACAGCCTGTATGAGCTTTAAGAATTTCGTATGAAGCTTAGAGACTGGCTATTAGAGTGATTTGGCGTTATTAACTGATATGTAAGTAGGGGATAAATGAACGAGGATCTTAAGTATCTGTATCGTGTAACACGAGATATAACTGACGGACTGCTTCTTGTGGATGAGAAGGGAACTGTTGTTTATGTTAATCCGAGTGCAGTTCGAATACTTGATAATCCTGCTCTTGAGGTGGGAATAAAGTATGCTTCGTTTATGGTAAAGGACAGGAAGGGCTTTAACGACGAATTCCACCAGTACGTATTGGACAGTATTTATGACAGGAAGAATGAGCACACGGGATTACTGCATTATACATGCCCGAACGGCAGCAGGCGGGTGCTTAGAATGGTTTCGTCATTTGCATATGATGAGGATAAAACACGGATCATAGGGATCATTCTTCAGTTTTCCGATGTGACTAAGCTTCATGAAGTACAGCAGAAATATAATGATTCTACAATACTTCTGGTAGGTCTGCTGGCAATGCTCGCCATATGGAACTTTGCATGCGCGGTATGGGAGCTTTCGGACAGGCCGGTCCCTCCTTTTGTAATGACCATGATAGTAGAGGTGCTTGGAGCTGTGGCGTCGGTAGTTATCATGAGGAATACGAGCATTACTGCCGCGGACTTCGGTCTTAGCTTCAAAGGAGCAGGTAAGGCGGTTTTGGTTGACGGTCTGTTCACCGCAGCTGTTCTTGCATTCATGATCGGAGCCAAGCTTCTTATGATGAGGTTCATGCCGAATATCTACGGAGAGAACGCTCCGCTGTTTTACTGGAAAGCATGGGGACTGTCAGAGACCAAGTATCCCCTGACGGTTGTGGTGCAGGAGTTCCTGACAAGAGGAGCTGTACAGGGCAGTATCCGAAGGGTGCTTCCCGAGAAGTACGCGGTTCCTGTGGCTATAGTTCTTTCTTCACTGTTCTTTGGTGCGCTGCACATTTATCTTGGTGTGGCGTTTATGGTAGGTGCCTTCCTGCTTCTGTCGGTATTCGGTATCATTTACCAGAAGCAGAAGACTATATGGGGACTGTGCATACCTCACTATTTTCTGGGATTGTCCCTGAAGATGATTTTTGGTGTAGGGGTATGAGTAAGGTGTTTGGAGACATTTATATGTAAGGCTGTTTTGGCCTGAATATACCGGATAGACATGAAAAACTACCGGATAAGCAAAATCAATGCCATCGAATCAGGCTGTTTCGTATAATTAAGCAAAAGGAAAAAACAGAAAGATAAGTGTCAGACCAAAAGTAAAGGAGATGAACTCATATGAATAAAAATATGAATGTGGAAGTAGATGATGACATCATGATGGATGCTTCGGGCGGGCTGCGGGTCAGAGATACAGGAATGCAGGGATTTGAAGTGGGAGATACTGTAAGGTTCAGGGCTGTCGATGAATCGGGACGTCAGGAGATCCGTATTGGTCAGATTATTGAAGTGGCGGCTTCGGATGACGGACAGAGCAGGAGCTACACCGTAGATAATTACGACCGACCGATAACAGAGAACAACCTGAAGGCCGTGTAACGATTTAAAAACCAAAGCACAAAAACACAAAACATTAAAACACTAAAACACAGGAGGTAACAGTAATGAGCGAGATCACAAGAGAAGAGTACATGAACAGATTTAAAGAGGCGGCTAAGGAGTACAGAGCGAAAGCGGATAACATTGAAATGAACGATGATGCAATGGCAAGTGCCACGGGCGGAGTAGGCGGAGCCAATGAGGCGACCTGCCCTTACTGCGGCAAAGCAATGGTGCCCGGCAATTATCCCGGTGTCGGAAAAGGATGGAAATGTGCCGCATGCGGACTTGCCACCGATGCTTCCGATGCAGAAACCATACAGATCATACGTTATATGGAGAAAATGGGTATTCCTGATATCGGTTATCCTATCTGGTGGAATAAGATCAAGTAGAAAAATGCAGAAACCCATTGTGGGATTGCCATAAGCACGCGACAGGAAAATGGAATCGATCAGTCACAGGAGGACTATAGGATGAAGGATTTAAGTACTAACACAATCAGTACCATAATAAGTATGTGTTCTGTCCTTGTAATGTTTATATGGGGATATATTGAAGGAACATTCATGCACAGCTGGCTGGCTGTTTTTGCAGGCGGTATTATTGTAGTGATCATCAGGATGATCAGAAAAGACAAAGATAATAAGGGAAACAGTGATAAGCAGTAGAGATGTGAGCGTAAGTAAAGCTCTGTTTTCAATACATTTACAGTAAATGAAAGTATAGAAAAATCCCCGGAACCTATTTATAATGGTAGCTGTAGTATATAGGTTTTTCGGGGATTTTGTGATGGATCTGAGGAAGAATTTTCTGATCAAGTTACTTTCGGGATGTCTTATCGGAGCCTTTATTCCGGTAGTGATAGTACTGTGCGCCGAAGGATCGCAGTATGTGGATTCTCACGGTCTTGAAGTGCTCAGACAGATCTTCGGTTCAATGGTATACGGCGGCATTGCAATGGGCAGCAGTATTTTTTATGAGATTGAGAGCTGGGGGATCGTAAGAGCGACTTTATCGCATTACATTTTGACAATGGGTTCATTTCTTATAGCTAACCGGCTACTGGGCTGGTTCGGAACGGGGACAGTACTGGTAATAACCTTCATCTGCATGACAGTTGCATATATTATTATCTGGCTTGTTCAGTATTCACTGTTTAAGAAACAGATTCGAGAAGTTAATAAAGAACTTGAGATGCTTCACAGAAGGTAAGTGACTCGCTTTGACTTACCGAATAGACACGAAAAACGACTGAATAGACATCGGCAATTGGATTGAACACTGCCATATAGTATAATACTTTATTATTTTGTGTTTAAAAAAGGCATTGGCAGAGACGGTGCCCGGGGACGGTGGCTTTATGAAAAGCATGGTCGAAATAGAGGTAGTTATAAACGAAAAATATATAGACCCCAAGGTTACGATCAAAACACGGGCCAATACGCAGCAGGTCGAGAATATCATTTATGCGATCGAGAACGCCTCTGATAATGATTTTCCGCAGATAGTCGCAAATGAATATGATAAGATGGTGTTCATATCCCAACGTGATATAGTCAGGGTATATACTGAGGGGCGCAGGATACATCTGCAGACTGCGGAAGGACTGTATACGGTAAAGCGTTCACTGGCGGGACTAGAGGAGTCGCTTAATCCCAACCGTTTCCTTCGCATATCCCAGTCGGAAATAATCAATCTGTATAAGGTTAAGAGCTTTGATATCAATGTTTCCGGTACAATAGGGGTTGAGTTCGACTGCGGCATCAAGTCATGGGTCAGCAGAAGCCGCATGAAACAGGTCAGGGATATGCTAAAGAAGCTAAGCAGTTCTGCCGGATGAGCTTTTGACTTTCCGGAGCGCTGTCTTCGGATTCTGATCATATCTGTTTATATGGCTTCAGCTATCTCATGTATGATATCTGCGGCTTCATCATACATGAAATCTCCTATAAGAGTTTTGGCGTTTCTCAGTTTGTTAAGATACCCGTCAGTAAACGGATACCCGAAAAGCTTTGCAACCAGTTTTGCGGACAATTCATCATCATATTCATCGAGGGCTTCGAGAAGCTCATCTTTTATCGAACGGGCTTCGTCGGCCGATATTTCATCAGCAACAGGATCATCCGAATATTCGCAGAATTTCCTGAGATTTGAAATTAATATATCATAATAATCGAGAACGGTGGGTGTTTCAGCCATTACAACAGCAGTATCACCGTCGCGCCCTGCCATTTCCAGCACTTCAAAGCCGCTGCCAAGCTCTGCTGCGCCTATCATCTTCGAGTTGCTTTTCAGTGAATGAACCGCTATTACATAATTGTCAAAATCCTTTGCATTCAGGGCTTCCGTTACACGCGATCTGTTGCTTTCATACGATTCATAGTAACGCTGTATGGCCTGGATGTATTTGCTGCGGCTTCCGGTATACTCAATGCCGAGACTGACATTAATACCGTATTCTTCCAATTTAAATATGTCTTTTTCCATACTTGTACCTTTCTCAATACGGGATTACACAAATTATAGTTTTGCTCCCCGAATCATAGTTATGATATATGACAGAAAAATACTGCCTGCATATTCACCCGAGAATATCGATGATCTTGGCTACAAGCTCCGATTTTTTTGCGGGTTTTACTATATATCCCTGGGGCTTGAGCTCAACCAGTGTTTTGATGACCGTATCCTTCTCGGTAACTCCTGTAAGGAATACAACGGGGATGAATCGGAACGAAGGAAACTTTCGAAGCTGTTCGAGCACGTCAGGACCGTTAATCTGAGGCATCAGATAATCGAGGAAGATAAGGTCCACGCGGTGCTTCGACAAATATTTAAGAGCAGCCTTGCCGGATGTTACAAGGGTGACTTCGTAGAATTCCCTGAGATGATCTTTCATCTGTAAGAGCTGCGAGGAATCGTCATCCACCACAAGTATGTGCTTGCGGGGAGGAGTATCATCGGCATTGGGATTGATATATTCGGTGATCATCATAGAGCCGTTCTGCTGCTTCTCGGCCACGACGGTTTCGATTTCGTTTAATTTCTGGTAGAGTGCAAAGAGTGAAACCGGGCGCGGCATGAAGAACATACGCTCAAGCTTGGTATGATTGATGAAAACCTTCTGATCTTCTTCATTGGTAATTACAATGATGGTTATTCCTCCCACCCGTGTACATTCCTTTAGTACATCGAATACCGTCACTGTTTCCCATGTCTCATTACCCAGACAAATGATGATCACATGCGGCATTTCTGCCGGAACACGGTCGAACAGTGCCTCTTTGCCTGCGGGACATTTGATTACTATATAACCACGGTCATCAGACAGACGTTCGCTTATGTCCGATGCTATCTTGGTATTTCTGCCGGTGACCATTACCTTAAGCTGCATGAAAACCTCCGGATAAGTCTGTGATTGGCCTGTATTAACGAAACGTACAGAGCCGTTCGCAAAAAGTATCGTATTATTATACATCATGTACTTGATAAAATCAGAAGTTTTGTCTATTCGGTCGTTTTTCATGTCTATTCGGACAATTGAGCCTGTTCTGAATGGACATAATATATCTGTATTTAAGGCAAAAAGCAGTATATTTCCATTACTCAGATATGATGTTTTATATCCGGTAAATTCCAGGAGACAATATGTTAATATGCACTTATGAGTAGGATTTTTGACGAATATTGACGCAATGTTGCAAAAAGAATAAAATATACAGAAAATTTGGGCAAAATAAACGAATATTTGTTGCAAAACACTATGATAAGTGATAATATAGACGTATCTTTTTAAGAAAGTGGGGAATAAGCTATGAAATTAAAGGGTAAATTTGTTTTACTGTCAGTATTGCCGGTCCTGGTACTTGCAATTGTATCCTGCGTAGTATCATATATCATGGTCGAGCAGAAGATGTCCGAAGAGGTATATGATGCGCTGAAGGCAGCTACGATAGCAACAAGAGACCGTGTTGCGACAGTGGCTCCGGGTGACTTTGAAGTTAAGGGCGAGGAAATGTTTAAGGGGGATTTCAACATCACAGCTGACGAAGTTCCTTTCGATAACATAAAACAGCTCTCAAACATTGACACCACAGTGTTCTTCGGGGATACACGTTATGCAACTTCGGTTGTGAGCAACGGAGCAAGGGCAGTGGGAACGCAGGCATCCGCTGAGATAGTAGCCAAGGTTATAACAGGCGGACAGCCAATGACTTCCAATTCAGCCAATGTTGCAGGTCAGAAGTACTTCGCATATTATATGCCGCTGACACAGCCGAGCGATGGATCCATCTGCGGTATGGTATTCGCAGGAAAGAGCCGTGAGAAGGTTCAGTCCGAGGTAATGAGCGTTGTTGGCGTTATCATCGGAGTATCGATCGCAGTTGTTGTTATCTGCGCAATACTTGCATGGATAATCGCAGGAAGCACCGTAAACGCAATACAGAAGAGTATCGATGTAGTAGGAGAGGTAAGCAAGGGTAATCTCTCAGTCAGGGTTGACGAGACAGCTGCTAACCGCAGTGATGAGGTCGGCGAACTGTGCAAGTATGTTGAAGAACTCAGAACACAGCTGGCTGAGATCATAGGCAAGCTCAAGACAGAGAGCGGCAACCTCTATTCATCCTCCAACAGACTGTATACTACATCACAGAGTGCCAATGATGCAGTCGGACAGGTTGAGAGAGCGGTTCATGAGATCGCAGACGGTGCTACATCACAGGCTGATGAGACCCAGAAGGCTACAGAGAACGTTATCCTCATGGGCAACATGGTTGAAGAGACCAGTGCTCAGGTTGAAGAGCTTCAGAAGAATGCGGTTGAGATGCAGAAGTCTTCAGAGCAGGCAAGTGCAATACTTGCAGAGCTTGCTTCCGTTAACCAGCAGACAGTTGATGCTATTGAGGTTATCTCACAGCAGACCAATACAACGAACGAGTCGGCTCTCAAGATCAGGGACGCTACAAACCTTATCACAGAGATCGCGGACGAGACAAATCTCCTTTCACTCAATGCCAGCATAGAGGCGGCAAGGGCAGGAGAGCAGGGACGTGGATTCGCGGTTGTTGCTGCACAGATCAGTAAGCTGGCCGAACAGTCCAATGAATCGGCAAGGAAGATCGAGGAGATCATCACAAGCCTGATCGCAGATTCTTCGAAGTCTGTTGAAACCATGAACAACGTTCGTGATATCATGACCCGTCAGAACGAAAATGTTAAGAAGACAGATGAAGCATTCCAGATTGTTAAGGAAGGTATCGACAGGTCGATGGACGGCGTTAAGTATATCGCTGATACAACGGCCAAGCTGGATGAAGCAAGAGTTAATGTTGTCGATGTTGTTCAGAATCTTACGGCCATCGCAGAAGAGAATGCGGCAGGTACCGAGGAAACATCAGCATCCGCAACCGAATTCGGCAACATGATCGGTGATATCGAGAGCGAGACCGAAGGTCTTAAGAATGCAGCCAATATCATCGAGGAAAGTGTTGGAATCTTTACACTGTAAGCGGTATTGCATGCTTTATGAATAACTGATATCATTCATACGTGATTTACAGTTGTATTGCATTGCGATAAGGAATTAAGTTATAATACAGGGAGGCGGGAAACCGTCTCCCTGTATTATATTATCTGTAGAAACTATTGGTTGTGAATAGTTACCTTACATATTAAAGAAGGATCGGATCATGGAAGAAGATAACGGAAGAAGCGTTGACGGATTTATTTTCGTTGACAGGGAAAACGGAAGTATTGCGAAGGAAGAAATACAGAGGATCAACTATATCTCGTCGAAGATGAACGAGGATAATCCGGAAGCGGTGCTATCCGTCTATAATAAAATGATTGAGAGCAATACCTTTTTCACGCCCATAGGACTGGAATATTTAAGAAAGCTGCAGGATTATCTGTATAAAAGGCATGAAATAGATGATACGCGCATAGCCGATATACCTGTAATGGTCTCATATGTAGATATTCACAATCAGTATAATAACAGGAAGGACATTGAGAGGGATGAAAGGCTTAGAAGACGCAAGAAAGTGAAAACATTCAGGAAGGAATACAGGAATTCGCTTTTACTTAATCTTATAATGGCAGCAATGATCATAGTAATGTATATAATAGTTATTAAATCGGACACTCCCAATATGATAAATTATGAGAATGCCATAATCAACAAATATGCTTCATGGGAGCAGGAGCTTACGGAACGCGAGTCAAAGATAAGGGAGAAAGAAGCCGAACTTGGAATATACTGACAGATTTTGACAATAGATGGCAGTTGAGAAAGGAAGGAGAGAATCCACCACCCGATAACCGGTCGGATCATAATGATATGGAAAAGATTAAAGTACTTGTAGCAGACGATGAAAGCAGAATGAGAAAGCTTGTAAAGGATTTCCTTGTGAGGGAGGGGTATGAGGTGCTGGAGGCAGAGGACGGCAATGAAGCACTTGATAAATTCTATGAGGATAATGAGATATCACTTCTCATTCTTGACGTTATGATGCCGAAAATAGACGGACTTGAGGTATGCAGGGAAATCAGGTCACAGTCCAAGGTTCCCATTATTATGTTAACTGCTAAATCAGAAGAACGCGATGAGCTTCAGGGCTTTGATTCAGGGGCGGATGAGTACATTTCGAAGCCCTTCAGTCCCAAGATCCTGGTTGCAAGAGTGAATGCTCTGTTAAGACGGTCAAATAAGCTTGAAGCGGAGGAGAAGCTGGAGGCAGGAGGTATTGTGCTTGACAAGACATCACATACGGTGACGATAGACGGACAGCCTATAGAACTTAGCTTTAAGGAATTCGAACTGCTGGCATATTTCATGGAGAACAGATCGGTAGCTCTTTCACGTGAGAAGATTCTTAACAATGTATGGAATTATGATTACTTTGGAGATGCAAGAACCATAGATACCCACGTGAAGAAGCTGCGTTCAAAGATAGGTGAAAAGGGAGATTATATAAAGACGATCTGGGGTATGGGGTATAAGTTCGAGGCCTGACCGGCTTTATTCATATGGACAAACAGATGAGAATGTGTTATTGTGATTTTTGACTCGAATGAGTGTTTATGTATGACACGTCTCTGCTTTCAGCAGAGCCTGGTCCAGTACGAATGCCGAATTTCTGATGAAATTCGCTATTCTATGGTTTGCCGGTTATAAAGAGAGACAGCGTGAGTACACATAATAGAAAATGGTGAATCAGGGGAAAACAAGGGGAGAAATATGAGAAAGAATCTGATCAGACCTATTGCGGGGATAATCGTATTATCTTTAGCCGTTTCAATACCAAATTATGTTGCCAGAGCTGATGAATATGATGATGTTATATCGTCGATGCAACAGCAGGAGGCTCAGACACAGGTAACAATATCCAATCTTGAGAAAGCTACTCAGGCTACAAAGAATTCGATAGACATGCTTAAACTGCAGAAAGAAGCGGTACAGGATAATGTGGATGAGTTAAGAGGGCAGAGTGCGTCGATCCAGAGTACGATTGACGGATATGAAGGAAAGCTTACCGATCTTAGCAGTGAGATAGAACAGGCAGAGAGTGCCATGTCAGAGGTATCGGCTCAGATAGTTCAGCTCAACAGTGAGCTGGAGGCGTTGAAAGCCGAGCTGGCTGAACGTCAGCTGCTTCTGAAGAATCGTATTAAAAGCGTATATGAGAGGGGCGGCTCCAAGGGTATGCTTCAACTCCTTACCGAAACCAATACTTTCAGGGATGTGCTCAACCGTTATGTATATATGGATGCAATGGTCAGCTATGACCGTAAAAAGATAGCTGAGTGTAAGAGGCTTCAGGAAGAACTTAAAGCGAAAATTGATGAGGTTGAGAAGCGGGAAAATGAGATTGACGCATATCAGGATGATCTTGACAGAAAGTATGAGGAACTCGAAGACCTGAGTGATCAGGCACAGGGGCTTCTTGATTCAACCAATCAGAGTCTTAATGCAGAGGCCGGAAAGCTTAAGGATTTCGATTCTCAGCTTGCGGCATTGGATAAGACGATGAAAAATCTCGAATCCCAGACAGCGGCAGCACAGGCACAGCTGGCTAAACAGATAGCGGAGCGTCTGGCTATGAAGAAGGAGAATACGGGAGGTTCATACAACGCCAGCGGTACGGAGCTTGAGTGGCTGGCTGCAACTATACAGGCTGAAGCCGGTGGAGAATCATATACCGGTAAGCTGGCAGTGGGTTCAGTCATAATGAACCGCGTTAAAAGCTCGGCCTTTCCGAATACTATTGTCGGAGTTATAACACAGAATATGCAGTTCGCCTCCTACCGTTCCGGCAAGGTGGAACTTATCATGCGGCAGGGTGCAAGCTCGGCCTGCGTGAAGGCCGCTCAAGAGGTTCTCGGAGGAGCCAGAGTAGGTGACTATCTGTTTTTTATGACGAAGTATTATGCTGATTATTACGGAATTTCCGAATATACAATGATCGGTAATCATGCCTTCTTCTACAGATGGATAGTCAAGGAAAAAGAGGAGGAGAAGTCTGAACAGAACGGTGAAGGCGATGATCGGGAAGCACCCGAAAGCGGTCAGGAAAACAATCAGACAGAGGAAGATACTCAAAAGCAGTATGAAGATTCGGATGACTATGATGAAAGTGATGACGGTGAAGATCATGCCGACGAGTACGATGATGAATGATCCGGGACATTAAGGACCGTACATTACATATCCAGTGGGCTTCAAACGGTTTTGGGTATAAAACGGTTGTAACAGAAATATGAAACATTCCATAAGAAAGCAATTCATGCTTATATTCAGCGCTGCTATGGTGGGTATGATTCTGCTGTGCATACTCGCCAACAGCCTGCTGCTTGAACCCTTCTACATAAGACAGAAGGAGAAGACTCTTAATGAAGCATATGAACTTATAGACACATACTCACAGCGGGGCGGGTTGAGCTCTGAGGAATTCGCGGTAGGCCTTGATCAGGTGTCGGCGCGATATAATCTGGAGACGCTCGTTATCGATGCAGATACAAATACTTTGCGTTCAACGGTTAACGATTCCAGGATTTTGACCGATAGATTATTAGGGTATATCTTTTCAAACGCAAAGATAGATCAGATTCTTTATTCCACCGATAATTATACAGTCCAGAAAAACATGGACCCGAGGATGCATACGGATTACATTGAACTGTGGGGCGCCCTGTCAGGCGGAGAGCTCATTTTAATGAGGAGTCCCGTGGAGGGTATAAAAACAAGCGTCCATATTGCGAACAGGCTCCTTGTATATATTGGTATAATAGTTCTGATCATCGGATTGTTTATCAATTTCATCCTTTCAAAACGGGTAACGGTACCTATCCTTGAGCTTGTTGATATAGCCGAGAAGATGAATGATCTTGATTTTGATGTTAAGTATAAAAGCGGCGGAGACAATGAGATAGCCTTGCTCGGAAGTCATATGAACAGCCTTTCGGGGACTCTCGAAAGTACCATAAGTGAGCTTAAGACCGCAAATGCCAAGCTGCAGAATGAACTGGCAAAAAAGGCTGAAGCAGAGGAAATGCGTAAGGAATTCCTGTCTAACGTATCCCATGAACTTAAGACACCCATAGCGCTTATTCAGGGATACTCCGAGGGACTTAAGGACTGCGTGGCGGATGAGGACAGCAGGGATTATTACTGCGATGTTATCATAGACGAAGCGGGCAGGATGAACAGACTGGTTAAGAACCTGCTCGAGCTCAACCAGCTGGAATTCGGTAATGACAATGTGTCGATGGAAAGATTTGACATTGTGGAGCTGGTTTCGAACTGTATACAGGCTGATTCGATACTGTTAAAGCAGAATGAACTTGATATCATACTGCAGCATGATCATGATGTCATGTGTGTATGGGCTGATGAATTTAAAACAGAGCAGGTGGTAAATAACTACCTTTCAAATGCCATACACTATTGTAAGGATGAGAAACGGATATCCGTAAGGATCATTGATAAAGGTGAAACAGTAAGGGTTAGTGTGTTTAATTCCGGCGACCCGATACCTGAGGAGTCGATCCCTCATTTATGGACCAAGTTCTATAAGGTAGACAAGGCAAGGACTAGGGAATATGGCGGGAGCGGAATAGGCCTGTCGATAGTCAAGGCTGTCATGGATTCGATGAACCGCGATTATGGAGTTATCAATCACGAGAACGGTGTTGAATTCTGGTTCGAGCTTGATGCGGATGCAGGGTGCGGACAGAACACATGAGGAGAGCTATGCACAGAAGTGTGAAGAGAATAATTGCATATGGATTATCATTGATGCTGACAGCCGGCTCGCTATCAGGATGTGGTCTTATTGCATCCACGGGTCTTACCGAGAATGAAGAGGAGCTGGTAGCCGAATATGCGGCAGGAGTGCTGATGAGATATGTCGGAGACAAGACGGATGGTTTCGGCAATCTTAAGCCTACCCCTATACCCTTTGTTACACCGGCACCGGAGAACGGGCCTGAGAGCCCGGATGTAAGTACAGCGGATGATAATGGTTCGCCAATGGATGACAATACCACCGATGATTCCATGTTTGATGCGGATACCGAAGCTGCTTCGGTATCGGGAACGGAGGGCGGAGCTGTTGTCGGAAACGGTATAGCCGATGCAATAGGTATTGAAGGATTTGAAATAACTTATACCGGATACGAGACGGCAGACGTTTATCCGGAGGCGGGTGATGATATCCTGTCTTTCTCGATGCAGGCTACGGAGGGAAGGAAGCTTCTGGTTATGCATTTTGATATTAAGAACAGCGCACCGGAGGACAGGGAGTGTGATGTACTTGGCTGCAATGTCAAGTTTAGGGCGCTTATAAACGGAACGACAAGAGTAAATGAACAGATGACCATCCTTCTTAACGATCTTAAATCCTACCGCGAGATGATCGATGGTGACAGCAGTGTCGATACGGTTCTGGTTTTTGAGGTTGATTCGGCGCTTGCAGAACAGATCGGTTCACTGTCGCTGGTTGTAGTGGGAGCGGGAGGCGAGTCCACATTTTCGCTGCTGTAACGACCGGTTCCTGTTTTGATACACAAATAGCGTTGAAATTTGGGAGAAAGTGAATGTTTGGAGAATCCAGAGTAGTAGCGTTATGTACATCAAGAATATATGACCTTCAGATACATGGCTTTATTACCGGACTGAATGAGCAGCTTAAGCAGAATGGCTGTATGCTTTGGGTCTATTCCATTAATGAGGATATTTACTGGGATGAGGAGAAGGATCCTGCGGAAGCCTCAGTGTTTGATTACATTTCATTTCAGTATGTTGATACTGTGATCATAATGGATGAAAAGATCAAAAGCCACAGGCTGTCAAACAGGATAATAAAAAGGGCAGGGATTGCAGGCGTGCCGGTGATCGTCCTGGACGGAGAGTATGAAGGATGTATAAATGTCAGCTTTGATTTCAGTAAAGGCTTTGAAAAGGTAGTAAGACATGTGATAGAGGATCATGGGGTACGAAGACCGGCGTTTATGGCGGGCATAAAGGATAATCCGTTTTCGGATGAGCGGATTGCCGTATATAAAAAGGTGCTTGAGGATAACGGCATTGAATTCACGGAGGATATGATAAGCTACGGAGAATTCTGGGCCAAGCCGGCAAGGGCTGCGATGCAGAAAATTATTGACGAAAACAGGGTTCCCGAAGCTATGATCTGCGCCAACGATATTATGGCGATCAATGTTGCGGATGTTTTGAAACACAACGGATTGAAGGTGCCGGATGATGTTATTGTCAGCGGTTTCGACGGCTACGAAGAAGCCTTCGGCAATGTACCGGGTATAACTACCGCGGACTGTGAGCTGTCACAGATGGCAGGAGCCGTTGTTGAAGCTGTGCTTACGTATACAGGTAATGTGAAGAAGTCTGATCGCAATGTCATTCCGAGACTTGTCGTAAATGAGTCCTGTGGATGTCCGAGATGCCTTGAACAAAGAAACTCGATAATGAGCCGGATGAACAACTCTTTCTATCGTTATCAGGATGATATCAGGCTTATGCATGACAGCATAACAAAAATGACCACATCGAAGGATCTTATGGAGGCACTGAGCTGTTTTAAGGGGAAATATACAGGGGATATGACCTGTATCATTAAGAAGAGCGCTCTTTCATATGATAAGAATTTCTTTATGGAGGAAGTAAAAGATACGGGGTTCTGCGTTGCTTATGATCCTGAGTACGACGTACTGGGTGAAGGGTATTTTGACGTTAAGCTGATAATGCCCAAAATAGAGGAAAGAACGTTAAAGGGCTATCCTCTCATCTTTAATGCGCTTGATTACATGGGTAAGCCGCTTGGATATGTGGTTTACTATTTCGAAAGCATGGATATCACCGATTATTCACGAACAGCCAATCTTACAGAAATGCTCAACCAGGGATTGGGCGGTTATATTAATATGCAGTATCAGAAATACCTTATCGCAAAGGTAGCAGAGATGTATAAGACGGATGCACTTACCGGCTTATATAACCGCCTTGCCTTCAGACGTGAGATGGACAGGCTCAGGAAGGATCCGAATATGAACGGTAAACGGATGCTTGTTATCATGGCGGATCTTGATCATCTTAAGAGAATAAATGATGGGATGGGACATAAAGCAGGCGATAATGCCATAGCTTCGGTTGCATTTGCACTTAAGTCATCCTGCCCCGAAAACAGCCTGTGTGTACGTTTCGGAGGTGACGAGATGCTTGCCTTTATACCGGATGGCCCTAAGGATCCGGAACTCATCATTACAATGATAAAAAGAAAGCTTGCGGCTAAGAGCAGGGAGTACGGTTTTGAGATCACGGCAAGCTTTGGTACTACGGATACCGTTATTTCGGAAGATATGAATTTCGCAGAGGTGGTTGAGACTGTTGATGCGAAGATGTATGAGGTGAAGAAACAGAGAGACAGGGTATGACACCCGCATAATAGACTGCTGTAATCTGTAATATTGTAACATAACAGTATAGTAAATGTAACGTTTTGGGGACCAATGCAGATTTATCAGAAAATTTATGAAATTTTTATCTTTTTTGTGTATTTTTGTGATTAACTGTGTTATAATGAACACAGACTTTTTATAACGGTCAATTTTACTGATGAGGTGAAGGTATGGACACAAAGATCTTATTGGAAAACGGTACGAATGAATTGGAAATACTTGAGTTCAAGCTGGGGGAGAACTCTTATGGCATTAATGTAGCCAAGATTACTGAAATTATCAATTATCAGCCGGTCACTCCGGTCCCGAATTCTCATCCGAGTATAGAGGGAATATTTATGCCGCGTGAAACGATGATCACGGCGATAGATTTAAGGAATGCACTTCAGCTGGGTGAGAGCAAACCGGGCGGACTGTTTATAATAACCAATTTCAATAAGCTGGATGTTGCCTTCCATGTAGATAAGGTTGTGGGTATTAACAGATATTCATGGCAGCAGATCATCAAGCCGGATGCAACGATCAATAATGATCAGGAGGGTATCTCAACAGGTATCATAAAGATGGCGGACAGGCTTGTTATCATACTTGATTTCGAGAAGATCGTAACCGATATTTCACCTGAGACCGGTCTTAAGATAGCCGAGATCGAGGCTCTCGGGAACAGAGAGAGGAGTGACCTTCCCATACTTATCGCGGAGGATTCGCATCTGCTTAACAAGCTCATCAGTGATGCGCTTACCAAGGCCGGATATGTTAACCAGAAGAGAACAGAGGATGGTCTGGCAGCATGGAACTATGTCAACGAATGTCTTGACAGCGGTAAGCTGGATGAGAAGATCGCCTGTGTTATTACGGATATAGAGATGCCGCAGATGGACGGCCACAGGCTTACGAAGCTGATCAAGTCGAATGACAGGACAAAGCATCTGCCGGTTGTTATATTCTCATCGCTTGTCAATGAGGAAATGAGACGTAAGGGAGAGGCTCTCGGTGCTGACGCCCAGCTCTCAAAGCCTGAGATAGGAAAGCTTGTAGGTGAGATCGACAAGCTGCTGAAGAAAGACTGAACATAACCGGACGAAAACCGGATAATCCAGACATAATCTTAGCAGGTACTAAGTAAAACAGTTGGTAAATAAGTGAGTGAGCCGTAGGACTTAAGGTCTTGCGGCTCACATATTTTGTGTCTGCCTGAACGGTTACCACAATATGTGGTATATTTTCAGCCTGTTTTTCATACAGTTACTTACATGTTACGTGTATGATTCTTAAATAAAAGTGAAGAATATTTTATTTTTATTTGGTTTTTTTCCTGTTATAGTGTTAAACGTAGGGTCCCGAAGCGGATTTTACAGTTTTCAAAAACATGTATTGACATAAGGAGGGAATGGTCAATGAAAAAGAAATTACTCAGTATTCTTATGAGCGCAGCAGTAGTGGCAACATTGCTTGCAGGATGTGCAGGAGCAGCTCCCGCAGCACCCGCACCGGCAGCAGACGCAGCACCCGCAGCAGATGCAGCACCGGCAGCAGAAGCACCTGCAGAGGACGCAGGAGCTAAAGATGAAGCAGCAGCACCCGCAGCAAGCGGAGCAGGCAAGAAGGTTGCAGTTGCAATGCCTACCCAGTCTTCAGAGAGATGGATCAACGATGGTTCAAACATGAAGAAGCAGCTTGAGGCTCTTGGTTATGAAGTAGACCTTCAGTACGCAGAGGACGACGTTCAGGCTCAGGTTTCACAGATCGAGAACATGATCGCTAAGGGCGCTAACTGTCTGGTTATCGCAGCTATCGACTCAGATGCTCTTGTAAACGTAGAGGCACAGGCTAAGGATGCAGGAATCCCGATCATCGCTTACGACAGACT
>JAEEGL013900046.1_pt1 | contig 44805 bp, 29 predicted proteins | sample 9134231 | NCBI WGS metagenome assembly JAEEGL01 (sample SAMN16246548, study PRJNA631951) | gut metagenome | biome: gut microbiome; feature: rumen; material: fiber-attached | host: Bos | place: Iran: Karaj | collected 2018-10 | reverse complement strand
GTTCCCCTTCGGCTGGGGCGAGCTGTGGGGCGTGGCGGACCGCACCGACTACGACCTGACCCAGCACCAGAACCACTCCGGCAAGAGCATGGAGTACCTGGATCCGGTGACCAATGAGCGGTACATCCCGTACTGCATCGAGCCCTCCCTGGGTGTGGACCGTATGGTCCTGGCCTTCCTGTGCAATGCGTACGAGGAAGAGGAGCTGGAAGGCGGCGACGTGCGCACCGTGCTGCACCTGCATCCTGCCCTGGCACCCTACAAGGCTGCTGTCCTGCCCCTGCAGAAGAACAAGCTGGGCGGACTGGCCAGCGAGATTCATGCTGAACTGTGCAAGTACTTCCCCGTGGAGTACGATGAAACCGGCTCCATCGGCAAGCGCTACCGCCGCCAGGATGAAATCGGCACGCCCTTCAGCATCTGCGTGGACTTCGAGACCGAAGAGACCCAGACGGTGACCATCCGTGACCGTGATACCATGCAGCAGGAACGCGTGGCCATCAGCGACATCCGCAAGTACATTGAAGACCGGATGAGATTCTGATTATCCATAACTGAACACTTCCCCGGACCGAAACAGTCCGGGGATTTTCTGTTTTGGAGGGGCTGGGCTGTGGAAAACCGGCATGTAATGTAAGTTTTATGTAAGCGTGAAATCGGCAAAAGCGCACACAAAAAGCCATTCAGACTTTAAACAGCAAGGTTTTGACGGTTTTTACAAGATGAACGAAAAAAACAATACAAAAAAATTACATTTTATGGAAAATGTAACTGATTTGTGATATACTAAAAGTTGAATACAACTTCGCTGTCACTGTTTACTAATTCATCGTTTACGGAATGGGGGCCGTATGATGAGGAGGAGAACGCACAGATATATCGCATGGTTGTGCGTTTTCTGCATGCTGTTGACCAGCATGCCTTATTCCGTGATGTCTGATTCTGTCCCCGCCACGCCTACGGACCTGCAGCAGCCGGTCCCGGAGGAGACCAAAGTGCCTGAACCGGCAGCACCGGCAGCCTCGGAAGCGGAACCGGCGGAACCCGGACCCGCAGAACCGGGTACGGAAACGCAGGAGCCTGAAGAAAAAGAACCGGCGAAGCCGGAGCAGAAGCCCGACAAGCCGGAACCGGAAAAACCGGCCGCGGAAAAGCCCGCGAAGGAAGAGAAGCAAAAGGAAGAAAAACCCAAGGAACCGGAAAAGCCGAAAGCTGACCGGGACCTGAAGATCGGGGACGTCCTGACCATCAACGGAAAACTGGAAAAGAAGGAATACCTGGTCCGCTTTGCGCCTGCCGAGAAGCAGACCATGTACCTGATTCTGTCTTCAGACAAGCAGCTGAAGGCCACGGTGACAGCGGAGGACACCGGGAAGACGGTCTCCTTTGTGTCGGACGGCACCGGGGAGGACGGCCGGAACGTCTTGGTGGTTGCTGATTATAAGACGAAAAAGAAACAGTCCTACCTCGTTCGGGTGACCGGCCCGAAGGGTGCGGAGTTCACCTTTAAGATGGTGAAGAAGAGCGTCCTGCTGAAGGAGCAGGAGGCGGAGCAGACGCCGGAGGAACCGGAAGAGGAACCCGCAGAGGAGCCTGTACAAGGTCCTGCAGAAGAGCCTGCGGAAAAACCGGAAGAGAAGCCTGCCGAAAAACCCGCGGAAGAACCTGTACAGGAACCGGTGGGAAAACCCGAAGAGAAACCAGCGGAAGTACCTGCAGAGAAGCCGGTTGAAGCACCGGCAGAAAAACCGGCTGAAGCACCGGTGGAACAGCCGGAGGAGAAACCGGAGGAGCAGCTTGCTGAAGCACCGGAAACAGTGCCTGCAGCCGATCCGGAAGCCATCCCGGAAGAACCTGCGGAACAGCCGGACGAACAGCCAGGCGAAACACCGGAAGAACTCCTGGAAGAACTCCCGGAAACAGAACCGGAAGAGCAGCCCGCGGAAGTCCCTGCAGAGGAACCCGTAGAAACGCAGCCGCAGGAACCGGAAGAGGAACCTGAAGAGCCCGCGGAAGAAAGCGGTGAAACATCCGAAGCACCTGCAGAGGAACAGCAGGAAGAACCGGCAGAAGCGCCCGGGGAAGCACCGGAAGAACAGCCGGACGAACTACCCGGTGAAGAACCTGAAGAGCAACCGGTTGAGACACCGGAAGGGAATACAGAAGAAACAACGGAAGACGAGCCCGCAGGGGAACTGCCGGAGGAGCTTCCCGGGGAAGAACCCGCGGAGGAACCTGCTGAAGCACCGGAGGAAGAAGTCCCTGCGGATGAACCGGAAGAACTGCTTTCGCCGGAAGAGACAGTGGGCAGCGATGTTCCGGAAGAACCAGTCATGCCCGCTACCCCGACAGACCTTGAGCCGGTGCGGGAAGAGCCGGTACAGGAAGAACCGGTGGAAGTCCGGCTGGACGCTGTGGGATCAGGCGTGGAGGCCTGGATCAGCTATATGTCTGACGCGGGCATTCCTGCGGATGCGGAGCTGTATGCCCGGGTGCTTCCAGCCGGGGCGGATGCAAAGCTGGCACAAGCCCTGGACTGCGACGATGAATCCTGTCTGAGATATACCAAATACCTGGAACTGACCCTGGTCAGCGGCGGTGAAGTGCTGAACCTGGATACGCCGGTGACGGCCTTTGTGCGGCTGCCGGACGTGGAGGAAGGTGCGGAGGCACTGCAGGTGGTGCGCTTTGACGGCGCGGAGCCTGTGCTGCTGGACAGTGAATGGTCAGACGGAATTGTTTCTTTCCGGACGGATGCCCTGAATGTGTTTGGCATCTGTAATGCGCTGATGCCCCTGACTGCGCGGGAAACTGAACTGGCTACAGTGGAAGTGCTGGGTTTTGCTCCTGACGCGGCGGTCAGCCTGTCGCGGGCGGAGGACCCGGAGGTCATGGAAGGCCTGGAAGTGCTGGGCACCTTTGCCGTTGGCAGCGATGCGCAGCCGTCTGACGGAACGGAAGGGCAGGAAGGCCTTTGGATCCGGGCAGGGCTGAAGGAAGATGCGGAACTGGATCCCATGGAGGGCGTTGCCCTGTACCGGGTGGAGGACGGCCGGGCAGATGTGCTGGTGGAGGAACTGACGGAAGATGCCCAGGTGGTGGAACTGGATGCCGGGCAGGTAGCTGTCGTCAAGGATACCGGCTTCCGTCACCTGACGCTGACGGTGAGCCCGGACGGGGCGGAGGACAACCAGACGATCACGCTGGATGGCCTGGTGCCCAAGGACGCGGAAGCTGTGGCGGAGGATGTGACGGAGCGCTTCGCGGAGCATGTCTTCCCGGACGAAACCGTAAAGAAATCGCGGAAGGCTTCGGCGGAAACAGAGGCGGTTTCGGAGCGGACAACGCTGGCAGCCTTTGATATCAGCATCTCCGATGGAAACGGAAGTTACCAGCCGGATGAAGACCGGCCCATCAGTGTGGAGATCGTTGACAGCCGGATTACCGCAGACCGGAAGATTGAACTCTGGCATATCCGGGATGACGGCACAGAGGAAAAGGTGGAAGGAATCACCGTGGAGGAGGGCAGGATTGTCTTTGAGGCATCCGGCTTCTCCGTCTATGTGGTGGTGGTCCATGAGGACGGTACGGTGGAAACACCCCGGGTGGAGTTCCACTTTATTTCCCATGACGATAACGCGCTGAGCAACGGTACCAGCGTCTATTACGCGAGTGCACCCTGGCCGTTCACAAACAAGGATGGTACAACGCAGTATACGCAGATTCTGAAGGACGGGGAATCCCTGGAACTGATTACGGACCCGGGGAATACGGCAGATAAGCAATTCTACGGCTGGTATGTGGTGGATCCGTTTGTGATCAGCGGAACCACGGACAATTATGGAATCGGCTTGTCCGATTCAAAACTGTATTACAGCTGGCCGGCAAATCCGGAATCTGTCTCTTTCGAAGTGCCGATCAGCATTGAGGAAAGCAATATCAGCATCGGTGACACGGTCCACTGGAGCCTGCACGGTGTTTCCGGCGAAGGCACGGTGGATAAAAACGGAAGCGTCCATGTGTTCCTTGCGCCTGTCTATGATAAGTATAATTTCATCAACTTCATGCACTATGCCCGGGATACGGGTTTGTACGGCGCCAGCAACGTGATGACCCGGAAACTGATCGCCATGGGCAGCGCGCCCGGCATTGATATCAAGATCAGCGATATCCGGTCCACCAGCAAGGACGTGGTGCACCTGATCTTCATGGGCTGGGAATACAATGCCGGTACGGAGGAGAATCCGGACTGGGTGCAGATTCCGACCGTGGATTATACCGGCGCGGAATTGAAGGATCCCGGCAGAGACGGTGTGTACTTCACCGCTGACGGGCTGGCGGAAGGCGAGAGCATCGACCTGTATCCCATCTTCGTGGAAGCCCGCTGGCTGGACTTTGTTGCCGGTATCACGGGCAGCGGCGCATCCTTTGTCGGTTCCTGCTTCCTGGAGTCCTGGGGCCGGAACGGCGTGGTCCCCGAAGGAATGACGCCCACGCCCGGCGTCAATGTGTTTGACCCGTCCCTTCCCGTATCGCAGCGTCAGGGCTATGTGTTTGAGGGCTGGTATGCGTTTGCCGTGATGGATCAGGACACAGGCGAGATCACAAACCTGACGGAGCCGAAGGACATAGTCGTCAGCTATATCGATGATGACCTAAAGGAGAAGACGGTCACCATCAATACTACGGCACTGAAGATTACGAACGGTACCGGCCGGATTGTATATAACGGCATCTATAAGCTGAATGTGGACGAAAACCACAAGTATGAACTGTTTGAGGGCACCGGCACCTCCCTGAAGTTCTATAATGCCCTGGACCGCCTGAAGCTGTGTGCCAACTGGACACCGGACAACTCGGGTATCACCGTGGTCTACTGGACCGAAAACGCGGACGATGACGGCTATGCCTCCAGTGCGGTGAAGACTGTTACCACAACGGAATTGAACAACCAGCTGGGCACCAGCTATGCTTCCGGCTCGGAGATCACCCTGGCGGGATTGCAGGCTTATCTGGAGAATTCCGTCAGCATCCTGGACACGAAGATGCTGGACAATGTGCAGGCAGTACCTGCCGGTGAGGAGATCTTCTACGACCTGAATACGGAAAGATCAGACCAGTCCAGGACCATCGACGGAGACGGGAACGCCATCTTCAACGTATACTACAGCCGCAAAGTATTTAAACTGGTATTCCATATCGGTCGCGACGGGTATGTGAAGACCAGCGGAAACCAAAAAACAGCCAATGGCTGGGACGGCAACTGGATCGAGTACATGTTTAATGACTCGAAGATCACAGAGCTGGGATACACTGGAAAGGGCACCTCTCAGGCCGGCGTGTTCAGCATGACCTACCAGGGCCGGACCTATACTTCGGAATATGTGACAACCAACCAGAACGTCATGGGCGACTATGTCCCGGGCGCGGACGAGAATGTTTATGTCATTACGGCCAAGTACGGCGCATATATCGGTGACCGCTGGCCGACACCATCCAATTCCAACTTTGCCTTTACAGAACCTTCAGGCAACAAAAAATATACCATGTATACCTGGGCGGGCTATTACGGCAGCCGGTACTGTAAAATCGCCAATGACCGGCCGATCTGGGGTGGCCAGCAGGGCAACAACCCGGACCTGAACGGTATCTACAGCTATATGTCCGCAGAACTGTGCAGCAACCGGGAAGGTACCGATATCATCAATGCGAACCAGGTGCATCATATCGTGGCTTATTTCGGCTTGAAGTCGAATCTGGACCGGTACAAACAGTACCATACCCTGATAGAGGCGAAGGAAGGTACCTATGACCCGGAAAACACCGTCCTGGTTTCCGGGGATGATTATGCCGACTATATGCGGACGACCTGGAGCAGTGATATTGCCCATGCGACTTCCGATGTCATTATCGGCAAGACCTTCTATGAAGCTGCCGATTCCCCGACGGAGGTTATCTCCAACGTGAATCCGGAGTTCCAGATGGCCTGGGAGTTTGACGGCTATGACTATTTCTACAGCTGTTACCATGTCCCGGTCCAGTATGAGAACCATGTCTACTTCTTCTATACGCCCAAGCAGTATACGCTGACGTTCATGTATGAGGATGTGGCGGACCGGAAGACGGACACCTATTACTATAAACAGTCCCTGGCGGACGCAAAGAAATACGACGATCCATCGAAGGAAGGTTACCGCTTCCTGGGCTGGTATACCAATGAGGCAGGCGCCGGGGAACCCTTCGACTTTGCTAATTCCACCATGCCGGCCCAGAGCCTGGTGCTCTATCCGGTATTCAGAAAGCTGTATTACGTGGTCCGGATCGACCCGAACGGCGCTGAGATTGACCACTGGCGGCCTACCTCCACTTCGGATGCTGCTTCCACGGGTTTCCGCGTGGACTATAAGGAAACCATCAGCGCCTACAACTTCCTGGAACGCAATTACCTGCCTACCAATGCAAAGGAGATCCAGGAGCTTCACCTGAATCCGGACAGGGATGTCTTCTACTACCTGAATACCCAGTATATCAGTGAGGAGCATGACGGAAAGTTTATTCCGAACTCCCTGCGTAATGCGCTGTACCTGACTGCGTCGGAGATTGACACATACTGGGCGTATTACAGTTCCTATCCCGAGAGCGCGTTTACCGAACGTGAAGCGGTCAAGTTTACCAATAAAAACGAGTGGATGGACGCCTATTTCGGCGGCCATAACCTGGACAGCCTGACGAAATACCGCTACAAACAGGGTGCAGAACATTACTCCTTCATGGGCTGGTACCAGGTCATGGAAAACGGCTCGGTAGCTTCTGTTCCTTACAATTTCAACACCATGATTACCGAGGACCTGGAAATCCGGGCCCTGTGGCGGTTGGACGGTGGGTATTATATCCAGTACAACCCGAATTATACCGAAAACGGGACAACGGTCATGGGTAATATGGAACAGTGGACGGATCCTGAGGATCCCGAGAAACTGCTCTATTCAGACCAGTCTCCCACGCAGATCCTGCGCGCACCTTCAAATATCACAGAAGGATGGGTCTTCCGGGGCTGGCGGGTCGTTCGGTACAACGGGACAGACTGGGAACCGATCCAGCTGGATAAGAACGGGGAGGCTATTTACTATCAGCCCGGCAGCGACTTTATGATCGATTCCAGCCTGGTATCGGAGATTGCAACCAACGGTGCCGTAATCCATATGCAGGCTTACTATGAACAGGAGGACTCCTCCTACCGCAGGCCGGATGTCACCAACCTGATTCTTGACGCGAATGATGCCCATGGCGGATATGTGAACATATCGGATTCCTCGGGCTTGCCTGAATTGGATTATCCGGGCCATACCTGCATCAACACGGATGATCACCTGGACGGCAGCGGACGCCCGACGCAGATCCTGTTCGGCGATCTGGATGAAAAGCTCCAGTCCAACATGCCGCTGCACCTGTACCGGTATGCCACGGAGCAAACCCATGACGGCGTCCAGGGTACAAACTATTTCTCGAACAGCGATTTCTGTATGCTCCTCGGCTTTGATGAAAATGAAGATCCTCTCGATGCCACTACCGGTTCCCCCTATATCCCGGCTTTCGCTGCTGACTCGGTTGCTGCGGTGACCAGGGAAGGGCAGGGAACGCTGTATGCCATGTGGGAGCCCATGATCTATGTGGTCTTTGATAATAAAACAGCCGAACCCGTTACGGTCCGTCTCAGCGGCAGTGCCGGTACAGAGACGGTCCGGGTGGTCAACATGGTCACAGGGGAGTACAGCCGGGAAGAAATCACGAATAAGATTGTCATCCCTGCGAAGACCGGGGATACGGACGGCCGGATCAAGGTGGTGCTGCCCTGTGCGCAGGCCGGGGTGGATGCCCTGACAGCCGAGGCGCTGAATGACCATGTCCGGAAAAAGATGAGCGTCAGCGGTACCTTCCATGATGAACCCTGCGGTACAGGGGAGGAAGACGTTCCCTACGAATACACGGCCACCTGGTCCGGAACGCTGCAGTTTGACAGCGAGGGCATTGTCGTTACCTATACGGAGGAACCGGTCAACCAGGTCGTGTTTGACGTGAATACCGGCCGGTGGACAGAGACATCCGAGGATTATATTCATCTGGAGAATGATCTGTATACAATCAATGAGGCGCAGATTGGGGAGAACGGCTATCAGCCTGCGGATCCGACTCATACGGGCAGGATCTTCCTCGGCTGGACCACCAATGCGGATATTGCGGCACACGGCGATTTCAGCTCGGAACGGGCTGTGACCTGGGGCAACACCACCATTACTCCGGATGAAGGGGGCATCATCCTGGATAAGGTGAAGGAGCAGTATCTCTGGGACTTCACCCAGCCCCCGCCGTACGATGAGACCCTTTATGCTGTCTGGAGCGACAAGGTGGAAGTGGTCTATAACATGGTTTTTTCCCAAAATGTGAATGCCAATCCGGTTAAACTTCATGTGTGGAACGGCCCCGCGACAGTTAGTACGGATGAACCTTATGTCTTCTACAGGAGCAATGATGACCAGCGCTACGTCATCTGGTCTATGGCAAAGGGCGAACGGGCGGTGAAACCGGACAACCCGTCTCCCATTTCCGATAAGCCGACCTGGAGCTTTATTACCTGGCTGGAGGAGAACGGGACCACAGACACATTCCGCTATAATGCAAAACCGGCCAGTGCAGATGCTATTGTGAACTATGCTTTTGATTTTACGCAGCGGGTCATGGAGAGCGTAACGCTGGTCACTTCCTGGACCACAAACAAACCGCAGCATTATACCTTCACGGTGGAAAAACGGGTAGTGGACGGCAACCCGAACGATGAGTTTACCTTCAATGTCGAAGTGCTGGACGAGCTTGTCTATGGCAAAATTACACCCGGTTCCACCGCGACCACAGTTGGGCCTCCCAACGAGAGATGGGGTTCTGTGTCCACAAAGCTGAAAAACAACCAGCAGTATACCGTGAATATTACGGTATTGTACATAACTGATTGGGGCGGAGCTTACGGTGTCGGGATCGAAGTGACTGACCGGGACGGCATCGTGATAAAGAGCGGCCAGGTAATCTATTGCGTAAAGAACACATATGTAAACTTTGTCTCGGATTATAAGTATACGCTGAAGATCTCTGAGGAAGCTGCGTATGGCTATGATACGGCAATAACGGTGGATGAAACGGAGATGGTAGGCAATATTGCCTATAGCATTGCCGAGGACGAACCGGCCTTCCTCTTCACTGTTAAACAGGGCACCCGGTCCGGATTCACACCGATACAGAATGGCTATGTTGCCGGGGGGGACAACAGCCTCCCAATCGTCTTTACCAACACAGGCGAACCCATTGTCGCGCCGACGGCTGTCAGGATCTTTACACAGCCTTTCGCCGTGATGATGTTCGTGGGACTTCTGCTGGCCGCTGGTTTTGCCGCACCGGCTTGCATCAGGAGACGCAGGCGCGGAAAGGCCGCCCTGGCGGAGGAGACACCCGGAAAGCGGGGTGACCCTATGAGATGAGCAGAGTAAGAAGCCGGGGTGATCCCGGCGGATGAAAAAGAAAAGCAACTCATACCCCGAAACATTCAGACAATGATATTTTATGGAAGAGAGGTAAACAACAATGAAGAAACTGCAAAAGATCGGATCTCTGTTGCTGGTACTGGCTCTGGTGCTGGCGGTCAGCACGGCGTTTGCTGACCAGACGCTGACTGGCGGCGAAGTCGGAGGCTACACGACGGCGGATACCCAGAACGTTGATGACAAGGTGGTCAGCATCCAGAAGGAGATCACTGTTTACAACCCGGATGAAGCGCTGATTTTCGGACCGGCGATTACCTACACCTATACGGTAACCCCCGTCACAACGGGAGTGTCCATCACGGATGAAACAAAAGACCACACTTCCGGTGTGGCAGCCAGCACGACTACGCTTGCTGGTATTACCACTGGTGTGAAGGTGAATGGAGGAACTGCTGGCGGTGAAGCTTCCGCATCCGGCACCCTTGCCTGGACCAACGCGGATATCCTGGACGCGGCGGCAGCCGGTACAGCCAATTGCAAGGAATTCACACTGGATTTCACAGATGTTGTCTTTACCCAACCTGGTGTATACCGTTATCTGATTACTGAGTCTGCAGATGCCTATACCACCAGCGGTGTTACGGAAACCACCGGTACGCACACCCGCTATCTGGATGTATACGTCATGAGAAGTGCGGACTATGATGAAACAGCACTTACCAGTGATGACTGGAAGATTTATGGTTATGTCTGCACGATTGAAAATGAGGCAATTACCCCTGACGGCGATACTACCACGACCGGCGCGGTCAAGACCAACGGTTTTGTGGCAGCGACCAATGATGGCACCGATGTGTCGGCGGATGAATTCCACACCTTCAACCTGACCATCGGAAAAACCCTGGCGGGTGATACCACTATGAACGGTCATAAATTCCCCTTTGACGCAACCTGGACTGCAGGAACCGCTACAGGCACCTTCCAGTTTGCTGTGGAGACAGAAGGTACTGCCGCTGTTACCAGCACGGAAGTGACGTCCGGATCCAATACGCTGAAGAAGGTTGGCGGTGCGGATGCAGTCGGCACAGCGGATAAGGACGGAACTCCTTTGATCGCTAATGAAGGTACCGTGAAGTATATCGGTATTCCCACCGGAACCAAGGTGACTGTGACTGAAACGAATGATGTGACCGGTACCACCTATACCACTACTTTGGAAGTGGACGATGCGGAAGCGGCCTTCACGGGTGGTACGGCAACCCTTTCCTCTGACAAAAAGACTGCTACAATGCCGCAAGATGCGACCGCGATATACGCCCAGGCTGATGCCCCCGCTGCGGATACCAACGTGACAATCCAGTACACCAACACATTGGCCCTTATCTCTCCCACCGGCTATGTGGTCCGCTATGCGCCGTACGGCTTAATGCTGATCGGCGGTATCGCCCTGCTGATTGTCGCCAAGAAGCACCGGAGGCACACGGAGGAAGATGAATGACCCCTGACCTCCTGAACGGTACGGAACAGGAAATCCCGGTCTCCATTCCGGAGGACGCGGGGATTCAGCCTGAAGCAAAGGAAAAAGCCGCAGCAAAGGACCGGCGCCGCAGGCGCCGGGTGCGTGCGCTGCGCTCTTTCCTGCTCCGGCTTGTTTCCCTTGCGCTGGTAATCTATATCCTGTTTTTCCATCTGGTAGGCCTTACCTTCATGCCCAGCCGGGATATGTATCCGCGGCTGGATGCGGGCGACCTGCTCCTGTTCTACCGCATTGAACGGAGCTTCAAAGCGCAGGATATTGTCGTTATCGACAAGCAGATGGAAGCGGATACCCGGATCGGCGAAAAAAACTTTGTGCGGAAAGCGCTGGACTGGCTGGGCTTCCGGGATCCGGAAGCCCCGAAAACGCAGCGCTTTGTCTGCCGGGTAATCGCCGCACCGGGGGATACAGTGGAGATCACGGATGAACGGGGGCTCTCTGTGAACGGCAATGCCGTGATCGAGAGTAACATCTTCTATCCGACCCGCCCGTATGAGGAAGGTATCACAGAATACCCGCTGAAGCTGCAGGACGGGGAATACTTTGTCATGGCGGACCAGCGGAATGGCGGCATGGACAGCCGTTATTTCGGAGTTGTAAGGTCGGACGAGATTCAGGGGATTGTGATCACGATCCTCAGGAGAAGCAACCTGTAAAAGAAAGCCAGGAACATATCAGGAAAGGAGGGATACGGGATGAAACGCAAAGAGCCGCGGGATGGAATACTGACCGTGCTTCGGATGGGCAGCGGGTTTGTTTCTGCCTGCGCCGCGCTGCTTGCCTTTGTCCTGATCATCTACTCCGGATATGTCCTGTTTGACAGCATGGCGATCAACATCACTGCCTTCAGCTCCAACAGCGACCTGCTGAAGTATAAGCCGGGGGTGGCGATGGATGCTGCCCTGGCGGAAGCGCCTTCCCTGGAGAAGGTCAACAAGGATTACCGGGCCTGGATCACCGTGGAGGATACCCCTATCGATTATCCCGTTGTCCAGGGCAGGGACGATCTGTACTATGCCTCCCACGATGTCTACGGCAAGGTTTCCCTGACCGGTGCCATCTACCAGGCTGCTGCCTGCAGGCCGGACTTCTCCGACAGCTATAACCTGCTCTACGGCCACCACATGGACAACGGCGCCATGTTTGGCTCCCTGGACAAATACCGGGACAAAAACTGGTTCAAAAGCCACCAGACGGCAGTCCTGACCACAAAGAACGGAACCGTGTATGACGTGACCTTCTTTGCCACGGTGGTCACAGATGCCTATGAAAAACAGATATATACCATGGGCAACCGGGCAAAACAGGTCATCGACTTCCTGACCGGTGACCGGAACCATGACGCAGGTGTGGGCACGGACGTCCTGGTCTGGGATGCGGAAGTGGCTAAGGATGCCGACAAGGTCCTGGCTCTGTCCACCTGTGCGGATACGAACACCAACGGCCGCCTGGTGATATTCGGCCGGATGGTGGAGCGCGGAACGGACAGCGAAACCGTGAAACTGACCGTAAAGTATTACGACGAGAACGGAAAGCAGGTCTTCCCGGACGAAGTATTCATCCGGAAGACCGGCAGCACCTACTATGTGGTTTCCCCGCAGTACCCGGGCTATGAAGTGGATATCCAGATTGTCCGGGGTACCCTGACAGAGGATACAGTGATCATTGTCCGCTATAAGCCCGTGACCTGGAAGATGCGGATCCGTTACCTGTATCCGGACGGAACGGAAGCGGCGGAAACATATGAAACGGACATCCGTACCGGCGAAGCCTTTGATGTGCTCAGTCCCGCAATCCCGGGCTGGCGTCCGGTGCGCCTGAGGGTTGCCGGAGTGAACAGCGGCCGGAATGAGAACTATACCGTCATCTATGTGCCGGAGGACACCACGGACGTTACGGACATGGACGATCTCCGGACACCGGCGGATCTGGGCGATGCCTGGTTCCAGGCCGGCATATGCGCGGAATAACGGAGGAGGGGAGAAGATGAAAAGACTGTTTGGATTCATAATCGCCGTCCTCCTGCTGTTCACATCCGCCATATCGCCTGCCCTGGCGGAAAGCAAACTGCCGAATGTGGTGATCTGGAACCGTTGGTACCAGGATGAGCGGGCCCGCGTGACAGTCAGTACGGTCACGCCAATGGAAGGCCGCTTCTTCACGGACCTGTGGGGCGGAACTGCCAGTGACAGGGATGTGCAGACACTGCTGCATGCTGCTTCCCCAATCCGCTGGGACGGAAGCCTGAACCGGTTTGTCTTTGACAAAAGCGTGCTGGAGGATGCCGTCATCCTGGCTAACGCGGACGGCAGCCGTACCTATCTCCTGGTCCTGACGGACGACCTGCTCTGGTCAGACGGCACGCAGATTACCGTAAAGGACTATGCCTTCTCCATCCTGCTGCAGATGGATCCCGCCGTTACGGAAACCGGCGGCAGGCCGGATGGTTTTTCCTGGCTGGCAGGCAGTGACGAATACCTGTCCGGCGAATCCAAAGTACTCTCCGGCGTAAGGATTATCTCAGACAATATCCTGCAGATTACGGCAAAGGCAGAATCCCTGCCGTACTATTACGAACTGAACCGGCTGGACATCCATCCGTACCCCATCGGGGAAATCGCGCCGAACACCTCCGTCAAAGATGACGGGGAAGGCGTTTACCTCTCGCGCCCGCTCACGGCCGAAACACTCCAAAGTACGGTACTGGATGAAACATCCGGTTATCTGTCTCATCCGAAAAAGGTCTCCGGACCTTACCTGCTGGAATCTTTTGACGGAACGACCGCAAAATTCGCCGCCAACCCGTATTACAAGGGTACGGAAGACGGATATACGCCCCGTATTGGTCGGATCGAATTCACTGCGGCAGAAAACAACAGCATGGTTTCCTCCCTGACAACCGGGGAGACCGGCCTGCTGGACAAGGTGACCAAAGCCAACGCCATCCGGGACGGCATCAGCTGCGTCATGGCTGCCCAGGATACCCTGGCCATGCAGGTGCAGCCCCGTGCGGGCCTGACCATGGTCTGGTTCACGGAATCCAGCGCAAAGGTACAGGAAAAAGCAGTCCGGGAAGCCATTGCCTGCTGCTTTGACCGGGATACCTTCACCCGCCTGTACACCGGCGGTTACGGTACCCGGACAGACGGCTTCTTCGGCCCGGGCCAGTGGATGTACCGGAAGGCAGCCGGCGAAGCCGCAGTACCTGCCACCACCCTGCCGGAGGAAGGAATCAACCTTCCCGGGCTGACCCAGTACAAACCGGACCGGGAGAAAGCAATAAAACTGCTGGAGCAGGCAGGCTGGACCCTGAACGAAAAAGGGGGAGCGTATGACCCCCAAAATGATGAAATCCGCTTCAAACAGAAAGAGGAAGGACTCATCGGTCTGGATCTGACCCTGGCCATCCCGGAAGCGGAGGATATCCGCAGGGAACTGGATCTGACCCTGATCACTCCCCTGAAGGAAGCTGGTATCCGTCTGAAGGTCGTATCCGCCAGTATGGAGGACATCCAGGCAGCCTATGAAGGCAAAACAGACAGCAAATATGACATGCTGTATCTGGGCGAAAATTTCTCCTACATCTTTGATCCGGAGATCCTGAAACCCAGAAACGAAACAAACAACTCGGAACTTATAAAGGCCAAGGAAGAAACCTATGCCCTGGCACAGGACATGGTACGTACCGAACCGGAAGATACAGAAGCTTTTGTAACCAAGTGGACAACCCTGCAGGAAAAGATCTCGGAAACCTTGCCGCTCCTGCCGGTCTATTCCAACCTGTATTTTGAGTTCTTCACCCGGGAACTTCACCAGTTTGATATCACCCGGGGTGCCTCCTGGGCAGAGGCCATCGTCTACAGCTACATGAGCGATATCGAGGAACTGACAAACGAGGAAAAACAGCGCATTAAGAACGAACTGGAAGAGCAGTTCGGGAAGTAATAATACCTAACAGAAGGGGAAGGCAGCCGCAGTGCCGCCTTTCCCTTTTCTGACTTCAGTCAGAAGCGGTCATTTATCCATGTAATGGATAAGTATACCGCGACTAAACGCAAATAGAATCATACATTTTTACAATAGTTGCAAACACAGAAAAAACACAGTAAAAACAACAAGAAAACGTTTGTGCATGAGGACTTTTTATGCAATTTATGTGTGCAAAAAACGCTTTTTAATATTGACAGTGCAAGAAAATCAAGGGAAAATATAAACTAGTCGTTACAGAAAATACCATTGTTGCGCTGAAGACTTTCTTTTTTGACCGACTGACCGGAAATGGAAGAAAAACATCCCGGCAAACACTGACCAAAGCATCCGAAAAGAACAAAACGCCTGTCACGGGTGGACTGCACGGACAGGAAACTGTTCTGATATAAGGTTTCCGCCAGATGACATGCTTCAATGCCGTCACGGCGGAGCCATAGTTTTTTTGTTGCATTCAAGCCTAAAACTTGGATGGTAAAAAACAATGCGAACAAATAAAACAATACCCAAACGCCAATAAGTACGCAATAAAAAAGACAAAAGAATCTGTCGGAAGTGTAAAAGTTACATTATCCGAATAATGGGGAGAGGATCTCATGCATCACGATCAGCTGGCGGCACATAAGTATAATGTCATGAATTCAAAGCAGTTCCTGATGAAAACATTTCATTTTTCGCTGACGGTTGTGCTCTTCTATTTTGCCTGGCTGATATTCAGATACAGCGATTCCACACTAACCAAACAAACAGACGTTGGTGTCCGATATAACTATATCATCACCGCTGGTTTCGCGGTTCTTTTGGGGATATTCAACAGAACATACAGGACATATCTTTTCGGGTATAAAAAAATCAGGCTGCTGGCTTTTACTCAATTTGTTTCACAGGTTTTTGCTCTTGGCCTTGTGTATATTGCTGTTAGTATAGGTTGGAATAAGTGGAAGAGTTTGTTGGTTTTCCTGATGCTGGTGGTTATCTATCTGGTTATTGATGTTGTGTTTTCTTACTTTGGTAACTGGTATTATTATCGTCTGAATCCTCCGAAGAAAACATTACTGCTTTATCGAAGTAATCGGGATAAGAGACGCTTTGGGTCCATTGTTGGCAAGCCGTTGGAGAGACTTTATGATGTTGTAAAAGAGATTCAGTTTGATGGGACGTTTGAAGAAATAAAAAAAGAACTGAATGCTGGCGGATATGAGGCTGTATTTGTTGCGGGGATAAACAGTCGCTGTCGGAACGGTATTTTAAAGTACTGTGAGGAGTACGGAATCCGTGGATTCTTCCTGCCGCATGTGGGAGATGTGATTATGCAGGGGGCTGAACATATTCATGCGTTTAGCAGTCCGGTGATGATGGTTCAGAGAAAGTCGCTAAAGCCTGAATATAGAGTGATAAAGAGAATCCTGGATATTATAGGGTCTTTGATTGGATTGATTATTTCATCTCCGGTATTTCTCCTGACTGCTCTTGCGATTAAGCTTTATGACCGGGGACCGGTTTTTTACAAACAGGTTAGATTAACTAAAGATAGCAGGGAATTCAAAATCATCAAATTCCGGTCAATGAGGACAGATGCGGAGAAGGATGGGGTTGCTCGTCTTAGCAGTGGGGATAATGATGACCGGATTACACCAATTGGAAAAATTGTCAGGAAATGCCGTTTGGACGAACTTCCACAGTTGATTAATATCTTGAAAGGAGATATGTCTTTTGTAGGACCAAGACCGGAACGTCCTGAAATAGCAGAACAGTATTATAAATCACTTCCTGATTTCCGGCTTCGTCTTCAGGTAAAAGCGGGTTTAACAGGGTATGCGCAAGTTTATGGACAATATAACACAGATCCTTATGAAAAGCTTGAATTCGACTTGATGTATATTAACAATATGAGCCTGCTAACAGATCTCGAATTGATGTATGCCACATTCGTCATTCTTTTTAGCAAAGAGAGTACCGAAGGGGTTAATGGAACAACAGCTATTGATTATGAAGAATAAAAATTCTTTTCTCCTCTGAAAGAAATGAAGTATTAAATCTGAAGTTATAACAGTTAAGGAATACGAGGATGAGAATGACCATATGGATAGTAATAAAATATAGCCCCAAAAGAATATAAATAGTCTTAATTATAACTTTCGACGCGAAGCATTCCAAGTTGATTCGGGGGAGAAGTTTATTCATGAAGATTTTATTTTTGACGATGGATGGGTTTGATACAGCTGGCCCTAACAATCAAATGGCGATGGTCATGATACGGGAATTCCTTGCAAAAGGCCATCATGTGCATTTGATTCAGAGCCGAAGGACGAGAAAGTTCGCTGAAATTCCACCTATGCTAGAGGGAAAAAAGAACCTAATTGTAGAAACAGTTGACAGAAAAATCATCGATAAAACCAATTTTATTATTCGGTATTTAAATGAGGTTAAGTGGGCTTTTCAAAGCTTTTCACACTGGCGGAAAGTAAAAGATGTGGATGTGGTTTTTTTGCAATCTTGTCCGTCGGCGGTATTTCAGTTGATCTTGCTGAAGCTTTTCTGTCGGAAACCCGTTTTATTTAATATTTATGACGTGTGGCCAGGTCATGCTATGGATCTTGGCGTGATTAAGAACAAGTTTTTGTACGACGTACTGCGTGTTATTCAAAAAATCGCTTATGCATTATCCACAAAGATCTCTGTACTATCGGAAGATATGCAGGAGAAGATTGAGCAGCAAGGTGTAGCTAAAGAAAAAATAGTGATTGTGCCTGCTTGGTATGATGATCAGGCAGCCATGCAGATTCCGGATGAAAAGAACAAGTTCTTGCAAAAATACAATATCGACAAACAAGACTATTTTACAGTTCAGTTTGCAGGTACTATTGGTTATGTATTCGATTATAAGATTGTTCTGGATACTGCGGAATTGCTACTAAAAAAACCGAATATCCGGTTTCAGATGATTGGTGATGGGGCTTTTAAGGAAGCTTTTGTCAATGAGGCAAAGAAGCGCAGTTTGATAAATATTGATTTTTATCCGTTGCAGCCAGTGGAGATTGTTCCGGATGTATATAGTGCTTGTGATATTGCCATGATCCCGTTGCGTAAGGGTGTAATCGGTAACGGTGTTCCTAGCAAGGCTCCGCTACTAATGGCATGTCATAAAGTGATTGTGAATTGTGTGGAAAAAGATTCCCATTACTATAGGCTTTTCAACGAAAACAAACTGGGTATTTCTGTTCCGCTGGGTGATGCGCAAGGCTTGGCTGATAGTATTTTATATCTGTCTGAGCATCCAGAAACTGTCAGGAAGATGGCGGACAAAGCACAGGAATACAGTCGTCAGAATTATAGCGCTTCTTTCTGCACAGAGAAATTAATGGATGTGCTCAAGCATATGATGAAAGCGTGAGAAGACGATGAAAACAAAGTGGAAAATCGGTATTTGGGGTCAATCAGGCGGTGGAGGGAAAATAGCCGACGGGCAGGCGGTACGGACAACGATTATTAAAGAGGAACTAATCAATAAATACGGTGAGGATCAGGTGGGGTTTGCGGACACATTCCAGTGGAAAAAAAAGGTATGGACTTTTTTCATTGATTCTGTCCGCATCATAGCAAAATCTGAAAACGTAATTATTTTACCCGCCGATAACGGGTTTAAGGTTTTTGCTCCGATGATTGTTTTTTTCAACAAGATTTTTCGTAGAAAACTGATTTATGTTGTCATTGGCGGATTTCTACCGGAATTGTTGCGCAAGAAGCCATTTTATATCAAAATTGTTAATCAGTTTGATGTTTTATTTGTTCAGACAAACACGTTGAGAAAAGATTTGGAAGAGATTGGGATAAAAAATATACATATCTTATCGAATTTAAAGCGTCTGAACACGCTAAAACCCGAAGATCTACAGATGAAAACGGAGCAGAAAGTTAAAGTATGCGTGTTTTCCAGACTCAATCAGGAGAAAGGGATCGAGGATGCCATTGAAGCGGTGAAAATTGCTAATCAAAAGCTGAACGGACGTTTTATTACTATAGATTTGTACGGGTTGCTCCCGAATGCCTACAAGGAATGGTTTGAACAGCTTATTCGTGAAAACAGCGATATTGCCGAATACAAAGGGATTGTATATTATAACAAAACTGTTGAGACGTTACGTGATTATTTTGCACTCCTATTCCCTACGTATTATTATGGAGAGGGTTTTCCTGGGAATGTAGTGGATGCATATAATTCAGGACTACCTATTATTGCGACGGATTGGCTGTATAATGCGGATGTTATCAAGGATGGAAGAAACGGAATTCTGGTGCCTGTCAAGGATCCCAATGCCATTGCGGAAGCGCTGCTTAAGCTATATGGGGACAGGCGCTTGGCTATGGAAATATCCCTCAACAATCTCAGCGAATCTCGGAATTACCATCCGGATAAGGTGATGGCGGAACTGTATGCATTTTTGGACAAGGGAACATGTGAGGCGGTCAAATGAACAAAGGGAAACTGATTATAACAGTGCTCTACACGAGAATTCGTCTTGCGGCTAAAATTATCTTTCATAAGGTTTCCGTCCGGGGATTGCAGATCATCTCCCCTTGGGCGTGCATAGAAACGACCATGCGCTCAGAGATGCGTTTGGGGCATAAGGTCAGAATCGATGGCAGCACGCTGGTAGCTACGAGAAAAGGCGCAATCCTGCATTTGGGGGACGGTGTATTTATCAACCGAAACTGTGTTATCGTTGCACATGAAAAAATTACAGTGGGAAAGGGAACACAGATCGGTCCGAATGTGTGTATTTTTGACCATGACCATGATATCAACGTACGAGGAAGTGTGATATCGAAGCCCATTGTCATTGGTGAAAATGTTTGGATTGGCGCGGGTACGATCATCCTCAAGGGCGTGTGTGTTGGGGATTATGCGGTGATTGCGGCGGGATCAGTGGTTACGCACGATGTACCTGCCCAAACGATCCTGATTCAGAAAAGACATTCTGTACTGATGGATCAACAATAAAAGGAGTAAAATAACATGTCGAAAGCGTTGATACTAACATATAATCGTTTTCCAGAAGGTGACGCTGGAGCCGTAAGGCAATTTTCTTTTGCGAAAATCCTAATCGAATTGGGCTATGGGGTATTTGTTGCGGGAATGGGCGCATATACGGGAGAAGGTTTTTTTCAGTATAAGGGAGTCGAATACACTTCTTTTCGAAATAAAAATAATAATTTTGCTTCTAGGCTGAGTAATTTTTTTGGATATAAGGGTAAGTTGCAAAGACTTTTAGATTCTTCAGGGCCGTTTGATCTGCTTCTGGTCATTGATCTTCCCTATAACGCGATGAGATGCGCTGAAAACTACGCGAAAAAACAGGGAAGCGTGCTGATCCATGACAGTGTTGAATGGTATTCAGCTGACGAGTTTAAACTGAAACAGCTTTCCCCAGAGTATTTTAGAAATAATTTAAAGAATCGGTTCTTTTTTAAGCAGCCTTGGCGCGTCGTCGGGATCAGCTCTTTTTTGACAAAGTATTTTTCCCAAAAAGGGCTGAAGGTAACAAGAATTCCAGTTATTCTTGTCATGGATGGATTAAAGCTTGAGAAAAAATGCGAACCGGGAAAAACGCTTATTGTATACGCAGGTGCGCCGGGAGGCAAGGATAGCTTTGATCAGATATTGCTTGCGTTGGAACAATTGCAGGGCGTTGAACAACTTGAATTGCGCATTCTCGGCGTAACAGAGCAGCAGTTTATTTCTTCTATGGGCATCGAGGCGGAGAGATGGAACAGGCTGAAGAGTGTAGTCCATTGCAAAGGCCGTGTTCCAAGAGACGAGGTATTGCGAAATCTGAAGGAAGCGGATTATACGATTTTGCTACGGGACGCTGAACAAAGGTATGCAAAGGCTGGTTTCCCTACAAAAGTACCGGAGAGTCTTTCGATGGGGACCCCTGTTATTTGCAATCTCAGCAGCGATTTGGGTATGTATCTGCGCGATGGAGAAAACTCGATAATCGTCAAGAGCAGTGCTGCGAAGGATATTGCGGAGGCGATTCAGCGCGCTGCGGCATACTCCCTCGCCGAACGGGAAAGAATGCGGCAGGAAGCATTTCATACAGCGGCACAATGCTTTGATTATCATCTCTTTATTCCGACGTTTGAAGCGCTCATCCGGTAAGCTATGGGGTATTCACCAAACAAATGCAAAAATGAGGGAACACGATGATAGAATTGGCACAGAAAAAGGAAGATTGCTGCGGTTGCAAGGCATGTGGGGACCTTTGTCCGAAAATGGCAATATCCTTTGAAACGGACGAGGAAGGGTTTTGGTATCCGGTCATCCATCAGGAGAAGTGCGTCGAGTGCGGAATGTGTGAACGCGTTTGCCCGCAACTCGTTGAAATAACAGAGAAAAAGCCGATGGAGGTCTATGCTGTTCAGAATAAAAACGCGGAAACTGTGCTGCATAGTTCGTCCGGCGGGGTCTTTTCAGCTTTAGCAGAAGCCGTTATTCGCGCGGGTGGCCATGTTTACGGCGTTATTTATGATGAAAATATCAGGGCGAAGTTTTTTTGCGCGAAAGCATTGCAAGATTTGGAGAGGATGCGTGGCAGCAAATATGTGCAAGCCGATTCAGAAGCATTATATAAGAATGTACTGAATGACCTGAAAAACAACGTCTTTGTTCTGTGTGTGGGAACCCCGTGCCAGATTGCCGCAATGCGGACAGCCACAGAAAAATATAAGGATCATATTCTCTTGGTGGATTTTATTTGCCATGGAGTGCCCAGCCCCTTGCTTTTCAATCAGTTTAAGACGTATGTGGAAAAAAAACGGAAAAAGAGAATTGTTCAATACTATAATCGGTCTAAGGTAGAAGGCTGGAAGCATAAGGAAGAAATAGTATTCCAAGATGGTTCAAGGGAATATTCAACACTTTTATCGCAAGGGTGGAGACATATTTTCTACAGTGGTAATGCGTTTAGAACCACGTGTTATGCTTGCAGATTTAATCATTATGCAAAACGATTCTCCGATCTAACGATTGCCGATTATTGGGGCGTTGAACAAGCACATCCGAATATACCATGGAGAAATGGCGTCTCATTACTGTGTGCATATACTGAGGCAGGCCGCAGATGGCTGGAAAGAATAGGGCAGAATTGTGAAATGACACAGTCGGAGGTGGCGCGCTGCTTAAACAGGCAACCTCATTTCCGAGGGACGTCTGTTGTTTCAGGCGATCGGAAAGCATTTTGGGTTGAGTATGCTGAGAAGGGTATAGGGTATATCATTAGAAAATACGGGAAATGCGATTTTATCTGTCAAAGCAAATATTTTGTAAAAAAGATGTTTAAAAAGTTGGGTTGAAATGATGCGTAGTACGAAAAGAAAATCATTCATCATAGATGCGATATTCATTTACATCTCGGTATCTTATTTGGTGGATGTTCTTCCAACGCTGGGGTATTCCATGCCTGCCGGCATTAATAATCGATTGATGCTGCTGGTGTTATTTTTACCATGCATGTTTTCTGTTTTGTATAAAACCAGGATCAGTGCGCACAGCATTGCGTTCTTCTTTTTTGCGTTAAATTGTTATGAATTTTTTGTCACATATTTCAATGCTGGCATTCAGCAGCAGCCCCTATACTATTACGCTGTGTCCATTTTTTTCCCGTTTTTGGTCACCTTTTTGTTTAAACGTTTTACGAATGATCAGATTAGTTTTCATTTTACATTGTTTTCTCTTACCGGTTTTATTTTTATTCCGCTGATTATTCAATATCGAACGGACGTTTACCACGTGATAACCGGCGGCGGAGAATCATCCATATACTATGTGCTGACCCTTTTGCCATTTTGCTTCAGCCTTAATGGAAAGAAAAAAGCTATAGGCATGATCGCCATAATCGGTATGGTTTTGATTGCGTTTAAACGCACCGCATTGATCAGTCTGATTGTATCTATTTTGATTTACTATACCGTACTGTATAACAAAAAGGATACGAAAAAGCTGAGAATCGCAATCAGTCTGGTTGGTCTGTTTGTGGCAGCTATCCTGTTGTACCAATATATCGTAAACACCACGGGGAATGACATTATTGCCAAATTAATGATGTCAAAAGAAGATAACGGTTCGAAACGCTTGGATGTTTATGCAAGCGCTCTGACGCAGTTTGATCAAAGCGGGTTTTTCCAGAAGCTGTTCGGTATAGGATATAACGGCGTTCGCTATACTTATGGAATTAACATTTCTGGTGATAATGTTTCAGCGCATAACGACTTTATTGAAGTATTATGCGATTATGGCATTGTTGGCTTTGTTCTGTATCTGATCATCATTATCAGGTTTGTCAGATTGTTCTTTGTGCTAAAGAAGCGGGATTCTGTTTATGCGCCTGCGATGGGCGCTGCGCTGGGGATATTCCTCACCATGTCCATGCTGAGCCATTTGCTTATATATCCGACATACTATATCAATTTATTGATTTTCTTTACGATAATGGAAATGAAAACAGAAAATAGAGCAGAGATTGCATATAAGGAAGAATAAAAGAATGCTGTTCAGTATAATTATTCCAATATATAATACGCAGGATGCTTTACCGGAATGCTTGAAATCCATTCAGGCGCAAACTTATTCAGATTTTGAAGTAATTATGGTGAATGATGGATCGACGGACCGGTCTGGTGAAATTTGCACACATTTTTCTGAAATGGATAAACGCTTTCGCGCAATACACAAACCTAATGGCGGGGTTTCATCCGCCCGAAATCGTGGAATTGAGCTCGCGAGCGGCCAATATGTGACTTTTATTGACAGTGATGATTATATTTCAAGTGACTATTTAGCCTCAGTAAAGGCAATCATCGATCGATACCAGCCTGACGGCGTTGTAAATGGATGCTATAAAATAGATCATATAGGGGAAATTACAGAAACAGCCTATGCAATCAATGCTGACAATTGTGTGAATAAAGAACAATTGCTAAAGCTTATGATCAGCCATCAGTATCCGAGCGCTTTATGGATGTCCATTTATCGTGGCGATATTGTAAAGAAACACTGTTTAGACCTGGAAATGCAATTTTATGAGGATTTAGATTACCAGATCAGCTTGGCTAATGAGCTTCAGAGCATTCGGGTAAACCACACTCCCGGATATTTCTATAGAACAGGAAGTAACACGCACAAGCGATTAACAGAAAAAACGGTTACCTGCTTTAAGCTGATAGAAAAACTGCGAAACCGGGCTGACGTGGAACCTGAGCTAGTCGATGGTTTGGAGGCCGATTTTATTATAAGTACCGCTTTATTAGGCGCGATTGACCGGCAGCACGATGAAAAACTGGATAGAATCATTTATTTCCATGCTTCAAGCCTTCAAAAGTGCGGTTTCTTGAGAAAACGATATTCGCCCCCATTTTGCTGGATTCACATAATTGCCATTTCTCCGAAGCTGTATTATTTCCTGTATCGTCTTATTCATCCCCTAAAGGAGCGGTATTGATGGTTGGCATATTAACGTACTATGACGCCATAAACTATGGGGCTGCCTTGCAAGCTTACGCTATCCAAGAAACCGTAAAACTTCTCACTTGTGATCCGTCTGTAGGTGTTGTGGGCTATTGCCCAGAGGCAGTGAAAAGCGACTATTCTTTGATAAAAACAGGAATAAAGCCGTTTATCGTATCCATGCTGAATTTGGCAGACAATAAAAAAAGGCATGCTGTTTTTGATTGCTTCATCCAGGACAATATCCATGTCCTTTCAATTGAACAGGCCAAACAGGCTGATACTCTTATTCTCGGAAGCGACCAAATATGGAATCCGAATATCAGCCGGGGATTCGATCAAGCTTTCTTTGGGAAAATAGAAGGAGCATCGCCCAAACGTGTAGTTTCTTACGCGGCAAGCATCGGCGTAAGCAAACTAAAGAATCATGAAATGTGCGAGCTGAAAGAGCTTCTTGACAATGTAGATGCTATCAGCGTTCGAGAGGAAGATGCAAAACACTTGATCCATGAAGCTGGATGTGACAAGCCTGTTACGGTAGATGTTGATCCGACGTTGCTGCTGGATCAAGCGCAATGGATGAAGGTGGCGAAGGAAACGGAAGTATCAGCACCTTATATTCTTGTTTATTCGCTTTCGGGATATGCAAAAACATTTGAAACCGCAAGAATCGCAGCAGAGAAATACGGCGCCGAGGTCGTTGAGGTCACACTGAAGGACCGAAAGCCCTTTCATCAGGTGAAGCACAGGCAGATAAAAGCCGCCGGACCTGCCGATTTTCTGGGATTGATTGCCGATGCGAGCGTTGTCGTCACTGATTCATTCCACGGCACTGTTTTTTCACTGATTTTTCAGAAAAGATTCTTTACGATTCCGAATCGTACAAAAGGCGCTCGCATGATCGGCCTGCTGAATATGTTAAACCTCCCAGAATATATTGTTTTCGAAAACAGCGAAAGCTTATGCTTTAACGCCATTGATTATCAGCGAGTGAACGCAGATTTGGAACGCTGTCGGTCAGAATCTCTTGACCATTTAAGGAAAGCATTGGTGTTGACAAAAGAGAGGTAAATATGTAATGCAGGGTTCAATGAAACAGGAACTGGCTCGAAACGCGATTATTCTAACCTTTGGGAAGATATGTACGCAGTTTGTAAGCTTTCTGCTATTGCCATTATATACAGCATTATTGATACCGGAAGAATTTGGTATCGTTGACCTGTTCAATACATACATTACCTTGCTGGTGCCCATATTTAACTGGCAGTTTGAAAATGGTCTGTTCCGGTTTATGCTTGATTGCAGAAATGATAGAGAAGGGCAATCAAAGCTTTTTTCGACTGTTCTTACTACAAACATTGCTCAAATTGCCATTTATCTCGCATTTTATTTAGTTTTTGAGCGATTCATTCATTCGGAATATAAGATCTTTTTGGCGCTGGATGTTTGCGGGAATATTCTGCTGAATACGATGCTTCAGTTCCCAAGAGGATTAGGGAAGAATGGCGTATACTCCATTGCCAGCTTCATTTCTGCTATATCAACTGTACTACTAAACATCCTGTTTATTGTGGGCATGAGCATGGGCGCTTACGGTATGTTTATGGCGACCCTGCTGTCGAAGGTAATCACAATCGTGTATCTTCTGTTGATGACTAAAGCATGGACATATTATTCTTTTCACGCGCTGAATAGGGTGATATTTAAAGAGGTGTTCAAATATTCCATTCCACTTGTACCAAACAACCTGTCCTGGTGGGTCGTCAGTGTCTCAGACCGAACCATCGTTTCAACATTTATCAGTATAACCGCAAATGGGATCTATACCGTTGCGAATAAATTTTCCACCATGTATATCACTTTTTATAATGTGTTTAATCTGTCATGGACAGAGTCCGTCGCTTTGCATTTAAAGGACGCGGATGGTCCAGGCTTTATTCGAGAAATGATTAATACGCTTTTTAAGCTGTTCTCATCCATCTGTATTGGTATCATCGCATGTATGCCATTCGTATTCCCAATAATGGTGAATCAACAATATAGTGAAGCATATTTCCAGATTCCCATCTTAATGGTGGCGGTTCTATTCCAGGTTGTGGTAGGCTTATACAGTGCAATATATGTATCTATGAAAAAGTCTGTTGAGATAGCAAAAACATCATTTTGGTCAGCGCTTATCAACATTGCTGTGGACATTGCGCTGATAAACAGTATTGGGCTGTACGCGGCGTCTATTTCTACGTTAGTCGCTTATATGACGATGGCGGTATACAGATACCATCACTTGAAAAGATATGTGTCCATTGAGATGAGCGGAAAAACGATACTATTGACAATTGCGATGACAGTATTCACAATGATATCTTATTATATCAATCATACGGTTTTGAATACTTTTACACTTTTTATTGCAGTTTTTTACGCAATGTTCATCAATTTGAGTTTTTTGAAATCATTAAAAGGTACTATTACACAAAAGATACAGCACCTGAGATGAGATGAAATAAAAAGCACTTGATTTAGATTCCAACTTAGAATCAGCTTCTTTTACCGGGCAAAAAGGACCAATTTTGAATTCAATCATCACATTAAATTATTGGATGAAACGGTTTTTCGCAATTCCTTGAGTAGCGCCTAAACAGTAATAATGATTCAAAAGAAACTAATTTAGGAGACAAACCATGAAAAATCAAGTACATAGTGGATGAAAAATCTCTTTTACCCACACTGGTAAAGAAGCAGTTCCGTTATGATGGAAAAAACCCAAGTCTGATACAGTAGAAGAGTTCTGCGTTTGCTGTGCTAAATGTAGAAACTGGATCATGCTCGGCATAGCTTAACACACTATCAAGCTCCAACCGAAGTTGAATAACTACAGTTCAACGGAACCTGGAAAGAGAGGAACATTATGAATGCTATAACAGAAGCCTTCAAGGGAAAGACATTGGTCATTACAGGCGGCACAGGAAGCTTTGGCAGCACTGTGCTAAAGCACTTCTTAACAACCGATATCGGTGAAATCCGGATCATTTCCAGAGATGAGAAGAAGCAGGATTGGATGAGGCATTTGCTTCAGGCGCAGTATCCTGACTATGCTTCCAAAGTTCAGTTTTACGTCGGTGACGTGAGAAATCTGGATTCCGTCCACGATGTTATGTATGGAGCCAATTATGTATTTCATGCGGCTGCTTTGAAGGAGGTTCCTTCCTGTGAGTTTTTCCCAATGGAGGCTGTGCGTACTAACATCATCGGCACAGATAACGTGATCACTGCAGCGGTGGAAGCGGGTGTCCAGCGAGTTGTGTTCCTCTCAACTGATAAGGCTGCCTATCCGATCAACACTATGGGGATGACAAAGGCAGTCGGTGAGAAAGTTGTCCAGGCAAGAGCGCAGAAAGCCTACGAGCGCGGTGGGACGGTTTTGGCTTGTACCCGCTATGGTAACGTCATGTGTAGTAGAGGATCCGTTATCCCGCTTTTTATCGACCAGATTAAACGGAAAGCACCCATTACTATTACTGATCCAAACATGACCCGCTTTCTCATGAATCTTGATGAGGCAGTTGAATTGGTTGCGTTTGCTTTTGAACATGCTGAGCCTGGTGATTTATTCGTTCAAAAGGCGGATGCTTCCACCATTGGAGATCTGGCGAAAGGTGTCATGAAGGTATTTGGTGAAACTGAATGCAAGATTATCGGCAGCCGTCACGGGGAAAAACTGTATGAGACCCTGGTAACTCGTGAAGAGATGCTTCGATCCGTAGATATGGGTCACTACTACCGGATTGCTCCGGATGCTCGAGGCTTGAACTATGATAAGTTCTACGTCCAGGGGACTGTGCATACCGAAGGTGATGAAGCTTATACCTCTCACAACACTAGTCAGCTTGATGTCGATGGTGTGGTCAGAAAGATCATGGGTACTGACTATGTGAAGGAAGAATTGGAAGGTCGTCCCCATGCTGTTGAAGCTTAATTGACTTATGTCAGTAGCAAGTTTATAGTGTGGTTATTACCACACAAAGATTGGAGACAATCACATTATGGAAAATGTGAAATGGAAAGAAAACGGTAAGATCAAGCTGATGATTATCGTAGGTACCCGGCCTGAAATCATTCGCTTGACTGCTGTGATAAAGAAGTGCCGAAAGTATTTTGACACCATTCTGGTGCATACCGGTCAAAACTATGCTTATACTTTGAATGGTGTTTTCTTTCATGACCTCGGCCTGGCAGATCCGGAACTGTATTTGGATGCGGTTGGTGTTGACCTTGGTGAGACAATGGGAAATATTATTGCTACGAGCTATAAAGTAATGACAGAACTGAAGCCGGATGCTGTACTAGTTCTTGGAGATACAAACAGTTGTTTGTCTGTTATTGGCGCTAAACGGCTTCATATTCCGATCTTCCATATGGAGGCCGGTAATCGCTGTAAGGATGAGTGCTTGCCGGAAGAAACGAATCGGCGGATTGTTGACATCATATCGGATGTGAATCTTGCCTACTCTGAGCATGCCCGCCGGTATCTGGCGGATTGTGGTTTGCCCAAGGAACGAACTTATGTGACAGGGAGTCCGATGGCGGAGGTTCTGACAGAGAACCTGGAGGCTATTAAAGCATCTGACGTTCATAAGAGATTAGGCTTGGAGAAAGGGAAGTATATTCTTCTATCGGCGCATCGGGAGGAGAATATTGATACGGAGAAGAACTTCATTTCTCTTTTCACAGCAATCAATAAAATGGCAGAAAAGTATGATATGCCGATCCTGTATTCCTGTCATCCCAGATCCAGGAAACGACTGGAAGCCTCCGGTTTTAAGCTTGATTTACGTGTTATCCAGCATGAACCGCTGGGGTTCCATGATTATAACTGTCTGCAAATGAATGCTTTTTGTGTCGTCTCTGACTCTGGAACACTGCCGGAAGAGAGCAGCTTCTTTACTTCCATTGGCCATCCGATTCCGGCTGTGTGTATCAGGACATCTACAGAACGTCCGGAGGCTTTAGACAAAGCTTGCTTCATTCTGTCTGGCATTGATACAGTTGGGCTGCTCCAGGCAGTGGATACGGCAGTTGAAATGGTAAAGAATGAAGTAAATGGCGGAGCAGTTCCTGTTCCTGATTATACGGATATCAATGTATCGGATAAAGTGGTGAAAATTATCCAGAGTTATGTTGGTGTTGTAAACAAGATGGTTTGGAGAAAAGACAACTGAGGACGGAATAACGATGAAAGTATTAGTTACCGGTTCCGCGGGTTTTCTGGGCCGAAATCTGGTTGAAAACCTCAAGAACATCCGGGATGGAAAGAACAGAGCAAGACCGGAGTTGTTCATCGAGACAATCTATGAGTATGATTTGAACAACACGCACGAAGATCTTGACCGGTTCTGTACGGATTGCGATTTCGTTTTTAATCTTGCTGGGGTGAACCGTCCGAAGGATGCTGCGGAGTTTAAAACGGGAAACTTTGGGTTCGCTTCCACACTTCTGGACACGCTGAAAAAACATGGGAATAAGTGCCCTGTTATGCTTAGTAGCAGTATTCAGGCAACACTTGCAGGTCGCTTTGGTACATCAGAATATGGCATCAGCAAGCGCGATGGTGAGGATTTGTTTTTTCGGTATGCGGAGGAAACCGGAACAGACGTCTATGTTTATCGGTTCCCGAATCTTGTGGGGAAATGGGTACGCCCGAATTACAATTCAGCGGTGGGAACCTTCTGCAATAACATTGCCAATGATCTGCCAATAACAGTAAATGATCCGAGTGTGGAACTGGAGCTGCTTTTTGCTGAAGATCTGATTGAAGAAATGTATAATGCAATGGAAGGGCAGCCGCATCGGTGCGTGTATCCTGCTGTTGGTGAAGAAGGTTATGATGGTCTGACACCGAAGCCTATGGATGATGGCAGGTATTGTTATGCTCCTGTTACACATAAGGCAACACTGGGACGTATTGTAGAATTGCTGCATATGTTCCATGATCAGCCGCAGACATTGATTATGCCGCAGATTGCACCTGGAAGCTTTGAGAAAAAGCTATACTCAATGTATCTCAGTTATCTTCCGAAGGAGAAGGTTGCATTTGACCTGAAGATGAACTGTGATGATCGCGGGAGTTTTACAGAACTGCTGAAGACGATTGATCACGGTCAGTTTTCTGTGAACATCTCTAAACCTGGGATTACAAAGGGGCAGCACTGGCACAATAGCAAGTGGGAGTTTTTTATTGTAGTTTCTGGACATGGCCTTATCCAGGAACGGAAGATTGGGACAGATGAGGTAATCGAGTTTGAAGTGACTGGAGAGAAGATTCAGGCAGTACATATGCTGCCAGGATATACTCACAATATCATTAATGTGAGTGAGACAGAGAATCTTGTTACGCTCATGTGGGCAAATGAAATCTTTGATCCGGGACATCCGGATACGTTCTTTGAACCGGTATAATATGATTCTTCGTTATATGAGAAAAGCTCGCAATATGCGGGCTTTTCTCTTTTTTGTACACAAAAAACAGGGAGAAGTCTTTTGACTTCTCCCTGATAGCGAATCATGTTACTTTCTGATGAACTTACCGGTGTATCCAGCTTTGCGAAGCTTTGCAACAAGCTTATTGAACTCCGCCTTGGACATGTTGCTCTTCTTCACATAGATGACGGAGTATTTGTCCAGACCATCAAAAGCACCCTTGGAAACTGTAACGTCAGAGGCTGTTTTGGCACCCTTCAGTTCAATTTCAACCTTGGTTTTCTTGGTGCCGGTGAAAGCACCTTTCTTGAACTTGGTTTTCTGGTTGCGCAGTTCAACCTTTGTTACGATAGAACCCTTAAAGGCGTTCTTGTTGATCGTGACGCTGGTGACTCCCTTAACGATGACCCGCTTGAATTTGCGGCCGTACTTGGAGTCGAAAACTCCCTTTTTCCCGTCTCCGATTGTGGTAACGGCTACCTTTTTGTTATCCTTGTTCCTGGCATTCTGCAGATAGACAGACTTCGTGGACGGATAAGCGGGCAAACGTTCCACGGACAGCACTGTGACGGTGGGATCACCGACTTTATAGACAACGGTCGAACCATCGCCTGTTTCAGTGTCTGTGTCGGTCGCGGGGTCATAGCCTGGGTTCGCAGGTTCGACCACTTCTGAGGGACTGGTTGCGGCGTTACCCACTACTACCAGGCCAAATGTCATTGCGAGAATCAGAACAGCAGCCATCAGTTTTCTGATAAAGCTCATGTTCGACACCTTCCTTTCCTTTACAGAAAAAATATTATCTATTGAAACCGGTAAGCCGGAGTCAATCATAAAGAATTCACAATTCATAATTCATAATTCAGAATTATGAAAGGAGGACGAGATCTCTCGACTTCGCTCGAGATGACACGGGGGAAAGACGAGATCCTTCGACGCCCCGGGGCTGCCGCCCGTTCTCCACTGAAAACGATTCACTGGATCGTTTTCCGGGCGTTCCGAACCCCAGGATGACAACGTGGGCGCCAGGGGAACGAGATTTCTCGACTTTACTCGAAATGACAGGATTCTGTCAAGTCAAAGTCACTTTTTGTCGGTGTAGTACTTCTTGCCGTAGTATTTGCCGTAATATTTTCCGTAATACTTGCCGTAGTACTTACCGTACTTGCCGGTGCCGGAACCGAGGCGGTTCAGGACGATGCCCAGGAGAGGGCAGCCGGCCCGTTCGAGTTGGGCGATGGAATTCCGGATGCTGCTCTTGGGGGTGAAGCCGCTGCGGACCACCAGGATGGCACCGTCGCAGAGGTGGCCGATGCGCTCACCGTCTGAGACCAGGCCCAGGGGCGGGGCGTCCACGAAGACGTAGCGGTATTCCGTAGCCAGGCCGTTCAGCAGGGTATCAAACCGCTCGCTTTCCAGCAGCATGGAGGGGTTGACGACGTTACTGGCATTGGGCAGCAGATCGCCGTAGGGCATTTCTGTGGTCAGGATGCAGTCTTCCAGCTTCTTGTTGTCACTGAGGAAGTCTGTCAGGCCCCAGAGTTCCTTGCCGTCTTCCCGGGAGATTTTGTAGGTTTGGACCATCTCGGATTTGCGCATATCCGCGTCTACCAGGATGGAACGGGTTCCAGCCAGCGCCATCTGCTTCCAGAGTGACATGGAGATGAAACTTTTGCCTTCGTCAGGCTCGCTGCTGATGACCATGATTTTCCGCACATCGCTGCCCAGGAAACTGACGTTGATACGCAGGCGGTTGACAGCTTCTTCAATGGAGTAGGGCAGCTGCGGGTTAACCCCGATAATCGCTCTGGTATTCATGCCTTACTCCTTTCCCGGCGGCGCGCATGGCGGCGCGTCTGCTCCTCGGAGTCATTCAGGCCTTCAATAATACCTTCCGGAATGACAGAGAGGGGAAGGATGCCGAATTCTTTCTCCACGTCCTCGGAGGACTTGAGGGTATCGTCCTGCAGGTAAATGACTGTCAGGACGGCCAGCACTGCGATGACGCACAGCAGGGCGCCGATCAGGACGTTCTTCGTCAGGGACGGGGAACTCTTGACCGTCGGCAGGACCGCGTCTTCCACAATGGTGGGGGCGGGAGCGTCCATGACCTTGGGCAGCTGGACCTTGGATGTGCGGGCCAGCTGGTTGGCAATGCTCATGGCCTCCTGCGGGGAAGTGCTGGTCACGGCGATCCGGACAATGCGGGTGTTGCTGATCACGCTGAGGTTGACCATCTTCACGAGCTTGTCGTAGTCGTATTTCAGTTCCAGTTTGTCGATGACGTCCTCGATGACCGGCCGGCTCTTCATCAGCTCCACATAGTCGTTACTGATGGAGGTGCCCAGGTTCAGGTCGGAGAGGTTTACGACGGAATCGCTGGAGGAGGAAACCATGTACATCTTGGAGGTGGCGGTGTACCGGTTGGGGACCAGGAAGTGTGTATAAAGGCCGGCAAGCAGGGCGCCGACGATCACGGCGATAATCAGCAGGGGCAGGCGGCTCATGTAGAAACCGAAAAGATCCACCAGGTCGATCTCAGTTTCGTCCACTGACGTCTGTTTCAGCTTGGTGTTTTCGTTCTTCATGCCTGTCCCTCACCTCCTTCATCACCTGATGTTGTTTCGGTTTCCTCGTCTTCATCCGGAATCCATTCGTCTTCGTCGTTGTCCAGGGAATCGGAGGTCATGATTTCGGGAGCGTCTTCCACAGCGGGAATGACTTCTTCCGGTTCATCGCTTGTTTCTTCTTCCGGCTCTTCATCGTCCGGATCCTTTTCCCATTCCTCTTCTTCCTCGTCCTCGGTATCGGAACCGCTGTCGGCGGTATCTTCCACCGGAATGAGATTGAAGAGGCTGACCAGCTGCTCCTTCAGGGAAGCGGTGTCTGCGTAGAACTCCTCGTGGGGGAGTCCGTCGCCGGTCAGGTAGCCTTCCTTTGTTTCACCCTGGATGGTGCGGATGCCCTGGTTCTCTCCTTTGATCAGCTTCTGGGCGATGCGGGAGAAGTCGTTGCCGTTCATGTTAGTGAAGGCGGCGGAGCGCAGGGTGTTCCACAGGTTCAGGGCGAACTGGGGATCATTCATGCTCTTCTGGCGGACGCTTTCGAACAGCCCGGTCATGTAGGACCGCTGGCGGGCCATGCGGGCTACGTTGGTGCCGTCACTGACGTTCATCCGCGCCTGCAGGTAACGGTGCGCCTGGGCGTCCGTCAGGTGCAGGGAAGCGCCCTTGGTGAAGGCGGGATCGGCGTCTGTCAGGTCCTCGTTCAGGGTGATGTCCACCCCGCCGACGGCGCTGTTCAGCTGCTCGATGTCTTCCAGTCCGATGACGTAGTACCCGTCGATGTTCTCCAGGTCTCCCAGGTATCCGCGGACGGCCCGGGTAAGGTTTTCGGCGGCCATCTCTTCGGTGGTGCCGTACCAGTGGGCGGTGCAGATCTGCAGGGGACGTATGCCGGTGGTGTTTCCGGCTTCATCCAGGGCATGGACGGGGGTTACGGTGTTGCGGTCGATCTGGAGGAACCCGATGGAATCCCGGGTGTGGTCCAGGACCAGCAGCAGGAGGAAGTCCGCCATGGGCTGGCGGGTCTTATCGCCGGAACCGACTTTCTGTCCGCCGCTCAGGTCCGTGCCGACGAACAGGAAGGTTTCCATCCGGTGATCGAAACCGAAGGTGTCGCCGTCAATGACCAGAGTGTTTTCGTCGGTCCAGAGGGAATTGCTGAGCTGCTCGGCCTGCTGCCTGAGCAGGGCGGCTTCACGGCTGTTCTCGTACCGCTCCATCAGGTAGATGCTGCCGACAATGAGGGAGATGACCAGAAGAAGCGCCAGAACAGAGAAAATCAGCTGTTTTCCTGATAGCCTTCTGTACATGGACGATCCGTTTCTCCTTCTTTGTTATTCCGGGGCGTTCAGCTCCAGTGCGGTACGGGCTGCCTGCTGGGTGCGGGCCAGGAGTTCTTCTCCCAGCCGGGAGGAGATGGCTTTGGCTGCCGGGGCAAGATTCGGTTTCCGTCCGGTGATGTTGTGGCAGTCGGACCCGATCAGGGTTTCCGGATGCTCCCGGAGGAACTTCATGCAGAAGGCGCGTTTGTGGTTCCCGGCCAGGAGACCGGAAATGCCGGGCGCCTTCAGGAAGCTGCCGGCATTGATCTGCTTCATGACTGGAAGCGCCATGACACTGTCCCACACATCCCGTTTGCGCTGGAAGGATTCATACCGTTCCACGTGGGCGAGGATGACGCGGAGACCGCGATTGAGGAGATCCCGGAGGTCTGACAGCAGTGGAGCTTCCCATTGTTCAAAGGGAAGCTCTAACAGCAAAGCCCGGGAGGAACCGATGCACAGCCGGGGAATCATCTCCGCCTGGCCGATCCCGCAGAAGTAGTATACTTCAGCTCCGCAAAGGATTGCTGGCAAGGGGATCATTGATTGACCTCTGATCTCTTCCGCACATTCCAGTGCGGAGGACCGTTGGTCCAGGAAACCCTCCACCGACATCCTGTCAGGATAAAAATGTGGGGTGGCTGCGATGAGGGTGATACCCTGCTCTGCTTCTTCCCGCAGCATGGCTTCTGTCATGAAGAAATCCTTGCTGCCGTCATCAATGCCCGGAAGGATGTGGGTGTGAATATCGATCATCGTCGGATAAAAACCCTTCTCCCCAATAAGTAATGTTTATTATATACATGTACATAAGGAATGTAAAGCTTTTTGGTTACATTTATATAGTTTTATACAATTACACAAATGTACAGACAAAAAAGAACAATAATCGGGCAACGCTTGATAAATAAAGGGTTCTGATGCAAACGGCCGTTTGCAAAAATGCAAACAGATAAAAGGGGAAACGGAAACAGGAGCGGAACGTGCAAAGTACAGATAAAAAACAGGCTTTCGGGCCTTTATTTACTAAGGTTTGGGCGTTTCTGCCCGCTCCCGGAAGGGCGAAAAAAAGGAATGGAATATATAGAATGGGTATAGGGATATCGAATAGGCTGTGGTATAATGAGCCATATCCTGAAATTGCAGCACGTTATAACAAAATAAAGGAGATTAAAGCACCATGAAGATTACAGTTGCGGGCGTTGGTTATGTAGGACTTTCCCTGGCGGTACTGCTTGCGCAGAATCATGAAGTAACCGCGATCACGACGACAGAATCCAAAGCGGAGAAACTGAACAAGTTCATCAGCCCGATCCAGGATGAAGAGATCGAGCGGTTCTTCAGGGAAGCAAATGCGGGAGAAAGAAAGCTGAATCTGCATACGACAACGGATAAGGCTGCGGCGTACGGATCCGCCGAGCTGGTGATTATTGCAACGCCCACGAACTACGATGACGTGGGGCAGTTCTTTGATACTTCGGCGGTGGAGGATGCCATTGAGTGGACCCTGAAAGTGAATCCGAATGTGCTCATGGTGATCAAATCCACCATTCCGGTGGGATATACGGAAAGCGTGAAGGCAAAATACGGCGTGAAGAATATCATCTTCAGCCCGGAATTCCTGCGGGAGTCCAAGGCGCTGTATGACAACCTCCATCCCAGCCGGATTGTGGTGGGGTGTGAGGATGACCAGAAAGCGGAAGGACAGATGTTTGCGGATCTGCTGCTGGAAGGCGCGAGGACAGAAGAGAAGCGGGCCGGACAGGAGCCGCAGAATATTCCGGTGCTGCTGGCGCACCTGACGGAAGCGGAAGCCATCAAGCTGTTCGCGAATACCTATCTGGCGGTCCGGGTATCCTACTTCAACGAACTGGATACCTATGCCCAGACCAAGGGCCTGGATACCCAGATGATTATTGACGGCGTCTGCATGGATCCGCGGATCGGCGGCCATTACAACAACCCGTCCTTCGGGTACGGCGGATACTGCCTGCCCAAGGATACCAAACAGCTGCTTGCCAATTACAAGGATGTGCCGCAGACCATGATTGAGGCGGTGGTCAAGAGCAACAGCGTCCGCAAGGATTTCATCGCGGATATGATTATCCGGCGGAATCCGAGTGTGGTGGGCGTTTACCGGCTGACCATGAAGAGCAACAGCGACAACTTCCGTGCATCCGCTATCCAGGGCGTGATGAAGCGGATCAAGGCCAAGGGTATCCCGATCATCATCTATGAGCCCACACTGGAAGACGGCAGTACGTTCTTCAACTCTGTGGTGGTGAATGATCTGGAGAAGTTCAAGGCGCAGAGCGATGTGATCCTGGCCAACCGCTTTGACGAAAGCGTGCTGGGTGACGTGAAAGAAAAGGTTTACACAAGGGACCTGTTCAGGAGAGACTGATCCGGTACAGGCAGGGGTTTTATACGGAACCGGGGATTCCCGGTTCCGTTTTGTCTGCCTGCGGCGCTTGCGCTTTGGTGCGGATGCGGGTATCATGGGTGCGGGAGGCGAACGCATGGATATACGGGAAATTACGGTAGGGATGGTACAGACCCGCTGCTATATACTGGGCAGGGAAGAGGGGAAGACCTGCATTGTGATTGATCCCGGCGATGAGGCGGAGCGGATCCGCAGGGCAGCCGGGGACCGGAAAATCGAAGCGATTCTGCTGACCCACGGGCACTTTGACCATATCGGTGCCGTCCGGGAACTGATGGGCCCGGATACGCGGCTGGTGATTCATGCATTGGATGCGCCGCTGCTGGGAAACCCGGAACTGAACGCAAGCAGGGGCCTGATTGGGCGGAGTATTACCGCACCGGAGGCAACGGACCTGGTGAGGGAAGGCGACGAGCTGGAACTGGCGGGCCTGAAGATAAAAGTGCTGCATACGCCCGGCCATACACCGGGGAGTGTGTGCTACGAGATTGAAGGGGAACTGTTTACCGGGGATACGATGTTTGATTTCGGCTGGGGCCGGACAGACCTGCCCGGTGGCAGTGAAGAGCAGATGGAAGATTCCCTGAGAAGGCTGATGCCGCTGGTAAGGACCATGCCGATGCATGCGGGGCATTGAGGAAAACGAGATTTCTCCACGCGACCGCAAGCGGTCTTGGTCGAAATGACATCAATACGTAACGAGTTATCCATAACGTTTACGTTGTCATCCTGAGCAAGCGTAGCGCGTCGAAGGATCTCGTTCCCTGATTCATATATCATTTTTTTCAAAGGAACTGGACATGACGGAATTAGAAAGCTATCTGGAAACGATTGAGCCGGAGTTGAGAGTCTTAACCCGGCTTTTTGGCTTTCCGGATGCCGCACTGGAGATGGACCGCGGAACCGGGGGACGGTTTTCGACGTTACACGAATATGGAACAAGAGAACCGTCCCCTCTGTTCCGCTTTTCTGCTTTAGAAGAAGACGGGTTCTTCCGCATTGTATTCGAAGCAGACGGTCACCGTGCGGAGCGCACTGCCACTGCACCGGACGATGCGGATGAGCGGATCCGGGTGCTGCATCGCAGGCGCGCGGCGCGTCGCCTGTGCAAGCAGACCCTCTACGATCTACTGCGGGAGATGACCGGTATTCAGCCGCCCTGGGGCAGCCTGACCGGTGTCCGTCCCACCCATCTGATGCTGGAAGCCCTGGCCGGGGGTATGACCCCGGAAGAGGCGGTAGACCGCCTTGTGAAAGACTTTGATGTTTCCCTGTCCCGGGCAGCCTTGCTGGCTGAAATCGCTGCGGAGCAGCGGAAGCTGCCTGCGCCCGGGGACAGCTGGATGGATGTGTATATCGGCATTCCGTTCTGCACCACCCGCTGCGCATACTGTTCCTTCTCCTCCGGGGAGATCGGGGACGGCAGCCTGGTGGGTCCCTATATGGATGCCCTGGTGAAAGAGATGCACGCTTGCTCGGACATTCTGAAAGCCAGCGGACGGAAGCTGCGGGCCCTGTATGTGGGCGGCGGAACGCCTACCGCCCTGCCGCAGGATGCCTTTGAGCGGCTGCTTGCCGAGACGGTTGCCTGTTTCCCCGGTGCTATGGAATATACTGTAGAGGCCGGGCGTCCGGATACCCTGACCCGGGCCAAGCTTCGGGCGATCCGGGAGGCAGGTATCAGCAGGATCTCCATTAACCCGCAGACCATGAATGACCGGACGCTGGAAATCATCGGCCGGGCGCATACCGCGCAGCAGGTACGGGACGCTTATGCCCTTGCCCGGGAAGAAGCGATTCCGCATATCAATATGGATGTTATCGCGGGGCTGCCGGGGGAAAATGAAAATGACTTCGCCCATACCATGGATGAAGCCCGGAAACTGCATCCGGAAAGCCTGACCGTGCATACGCTGGCTATCAAACGGTCCTCCCGGATGAGCCTGGAAAACCATCTGCTGCCGGACGGGGAAATGACCGCCCGGATGGTGGAGGCGGGCCGGGAAACCGCCCGCGCCATGGGCATGGTGCCCTATTACCTCTATAAGCAGAAGCATATGGCCGGGAACCTGGAAAATACCGGCTATGCCTTGCCGGGACATGCCTGCCTGTACAACGTGGACATCATGGAGGAAACAAGCCACATCCTCGCCATGGGTGCCGGCGGAATCTCCAAACGGATTTTCCCGGAAGAAGGGCATATTGAACGCGCGCCGAACGTCAGCAATATCCTGGAATATATCAACCGGACGGATGAAATGATAAAGAGAAAAAGCGAGCTTTTTCTCAATGAATAATGAACAATGAAGAATGAAGAATTAATGGTTGAAAAAACTTTCTGACCAGAAGGTCAGAAAGTTTTTTCGCTGTCCAGCAGGATGGTGACGGGACCGTCGTTGATGAGGGAGACTTTCATCTCCGTACGGAAACGGCCGGTCTCCACGTGGATGCCGCTGGCCCGCCAGGCGGCAACGGCTTTTTCATACAGCGCGTTGGCAAATTCAGGGGCTGCGGCGCGGATATAGGAGGGCCGGCGGCCGCCCCGGGCGTCGCCGTAGAGCGTGAACTGGGAGACGGCGAGGATGCTGCCGCCTACGTCCAGTACAGAACGGTTCATGACGCCGTTCTCGTCATCGAAGATCCGGAGGTTCATAACCTTGTCGGTGATGTACTTCAGATCCTTGTCGGTGTCCTCGTCGGCTACGCCGATGAGGACCATGATGCCCGGGCCGATGGAACCGACGGTTTCGCCTTCCACCGTGACAGAGGCCTGGGTAACGCGCTGGACAACTGCTCGCATAGGAAACTCCTTAAGTTAATTCACAATTCATAATTCAGAATTCATAATTAAAGAACGTCGCTGCGGCGGGGAGATGCTAGGATGATACCGGGAGGACGAGATTTCTCCACTCCCTTCGGTCGGTCGAAATGACATCAATACGCAACGAGTTACTCATGGCGTTCACGTTGTCATCCTGAGCGGAGCGTTAGCGTAGTCGAAGGATCTCGTTCTCTTGTGTCATCCCGAGCTTGTCGAGGGATTCCTTGATAATTCGTTCCTCACTTCGTTGCGCGGTACACATCCAGGATATCCGACTTGTTCCGCAGTGCCTGGATGACTTTGTTCATTTCCTCACGGGAATGGACATCCAGGGTCAGGTGCAGGGTGGAGATGCTGGTCTTGTCATCGCTCTGGATGGAAGCGGCCCGGATGGACACGCCGTTCTCTCCGATGACCGTGGCAATTTCACCGAGCATGTTGACCCGGTTGTAGGCCAGGATGGTAATGGTGGCATAGAAGGTGTTCTGGCCGTCGCTGGCCCATTCCACGGGAATGCGGCGCTCCTGCTCGCCGGAGGCGGCATTGACGCATTCCGCCTTATGGATGGTGACACCACGGCCGCGTGTGATATAACCCACGATCTCGTCGCCGGGGACAGGGCTGCAGCACTTGGCGAAGCGGACGGGAATGTCCAGGTCCTCGCTGCCGGTGAGCACGATGCCGTGATGGGCCCGGTGCTGGCTGAGGCGCTTCTCTTCCGAGATCATGTCGTTGACGGACTGAACGTTCTGAACCGGCAGCTCCTTCGCTTTCTGCTCTTCGATCAGGCGGGTGACAACATACACCGCTGCCATGCCGCCGTAGCCGACAGCACCGCAGATATCATCAAAGTCCGTAAAGCCGGTGCGCTTCAGGATCGGGTCGTAATACTCCGGCTTGGCGATATCGGACATATGGACGCCGCGGCGGATGCATTCCTTTTCGATCATTGCCCGGCCCAGTTCCACGTTCTCTTCCTTCAGGGCTTTCTTCAGGAACTGGCGGATCTTTGCTTTGGCCTGGGGGGTCTTGCAGATCCGGAGCCAGTCGCTGCTGGGGCCCTTGGAGGAAGCGGAGGTCAGGATTTCCACCCGGTCGCCGGTTTCCAGCGGGGTATCCAGGGGGACGATCTTACCGTTGATCTTCGCGCCGACGCACTGGTTGCCGACGCCGGAATGGATCCGGTAGGCAAAGTCCAGGGGTGTGGCACCCTTGGGCATGGAGATGACGTCGCCCTTGGGGGTGAAGAGGAATACTTCCTCCGAGAACAGGTCGGTTTTCAGGGTATCCAGGAATTCCCGGGAATCCCGGGTTTCTGTCTGCCAGTCCAGCATCTGCCGGACCCAGAACAGCTTATGGTCCAGGGAGTCTTCCCGGTTGGCGCCTTCCTTGTACCGCCAGTGGGCGGCGATGCCGTATTCCGCAACCCGGTGCATGTCCCAGGTCCGGATCTGCACTTCAAAGGGGAAGGGGATCTTGCGGCCGCCGACCACCGTGGTGTGCAGGGACTGGTACATGTTGGCCTTGGGAACGGAAATATAGTCCTTGAACCGTCCGGGCACCTGGTTCCACAGGGTGTGGACGATACCCAGGACCGTGTAGCAGTCCGGGATCGTATCCACGATGACCCGGATGGCGATCAGGTCATAGATCTGGTCAAAGGATTTCTGCTGCAGCACCATCTTGCGGTAGATGGAATAGAAGTGCTTGCTGCGGCCGTCGATATCGTAATGGATATGCTGCTGGTCCAGGCGCTCGGAAAGCTCGTCAATCACCAGGCGGATATTCTCCTCCCTTTCCTGCCGCTTCATGCCCACCAGGTGGACGATGCGGTTGTAGCCTTCCGGATCCAGGTATTTCAGGGAAAGATCCTCCAGCTCCTGCTTCACGGCGTAAACGCCGAGGCGGTGAGCCAGGGGGGCATAGATATCCAGCGTTTCCCGGGCGATGGCCACGCGGCGGTCCTCCGGCTGGTGGCGGAGCGTGCGCATGTTGTGCAGGCGGTCAGCCAGCTTGATGAGCACGACGCGGATGTCCTTGGACATGGCCAGGATCATCTTGCGGAGGGATTCAGCCTGGGCTTCTTCCCGGTTGGCAAAATCCAGTTTATTCAGTTTGGTGACACCGTCCACCAGGTCGGCAACCTCGTCGCCGAACTCAGTGCGGATGGTTTCCAGGGACACGCCGGCGCAGTCCTCCACGGTATCATGCAGGAGTCCCGCCGCAATGGTGGGGGGATCGATCATCAGGTCCGTGAGAATGGAGGCGACCAGGCGGGGATGGGTAAAATAAGGCTCGCCGGATTTGCGGAACTGGCCTTCGTGCGCTTTTTCGGCAAAATTCCATGCCTTTTCCACAAGCTTATAACCCTCACCGGGATGGTATTTCTGGACGCGGTTAATCATCTGGTCCAGTGACATTGCCTCATAGGATGTGAAAGCCATCGGCGATCCTCCTTTCCAATAAATCAGAGTGACAATATTGCGATCGCTGTTACCAAAGCCGCTCCGCGTCTTTGACAGCTGTAGCATGGTAACTGTTACCCAAATCAGAGATTTGGACAGTTACTCAACAATTATATCACGTTTGGAATATTCTGTTAAATTGACGGTTTTTCATTAATGCAGCTGACTTGTGCTTCAATGGTTACCCGTCCTCTGAAGTCATTGCGGATAGGCCTGTAGAGCAGGTCCAGCTTCAGGGGTGCTTCGTCCGCTGTTTCACCGGATCCGAAGGCAATACCCTCCACCACGGTGAGATCCTCGTCAAGTATGGTCAGCTTCAGGTGAGCACCGTCCTTGCCGACTTTACGCAGGCTCTGGACTTCGGCATCCTGCAGGAGGAAGACGGGCGGCGGATTGCCGCAGCCTGTGGGCTCCAGAGCGGACAGCAGGTCCAGGGTCTGCGGGGTCCAGGTACGGAAGGGAACCACCAGGTCGTATTCCGCAGTGGGCAGGAAGTATTCCTCCGGTGTTGAGCTGGCAATGGCCTCTTCCAGGCGTTCCCGGAAGGCGGGGAGGTTCTCCTCCTTTACGGTCAGGCCCGCGGCCTGCTCATGGCCGCCGAAGCGCTCCAGCAGGTCGGCACAGGCGGAAAGCATGCGGTAGATATTCACGCCCGGGATGGAACGGCAGGAACCGGTGGCCAGGCCGTCATGGAGGCTGAGGGCGATGGCGGGCAGATGAAAGCGCTCACACAGCTTTCCGGCGGTGAGACCGATCAGCCCGGGGTTCCAGTCCTCCCCGGCAACGATGATCACATGGGATTTCGCGAGGGTTTCCAGGTCCAGCTGGGCCAGGGCGGCGGAAGTCATTTCCCGCTCCAGGTTCTGGCGGGTGCGGTTGGCTTCCTCCAGAATGTTGGCGATATTCTGCGCCTTCGCGGGATCCGGGGTCAGCAGCAGGTGGACGCCCAGCTTTGCGTCCCCCAACCGGCCGGCAGCGTTCAGGCGCGGCCCGAGGCGGAAGGCGATATGGTCCGAGGTCAGCGGCGGCTGGATGCCGGCAGCAGCAATCAGGGCTTTCAGGCCAGGCCGCGTGGTATGCTCCATGCGGCGGAGTCCCTCCTGCACGATGACCCGGTTTTCCCCCTGCAGGGGTACGATGTCCGCCACAGTGGCCAGGGCGGCCAGGTCCAGGCGCTTCTCCACGCCTGCCATTCCCTGCAGGGCCTGGCAGATCTTCAGGGCCACACCGGCACCGCACAGGTACGGGAAGGGATAATCCCCCAGCAGCGGATCCATGACCACGTCCGCTTCGGGCAGGACTTCCGGCGGCTGGTGGTGGTCGGTCACGATGACCGTAAGGCCGAGTTCCTTCGCCAGGGCAACCTCTTCCGCGTTGGAGATACCGCAGTCCACGGTAATCAGCAGCTTTGCCTTTCCGGCAATTTCCCGCACTGCCTCAGCGTTCAGGCCGTAGCCTTCGCTGTGGCGGGAGGGAATGCGGTAGGCCAGGGCTGCGCCTTCCTCGTGCAGGGCTTCCAGAAGGATGGAAGCGGCACAGACCCCGTCGGCGTCATAGTCGCCGTAGACCATGATGGTTTCCTTGCGTTCAATGGCACTACGCAGCAGCGCGACTGCCTTCTCCATGCCGGGCAGCAGGAAAGGATCGTGCAGGTCGGCAAGGGAAGGGGAGAGGAAGCTCTGGGCTTCCGCATCGGTCCGGATGCCCCGGGCATAAAGCAGGGTAGAGAGCCAGGGTGGAAGATTCTGAAAGGAGGCTGATTCGGTGCAGCGCTGGATAAAACGGGTATGAAGCAAGGTTCTACCTCCTTTCAGTATTGGTCTTCTGGAACGGGGGGACGGTTCCTTTCGTTCCACTTTTCGTTTTTGGGACGAAAGGAACCGTCCCTCCGTTCCAAAATCAGCAAAATGAAAAATATAAGAGGAGGGACTGCAGGTCGCAGTCCCTCCCCTATCTTTTCAATCAGGCCTTGGCTTTGCGGCTGCGGCGCTTTTCTTCAAGGAACGCCCACACATAACCGTTGATCATGTTGGCGCTGTAAACACCGGACAGGATGCCGACGATGATCGGCAGGGCGAATTCGCGGATGGAGGCAACACCCAGGATGCACAGGGCCACGATGGTGATCAGGGTGGTCACGGTTGTGCAGATGGT
>JAEEGL012267545.1_pt1 | contig 44812 bp, 51 predicted proteins | sample 9134231 | NCBI WGS metagenome assembly JAEEGL01 (sample SAMN16246548, study PRJNA631951) | gut metagenome | biome: gut microbiome; feature: rumen; material: fiber-attached | host: Bos | place: Iran: Karaj | collected 2018-10 | reverse complement strand
TTTCATAATTAAATTATACCATATCTATATATTATGTGTTATAATAGGGGTACGTTTTAGAAACGGCTCTGTAGCTCAGTTGGTAGAGCAGAGGCCTGAAGAGCCTTGTGTCGTTGGTTCAAGTCCGACCGGAGCCACCAACAAATAAAAGAAGACCCAGAGGGTCTTATTTTATTTGTTGAGGCGACGGAATGCGAACGTAGTGAGCATACCGGAGCCGTCTTTTGCGAAGCAAAAGATGTGGCGACGGATAGCGAACGAAGTGAGCGTCCCGGAGCCGTGTGAGTGAAACGAGCGTGGAGGAGGCGTGTTTTTAAGAAGTAAAAAACGGTGGCTCCGGAAGACGAGCGCAGCGAGGTTACCGGAGTAATGAGATTGACTTCGATTAAAAAGGGCGCCTACTCGGCGCCCAAAGCTTTTTCACCTCCCCTGTCATTATCAATTCTCTTCAATACACAATGCGGCCATGCTCATCAAGAGCGGCGATTTCCCAGCATACATTCATTACGCCGGATTCATCCAGATAACCAAGAACGTCGTCAGTTATCTCAGTGTCATAACAGATATCACCATCTTTCATGACTGCAATTTCCCACAAGTTGTCTGCGTTCCCATATGAACCAGTAAACTTCACAATCGAAGCCGCATATCCATTGGGGTACAACACTGTGTAGGCATAGCCATCATACCATTCGTCGTACACTTTGAATTCGACTGAGCCTCTTTTGATTATCTCGATTGCCCAGGGTGACAGGGGGGTAAAAAATGATTTCCTCATACGGAAACCTTTCCGACCGTGGCCTTCGTAGCGTTAGCTACTTATAACCATAAAAGCGGCATCCAAATAGGCAAGTTTACCTAAGTGGAGTAGAGTCCTATAGACTCTATTTTCAATCATCTTGGAAAAGAACAATAATAGTTATATTATAAAATATTTTTGACTGTTTATCATTTTTATTCTATCATTCAAATCAATAACAGGGGTAGAATTGAGGATTTTTTGTAAAAGTTGTTTTTACGAATCTGGTTTTTGCTCCACCTAATAAGTATGTTTTATATTGACTTTTTAACGTGTTTATGCTATAATAGTAATATAATATTCCTAAGAAGGGTGGGTGTTTTTATGGATAGTTCTTTATTATTTGATGAAGGTAACGTAATCGAGATTTCTGGCAATACTTCCCAGGATTATGCTTTTATTAATCTTTCGAACGGCGAAGTAAAATGGAATGCCGCAAAGTATGGTCCTCCTGCATATATGGGGAGAATCGTCACAAAAAATGATGGAATCTTCTATGGTGTATTGATGGATCTTTGTGCGGTAAACCGTTTTGGATCTGGGCAGAGCTATGGCGAAACTCCTGTTGTTGGCCGTTTCTTTAAGGGTAGAAATGATAATACTCATGTAATCTTCTACACTTTAAGTGCGTTTAATTGCGCATGCTGGCTCAAGAAAAAGATTGAGAAACAAGGCTACGGAATTATTAGCGCCGGTAAATGCAGCGATGAGGAATGGAATTCTGATTGCATATGTAATGGATATTTTAGCTTTGAATTCCAAGAGTTTCACGTAGACAATGATGAAGATAGGAAAGCCTCGATAGGCGTCACTACGGCCGAGTATGAACGTCTGCTTAAAAAATCAGAAAACTACAGTAGCAGAGTCGATGAATTCATTAATCGGTTTGAAATCATTAAGGAAAGCATGTTTGATCTTCTCGATAAATTCGAGGATATCGATAATCATGAGATTTCCTATATTTAAACCTTAGACCCCCGAATGGGGGTCTTTTTTTATAGACAACAAAAAGCCCCGACTGGTTTGCCGGGGACTTTTTGTAATGTGCATATTAAAGAATGATTTTGATTATCCGAGGGAGTAGTAACTTACATAGAAGAAGTTCTTCTTTTCAGTATCTTTGGAATTAATCCAGTTACCATTGTCATCAAGAGTATAGTATTCCATCTCTTTACCTTCGAGTACCGGAAGCGGTTCCGTAATACCGGCGTCATCGAGGATACCTACAACATTAAGAATCTCCATCTTATCAAGAATGAATCCATTTTTGATGATGAGATTATAATGTTCACCCTCGTTAACAGTGTCGTGCTCCTTGAAATGTGAGTCCCACTGAGAAACGGGAGTAAAGAATCCGAATTCTACAGTATACCATCCGCTACGCATAAAGCGCTCCAGGAACTGCGACAGTCTCTTGTCGACATTTTGCAGATCGCCTTCACGATTTGCAAATTCCGTACCCTTAACTAATTCCATTGTTGTATCAGGCCAATGGCCAATACAAGCTACATTCTCATTGATTCTTTTGATATTCGGATTACGATCGCAAATAGTTTTTAAAGCGTTGGCAAAAACGATCGCAAACTTAGAACCAAGAATAAAGGATTTAGCCTTGGTAGCTTCTTCCATGGCTTTTACTATGAGATCAACATCTCCACGCTTATATAATTCAGTAAGCGCAAGCACCGCCATAGGTTCATCGTGGTCTTTTAAAGACTTACGGAAGTAGTTATAAACATCTTCCGTGACACAATGAAGGGTTAACCATTCTCTTAAAGTAAAGTTTCCGTACAAACTACTCATAGTTCGTACCTCCTGCGTTCAAGGCCCGTCGGCTCTAGATTTGAGGGGCGGCAAAAAAATCTGCGGCAGCCTCATAAATATATTGTAACATATTTTTAAATAAAATCAACAAAAAGCCTCGGTTAGACACCGAGGCTTCTTCAATGCATTGACAAAATATAATTTTTATGTCACAATTATAGTAATTTGGTGGGAAGTAGTTCCTTTAGAGTTATATCCTTATTTATGGAGGTGATTTTTATGCATGATCCGATGGAATACGGAAAAGCTCGAGGAATGAAACTCCTCGAGCAGTATTTACCCGATGTAGTCCCTTTTTCCGATTTAAGAATCGTCGCAAGCTATGACGAATGGAAAGAGGTTAGGAACAAGTATGGTAACTTTGTTTTTCAGAGAGTAGATTTGCCGATCGGTGATATCGCAAGTCCCGTTTCAAACACAAACGGATTCTCCGCCGATATATCGAGAGTCTTGAATGAAGCTAAGCTACAGAATCCCAACAGCGTATTGCTCGTCATGAATACTAAACAGCCGACTTGCTGTCGCTATCTGTATGACGGAGGATTTAATGTGCTTTTCAAGCCGAACGATTTAATTATTGTTGAATTGGTCGGCGCTGGCTTCGATGGACACGAGCTTACTAGAGGATTAGCCGTTCATGAACGCTATATCGTCAACTGGTACGACGCGCCTTTCGTCGATGATACTTCTCGAGGCTTAGCCAAAACAAGTGTTACAAGATACTATGTTTCGCCGTATCAGTACACTCGCCAACGCATGGAGCGCGTCAATTTCCTGGTGAAAGATTGCCAGTACAAAGCAACAGAGGTTGAGCGGTATATACCAATACAGTTCGAGCGATTACATGATACGCTGATTAAAAGCCTCTTTGATGGTATTATTCTGCCGATTCTTGAGCAAAAAGAGACTCTGCTACGCAATGATTTAATGCAGTTTTGTATCCAGGGCAACTTCGTAAACAACAAAGTACAACCCTGGGAAATGGTAACCGATAAACGATGGATTAGTTAAAAGGATATAACACGCCAAACCCCGCCACTACGGCGGGGATTTTTTAAAATAAAAGGGCTAGGCATGTGTCTAGCTGCGGCACGTTCTGCACTTTATAGCATAAAATTATAAAAAGTCAATGCTTAGTCAAAAAATGTGTTATAATTACATGCATGAAAATTGGCGTTTTTGATTCCGGCAAAGGCGGAACCACTATACTAGAAGCAATCAAGAAAAAACTCCCAAATGAGGAGTATATGTATATTGGTGACTCAAAAAATTGCCCTTATGGTGAGAAAACTGACGAAGAATTATTTAGAATCGTAGATGGCATTACGGAGAGGCTGCTGAATTTTGGAGCCGAGATTATTGTAATCGCCTGCAATACCGCCACTACTCGCTGCATCAAACACTTGCGTGAAAAATACCCACAAGTAGCTTTTGTTGGTACTGAACCAGCCATTAAGCTCGCACTCAAGAAAAGCGACGAGAAAATTCTCGTCATGGCCACTCCTGGCACTGCCAAGTCCGAACGCTTACTCTTAATGATCGACGAAAACAATGCTGCGCACAGAATTGATATCTTAGCCTGCCCTGGCCTAGCCGATGCCGTAGAGAGAAATGAAGGCATTGACGAGGTATTACATAAGTTGCTCGACGAAACATCCCAAGATTATGGCGTAGTTGTACTCGGTTGCACTCACTACTCATTAATCAAAAACCAAATCCAACAATTCTTCCCTCATGCCGAGCTCGTAGATGGCAATGAGGGAGTTGCAAATCGCGTTGAGAAAGTACTCAAAGAAAAAACCGAGCATTAAAGCTCGGTTTAAAACTACTTTTTTCTCCAGATTGGCCGGTATGTAGTTGGATGCATTTTAAGTAGATCTTCCTTCGATGGCGGATGAGTTAGGTCCCATATTAATATCGAAATAAAGAATAGTGCGCATCCCGCAAACACAAACCAGTTTCCTTTGGTCTTTTCAAAGGACTCTGGATTTTTGATTAACCAGATTAGTTGCGGCAGCCCAAGTGTAGTTGGCAACCAGAAACAGACAAAGTATCCACAAAAGTCGTGGATAATTTTGGTTGGACTATTCCTGGAGTCAATCGGATATTGCATGACGTCACCATGACGCATTAATAGGGCTAGGATAATATGAAGCACTGCCATGATTAACCAATATCTTGCAGTATAAGCAAAATCCCAAACTGGATTCTTAGCATACATACCAATAAAGGCTACAATGCCAATACCAAAGACAAAATCCCCCGGGAAAAACATCCGAGATTGACCGCTGCCAAGATATACGGTACGCGATTCAAAAACCCACGCAACGACAAACATTAATCCGGGCCAGAATGCCCAATACAATAAGACCATAATAATTGGATGAAATCTACTTTTTGAGTAGAATTCACAAACTGCTTGCAGCAAGAATATTCGCCTCCTTCGAAATTCTTGAATCTTTAAAATCTAGTCATCGACTAGTTTTAATCTTAAAGAGCCAAGAATAGAATCTTATGATATATATTATACCATTTTTTACATTTTTAGTCAAAACAATAAAAAATCCCCGCCTCCCCCGGGGATGAATTCTTTATATTTAAACTAGTTGCAATAGAAGATCATATATGCGCTACAATACAGCTTCGTGTTCTATTGAGTAGTATTAGTCTTTTGGCGCTTCAATACGAATACCAGGTTGTTCCGCATCTACGCTAGCTGGTTTTTCAACCTCTGCCTCGGTACCAGTTTTGGCTTCTGGCTTATCCGTAACCTCAGCGTTAGTTGGCTCAATTACACGCTCGGCTTCTTTAGAGTTTGTAATATGAATCGATCCAATACCACCGTCAACATCGATAGTGTTTTTGCCATTACCAACCGTAGAACCGTCTGAAACACTCATGCCATTAATAGTAACTTGACCAATTCCCTTATCTACTTTGTAAGTGTAGTCGGATTCTGGGAGACCGAGGTCAAGATTAACCGCACCGATACCGGCGTCAACTTTGGTATTACCGGTAAGAATGGCGTGAATACTGGCCTCACCGATGCCTAGATGGATGCCTGCACTCTCAAGTTCACCATCTTCAATAGTAAACTTACCCATGCCGGTATCAATCTTAATATCACCAGTAGCGCGAACATAATCAATTGTAGTTTCACCGGCGCCGAGATCAAGCTTGAGATCTCCAGTATTAATTGATTCAATACTAATTTTACCTGCAGCAGCTGCAACGCCAATAATATCAAACTCGGTATCTGGGACGGTAATGGTAACGGTCTTGCGGTTATTGTGACCAAACCAAGACCAGCCACCCTTGCTTTTATCTACGATAGTGAGACGATTATCACCGCGCGTGACTTCAAGTTTATCGTTGTCTGCCTCATAATCGAGTTTGTCGCCTTTTTTAATGACGAGGTCTGAGCCAGCAAGGCTAACACTGAGACATTTTTCATATTTATTACAATCAATATTGAGATCTGGGGCATGTCTACCAATGACACCGATGCCAGTCATGATACCCATGACGGCTGCCACAATCCCGGCAATAATAGAAAAGGCCAAAAGATAGGCGAAGCCCATGGCGACATATTTTATGGTTTTCTGAGCGGAATTCATTTAACTTCAATGCCTCCAAACATAGCGGAACCTTTTACATAGATAGTATGGGTACCAGATTTCTTTTTGCTGGATTTACCGTCTTCTTCTTCATCTTTATTCTTTTTGCATTTCTTGCCACAGCTACCCTTGGTATTCTTAACACTACCAAAGAGAGAGCTAGATTTGGTTTTTACAAGTACATCGTCCGGGACGAGAATTTCGATACCGCCGAAGATAGCGCTAGCATCGATTACTACATCGTCTTCAATAATAGCTTCACGGAGGTCCAATTTAAGACCACCGAAGACGGCACTGATTTTCTTGCCGGTGAATTTTTCACCCTTGGCATTGACATTTTGACCTGAGAATACGGCAGAGATTTCTTCATCATCTGAAATACTATGAAGTTTAGCGAATTCAGCATTAAAGTTCTTAGCGAAGAGGTTCTTGAAGATAAGTGAAAGACCAATAATAACAATTATTCCTGGGACGAGTAGTTTCCAGAACATCGAGAAATCAATTACGTCTTGACACATCATTAAGAGGAGTACGCCAATACAGAGGCCGATGAAGCTTCCGGTGCGAGCGCCTTTTTCGGTAATGAAACCAATAAGACACGGGATAATGATGAACAAGGTCCACCACCCGTCAAAGAACACATCAAAATCAAACAGACCCGTAGCGCGGCCACCCAAGATGACGCCGAGAGCAACGAGCACGATCCCCCATATTATACTTTTCATTATTTTTCTCCTTTTCTATCTATAATTATAGCATAAATTCCACCTTATCTTTTATCATGCTCACGCTTTGAATTTGGAGGGTTTTATTATATAATATGCTGATTGTGTTTTAAAAAATACATGAACATTAGGAGGAAAAGTTATGGAAGTTAGGAAAGCAAGCAGTATTAAGAGTATTGCGGAGCTAGGGCTCGACAATACTACGGAGTTGTACGCAAAGAGACGAATGTTTCGTCGTGAGGCATCTTATCTCGAAGGGATCATTCTTGGCGGACGCATTTACGCACATAATTTGCCTGAGAATGGCGCCGAAAAAGCCAAAATCGTCAAGCAGTCCCTGGATAATTTGGGGTTGCTGCGCCACGATTTTAAGCCTATCACTTTTACGATTGGTAGCTTCTATTCAGTACTCTTTGGGCATACTAAACCCAATCGTCCATTTGTGGATAGAAATAATCGAATTTTAATTGTGCGCGACGTGTATGATTTTGAATCCAACGAGGAATATGAGTCTTTTCGCAACGTTACACCCGAGGAACATATCGAAATTTTAAGAGCTATCAATGAATTGCTCGACGAGACTTCAGCTTTAATTATTAAGCAATACTTTGGATTAGAAGATGCAAAAATGCATACATTAACCGAAATTGCTAAAGAACATAATCTTAGAACAAGCTTAGTCGTTTCAAGAAAGAAAACTGCATTAAAAATCATGCGCGAAAACGAAAAAATATTTCCAAAACTACTTGGCTCCGTAAACCGGATGGAAGATCTTAAAGTGCAGAAGAAAACTACTGGAAACAGTGAGTTTCCGAAAGCTAAAACCCCCAGCGAACTTGATATGAGAATCTTAGCAAGACTCAATAAAATCAAGGCATTACGCGCAGATAAAAGGGCCGGAATCGAGGAAAAAATGTTCACAGATTTGGAAAAATTATCTTCTAATCGTAATTTCGCTTACGGCGAAGATGTACAATCTTTGATTAACCTGTATCGCATCACCAAAGAACAGCTCGACAAGAAGATAACTATGATTTGCGAGCAGCTTCACTAAACCTCCACTAGACCACGGCTTTACCGTGGTCTTTTTCGTTTGCTTTTCCCGATTTTTATGTTATAATTATAGCAGTTACAGTAGGATTGGTCGAGTTATATGGCCATTGGCACATTCACAGAAATGAGGTGAATTATATGGGTGATTTTGATCCCCAATCAATCTCTATCGGCAATCCGGGAGATTTAGAAAAGCTCTGCGAGGATGGGATAAACGCAGACTTTAAAGAATGGTTAACAACCATTTATTTGCCCGAAGTGAACAGAATGGATATTTTTAGAAAAGGCTGTGAGCTTCTGCGCAAAAGCGGCACCAATGTTACCGAAATTGAATCCCTAATTGATAGCAGTATGCATCCCGAGGATGCTCAGACTGATGTAATGGAGTTCCCTGAGGAATGGAGAGCTATCGGTATTAAGCCGGAGGACTACATCGAAACTTTCGCAAGATTATGCGGAGATGTTTATTTATTTGATGATAATTTCTTCGATAAAATTCCTCCGTTTTGCGGAGCAAATAATCTGCTTAAGTATGCTGATATTGATGAGATTAACCAGTCCGCATGGAGTGGTTTTGATCATTTCTCGGAGTTTTTGGACGATTATGTTCAACACGGTGTGGATATCAACATGCTGGCGGATCGCTATCGTGATGGTCTTAGCATCAGCAATACCGACGATCTCGATATTATTGTCGCTTTTGTAGGTGCTGGAATTGATATGGGCGTCGATCGTGATGAATTGATTGAGGCAATAAAGGATGGACCTTATTATATTAATGACGATAAGGCTTATTATCTCGATCTTATTAAGGCTTAATTCACCATAAACCACGACCGAGGTCGTGGTTTTTTATTGTAAAATTAAGATATGAAGATTTTACAGTTTAATGTTTGGAATGGCCGCATCAAAGATGGCTTATCACGTTTTATTGCTGAGGGCGATTACGATGTAGTTTGTATGCAGGAGGCAATGTGGGGAAGCGAAGATGGCGGCTTTTTGAAACAATATGTCGATACGGTTGATAAAATCATGGAAATTGGTGGTTTTTCACACAGTTTTAGGAGTTCCTGCTATGGTATTTCCATTCTAAATGGCGAGGCGCAAGCAGAATATGGCAACGCGATTATTAGTAAGATTCCTTTTACTTTTACAGAGGAGAAAGTACTGCTTGGAAACTATCAAGTAATGAGTTCGATTGCGAATTTTAATGAGGCAAATGTAAACCGCGCTTTTAATATTCAAAAGGTTGTTTTAGAGAACGGTGTCACGATTTTTAATCATCACGCGCCGTTTAATAAAGATCCACTCGGCAATGAGCGCGATATGGAATGTATGTGTCAAATCGCAGATTATGTCCGCGGAACTGAAAAAATGGTCCTGTGTGGTGATTTAAATATGAAAGCTGAAGCGCCAGCTATGCGTAATGTCGACTTTTTGCGCGATTTAACCGCGATCCATCAGATTAAATCTACCCTGATGCCAGCACGCTACACTTTTGATGTACCTTGCGACCATATCCTAATTAGCGATGATATTAACTACCGGGATTTTAAGACTTTAGACACAATCGCGTCAGACCACAAAGCACTCAGTGTAGAGGTCCTAACAGATTAGACTTATTGACTTTTTAAGCTGTTTATGCTATAATTATAGTATTGCCTACCTTTTTATTGGGTAGAGTATTATTTACAATTTGGAGGAAACGTGTATGAATAGTGAACAGTTATTTATGAAGTTACAAAAGTATTATGATGAGGAGGATGACAAGAAGGTTGCACTTGTAAAAGCGGTCGTAAAAAGGCATGCTGATGAGTTCTTAGATTGCAAGGCAATATCGCCACGTAGTATAGGAGAATTCCTTGATGCTGAGGATATTTTTCTCCGCAACGATAAGTTCAAGGAGCGTGGCATGTTTTATTCGCTTGACAATATGTTGTTTCATAATCAGTTTAGTCCGGAATTCATCAGACTTCATTGGCAAGATATCATACATCAAACTAATGAATATCAGCCAATAATTGCTGCGCTTGACACCGAAGTAATTCTTAGTAATACTGATGAGTTTTTGTGGATTGGCTTCGAAAGATTATATAAAAGTTTTATCCAGAAAAATGTTACCGAAGAACAAAAAATGAAACTCTGCAAGGGTTACTTTGGCGGTTATGGCGATGATGCAATTTCTCGAATTTGTGGTTATCTTGAGTTTCTTACATCTCAGGGTTTCGATAACTCGAAGATAAAAGAATTAGTAGATACCTTCAAGGATCGTGGGCGTGCAGCTGAATTTGTCATTACTGGCGCTGATTTCTGGGAAAAGTACGGGGTCGTCTATGAAGACTACATCGACAGTTTCATTCGCGACTGCCGCGAATATCATAACTTTGATGCGGAATATGTAAAAGATTTTGTGAGTAAAAACAAATTTTATTGCTTTTATTCTGTTTCCGCTTTTAAAAAGGCAGCCGAAATTGTTCCGATCAACGAGCTTCTTGAAAAGATAAGCATCACAGAGATTCGACAGCTGTATTCTATTGATGATTTTTTCGATTTCGTCGAATCGTGCAATGGAGATTTTAGTATCCTCGAAAGAAAATTTGCAAACGACGAATCTTTAAAAACTCTAAAAGGTTCTTTCGATCTCGAGATAACGGCAGCGCTTTTACGCCACGGATGCAAAAGCCCTGTTAGTTTTAAAGATTTCTACCATACAGCAAAGAAGAGGCGTTGTCTTAATAGATTCTCCGATCTAATTAGAACCTGATTTCCTTCATTAAAACCATGGCCTCGCGCCATGGTTTTTTATTTTTATCACGGGATTTTCGTGACATTTTGAAAATATGTGATATAATAGTTCTACGCGGGCGGTTAGCTCAGTTGGCTAGAGCGCGTCTTTGACGTAGACGAGGTCAGAGGTTCGACTCCTCTATCGCCCACCATCAATTCCCAACCTGGGTCGGTAGCTCAGCTGGTTAGAGCACGGGCCTTTTAAGCCCGGTGTCGAGGGTTCGAGCCCCTCCCGACTCACCAAGGTTTTGAATGATATAAAAAAGATAGAGCGAAGCTCGTCTTTTTTTTGTTCGTGTTTTTAAAAATAAAAGTTTACTTTTACTTTTTAAAAATGCGAACGAAAAAAGTTAAGAGAAGAGAATGTAATTCTCTTCTCTCTTTTTTATTTCTGAGAAACCGCAGGTGTAGCGCCCTCTCACCTATTCTTCCACCTTTTAAGCGTTGGGAAAACTTTGGAGCAGTACTCTTTCATTTGTTCATTAGTCATGCCGGCTTGCTCGCCAAATTGTGAACATTTTTCGATGTATTCCTCCATCGAGCATTTATCGATAAATTCGCCGTCTTTGTAGCACCATTTACAATAATCTTTATTTACGGTACCATCTTTTTCGGTGGCAAATAAATCATCCGATGTAAGTGGCATTGCACAGCTTTGACAAATTGGTTGTTCCATTTTTTCTCCTTTTCTTAATTCTAACATGGAGACTAGCCGGTTGACTACGATATACAGTCAACTGGCTAATTACCATTCTTTTGCTTTTAGGCTCATCTATCAATATGTTATAATTCTGGTATGGTTTACCTAGATAACGCGGCGACTGCGCCGCTTCTGCCAGAGGTGATTCGCGCAATGCATCGTGCTGAGAAGCAGTTTTTTGCCAATGCATCAGCTTTACATACCCCTGGACATCTAGCCTTAAACAAAATCGAGCACACACGTAAATTGCTTGCTGATCTAATTGGTGCCGATCCTGAGGAAATTATTTTTACTTCTGGCGCCTCCGAATCAAATAATACTGTATTACATATTTTTGACGGTTGCCAGATCGAAACTTCCCCGCTCGAACATCATTCAATCATCGAGACGGTGAAACTATATGCTGGCGACAAGTTGCCAAAACTTTATTCTTACATGTTTGCCAATAATGAGATTGGCGAAATCCTTGAGTTACCAAGAATCGACCGCTCATCATATAATGATTCCCCGCTTTTCAATGTAAAAAGCGAATGGGGCAAGCCGCTCGTAACAGACTGCCGCAAAGCCTATCTACATTCTGATCTCACCCAAGTACTTGGTAAAATCCCAATTAATGTACATCAGCTTGGAATTGACTACGCAACTTTTTCTGCTCACAAAATCGGCGGACCTATCGGCGTGGGTGCTTTATATATAAAGAAAGGCGTACCTTTTAAACCATTAATTGTAGGCGGCAACCAAGAAGGTAAACGCCGTGGTGGTACTTATAATACCGTGGGGATTATTGGCTTTGGCGCCGCGCTCGAGCATGTAAAAAAATTCAAAACTTGGGAAACTTTTGATACTTCCGTACGCGAACTACGTGATACATTGGCAAAGCGAATTCTAGCTGAAGTGCCTGGCAGTTCACTAAATACAAACATTTCTCATACTCCCGGAAGTAGCCCAGTTCCAGGCGAAGCATTGCCAAATATCTTGAACGTTTCGTTTGAGGCTGCCGAAGGTGAATCCATCCAGCTTTATCTCGATGCCGAGGGGGTAATTGTCTCAACTGGCTCTGCTTGCGCCGCTGGCGACATTAAACCGTCACACGTTTTGATGGCAAAAACTGGCGATGCCGAAGTGGCGCATTCTTCAATTCGTTTTTCGTTTGGACTCGACAATACTATGGCTGATGTAGACCGAGTGATGGGGGTTTTGCCAGGAATTATTGACCGACTCCAAAAAATGAGTACGATTCAAAGAAAAAACACTTAGCGCTTCGGACAGATTCCAGCACAAGTGTGTGGCGGTTCGTAGCTTGGCTTAACGCCGTTGCGATAGTTTTCGATAGCTTTACCTAGTGCTTCGTGCCCAAGAATAGAACAGTGAAATTTATGCTTCGGCAAATTGCCAAGATAATCATCAATCATTTTAGCATCGATTTTGAGAGCTTCATCCAAAGTCTTTCCTTTAGCAAGCTCGGAGAGGGCGGAAGTAGAGGCAATCGCAGATGCACAGCCATAAGTCTTCCAGCGTAAATCTTTGATAGTGTCGGTCTTTTTGTCGACTTTGATATACATTTTCATCTGGTCGCCACAAATTGGGTTTCCAACAATTCCTGTCGCATCACATTTGAACTTGGTTTCATCACCAAAAAGAAAGTTGCGCGGACTCAAAAAATGATCCTTCACAATGTCACTATACACCCAATCTTGACCTTCGTTCATGAGATAGATTATAACACGCGAGCTGATTTTTCTTATCTTGTCGTGATATAATCCAAGTATGTTATCCCTAAAAAATATCGAGTTTAAGCCGGACGGCAAAAGAAAGCCAGTCCTTAATATTGATACTCATGTTTTTGATAAAGGTTTTACCGTGATTACTGGCGAGAACGGCAGTGGCAAATCTACGCTCGCAAAAGTGATTATGGGACTTACAAAACCAACTAACGGTACGATTTCTTTTGATAACCAAGACATTACTAATCTTTCCGTTTCGGAACGCGCCCAGCTTGGTTTTACTTACGCATTTCAAACCCCAGTTCGTTTTAAAGGTGTGACTGTAGCAAGCCTACTCCAGGTAGCCGCTACTGGCGAGGATGAATTGAAAGGCAGATTTGATGCCGAGAATGCCAAATATCTAGAAATGGTTGGGTTGAATCCAGAAGAATATTTGCACCGCGAAGTAAATAATTCCCTCTCGGGCGGCGAGCTCAAACGTATCGAAATCGCATCAGTTTTAGCCCGCACAGAGTCTAGTAAAGTTTTAATTTTCGACGAGCCGGAAGCTGGGATTGATCTTTGGAGTTTTGATAATTTAATTGAAGTTTTTAAAGACCTCAAACGCACTCATAGAAAATCTGCAATCATTATTATTTCCCACAATGAAGAAATGCTCAAAATGGCAGATCAAGTCTTGATTATGTCGCACGGCAAAATTACGAGAACAATTCATCGCGGAGACGCAGAGGATATTGTGGCAGAGGTAAAGAAAACGGAGCGAAACTCATGAATCTTGATGATATTGAAAAGGAAGTTTTAAAGACCGTTGCCGATATCGATGGCATCCCAGAAGGCGCCTACAATTTTCGCGTTAATGGCAAATCGATTGGCCGCAAGAGTAGTGAAAATATCGATGTGAAATCACGTGCCGATCAACAAGGACTGGAGATTTTTATTTCTGGCAAAACTCACAATGAGGCTGTACATATTCCAGTCATTATTAGTAAAACTGGTCTCAAGGAGGCCGTTTATAATGATTTTTATATCGAAGACGGGGCTAATGTGACGATTGTGGCCGGCTGCGGTATTTACAACTGCGGCACCAAAGATTCCGTACATAACGGTATTCATACTTTTCATGTCGGCAATAACTGCAAGGTTAAATACATTGAAAAGCATTACGGTATGGGTGCTGGCGCCGGCAAAATTTTGAATCCAAAAACCGAGGTTTTCGTAAAAGATGGAAGCTACGTAGAGCTCGAACTTGAGCAAATCAAAGGGGTTGATTCTACCGAACGTATCACTACGATTGAACTCGGTGCACATTCTGAGGCAATCGTACATGAAAGAACTTTTTCCGAAGGCCGTCAGACTGTAAATAGTACAATCAAGACTACTATTAATGGCGACGATTCAAAAGTTGATATTGTTTCGCGTGCCGTTGCTCGCGATATTTCAAAACAGAAATTCTCTTCCGAAATCATTGGCAATTCTAAGTGCCGTGGTCATTCCGAATGTGATGCAATCCTGATGGACAAAGCCCAAGTGCTCGCTGTGCCGTCACTAGACGCTCGTAATCTTGATGCGGAATTAATTCATGAGGCCGCCATCGGCAAAATTGCTGGCGAGCAAATCGAAAAACTCATGACCCTTGGTCTCACCGAGGAACAAGCCGTAGCGCAGATTATTAATGGTTTTCTCGCCTAATTTATGGATACTAGCGACTTTGATGAGTTTGTTTTAGAAAACTTTGGTGGCGTGGTTTTTGACCACCCATGGGAATCCGATCCAGAGTTTACAGTTTTTCGCCACGGTGACAATCGCAAATGGTTTGCGCTGCGATTCTTCGCAAGCAAAGAGCAATTATTGAAACTAAAGTCCGACGATTCAATTTTAAATACATATGGCGACGGCGAGAAAATTGATATCGTAAATATCAAAATCGAGCCAGAAATGATTCCTGACATGATCAAAATACCTGGGGTTTTGCCGGCTTTTCATATGAGCCGCAAACATTGGATTTCAGTTTTATTGGATTCCGATGTAGAGGCCGATAAAACCAAACCATTAATCGAAATGAGCTATAATCTTACTTCAAAGATCTACCGCCGTTTCCGAGAATCTTAACTTTTTTATCCGTAATTACAATTAATGAATCATCGCCAATTAGCTTTGCTTCTGCCTGACATTTTGCGAGATGTTTTTTAACATTTTTTAAGTTCTTTTCTGTGTTTTTTGTAAAATCTTCACTACCAAAGTGTGGAATAAAAACAAAATCAATGATACTGAGTCCTTTTCTCGGCGTGCCATTATTAATAAACCATTTATCGCATGTATCAAATAAATATGGACTCAGTACACATCCGCCAGCACTTACGCCAATATAAATTTTGGTTTTTAGAAGCTTTTTAAAATGAGGGAGTAGGCCAGTTTTCTTGACTGCTTCAAATAGGGCTGGCGTGCTTCCGCCTTGGAAAAATAGGATATCCGCCGCAGACATACGCTCCACCACTTCATCCAACTTAGCATCGTTTATATCACACGGATCAAATGTAAAACCGAGACCAGACTGCGACATTGCATCACGATAAGCCCACTCTGCATAATCACCAAACTGACGCGTAGCAGTATAACAATAAAACACTTTTTTGCCAAGAAAATCTTCATAATTACACAGTTCACGTAAAGTATCAATTTGCAAATCGCTGTTTTGCCACTTAGAAACCAACATTATGCGCTTCTTACGTTCATCGATGCGGTTTCTTAATTCCAAAACACGCTCAACGCAATAGCATGTAATTCTTTCTTCCTCATCCCTACACCAAAAGTGCTCATGATCATAGTCTAATAGGGTTAATGTGCGCCACATTTCCGCATTGCCAGACTTGACGCTATCATAACGAAACGAAATCGTTTTGCCTTTGTTCTGCTTTAGGAACCTTTGCAGAGTCTTTCCATTAATTAACCCACTCATACATTAATTATATAAAGAAATTCACGTGTTATCATAATTATATGAAGATTATTTCTTTAAATATCGCAGGGCGTAGTAACTTTGGACAAGATTTTGATGCACGTATGCGTCACATTGCCGAGTTTCTCGACCGCGAGCAAGCTGATATTGTTTGTATGCAGGAGGTTGCTTTTTATACGAAGGAAAACCTCGCCGAGAGAATCAATCGCTACATGCAACATCCTTATAAATCAGTAGTGGCGCACATGTCTGAGAAGTATTCTTTTGATAAATTCACTGAGCGATTCTTAGAAAAATGGAATGCGGGGCTTATTGAGTATGAGGGCGATTTCGCAACAGATGGTATGGCGATTCTCACAAATCATCCAGTCGTGAACCATGAAGTTATGACAATGACTCCAGCTCCAGCCGATAACCGCGGCAAGCCGGATGTGCGGGTGCGTGCTTCTCAGATTCTGGATTTTGGTGATTTTTCCCTCGCCAATGTGCATTTTGCCACCAACCACAATGCTTATATGCAGCTTCAGGAGCTAATCAATGCTCATCCTACCGATATTATCGTGGGTGATTTCAATATTTATACACATAGACTACAAGAGCATCGTGATGTTTGGGCTACAAAGTATCAAGAATCTACAGATTTTAAGGATTACGTTTCATTCCCAGATGAAAATGCCACTTTCGATCATATGCTTCTTTCATCTAAATATAGTTTTAGGGATATTCAAACAATTAAAGGTCTATCTGACCACGTCGCAATGATTTATACTATCGAATAAAAAAAATAGGCCCGGAGGCCTATTTTTAGTTGTTATCAAAGAAAGTTGAAGTGCACCAGTGCTTGATGTCGTCTGGGTTGGCGCTTTGAAAGAAGCGTTTGCCAGCATTCCAGTTGCCACCATTAGCAATCTCGCGAAGAAGCGCGTCGGACTCGCCAAGTGGGGAGGAGTGGGAAGTGGCGACCGGGTAAATATTTTTCTTGTTCCAATCTACGCCGCGCACGAAGCCATTGACTGGCCAAGCAGCGATTCCCCACCAGATTGGGTAGCAGAACACAACATTATCGTAGGTTTCCCAGCCTGGAACAGTGATAGTCTTGAGGGCGAGGTCGCGCAATGAGATATCTTCGTGTTCAATAAAGACACGGGAAGTATTATTCATCCATTCAAGATCAGCTGGGGAGTATGGTTTGATTGGCTCGATTTCAAAAAGATCAGCGTTGATATTTTTGGCGATTTGGCCAGCAATTTCTTTGGTGTGGCCCTCAGCCGAGTAGAAAACTACGAGGTTCTTTCCCATATTATTTCCCCATAAATTTAGTTACTTCTTTTGATAAATCGGTAGGCAAAAGGATGACGGTTTTTTGCGAAGGATCGGTAGAGATTTTTTCCAAAGTCTGGAGAGTACGGATATTAAGACCACCCGGAGTCTCGGCAAGAGTTTTGGCAGCTTCGGCAACAGCTTTTGCGGCGGCTTTTTCACCTTCAGCTACGATAATAGCAGCACGGCGCTCACGCTCAGCTTCAGCCTGTTTTGCCATGGCGCGTTTCATATCGGCTGGAAGTTCAATGTTTTGGAGCTTAACGTTTTGAATGTCGATACCCCATTTGTCGGTTTCTTTATCGACGATTTCGCGGATTTGGCTAGAGATCTCATCGCGCTTGGAGAGAAGTTCATCAAGCTCGAAGTTACCAGTAATATCACGAAGGGCAGCTTGGGCAAAGTTAGTAGTTGCGTAAGTATAATTGGTAGTCTCAAGAACCGCCTTAGCTGGATCAAGAACACGGAAGTAAACAATTGCATCTACGTAGACGGTAATATTGTCCTTGGTAATAACTTCCTGCTTTGGAACGTCGATAGGGGTAGTACGAATATCAACCTTGGTAATAGTCTGAAGATATGGAACAACAAGGCGAAGGCCCGGCGTACGAATACCAGAATATTTACCAAGAGTAAAGGTAACACCGCGTTCGTACTGGCGAATAACCTTGATTGATGGAATGATAACAAGTAAAAGAAGGAGGATTACTCCCCAAATAATTACATAAAAATATTCGTCCATATATTTATTATACCGCTAACGCCTAATTTTGGCTATTATTTACCGATAATTTCGATGGTTTTTTGATGACCTTTGGCGCCCTGTTTGATTTCGATACAGCTTTTGGCGACATTAAAATAGTCGGAAAGAAGTTTAATGAGAGCTTGGTTTGCCTCGCCATCGTGTGGTTTCTCGCGGAGATAGACGGTGTAGTTTTTCGGAGATTCGCTAGGCGCCTCAATTGGCTCTACTAGGGGGCCTTTTTTGGAGCCTGGCTTTACGAGGACGTTGATTATCATACCCTTATTATACCTTAAGACAACAAAAAATCCCCCATTACTGGGGGATTTTGAGTTCGAGATGATTATTTCTCTTCTTTTTTGGTGTTGCTGAGGCAGAAACCAATGATAGCCTTGGCAGCTTCGTAGACGAAGCGGATGAAGACTAGTTCGAAGAGGAGACGGAAGAAGCCCCATGGATCACCACCGGTGGTGAGGGTCTTGAGAGCGTTCATGATAGTCTCGATAGAAATGAAGTAGTAAACAATGCTTGCGAGATCAAGAGCCCAGCTTCCTTTGAAGAGGAAGAAGTTCTTGAGGTCTTCACCGATTTTGCGCTTTTCGCCACCTTTTTTGATGTAGGTGAAGAAAGCAAATAATGCTGCAGCACCGAGGCCTGCAATGATAACGGTGCAGATCTTCCAGCTGGTGTTTGCATCAAAGGTGCTAACAGCGCCGCCGGTAGATTTGGCTACATCGTTTAATAGACTGCTAAAGTCCATTTCATAACTCCTTTTTTAATATTAATTTCAGTATAACATACATTATTAAAAAATGTATAGTGTTTTTTGCATAATGGTTGCACTTAAAATTACAGGGGTAATATGGCGATTTTTCCACAATAATGATAAAATAATCTCATGAATAGAGTGCCGCTTGCGGAAAGAATGAGGCCGACCAAGCTCGACGAGGTGATGGGACAGGAAGCTATCATTGGCGATGGCAAAATTTTGACAGAAATCGTGAAAAAAGGCGAGCCGGTAAACCTGATTTTCTGGGGTCCACCGGGTACCGGCAAGACTACGCTTGCACGTATTCTTGCACATGAATTTAAGGCTGATTTTGTGGAAATTTCCGCAGTTACTGCTGGCAAAAAAGATGTTGAGGCCGTAGTAGAACGCGCCAAAGTTAACTGGAATCTCAAGACTCGCACCGTGCTTTTCGTAGATGAAATTCACCGTTTTAATAAGGCACAGCAAGATGCGTTTTTGCCACATGTAGAATCGGGTTTGATTATTTTGATTGGTGCCACTACCGAGAATCCATCCTTTGAAGTTATATCCCCGCTCCTTTCCCGTTCACGCGTCGTAATTGTGAGTCCATTATCCAAAGAAGCCATACTTCAAGTCTTGACACGTGCCGTGAAGGCTGAGGGAGTGAAGGTTGTCAAGAAGCTCGGAAAAGCCGCTGGCGCGCAAATTACTGAGTCTGCTATTGACTACCTTGCGGAGCTTTCGGGTGGCGATGCGCGCTCAGCGCTTGGCGACCTCGAATTATCACTTTCTTTAGCACAAAAGGTTGACATCAAAACCGTGATTGAGGCAGCTGGCCGTAAAATGCCTGGCTACGACAAAAAAGGCGACATGCATTATGATACGATTTCAGCCTTTATTAAGTCTATGCGTGGTTCCGATACCGATGCGGCGCTTTACTATCTTGCACGCATGGTTGAAGCCGGCGAAGATCCAAAGTTTATTGCTCGCCGCATGGTAATTTTTGCCTCTGAGGACATTGGCCTTGCTGGTAATGGTGCTCTGAGTCTCGCCACAGCTTGTTTCCAGGCGGTGGAGAGGGTTGGTATGCCGGAGTCTGGATTGATTTTGGCGCATACTTGCATTGCGCTTTCTAAATCACCCAAGAATCGCGACTCTGCTGATGCTTGGTTTGCTGCCAAAGATTTGGCACATCGCACACCAAACGAACCGGTGCCAATTTGGCTACGTAATGCGCCTACTAAACTTATGAAAGACTTAGGTTTTGGTGCTGGGCAAAAATGGGAATCTGGTTTCCATCTCGATAAAAACTATTTACCAGACTCGATTAAGAACGAAAAGATTTTTAAATCAACCATGAAAAAAGGCGACTAATGTCGCCTTTTTAATAATCACACATATTCTCTTTTATTAATATAGAAACAGTGTTTAAAATAATAGAGGAATGTCTGATCGCGCATTAACTCACGGAGAAATGGAAACAGATTAGCATGGTATCCAAGCTCATGATTATCACGTTTGTAGTTTTTTGTGCCATTTTCAACGCTTCGCGCTACCACATACTTCTCTTCTATATCATTACTTACTTCTCGAGCTTTTTTCCTTATGAATGAAACTAACTTGTCGACGTCGAGATGAATTTCCTCAGCCTCTTCGTAATTCTCCAGAAATACTTCCTGGACGCTTTTTACTAATCCAGTGATTGTTAAATCACGAATAGTTCCCGCCATTACATCATTAAGCTGTCTAATAATTTCTCTAAAATGAGAAAAGATTTTAGTATTGAGATATGGCTCAAAGTACGGCCATAGCGCATCCAAAATCTCTATACTCACTGATCCATCCTTTCCCATTTTAATGGTAGTAGTCTCTTCCCATTTTTCTTGCCAAGTGTATTTGTCATCATAATCGCTATAGTAATAGCTTTCATAATCAAGTGTTTTTTCACGAAAATGCTTCAACACACTTTCTGGTGTCATTTCGGCAATTTCCGCTAATTTGGCAAGCGTAATTGAAATTTGAACTACTTCGCCATTCTCTAATCTCTCAAAATCAGCAAACTCCCTAGGCAATTCTTTCTTGCTTTTCATCGTTCTCCCTCCCTATCAAAAACTATACAGAATTCAGATACAGGCCTACAATACTGCATACACATTCCTCCTTTTAAAAGACTAAGTCGTTTTTTAAACAAAAACGCTACAAAAACTATATATATTATATAATATTTTATCTAGTTAATCAATGACTAACAGATGGCCGCACAACTATTTCTTGTCGTCCAAGAAGGCGCCGGATTGGCGAGACCAGAGTTTGTTGTAAGTTCCCTTTTTCTTCAAAAGTTCCTCGTGAGTTCCCTCTTCAATAATCTTGCCATCATCAAGCACAACAATGCGGTCGAGATTAGCAATGGTAGAAAGACGGTGAGCAATCACGATAGATGTGCGATTCTTCATAAGGTTATCAAGGGCCTGTTGAATGGCAGCTTCAGATTCGGAGTCGAGAGCAGAGGTTGCTTCGTCAAGCACAAGGATAGGTGCATCCTTCAAAATTGCACGAGCAATTGCAATACGTTGACGTTGGCCGCCGGAAAGTTTTACGCCGCGTTCACCAACTTCAGTTTCATAGCCATTCGGAAGATCCTTAATGAAGTCGTCGGCATGCGCAAGTTTGGCAGCAGTAAGCACTTCCTCATCGGTGGCTTCTGGGCGACCGTAGGCGATGTTTTCCTTAATCGAGCGGTGGAAGAGATTTGATTCCTGTGGCACATAAGCAATGTTGGCACGGAGGCTATTTTGAGTAACATCGCGAATATCCTGACCATCAATATAGATTGCGCCTTTATTTACGTCGGCGAAACGAAGCAAAAGTTTAGTGAGTGTAGTCTTACCTGAGCCAGAAACGCCTACAAGACCGATGCGTTCACCCGGATTAATATTGAGCGTGAAGTCATCGAAGAGATAAGTGCGATTCTCATTGTGACGGAACGAAATGTGACTAATCTCGATTTTGCTATCTGTAATTTCGAGTGGTTTGTCGGTTTTGTCGTCCACAATGTATGGAAGATCGAGAATCTCAACCATTTCTTTAGCATTACCAAACTTGCGATTCATGACGCGGAGAATATGGTTGAGCATCCAAATCTCCGAGAGAAGTTGACTTGTAATACTGTAAAGAAAGACCGAGTCGGCAACTGAAACATTAAACAAATTGTGCGCCATGATAACGAGGATAAGCGACAAAGTAAAAGTAGTAGTACCAATTACGTTGAGCGAAAGGTTACGCCAGAATGAAACTTTAGCTTGCTTATAGGTGGCTTTCTTGACGCCTTCCGTAGTACGGAAGAAACGACTCTTTTCATATCGTTCCCTCGCGTAAGATTTGACACTTAAGACATTTGTAATAGAGTCGGCGAGTTGGCCGGATTGTTTGTGCTCAGCAGAGGCAAACTCCTCATCAACATGACGCGTCTTGTAATAAGTAATTGTGGCGACTGTGGCATAGATTGCGGCAAAAGCAAGCAGAATGCCGGCAAATGGTGGACAAATAAGAAATGCAACTACGGCCGAGTAACCAACAGTTAAGATCAACGGGAAGAAGTCCCAAATGAAGTTGGATTTAATATCGATGTAGGCATCCGGAAGTTTGCTCGCCTGAGATGAAAGTGAACCGGAAAAATGATCGTTATGGAAGGTCATCGACTGATTAATGATGGCATTGAAGGCAAGATTGGAAAGATATTGACCACCTTTAGCATCCATCGCCCAGTCGATAAGTTCGATAATACGAATCATAATCAAGTTATTGAAGGCAGCCAGAAGAAGTGGAGCAAGTAGTAAACCAACGTAGTTTGCGATTTCATAATCACCATCGGCAAGCTGGCCGATTATATTACTGGTGCCGCGTGGAACGACGATGCGACCAATATAAATATATATAGGAATCAAAACCAAAGCCAAAATCGTGTAGACTTTGTGCTGCATCAGCGTTCGCCAGAAATAATACAAAGTACGGCGGAACGCGTGCTTCTTATTTTGTGTTTTGGTAGTTGATTTTTGCATATATATCTAGTGTAATATGCTTTTATTCTCATGTCTAGTAGATTTAGCAAAAAAGTGGTATAATTTATGAATCATTTAAAGGAGAAAATATGGCAGACTTTAATAAAGTTTTGACCCCAGGGGATTATGAGAACGGCGAACTCAATGTCGTTATCGAAATTCCTACTGGTTCTAACCACAAAATCGAGTGGGATCGCGAGCACGCTTGCTTCATGCTAGATCGTGTCGAACCAATCGCTTTTGCAAAACCTTGCAACTATGGCTTCATTCCACAAACCATCGATGAAGATGGCGATGAGCTTGATGTTCTTATGATCACCGACCAACCACTTACCACCGGTATCTGGATGAAGGCCAAAATCCTTGGCGTTATGAAGTTCGTCGATGGCGGCGAAGTTGATGATAAAATCATCTGCGTTCCAGAAGACGATCGCAACAATGGCGACTGCTATAATACCCTCGAAGATCTTCCAAAGCAAACTTTGAAGCAAATCGAGTTCCACTTCAACCACTACAAAGACCTCAAGAAACCAGGCTCTACCGAAGTTAAAGGCTTCTTTGGTCTCGACGTTGCTAAAGAAGTTATCGCCGAATCTATCAAGCGCTGGAACGAATCCGATCGCGCTTAATTTCTAAACCGCATAAGAATACGGCTTTTACAGTCGTATTTTTATGGGCCTGCCAATATTTCATTCCCCCCTGTTACAACTTGCTTTTTTAAGTATTTCGTGGTATAATAATAAATTACATATTATGGTCAAAAAGATTGCAAACTATATTACTAAATATTGCTACGTTGTGTTCGTAGTATTTTTGGTACTTGCAGGGATTTGTGGTCTTCTTGCTACCAAAGTAAATATTAATCACGATATTTATTCTTACATGCCAGCCAACTCCGAAACTTCCGTTGGTCTCAATATCATGAAGGACGAGTTCGATTACGGTTCGACTTCTAGCTGGCAAATGATGATTGAGGATATGCCGGAAGGCGAACGCACCGATGCGAAGTCTTACATTGAAAGTGTCGAACACATTAAATCAGTCGCACACGATGATTCTGATAGTTACGTGCGTGAGCATGACGGCCACACCTATTCCTTGTACGATATTACTTTGAATGCTGCTGCTGATTCCGAGATTGCTAATAAAACTTACAAAGAAATTGATGCTCATTTTAAAACTCTTGGACACAAGATTTATTACGGTGGCGAAGTTGCTTCATCAAATGGCGAAGTAGTTTCGATTATGATCGTGGTTGGCGCCATTGGCACGGCTATGATTATTCTCACCATTATGAGCGAATCCTTTATTGAGCCATGGTTATTCTTGTTTGCAATTATGGTGGCCGTGCTTCTTAATAAAGGTACGAACATTATGTTTGATAATGTTTCATTTATCACCGACAGTATTGCAATGGTGCTTCAAATGGCCCTTTCGATGGATTATGCAATCATGCTTTCATCTCGCTTCCGTCAGGAGAAGGCTGGCAAAGATCACCCAGACAAACACACCGCTATGAGTCGCGCTCTACGTTATTCGTTTGGTGCAATTCTATCCAGCTCATTCACTACGATCGTTGGCTTGATTATTCTCGTTTTCATGAGTTTCACAATTGGCCGTGATATGGGCTTGGTACTTTCTAAGGGTGTATTACTCAGTCTTATTTCCATCTTCACTATTCTTCCGGCACTCTTACTCTTCTTTAATAAGGCAATCGAGAAGACTCACAAAAAGTGTTTGCACCTCAGACTTGGCTGGCTTGCCAAGGGTGAGTTTAGATTCCGTAAACTCGCCATGCCACTATTTGCTTTGATTTTTATTGGCGCTTTCCTACTTAAAGGTAATACTGGAATTCTTTTCACTGGTTCCGAAAATAACTTCGTAAAAGACGTTTTTCCCGCCGTCAACCAGACCGCACTTGTTTACGACACAGACAAAGAAGAAACTGTCGCAAAGTTCTGTGACGACTTCGATCAACGCGACGATACCAAGCGCGTAATTTGCTATAGCAACACAATTGGCGAACAAGAAAAATACAACAAAATTGTCGCTCATGCCAACGAGCTTTCTGGTCTAACTATTTCTGGGCAAGGTGCCGGTGTCAAGAAGCAAATCGAGGTTGAAGATTATCTCGTCAAGACCATCTATTATTACTATTATCGCGGCGATAAAAACACCATGAATCTAGTAGAGCTTGTCAAGTTCCTCCAGAATGAGGTGCTTGACAACGAGAACTTCTCCGACGTAGTTACTAATACGACAAGAAATAGTATTAATCGTCTTGCTAAATTTATTCTTCCCGAAGAAGCTTCTAAGGCTCGCTCCCGCGAAGAATTAGCTGAAATTCTAGAAGTCGATCCAAGCATGCTCGACGACCTTTATGTATTGTATTTATCTAAACAATCGTCCAACCTACGTTTGTCAATTAATCAATTCGCAAGGTTCGTAAACGATGAAGTTCTTACTAACCCAAACTATTCATCTATGATTTCTGCCGACCAAAGATACAAGGTGTCTAAGGCCCTATTGCTAAGTGATCCAAACGTAACCAACTCCGCCAAAAACGCTAAAGAATTAGCCGAAATCTTTGGGCTAGATCAAGCCGACATTGAAAAAGTAATTCAATACCATAACTACCTTGCTAGCTCCGAACCAACTGTAGCTCTCACTCCGGAACAATTATTCGACTTTATCTTAACTAACGATATGATTCGTTCCGAATTGCCAATCACCGCCGAACAGGCACAAATAATTCTTGACAAGGCGGAGCAAGCCAAAGAAACGCTCACTCCATATCTCGAGCAAATACCAACCGTAAAGGCAGTAATCGATAAATATAATCATGCCTATCAATATGACGATTTCGCCGCACTCCATGATTATTTACAGAGCAAGAAAGAGCAAATCAAAACTGAGATTGAAGCCATTAATACGCAATATGGACTTAATCTAAGTCTCGATATGTTACCAGTTGCCGAACTCGAAAACTACTTGCAGTCGCTTGCCGGCAAGACTATTCCTGGCACAGAATATATAGTTCCAGAAATCAACTTAGCAAACTTCACTCCAGAAAGTTTACTCGCAAAACTCAAGCAAGTTTACCAAGTCTACCAAATGGGCACCTTGCCAAACACGATGACACCAAAGGATCTTGTATATTTCTTGGTTGATCATGCTAATGATGAAGTTTTAGGTCTTTCAAAAGATAAAATCGAGCTGCTTAACTTAGTTAAATACGTTATTGATCATCAAAATGTTTGGTACTCATGTGGCGAACTGGCCAGTACCTTCTCACTCAACGGTAGTGACTTGAGTTTAGTCTACGCACTTTATGATTATCGCTACGTTACCGACGATCCAATGCTTTCACTCGAAACCCTAATTCAATTCTTGACAGACCAAGTCTTTACAGACGCCAGATTCTCATCAAGACTTGACACCGAGAAGAAGGATAAAATTTCTACAATTGCCGGTTTGATGCGCGCCGCTAGAGTTGGTACGCAATACGATTACAATTCCCTTTACACGGCACTATCACCATTATCCAATTCACTCGACATCAACCAAATCTTCCTCGTATATTTATATCATGGTTCACTATACGATTATAGCGACGAGTGGACTTTAAGTATTGAGCAGTTCGTTGATTTCTTAAATGATTCAATTATCACTGATTCGCGCTTTGAGGCAAGAGTATCCGACACTCGCAGGCAAGACATTCTTGATGCCAAGGTTACCGTTGCGGATGCCAAGGCTTTGCTTGTAGGTCCGGATCATTCACGTGCTCTTATCGAAGCCGATCTTCCAGCTGAAGGCGAAGCTACTTTTGGATTACTCAAAGCCGCCAAGGATTATCTTGGTGGAACTGGCAAGGATACCGGCTACTACCTAGTTGGTGATTCAGCAATGGCCTACGAAATGTCTCAAAGCTTTGGCGGCGAGATGGACTTCATTACCATTCTCACTATGGCATCGATTTTCATCGTGGTCGCACTCACTTTCAAATCAATTCTACTTCCGCTCGTACTTGTGCTCGTGATTCAGGCAGCAGTTTATATCACAATGTCTTATCTTTCAATTACTGGGCAAAGTATTTACTTTATCGCGCTCATTATCGTACAGGCAATTTTGATGGGTGCTACTATTGATTACGCAATTCTCTTTGCCTCATATTATATTGAGCAACGCAAGTATCACGATGAAGGTGTTTTGAAGGCTCTTGGTAGTGCATATAATAAATCAATTCATTCGATTCTAACATCTGCAAGCATTCTTATTCTTGTAACTGCAATTGTAGGTAACTTTGCTTCCGCAATTGCTGCAAAAATTTGCCAGTCCATCTCCGTAGGTTCATTTGTGGCAACACTAATCATTCTCTTTATCTTGCCAGCACTACTTGCTTCAATCGATAAATTTATCGTTAAGAAAAAGAAATAATCCCACCCCTGTTAAAAGCGTGGTAAACTTGACTTTTTATACTACTTGTGCTATAATTAGAAGATAGACTTATTAAGGAGAATTATGACAAATAATCAGAAACTTGAGTCCGAGATTAAAAGCATTAAAGAACGTAACGCACGTGTGGAACTTAACAAAAAATGGGAAACCTCATGGACACGTAGACTTTGTATTTGTGTACTAACCTACATCGTCGTAATTCTCTATTCGATTACGATTCAAAACGTTTCCAACGTTTTCCTTTCTTCACTTGTTCCAGTAATTGGTTTTACGCTTTCGACACTTTCACTTGGATTCATTCGTAAAATTTGGGAAAAGAAAATTAATCAATAAAAATAAGCCCCGGGAGGGGCTTATTTTTTTTAGAAATCCTTATTACGCTTCTTAGTAATATAGTTATTAGCGATAATGAATGCGATCGTGAAGGCAGCAACTACAGCGACATTAATGAAGCATGGCGCGAGGGTTTCAAGATTGATCGTTTCAAGCTCAGAAATACGTAGATTCGTGTCGACAAAGTAGTAGCTCGGCATCACACGAGCAACGTTCAATACAAAGCTTGGCATCCAGGCAGCTGGAATGAAGACGCCACAGAAGAAGCTTGAACCAACAGCAACTACATTGATGATTGGATTCAAAACCGATGTTGATTTAACGAGGTTTGAAAGCAAGAATGCAAACGCCACTGCGAAGCATGTAAAGACTGCAGAGTTTGCGACCATGAGCAAACCATGCGCACTAAGCATGCTATTGCCAATAATGAAGTAGCCGACCAAAAGATAGGCAAGCCAAATCACAGAAGCAACTACAAAGTTACAGAGTAAAATCTGGCGATTAATCTTGGTAGCATTTGTAGCTGAAATCGCCATGCGTTTCTGAACCATTTTGCGTTTAAAGCCGACCGTTGCGAAGCTAATCGCAAACACGAGACCGGCGAGCAACGAGTAGTTGAGGAAGTTGAAGTAGCTAGAAAGATTCCACAATGTATCATTATCAAGTGATGACATTACTTCGACTTCAGCTTCGTGTTTGACAGTTTCGTCGGTCTTTTCAATAATCTCGGCTTGGCTGGCCGGAGCAAAGCTTTGGGCGATCTTGACATAGCGATTCAAAATCGTTTCCGCAAGCACACTACCCATACCGCTAGTAGTACGGATGCGAATTTCTGGTTTATTGCCAAGCGCGAGTTCTTTTCCAAAACCTTCGTTAATATAAACGGCTAGATGAATTTCGGAATAGTAAATCGCATCATTAAGGTCGTCATTTTGGTCGTTGATTTCTTTAATGATTGTATTCTCGCCAAGATACTTAACTAGCGCATTGCTAAATTCAGAATCATCTTGATTATAAATCGCGATAGTTGGCTTGTCTGCAGAATAGTTAATAGAGCCACCGCTAGACTTCATATTCATCACACTGCAAGTGCCCAAGATCACGGCATACATAATAACAAGCCAGAGATTTTTGAGTAAAATTTTGAGATAAACTTTATAGGCTGTCATATTTTTGTCTCCTCAAAATTACGATTGCAACCGTGCTGAAAACCGCGGTAATTACAAGTAAACTTGCAACGTCAAACCAGAAGCGGCCAGACTCTACACCAAATGAAGTGAGCGCGTAGTAACCGTCCGAAATAATCGCAGATGGATTAACTTTGTTAAGTAGTGGGACGCTGTGGTCAACGAGATATTTCATACTTGGCCCCATCATACCGCCAAAGAAACAGCCGATCATCGTAATACCAGTCATAATACCATCCTTAGCCTCATCGCGTAGTTTGAATACGACCGAAACAAATGTGCCGAATGAAAGGCCAGTAAGTGCACCAATCATCGTGAAGAAGATGGTCATTGGAAGATTTGGTCCAAAGTCGAGGCGGAGTATCAAAGTGAGATAACCAAACAAAATCGCGAGACCGATAAGTTGAACTGCGTAGCTAGTGAGAAGTCCACCCAGAATAATTCTGGTTTTGGAAACAGCAGCTACAGCAATACGCTTGCCACTAGCAGTCATATTGGCAAGATTCTTATCGGTGGTTTTCATTGCGACCATACCACCATAAAGACAGGCCATCGCGAGTAATGTATAAAATTCTACCATTACATAATCTGTTGCCTCTTTATCATCATTCTTAATATTGGCAGGCTCAAACTCACGACCAGCACGAAGCGCTTGTTCAATCTCGGTGAGAATATTTTGTACTACGGTAGCCGTGCTGTCGTTTTTCATGATCAAAACTTTTGGATATTCTTCCCCTTCTTCAAAGTAAATCGCGCTATCCACATCGCCATTTTTAAGTAATTCTTCAGCCTCCGATTTTTCGTTTACGTAGGTAGTCTTAAAAAACTTATTCTCGCCTGGGTTTTCGAGTGGCGCATCGTCGGCAATACTCATGCTGCCAATAGCTAAATGATAAATGATATTGTTTGGGTTTTCAGCACTATCCACATAGGCAATTTTCATCGCAGAAAAACCAGTGTCGTGGATGAGATTTGAAAACGCAAAATAGAAAAGCGTCGCCATAATCACTGGGAAAGCAAAGGCCCAAAAAATCAGCTCTTTGTTTTTGAACGTGATTTTAAAGTTATATAATAAACGTCTCATCGCCCACCCTCTAGTCGCGTAGTTCCTTACCGGTTAGTTCTAGGAAGACGTCGTTAAGCGTTGGGCGTTCAGAATAAATACGATCGTAGGCAACTTTGTTTTTCTCGAGTAAGTTTACGAGCTCGGCAAGATTCTTGTGAGCATCTTTGTAATTTACTTGCATGATACCGTCTTCGTATTTTACATTAATCACATCTTTGAGTTTGCCAATCTCGTCCTGAGTTTTTGGCGAAATCTCTTTGGATTCAATCGTGATTCTTTCCTTCACTTTAGCAAGATCTTTGAGCGAATCATTGGTGCCGGAAGCGATAATTTTGCCATGATCGAGAATAATGATCTCATCACACAAAATTTCAACTTCTTCCATGTAGTGAGTCGTATAAATTACAGTTGCACCAGCATCGCGAAGTTTCTTAATGCCATCAAGAATATTGTTGCGGCTCTGTGGATCGACTGCTACGGTTGGCTCATCAAGGAAGATTAGTTTTGGTTTATGAGCAATACCACAGGCGATATTTAAGCGTCTGAGCAAACCGCCGGAAAGTTTCTTTGGTAAGAATTTCTTAAAGTCTTCGAGGCCAACAAGCCTCAAAGCATCTTCGGTATATTGTTCGCAAGCCTTCTTGTCACTAATGTAGAGACCACAGAAATAGTTGACGTTTTCCCAAACGGTAAGCTCATCAAAAACGGCCACATCTTGAAAAACCACACCAATGTAACGCTTAATATCGAAAGCATCTGGCTGCATTTCCTTGCCAAAGATTTTGATATTACCCTTATCGAATGACAAAAGCGACAAAATACAGTTAATGGTAGTAGATTTGCCGGAGCCGTTTGGACCGAGCAAACCAAGGATTTTTCCCTCTTCAACACTAAACGACAAGTCGTCGATAGCGGTGAGTTCTTTGTATTTTTTGGTGAGATTTTTGACCTCAACAATCTTCTTCGACATGATTCCTCCTTTAGGCCTAGTTTAGAGTTCTTCAATTTTGACGCGTACTTGCTCAGCAGTATCGCGATCGCGAACGGTTACAGTATCATCTTCGAGTGTATCGAAGTCGATTACGACACATTTTGGAGTACCGATTTCGTCTTGCTTGCGATAGCGTTTGCCAATGTTACCAGAATCATCCCAAGTTACAAAGGTATATTTTTCTTTGAGCTTGTTATAAACGAATTTGGCTTTTTCAACTAATTCCGGTTTGTTCTTAAGAAGTGGAGAAACGCAGAATTTGTATGGTGCGAGACCTTCTGGAAGCTTCAAAAGCACACGCTTCTCGCCATTAATTTCGTCTTCAGTATAAGCTTCGGAAAGAATGGCAAGGATAGCACGCTCAAGACCCATAGACGGCTCGATGACGTGTGGTACAAAAGTTTCGCCGGTGTTCTTGTCGCGATATTCCATGTTTTTACCGGAAGCTTTAGCAACGTTTCCAAGATCATAGTCAGTACGATAAGCAATACCCATGAGCTCTTCTTCGCCGTTTGGATATTCGTACATAATATCGATAGTGCGCTTGCTATAGAAGGCACGATCTTCTTCTGGAACTTCAAGTTCGTGAATTTTAGCTTTGGAGAGGCCGAGGTATTTCTGTAAGAATTCGAGATATTCCGTGCGGATGCTTTCAAAGTTTTCTTCCCAAGTATCTGGTTTTACAAAGTATTCAATTTCAAATTGTGAACACTCGCGGTCGCGCAAGATATAATCGCGTGGCGATATTTCGTTTCTAAAAGATTTACCGAATTGACAGAGGCCAAATGGCATAGATGGATAGATGGTATCGACAACGTTTTTGTAGTTAGTGAAGATGCCCTGAGCAGTTTCTGGACGAAGATAGGCAATAGAACGGCGAGCGAGTTCCTTGTCAGTTTCACTACCGTTTTCGTCTTCTGGAGTAACGGCTCCAACGTGAGTTTGGAACATCATATTAAACTTGCGGATAGTTCCCCAGTTGGTCTTGCCGCAGTTTGGACATTTTGGATTAATGGCTTTGAATTCTTCGGTAGTAATGCTCTCAGAGTAGCCGTCGACAAGTTTGTCGGCACGGAAGCGAGAGTGGCAATCATTGCACTCGATCAAAGGATCGGCGAAGGTAGCCGTGTGGCCAGAAACTTCCCAGGTGATTGGGTTCATAATGATAGCGGCATCAATGCCAAACATATCATCACGCTTATCTACCCAGTAGTTCCACCAAGTATTTACAAGATTATTTTTGAGTTGCACGCCGAGTGGACCAAAATCCCAAGTACCGGCCATGCCGCCATAAATGTCGGAGCCTGGAAAAATGAAGCCACGACGCTTACATAAACTTACGATATCATCTAATTTGCTCATAGTCTTATTATATCAAAAAACCACCCCGTTGGCGGGGTGGTTTCGAGAGAATCTAGAGAATTATTCTTCAGTAGCTTCTTCAGTGACTTCTTCTGCTGGAGTTTCTTCAGCTGGAGTTTCAGTTGGTTGTTCAACTGGTTGAGTTTGGGTTTGAGTTTGTTGATCAACACCGTTTTGAATTGCGCCTTCAATAGCAGCAGCGGTTGCCTTGAGTTGTTCAACGGTAAGAGCTTGATACATTTCATCTTTCATAGTGATGATGATCCATTTGCCATCGACTTTGTAGTCTTTGTATTGGCCAGCTTCCTTAGCTGCTTTTGCTTCTGGTTTTGCATCAGCATCCTTAGCAGCTTGCTCAGATTCGAACTCGCTATAAACCTTGAGGCTGGTGATTTTGTCGCCATCAATGTTGTAAACTTGGTGAACTTTTTTAGCAATGGTCGGGTCACCATTAGTGTTTGGAGTGACAGTTGTAAGAACGATCTTCTTGTCGGAAGTCTTGAAGAAGTCATCGTTCAAAACGTCACCCTTGTTTTTGTTGATAAGCATGATTGCAACAACAGCGGCAGCAATTACGAGAACTGCAGCACCGATGATTGCGAATAGTTTGTTTTTGTTAGCCTGTTCAGCCATAATATCTCCTTTTATGGATTTATATTAACATAAAAAGAGTCTTGTGGCAATTTTTATTCTTCTTCGTTTTGAATGAAATAGATTTTTTCCTCGTCGCCATCCTGCATTATGTATTCTTCAGAATTGTTTTGCTTTACGCTATTTTGAATCTGTTCAAAGTATTCTGCGGCCGCCCTAATTTGCGAAGCTGTACTAGTATTATAATTATCCTCTGGCATTTCCAGTACGAGATATTTATCATTAACTTTGTAATTCTTATACGTTCCAGTCTCTAGGGCCTTTTTGATATCTTCATTTTCTAAGGCCTTTTGAGCTTTTTCTTCATTCTCGAATTCAAAATAGAGAAATGCAGAAGTAATCTTTTCTCCCTCATTGTTATAGACCTGATAAATCTGCTTTGCTTCCATTTGTGTCGCAGACTGATCATCTGCCCCTATTGGCATAACAATCTTTTTGTCTGTGCTAGTAAAGAATGCCGCATCAAGCTGATTGCCTTTTTTCTTGTTAATAAAGATAAGTGCGAGTGCTGCTACTACTATTACTAAGAATCCGGCGATAGCAATCGTTGTGATTTTTGCAAAGTTGGTTTTCTTTTCTTCCACCATTATTAGTCCTCTTCTCCATTATCTTCTGATTCTTCTGGAGCCCTATAGTTTTCTTTATCGCTAATTTCTTGACGGATTTCGTCAGGAGTTTCGTCGCCTAAGATATCTTCATCATATTCCAAACCAATATACTTACCGTATTGTTTGATTTCTTTAATGTCGTGATTCTTTTCTGCAGATGATTTAATAGATTCAAAACGTTTCGTAGCGGCATATTCATCATTGAACTCGTAGAAGAATTCATATTTTTCGATTTTATTATCTTTTACGGTATATACTTGATATACTTTTGCAGCATCGTAATGAATGCTCATATTCACATTCTTTAGCTGATAAACAATGCGACGATCACTATTCTGAAAATAAGCTTCATTTACCGTATCATCTGCGCCCCTTGTTAGAAATAGCACCGCGGCCACAATGCCAGCCACCAAAACTGCAGCGGCTACAATTATAACAATAATCTTTTTGGTATTGTTTTTTGAACCTTGTTCCATATTATTCCTTTTTATAATTATTCCTCTTCTTCAATGTGCTCAATCGGATCTAGTGGATGCTCTTCCGCTGACCTTGGTTGGTTAGCGTTGAATCGTTCGGCATTTGCGCGCATTTCGTCTGGATTAGCCTTCTCATACATATTCTTTGCCATTGTTACGACAATATACTTGCCGTTTTGTTCGACTTTTTCGATATTACTATCCTCAAGAGATTTATCCTTGGCTTCTTGAAGTTTACTACTGGCCGCTCCGGAATTCTCGTAGACGTAATAGAGCTTATAGCTCGTAATTTTATCGTCTTCTACTTCGTAAACCTTGTGTAGCTTTTTGGCGCCATACATTAGCCTACTGCTAGGATTATCTAGACTAGCAACAATACGACGATCGCTATTAATGAAATAATTGTCATCAATGGCGCGCGGACCAAAGAAAATGAAACAAATAGCAACTACAAAACCAATCAACCCTGCACCCGCCAAGATGATGGAAATAATCTGTTTTTTATTACCTCGCATATTAACTCCGTTTTATTAATTATAACACACTCATGCTTTTACATTCGACTTATTGCTTTTGCAATGTGTAAGATGGATGGAATTTTGGAATTGATGTCATTGATACGCGTGATTAGATCAAGTTTTGATGTGAGCATGAGACGCATAATTTTGATTTCATCAGCACCAATATTGCCGCCAGGTTGAGGCTTAAGTGCAGATTCGTAAGCTTCCCAAATATATTTTTCATTTTCGACAAGTTTGTCACCATTACAATCGCGATACAGGTTCACATCTTCGCCACAAGTCTTGGCAAGATTAAACAAAAACCATGCTTCCGCGAGCTCTGGGTTTTTCTTTTGATTAAGTGCAGAAAGCGACTGCTTAGTAATACTAAATAATTCAGCACCATCTACGGCTTCGGAAGCCGCATTGACCTTTTTAATAATTAACGAAGCAATCTCGAGCCTTGGTAAATCGATTACGAGTGAACTGTAAAATTCAACTAGCCTAGCACTCGTTACAATACCAATTTCATCTTTACCGCAATGAATATTAAGATCCACCAAGCAAAACATCTCGATACCACCAGCAAGTTTGGATTTTTCACGACGAGCGCCTTTAGCAATGGCAGTGAGTTTTCCTTCCGGAGTGATGAGATTTAAAATACGGTCCGCTTCGCGATAATTGGTGCGATGTAATACGAAGGCTTGCGTTCGAATATCTTTTTGACCTGGATTTACCATCTTTATTCCTTACAATATTCCTTTACATATTCTTTAATTCCAGCCGGAGTCATTTCTTCTTTTTTGACGATTCCGACCACGCCATAATCGCGTAGTTTTTCGATATTAATATCTAGCGAAGTAATAATTACGATTGGAATTTTGGCAGTGTCTTGGTAAGACATTAATTCATTTAAAAATGTAAAGCCATCTGGGCCATCCAGTAGAATATCAAGAAAAATTAATCCCGGGAGTCCATCATCGAGTGCATTCATCGCTTCGATGGCGTTATGAAAAATCTTGGTTTCCTTTTTGGTGGCACGCGCTACGCATGCGGCCATGATTTCATCGTCGTCGATTACGAAAATCATGCAAACAACCTCGCCTGCATTGAAATCGGTAATTCCACAAAGAAACTCGTGCCATCACGATGACGTACGGCACCGATTTCGGCATTCATGTAGCGAGCAAATTTGGAGGCAATATAAAGGCCGAGACCAGAAGAGCCTGGGCGCATGGCAATAGAGGTTGGTTTTTCAACCCAGCCGCGCTTTAACTCACGCCACACATCCATCGGTAGAGCTGGACCAAAATCGCGAATCAAAACTTTAACTTTATCTTTGCTATTACTCACAATTAATTCTGAACGAGTTTCTTTGCCAGAATAATGCATCGCGTTGAGTAAGAAATTATAAATAATACTATGAAGCAAATCACGATTAGCCGTGACAAGCTTAGATTTGTTGGTATATTTCACATATAAATCACGCTGATTGTAGCGGAAGAGGTAGTTTAATTCCCTCGTCACATCATCGCAAACAGCACGAATTGAAACCGGCTCCATTTCAAACAAGCCATCTTCGAGACGGGAAATTTTTGTAAGATCGTTGACTTGTTTTATAGCGCGCTCAGACACACTGATCATTTGCGATTGGAGGTGTTCGAGGCTGGATTTTTCGTCATCAAAATCCATGGAAAGAGCTAGCTGGCGCAAAACTGAGAGCGGAGCTTTCAGTTCATGTGCGGCCACCAAAATACCGTTTACCTCCTGTTCCATAACTCAAATTATAGCACAGGGATAAGACAACAGTAGATTATTAAGAGTTGAATCCAATGGATTCGAGAAGGCTATTGTAATCTGATTCGAATAGATAAGAATCGGTTCGTAGAATGGCAGTTTTATCGCGAATTTTAATCACGACAATATATCCATTAAATTCAGTTCCAGGGATTGTGCCAGTATAGCGGTTGGCTACATCACCATTAATCGTAACTGTATCCATGCTCAAATTGGCTTCTTTTTTGGACATCTGTTTCTGATAATCCCCAGTCACCGTTTCAAATGACTTGTTGGTAATAGTAAGCCTCAAAGCATAAATCGATGACTTGTCTTTGGTTGGATCAACCTGAATTGGGTTGAAGTACGCTACATAATCGCCACCATTAATGGCGTCCGCCTCCACGTATAAGCTCCAAGTTTTTGGATAGTTAAAGCTAAGTGCACCGTAATCTTCTGGGCCAGTAAAACTACGCAATGGTGATTTTTCACGCTCGGCAAATTCTTTTTCAAGTTTGAGGGTATTATCATCAAGTGCCTCGGCTGTACTAATTGCGATTTTTCCATCAATATCTGAAGAAAGCTCATTATAGTCTTTGGCTTTCATGGCGAAAAGAATACCTAGTGCAAGAGCGATTACACCCAAACCAACAAGTGCAATATTCTTAATAAGATCCATCTTATTATCTTCTACATATGCGGTACCATCAGCAGGCATTTGCATCTGATTGATGCCCTGTTGCATACCTTGCATACCCTGCATACCAGGATACATATTTTGCATTGGTTGAGTCCCACCCATCGGCATAGCTCCCGGATTTGCTGCCATTTGATTTGGCATACCGGATTGACCAGGCAATGGAAAAGCTTGTTTCGAATTATCCATAAGCTTATTATAACACTATTTACTAAAATCTTCCGCAAGAACTTCAATATCGTTTTTCAGATTATTAAGATCCTCTTCGATATCTTTGGCGAGTTTCAAAGTTTCTTTGTATTTGTCGGTAGCTTCCTCGAGTTTGAAATCGTCACCATAAAACCATTCGACTTTATTGTCGAGGTCGGCGATTTTTTGGTTCAAGGTTTTGTCATCTTTTTTGGTAGCCATATTGCTCCTTATTTATCTTCTACTTTAATGATTTCTGCATCAATGATATGTTTGTCGGTCGTAATCCTGAGTTTTTCACCCGGCGAAACTTTTCCGGAAATAATCGCATAGCCTTGCCTTAAGACTTTTTCTGGATTCATAGCCTCAATCATGCGAATCTTTTGCTTGATATCATTTTCAATTGTTGTAATTTTTACAACAATATCTCTGGAAATATTAGTGATTTTTTGCGCGTTGGCGAGCAAGGCATTGTTAATATTTGAAACAATTACTTGTTTCACGCGGAGAATCGTGGATTCAAGTTTAGCAATTTCGGCTTTGCGATCTTTGGTAAGCATTTGAGCAACATTGGATGGAGTGGAGGCACGAATATCAGCCGCAAGATCAGCAAGACTTTCGTCTACTTCATGACCAATACCGGTAATCACCGGAATCTTGGAGGCCGCAATAGCGCGGACGAGATTCTCATCATTAAAGACGGCAAGGTCATCGGCTGAGCCGCCACCACGAATAATCGCAATAATTTCAACATTATCGTGTTCGTTGAAATACTTAATTGCGCGAATGATTTGGTCGGCCGCATCGAGGCCTTGAACTTGGGTGTGAGCGGTGAGAACTTTAAGTCCGCCCCAACGTTCATTCAAAATCTTTACAAAGTCGGCATAGCCAGCAGCTTGCGTAGATGAAATCACGCCAACTTTGGATAGGTTTTCTGGCATCGGACGCTTTTTGGCTGGATCAAATAAGCCTTCGGCGGCAAGCTTTTTCTTAAGTAGTTCGAGAGATTTTTTAATGCTTCCCTCACCCACTGGCTGAATGGCTTGTACGGTAAACGAAAAACTACCCCATTTAGTGAGTTTTGGTACACCACGAATCAAAACTTTCATGCCATCTTCAAGTGGCATACGAAGCTGATACATAGTCATAAAACAACTGATTTTAGATTCTTCATCTTTGAGATCAAAGAAAACCCACTTCTTTTGGTTGATTTTGAAACTAGAAATCTCACCAATTAAAACTACGCTCGAGTAAGCGTATTCCAAAGTTTGATTAACGATATTAATAAACTCAGTAGGAGTTAGTTTTGGAACTTCGCTCATTCTTCCGCCTTCTTTTCTGCTTCCTGAAGCTCTGTTTCGGATTTCTTGTCACCTAGCTTCATGATAGTTTGATTGTATGGCCAGCAACCAGTAGCAATCGTAAATAGCAAAGTTGCAACACGAGTCATCACTACCACGATACCAGCAGTACCAATATCAATACCGAGCGCTACCATTACGCCGGTCATACCAAGTTCATAAAGACCGTAAGGCACAATACCGTCAAAGACGGAACCGATTGCCTCACCAATCATGATGTACGGCAAAAGTTCTGGACGACCGAGTGCGATAGCTACAATCCAGTAGGTTGCGATTTCGCAGAAACTGTAAACAAAGCCCCAGATTGTAGGTTTGATAAGTCCTTTTTTGTTCTTTTTGGCCACCAAAATACTCTCATGAATATCGAGAAGATAGTGCGTAACTCTTTGAATATCAAGTGCTTGGCGTTTTTTGCCGAACGTGATAGTTTTTACGACGAAATTCGCAAAGCGCGTGACTTGTCTAGCGAAGAATTCGATGCGCTTCTTGCCACTTGCCACAAAGATAATGAGTGATAAGCCAACAGCTACGCCCACATTCATTACAAGAGAGACACCAATTACCCAATGAGCATCATCTGGAATCGCATGTAGAACTAAAAGAACAATAATTGCGATGAGTGCCTGGAAATAATTAATTACCGTTGTGAGTGCATAGCGGAAGATATAAAGGAAGCTAGCTTGACCAGCCGACACTCCAAAGCGTTTGAGACGCCAACTAAGAAAAGCGAGTCCACCAAAACCACCAGCCGGAACGGCATGATTAACGAAGTTCAACTCCAACGAAACGCGTGCAAGTTCCTTTTGAGTGGCAGCCTTTTTACCAAGATAAGAGAAGAAGATTTTGCCGCAGGCATAATACATAAAAAGCTGCTCCGGAATGAGCAGTAGTAATACAAAAATGTTGGCTTCTGGAAGATGTTTGACGGCTTCCATAATGTCGTTCCAGTTTTGATAGATTGCAAAAATGACTAAACCAATGGTAATAAAAGTAAGAACCCATCGAAAAGAAAGCTTAAAAGGTTTTTTAGCCATGAGAGAATTATACCATATTATGGTATAATTTCATCATGAAGTGTCTAGCAATCTTAGGACGCCAACCAGAAATTTCCCTTGCAGAACTACGGGCAATATTCGACAAAGTCTCGGCTCACGGGAGCCTAGCTTTTTTTGAATGTGATGAAACTCCTGATATTAACCGTTTTGGTGGCTCGATTAAGTTTGCCGTTAAACTCGATGGTTCCCCACTCGATTATTTCCAGAATCTCGAAGAAGGCAAAATCACCATTGGTGTTTCCGATTATTCCGCTCGTCCATCCGGCAAGCGTGCCGCACTTGAAGCTATGAAGCTCAAGAAGATTCTTGTTCGTCACGGTCGTAGCGTGCGTATCGTTCAAAACAATGGCGCTGCGCTCTCTACTGCTACTTCCCTTCATAATGGGCTTAGCGGAGCAAAGCCAAACAAAGTTGAACTAGTCTTAATTGAAAAAGAATGGTGGCGCGTGATTGGCGTGCAAGATATTGATGCTTATGCCAAGCGTGATCAAGCTCGCCCAGCTCGCGATGCCAAGGTGGGTATGTTACCACCAAAACTAGCGCAAATCCTGATTAATCTTTGTGGCGAACTTCCAGCTGATGCTAGAATACTTGATCCGTTTTGCGGCACGGGTGTAGTTTTGCAAGAGGCGTATCTCATGGGGTATACCCCATATGGAACCGACATTAACGACCGCATGGTGAGCTACTCACAAAAGAATTTGGATTGGATTGCTGGAATTAAAAACGATTCTTCTCGGCCGCGTCCAGCCGGCCCGTCGCCACGGGCGGCTGGCGCTAACTCTCGCGCTGCCGCGCTCCGAAATGCCGAGAAAAATCCGTTTTTAATTCAGCAAGGCGATGCAACTTCTTTCACTTGGGAGCAGCCGATCGATGCGGTCGCTTTTGAGGGTTTCTTGGGGCAACCAATGAGCTTGCCACCGGCAGAAATTAAGCTCAAAGCCGAAAAACAGACGTGTTCTAGCATTATTCTCGGTTTTTTGAAGAACTTAGCCCCACAGATTAAGGCGGAAACGCCAGTTGTGATGGCGATTCCGGCTTGGCTACGGGAAAACGGGCGATATTCTAGGCTCGATATCCTTGACGAAGTCGAGAAACTGGGGTATAATCTAATGAATAGGTCGCGCGACGGGCTACTCTATTTTCGTGAGGGGCAAGTCGTAGCAAGAGATATAATAATATTAAGGAAGAAATAAATGTCACACGTAAAAGCTGGCGGTACCGCCAAGAACGTCCATAACAATGCTGGCCAGCGCCTAGGCGTCAAGCGCTTTGGTGGCCAAAAAGTTAGAAACGGTGAAGTTATCGTTCGCCAAACTGGTTCAACCAAGATTGCAGGCCCAGGTACTTACCTTTCTCGCAATTACACAATCCACGCTGCCAAAGATGGCGTAGTTTGCTTTGTTAAGACCAAGAAGTCTCACTTCTCTGGCAAGAGCGTTCCACGCGTACGCGTCGAAGTTCGCTAAGTTATCGTTTTGAGCAATTCAAGTATTAAGCTCAGAAGCTTCTAAAAAATAATTAACTAGACCTGCGGTCTGGTTAATTATTTTTTTATGGGTTAGGCTTCTTCGCCTTAATACTTGAATTGCAAAAAAACGCTATTTATCAACCGTTTCGGTGAGGACGGCGTGGAGCACCATGCGATCGCCGGTACCGATACAAGTAGAGAGTGTTAAGACGCGATCCTTGGCGGTGACGTTGGTGCCAAAGTCGTAAGCAGAGCGGTTTTTGACGACTTCAATGAACTTCTCAAATGCGGCATCGCTCTTGTAATTGACGGTGATATAGTCGTTAGTATTTGGAATGCGATATACACTAAAGACTTTCCAGAACTGCATTTGGCGCTCAGTTGCGGTTATTACAAGATGATTATCGGTATTTTTTTGCCAGTTGGCATTAAGGGCGTTTTTGAGGGTACCAAACATCGTACCTTCGTTGCGACCATGTGCATAGATAACGTTATTACGACTGCCTAGATTTGGATCATCTTCATAATCCATAAAAACCCAGCCAGAGCTATTAAGCGTGCCAGTATAAGAATGATTCAGATAAAATGAGTTATCACTAGCCTGAACGACTGGATAATTAATATTAGTACCGCGCACAATAATCCAGGCTCTAGTTTGAGGGTTGGTAGCGCGTAGGCTGGCGAAGTTTACAGTATCGATATCTGTGCCAATATATTGCCAATAAAGGCTTGGACGTACAGGTGCGGCTGGCTCCTCTTGTTTATTCTTGGCGGCTTCTTCTTCGGCGGTTTTACGGGCTTTTTCCTCTTCTTCGCGAAGACGAGTCATCTTCATGATAGTCTCGCCAACCATCGCATCTTTATCTTCGTTTTCGTGGCCAAGTGAAGCATCAATAGCCTGAACTTCATCGCTCACAATATCGTTTTCAACTTGCCAGCAAATAATTAAATAAGTTCCATAAACAATTCCAATGAAGACGGCAAGTGAGGAAGCAAAACTCATACCTTTGCGGATGCGCAGCTTTGGAGATTTTTTGATGTTAATATCAGTTTTTTTGAGGGCAAGATCAAAATCCTGCACAAGACTTCTTCTTGCGCCAGTGTTGCTCTTTTTGAGACGATTCTTTTTGACCGACTGTTTTTGACGCCAGCTTTTAATCTCTTTCTCAAGAGCGTCATTTTGTTGATTAAATCTAATCGTATAACCTCACTTTTTCCTCTATTAATTATATAAAAATGAGGTGGGTGCGTCAACGCGGTTATGAAAAAATCCCTGCTTAGCAGGGATTGTTGTCCTCTTCGAAGATATCTTCTTTTCCAATGTCTTTTCCACAGAAGTAGGTTTGAATAAGTAGATAAATGGTCGTAAACGCGAAAAGGATTCCAGCAATGATTGGTATTGCCAGTATGTCGATTATTTTTTCGACATATACAAATACCATTGTAAGGAGCAGGAAGAAGGCTGCAGCGTATCCCGCAACACATCTAGACATTGTTGTTTCAGCTTTCTCATGATTTAGATTCATATAAATACCCCCTTTATATAACTGAGACTATTGAAACTTAATAATATTATAACACTTTTTCAACAAAAAATACAGGGTTTTACCCCTGTATTTTGTTTACTTTACGATGGCGAATTTGTTTTTGCCTTTTTTGAGGATGGCGACTTGGTTTAATTCGATGTCTTCAGATGCAGCCTTAACGCCATTAATCGTAATGGCGCCTTGAGAGATAAACTCGCGGGCTTTCTTCTTGGATTCGGCGAGGCCGGTAGCAACTAATGCGTCAACAAGATTAGTTCCCTTGGCGATAGTTGGGAGGTAGTTGGCGAATTCAGAGATTTCGTCGGCGGTAAAGTCGGCAAAATTCGTATCGCGGTTAAATAGCAATTCGGTAAGATTTACGATGGCAGCGGCGTTTTCTTTGCCGTGAACCACTTCGGTAGCGCCCTTGGCGAGAGCCTTTTGAGCAATACGAAGCTCTGGATGCTCGCGGTGCTCGGCGAGAATCTTTTCGATTTCGTCTTTCTCGAGCAAAGTGTAGATCTTGATGAGGTATTCGACAGCTTCGTCTGGTTGGTTGAGCCAGAATTGATAAAAATCAAAGATAGAAGTGTAATTGCCGGAGCCGTTGTCTTTGCCGGCGAGCCAGATAGCATTACCTTCGGACTTACCAAACTTGCGGCCAGTGACAGGATCGATGATGAGTGGCGTAGACCAGACATCGGCCGTGCCGTTTTCGAGACGCTTGATAAGATGGATACCAGAGGTGCAGTTGCCGTATTGATCGGCGCCACAGAGTTGCAAAGCAACACCGTATTTGCGGTAGAGATGCAAGAAATCGTAGCCTTGGATAAGAGTGTAAGAAAACTCAGCGTAAGAAATGCCAGCACCACCTTCGCCGATACGTTTTTGGACGAATTGACGATCGAGAAGCTGAGTCATTGAGAAAGCCTTGCCGACTTCGCGGAGGAAGGTAAGGTAGTTCATATCTTTGAACCAGTCATAGTTGTCAACCATGGTGACGTCGCCAGAATTCATAATGTGCTCAATTTGAGCTTTGATGCAGGATTTGTTGTGTTCGACTTCGTCTAAGGTTTTGAGATCGCGTTCACCATTGTCTTTTGGGTCACCGATTTGGCCGGTTGCGCCGCCTACCAAAAGATACGGTTCGTAGCCATGACGAGCAAAACAAGCACACATCATAAGAGCGGCGAGATTGCCAATCGTCAAAGAATCGGCAGATGGGTCAGCGCCAAAATAGAACTTCTTCGATGCACGAGTGTCGAGATCCTCGGGATTATCGATTGTTGTTTCGGCTTGGAAGCCACGATAGATAAGTTCTTCTGATAGTTTCATAGATATAATTATACCACGGGTCCTGACCGAATAGAATTTTTAAGAGAGCGCTCAAGGGCGCTAGCCCAAGGTTACTCTCTTAAAAATTCTATTCAGCCACCCGTGGTCTACTTAATCTATTAAACTGTCAGACCTTTTCTAGCTTTATTAGCATATTCGTCGGCGAGTTCATTGAGTTCAGTTCCGACGTGGCCGCGGGTCCAGATTAGTTTGACATCGTGAGTCGAATATAGTTCGTAGAGTTCTTGGACGATTTCGAGGTTCTTAATTGAACCGGTTTTCTTAGTCCAGCCGTTGGCTTTCCAGGTTGGAGCCCATTTAGTAAGTACATTAATCCAGAATTCGGAGTCGGAGTGGATTTCGCATGGTTCATCGCCAGCATATTTAATCGCGGCAATCATTGCGAAGCCTTCCATTCGAATGTTTGACGATTCAGCTTCGCGCCCCAAGACTACAGGTTTATATTCTTCGCCAATTTCTTCTATCACAGCATAGCCGCCAGGTCCTGGGTTTGGCGAAGCGCTGCCATCAGTCCATAAAATCTTCATGAAACCATCATATCACAGATATAATTATTTTACTGCATTTACCCCTGTTATTGCGCTTATGTTCTTGATTTTTTAGTGTTTTTATGCTATAATAACTAGAGGGGTATTTTTTGTATCTTAAAATCTAGTATGAAGGGAGTGTAACAATGCGACATAATTCTATTAG
>JAEEGL014061207.1_pt1 | contig 44819 bp, 41 predicted proteins | sample 9134231 | NCBI WGS metagenome assembly JAEEGL01 (sample SAMN16246548, study PRJNA631951) | gut metagenome | biome: gut microbiome; feature: rumen; material: fiber-attached | host: Bos | place: Iran: Karaj | collected 2018-10 | reverse complement strand
TTTTTCTTCGGGATGGTCGTATTGCGGTCAATGAGGCGCGTGAACACGCCACCGACCGTTTCGATGCCCAAGCTCAGAGGCGTGACGTCCAACAGGAGGATGTCTTTCACTTCGCCGCCCAGAACGCCGCCCTGAATCGCTGCGCCGATGGCAACGCATTCATCCGGGTTAATGCCCTTAAAGGGCTCTTTGCCCGTCATTTGCTTCACCATTTCCTGTACCGCAGGGATACGGGTCGAACCGCCGACCAATATGACCTTGTCGATCTGTGCATTGTTCAGTCCCGCATCGCGCATGGCCTTGTTCATGCATTCCTTAGTCTTATCGATCAGGTCGTTCGTGAGTTCGTTGAACTTCGCGCGCGTAATGGTAACGTCCAAATGCTTGGGGCCTGACGCGTCAGCCGTGATAAACGGCAGATTTACATTCGTCTGCATCGTGCTTGAAAGCTCGATCTTTGCCTTCTCCGCCGCTTCCTTCAGCCTCTGCAGCGCCATACGGTCTTTCGTCAGATCGATGCCGTTATCGCGTTTGAACTGCGAGGCAACGTAGTCGATGATTCTCTGGTCGAAGTCGTCGCCGCCCAGACGGTTGTCGCCGTGCGTGGCAAGCACTTCAAATACGCCGTCGCCGATCGCAAGAATAGATACGTCGAACGTGCCGCCGCCCAGGTCGTATACCAGTATCTTCTGGTTGTTTTCCTTATCCATGCCGTATGCAAGCGATGCGGCCGTCGGTTCATTGATGATACGCAGCACTTCAAGGCCTGCGATACGGCCTGCATCCTTCGTCGCCTGACGCTGGCTGTCGCTGAAATATGCAGGAACCGTGATGACCGCCTGCGTGACCGGCTGCCCGAGGTACGCTTCCGCATCCTGCTTGAGCTTTTGCAGAATCATTGCGGAGATCTCCTGCGGCGTGTACGTCTTGTCATCAATTTTTACTTTATACGCAGAACCCATCTCGCGTTTAATACTGGAAATCGTGCGATCCGGATTCGTGATTGCCTGACGCTTGGCAGTACCGCCCACCAGCCGTTCGCCATCTTTCGTGAAACCTACAACCGACGGCGTTGTGCGTCCGCCTTCCGTGTTGGTAATAACGACCGGTTCGCTGCCTTCCAAAACCGCCACGCAAGAATTTGTCGTTCCCAAGTCAATACCGATGATTTTACCCATATGTCATATCCTCCTAAAAATACCTGCGCATATGGCCAAATTTAATTATATGATTTCCTTATTGCGCCACTTTGACCATGCTGTGACGAATAATTTTGCCTTTTACTTCATAGCCCTTCTGGAACACGCCCGTAATCGTTCCGCTTTCGACGCCTTCACACGCTTCCTGCATCACGGCGTTGTGAAGATTGGGGTCAAACGCGCCGTCTGCGCTCACTTCTTTTAGGCCCATCGCAGTCAGCGATTCCATGAGCTGTCTTTGTACCAGCTTTACGCCTTCCAGCCATTTTTCATCGACGCCTGCGGTATCCTCCAGTGCTCTGTCAAAGCTGTCCAGCGCTGGCAGCAGCTGCTTGATACAGTCGCGGACGCCTTCGTCATAGCTGTCCGTACGCAAGGACGCATTCCTCCGGCGATAGTTGTCAAACTCAGCCTGCAGCCTTTGGGCAATCAGCACGGCCTCGTCCTTATCCTTCTGCAACGTTTCGATGTGTTCGCGTACTTTCTCAAATTCCTCGGCCGTAAGCGTCACGTCTTTGCTTTCTTCGGCTTTAGTTTCTTCGGCCGCGGCTTCTTCCTGTACGGGAACCGTTTCTTCCGTTACAGTTTCTTCATTATTCTGTTCCGGCTTCTTTGTATCATTGTTCGCCAACGTACTGCATCCTCCTACATCTTATCGTCCATCATGCCCGCAAAGACTTCCGACAGGCTCGCGCGCATGAATTCCAAAACGGAAAGCACCTTCGCGTAATTCATACGCGTAGGCCCGATGATCCCAAACGTTCCCAGCATGCCTCCGCCCACATGGTATGTGGCAGTAATCACGCTGCAGTCTTTCAGCTCTTCCAGCTCATTTTCCGCACCGATCGTGATCGATGTTTCCAGCGTGGAATTCTTCAAAAGCATGTTGTAGAGCGCGTCCTTCCCTTCAATTGCGGAAAGGAACGAGCGCGCCTTGTTCATATCGCTGTATTCAGGATAGTTGAGCATGTTCGTCGCGCCGCTCAGTTCTACCGTATGCGAAGCAGGTTTAAGGTTGTTCTGCACCGCTTCCAGAACGTTTTCTAAGAATGCTCTGTGTCCGCCAAGTTCGTTCTCCAGCTCCTGAATAGCACGCGTATGAATCTGATCCAACTGCATGTTGTAAAACCGTTTCGTCAGCATGCGGGATAACCGTTCCAATTCGTCGATTCCCAGACTTTCCGGCACCCGTATCATCACTTCGCGCGTCAAGCCGACATCCGTCACGATGACCGCGAGCACTTGCCCCTGCCTGACCGGTACCAGTTGGATATGCTTCAGACGAATCTTGTGCATGCTGGGCGGCATGACCATCGCTACATACTTCGTAACGTCCGACAGAGCGCGCGCCGTCCGCTTTGCCACAGCGCCTATTTCGTCCAGACGTTGGTTAAAATACGAGCGAATGACCTGCATTTCCTCCTTGGAAAGCTTTGCCCGCTGCATAATGTCGTTGACATACAAACGATACGCCATATCAGAAGGTATGCGACCTGCCGACGTATGCGGCTGCTCCAAAAGTCCCATTTCTTCCAGATCGGACATTTCATTTCGAATCGTGGCCGATGACAGATTGAAATCCGCGCGTTTAGAGATTGTCCGCGACCCAATCGGCGCTGCCGTGAGTATATAATCGTCGATCGTAGCCTTCAGTATACGCAGTTTTCGTTCATCCAATTTCATGGATGACGCCTCCTTTTCGGCTTGTTAGCACTCTCTATTGCCGAGTGCTAATTTCTGTCTATAAAATTAGCACGCTATTCCCGCTTTGTCAATAGCGTGCCGACATTCAATTGTAAAAAAGTAATTTACAAAAAGTGAACGAGCGCCATATTTTGTACATCCATTCCTTTATCGGTTAAACGCACGTATCCATCCGTAAACTCCAGCCATCCGCGCGCCAGCAGCTCCCTTACGGGCTGCGCGTACGCTTCCGTAAACGCACGGCCAAATCGCATCTGAAAGTACGCCAGCGAAATTCCCTCGACTTTCCGCAGTCCCATCATGACCGTTTCGAACATTTCCTCCTGCGTATCGATCGTACGGCACTCGGCAGTCGGGCTTTCCCCCTGCATACACAAGCGGATATATTCATCCAAAACCGTCTGATTGGACCAGCGTGTCCACCCGCGTCGCGGCATGCGCATGGCGGAATGCGCGTTCAGCCCCAATCCCAGATAGGGCCCGTTTTCCCAATAATTCAAATTGTGACGGCACGCAAACCCGGGCAACGCGAAATTTGACACTTCATAGCGACGGTATCCGGCATCCAGAAGCAGCGCCATGCCCGCATCCTGCATGTCGTACACCGTGTCTTCGTCCGGCAGCTTTTCGCTCCCCTCCTGCACTGCGGCATATAAGGGCGTTCCTTCCTCTAAGATCAAAGCATACGAAGATATATGCGCCGGCTTATATGCAATCACGCTTCTGAGCGTTTCCAAATACATTTCGCAGTTCTGTCCCGGCAGCCCGTGCATTACGTCCACGTTGATATTTTCAAATCCCGCCGCACGTGCCATTTCAAAGCCGGCAGAAAACTGTTTGAAATCATGTATGCGGCCGATACGTTTGAGCAACTCGTCATGCGTGCTTTGCAGCCCGATTGACAGCCGATTGACGCCGCACGAACGGTATGCTTGCAGTTTTTCCGCATCCAAGGTCCCCGGATTGCACTCGACCGTGATCTCCGCGTCCGCAGCGATCCGTATCGCCTGCCTGAGCTCAATAAATATCCGCTGCATCTGTGCGGATTTCAGGAGCGAAGGCGTTCCGCCGCCGATAAATACGCTCTCTGCCTGCGGGCACTTGCCCGACCACATGCGTATTTCCGCGCACAATGCATCCAAATATGCCTCTATGCGGCTTTGATCCGTGACGGACACAAAATCACAGTAGAGGCATTTCCTTACGCAAAACGGGATATGTATATATACGCCGAACATCAGTTGATCCTTAAAACGCTCATAAACGCTTCGCTCGGCACGGCTACCGTTCCGACCTGACGCATGCGCTTCTTTCCCTCTTTCTGCTTTTCGAGCAGCTTCTTCTTGCGCGTGATGTCGCCGCCGTAGCATTTCGCCAGTACATCCTTTCGGACAGCCTTTACCGTTTCCCGCGCGATAACGCGGCCGCCCACTGCAGCCTGTATCGGAATCTCAAACTGCTGCCGCGGAATAACTTCCTTCAATTTTTCCGCCACAGCTCTGCCCTTAGCGTAAGCACGGTCTTGATGCACGATCGTAGATAGCGCATCGCAAATGTCGCCGTTCAGCAGGAAATCCAGTTTCACCAGATCGGCGCGCATATACTCGCGCATCTCATAATCAAATGAAGCATATCCGCGTGAACGGCTCTTGAGCTGATCGAAAAAGTCGTAAATGATCTCGTTCAGCGGCAATACATAATGAATGCTCACGCGCGTTTCATCGAGGTATTTCATATCCTTAAATATTCCGCGCTTCTCCTGACACAGCTCCATAATCGTGCCCACATAGTCCGAAGGAGTCATGATATTCGCGTCCACCATCGGTTCTTCCATGAACGCTATTTCGGCTGCGTTCGGAAGATTGGACGGGTTGTCGATGACACAGGTTTCGCCGTTCGTCAGCGTCACATGATATACGACGCTCGGTGCGGTCGTTACAAGGTCGAGATCAAATTCTCTTTCGAGGCGCTCCTGAATGATCTCCATATGCAATAGGCCTAAAAAGCCGCAGCGGAAGCCAAACCCCAGCGCAATGGAAGTTTCCGGCTCAAAGGTCAGCGACGCGTCGTTCAGCAGCAGCTTATCCAGAGCATTGCGCAGGTCGTCGTAATGTGCGCCGTCGGCCGGATAAATGCCGCAGAACACCATCGGGTTTGCCTGTTTATATCCCGGCAGCGGCGAATCCGCTGGACGGTCCGCGTCTGTAATTGTATCGCCGACTTTCGTTTCCGCAACGCTTTTAATGGATGCGGCGATATATCCCACCTCGCCGGCACAGAGGGAATCCGTCGGCTTATGAGACGGCGTAAACACGCCTACTTCCGTTACCTCAAATTCATTTCCCGTCGCCATCATGCGGATACGCATGCCCGGACGAACAGAACCCTGCATGATGCGCACATAGCTGAGCGCGCCTTTGTAGTTGTCGTAAAAGCAGTCGAATATCAGTGCCTGCAGCGGTGCGTTTTCGTCTCCTTTCGGCGGCGGAATCAAATCTACGATCTGCGCAAGCACCTGTTCGATATTCTGTCCCGATTTCGCCGATATCTGCGGCGCATCGTCCGCCGGCAGGCCGATTACATCCTCAATTTCGCGAATGACCTGCTCCGGCTGCGCGCTCGGCAGATCGATCTTATTGATGACGGGCATAATTTCCAGCCCATTGTCGAGCGCCATGTAAACGTTCGCCAGCGTCTGCGCTTCAATTCCCTGCGTGGCGTCCACTACCAGCAAAGCGCCTTCGCAGGCCGCCAGAGAGCGGGAAACCTCATAAGAAAAGTCCACATGCCCCGGCGTATCGATTAGGTTAAACATATACTTTTTGCCGTCCGTATGATCGTAGTACATCCTGACAGCAGTCGCCTTAATCGTAATACCGCGTTCGCGCTCAATATCCATCGTATCTAAGAGCTGGTCTTCCATGTCGCGTTGCGCGATCGTGTGCGTGCGCTCAATCAGCCTGTCCGCAAGCGTGGATTTTCCGTGGTCAATATGCGCGATAATGCAGAAGTTGCGTATCAATTCCAGAGGGTATGCCATATGGTAGAACCTCCATTCCTCTTGAATTAAAATAATACTGCATCGATGTACAAAAAGCAATCGTGTTTATGCTATAATAGAAGAAACCACCGCAAAGGAGAGATATTCCATGACGCTCCAGCAAGTAGCCGAACAACTGCAAAAAAACGGTTTCTCTGCCATGGTATTGCCGGACGCCGCTGCTGCTAAAAGGAAAGCGCTCGAGCTGATCGGCACGGGCAGCGTCGGATTCGGAGGCTCTGTCACTACGCAAACATTAGGACTGTACGATACGTTAAAAGATGCAGGGAACGCCGTGTACTGGCATTGGAAGGCAACGCCTGAAGAAGTCCCTGCCACCCTCGAGCGCGCCGCCAAAGCCGATTTCTACGTCTCTTCTTCCAATGCCATTACGCACACGGGCGCTCTGGTCAATACCGACGGACGCGGCAATCGGGTGTCATCGCTCTGCAACGGGCCGCGCAAAGTGATTGTGATTGCAGGACGCAACAAAATCGTACCGGACATTCCGGCCGCCATCTCCCGCATTAAGAATATCGCAGCTCCCCTCAACGCGCGGCGTATCGGCCTTAAAACGCCCTGTGCCGTCACCGGAAAATGCACAGACTGTCATTCCGCACAGCGCATGTGCAATGTGACCTCTATTATGGAAGCTCCGACTTCTCCTACGGAAGTATTTCATGTTCTTTTAGTCGATGAGGACCTCGGTTTTTAGAGATAGTTATAATCAAACCTTTTATTTCTATATCTAGCTGTTATGGCCTTGTGTGCGTTCGCGGCCTTTCTGCATTCGCGCGATATAATCAAATCGACAAGGCGTTTTTGCCGGAGAATCGACGGGAACGGTTGACAACAGCGGTAAAAATAGTGTATACCTTTTAGTAGTGTTATTCTGAAGTCATATGCAATGTCGCACATGCACATTTCAGTTTGGCAAATGTTTCTGTGGTTCTAACACAACATCAATATCAAAGGAGGATCTTTCTAATGGACAAACCAATGAGTGGTAACGAGTTCCTGACAAAAGCCCTGAAAGATTACGGCGTGACTCACGTCTTCTATCTTGAGGCGATCTTGAAGAGGACGATACGCGACCTTCCCTCGGTCGGTATTAAGCCCGTCATGGCGCACTCCGAAGTAGCCGCCGGTTACATGGCCGATGGTTATTCCCGCGTCTCCGGCAGGCCTGGCTTCTGTGCTGCACAGTCGATCGGTACCGCCAACCTGGCTGCCGGTCTGCATGACGCACGTCTGGCCAACTCCCCCGTGATCGCGGTCACCGGTCGCAAACCCCCGTCTTTCTACTACAGGAATTCCTACCAGGAAGCTGAGCACAGGCTCCTGTACGAAGGTCTGACGAAGTTCAACGCTGAGGCTGTTCAGCCCGATCAGTTCCCGCACATCCTCAGGCAGGCATTCCGCTCCGTCACGACTGGCAAACCCGGCCCCGCTCATATCGATATCACAAACCTCGCCGGTACGATCTTTGAATCCGCCGAGATGAATGCTGAGCCCTACACGGGAGATCCTACTTATGGCAAATACCCCGTATATCGTCCGGCCGCGGAAGCCGAGCGTATCGCGGAAGCCGCTAAAGCGATCGACGCTGCCAAGAAGCCCGTTCTGGTCGTCGGCCGCGGTGCCATCGTGTCCGGTGCAAAGGAAGAAGTCTATGCCCTGGCTACCAAGGCTGACATCCCCGTCACCACCAGCCCGGACGGCAAAACCGTCATCGACGAAATGGATCCCATCTGGGCCGGTATCGTCGGCGGTTATGGCATGAACTGCGCGAATCAGGCGGTTGGCGCATCTGACCTGGTAATCTTCCTCGGCACGAACACCAACGACCAGCTGACCATGAGCTGGCAGATCCCGGCGTTCGCCACCAAGACCATCCAGATCGACATCGATCCCGCCGAGATCGGCAAGAACTACCCCAACTGCATCGGCCTGTGCGGCGACGCGAAGGTCGTTGTTGGCCAGCTCATCGAGAAGGTCGCCAAGAAGACCCGTCCCGAATGGCGCAAGGAAGTCGCGGCTTATGTTGCGGACACCTATGCGGCGGTTGAGCAGTATGTTAAGAGCGATGCAGCCCCCATCCGTCCGGAGCGTCTCTGCGCTGAAATCAGCAAGGCTCTGCCCGATGACGGCGTGCTCGTCACCGATACCGGTTACTCCGCGATCTGGGGCGGCACCATGGTTCGCATGAAGCCCACGCAGAGCTTCATCCGTGCAGCCGGTTCCCTCGGCTGGGGCTTCCCCGGCTCCCTGGGCGTCAAGTGCGGCGCCGGCGATCGTGCCGTTGTCTGCCTGACCGGTGACGGTGGCTTCTACTACCACCTCAACGAGATGGAGACTGCTGCCCGCTGCGGCATCAACAGCGTAACCGTTGTCAACAACAACCAGATGCTGTCTCAGTGCCGTGAAGGTCTGTCCTATCTGTGGGCCGGCCGCATCGAAGAAGGCATGAAGTCCATCTCCTTCAGCGACCTCAACCTCGCTGAAATCGCTGAGAAGTTCGGTTGCTTGGGCATCCGCGTGACGAAGCCCGAAGACATCGGCCCCGCCATCAAGAAGGGCCTGGCCTCCGGCAAGCCGACGATCGTCGAAGTCATGACCGATCCTTACGCCGAACCGCAGGTTGCTTTCGTACCTAAGTAAGAACTAAAGAAAAGAGATATCCTCGGTTCTACCGGGATATCTCTTTTCTTTTACAATCACAATCACAATGAGGAGGGTTCCGTTATGAGAGCGTTAGTTACTGGTGGCAACGGTTTGATCGGCGCTTCCATCGTAAGCCAGCTCATGGAAAAAGGATATCATGTAGCGGTTTTCGATTTGACGTTTGACACCGTTGGTCTTTCTCGTGCAGAAAAGGAAAAGGTACAATTCATCCGCGGCGATTTAACGAACTTTGCAAGCGTCATGGGCGCCATCAAAGCTTCTCAGCCCGATGTGATCTATCATGCCGGTTCCATGCTGTCTATCCCCAGCGAAGGCAACCCGCAGGCTGCGTTTTATGTCAACTGCGTCGGTACGTTCCACGTACTGGAAGGCGCTCGGCTGTTCGACGTTCCTGAAGTGGTCTTTGCCAGCACGATGAGCTCCTACGGCGACGGTATTGAAAACGGTATCGGTAACGACAACGCCACGCAGCGTCCCGGAACGCTTTACGGAGCGTTGAAGGTCGGGTCCGAGCTGCTCGGCCGTTATTATCGCAAAAAGTACGATCTGGACTTCCGCTGCCTGCGCTTTGCCGCCATCGTCGGCCCGGGCGCAATGGTGAAGCACATTTCCGTGTACAACCCCTGGATGATCGAAAAAAGCTATTACGGCGAACCCTTTGAGATCTTTGTCAGCCCTGAAATCACTGTCTCCGTCACCTATTACAAGGATGCGGCGGCCGGCATGATCCGCTTGGCGGAAGCGCCGAAAGAGAACATCAAAACGGTCTGCTACAACACGCTGGGCGAGCGCGTCACCGCGCAGACTCTGAAAGACGCTGTGGAACGCAAGCTCCCGCAGGCCAAGCTGTCCTTCAACCCCGACCCCGCGATCGACGCCATCCACAACGCGCGCAAGGGCGTTACCTTCGACGATTCGAACGCCCGCAAGGAGTGGGATTGGCATCAGATCTTTAGCGTCGATACCATGATCGACGATTTCTGCAAAGAGCTGAAGGTACGCGACGCACGTAAAAACGGCGAAGACGTCTGAGTTTTTATGTCGAAAATGCCGTCTGCGGTTTATGTAACAGACGGCATTTTCATTATTGTAAAGATTGGAGTGCAAGCATGAAAGTTATTGATGCGCATCTGCATATGCGAAGGCACGCCGGTTTTGAACGGCTGTGCGCCCAGAGCGGCCACGAACTCAGCTTTTCGCATCTCATGCAAAGCTTTCGCAACAACGACGTTGCCGCCTGCATCGTAATGGGCTCCCTCGCCGCCGGCGACGACATGTCCAAGCCCGGTCTATTTGACTTGGGTGGGCCGGTAAACCTCGACGACTACAACTACCCCGATCATGTCGCTTTTTGCATCGGTGTGTCGCCAAAGGGTCTCATGCCAGATCGCTTGAAATCCACGCTGGCGGCATACGAACGCGCCCTCTCCAGCCCACATTGCGTGGGAATCAAGATTTACCTCGGATATTTCCCTTATTACGCGTCCGATCCGCTTTATAAGCCCATATACGAACTTGCGCTCGCGCACGACCTTCCGGTCGTGTTTCATACTGGCGATACGGCAAATCCGGCCGGTCGTCTGAAGTATTCCCATCCCCTTACCGTGGACGACATCGCGGTAGACTATCCGCAGCTGAAAATCGTTTTGGCGCACTTCGGCAATCCATGGCTCGTTGACGCTGCGGAAGTCGCAAAGAAAAACCATAATGTTTACATTGATCTTTCTGGGCTGGCGGTCGGCAAGATCGACGTGAACGCCTTCCGCAGCCGCTACGCGGGGTATGTGTCGCAGCTGGAAACCTGGCTCGCATATCTCGACCGCTATGATCGCGTACTATACGGCACGGATTGGCCGCTCGTCAATCTGCGCAGCTATCAGGCGCTGATCCGCTCCATTGTGCCGCAGGACGCATGGGAAAACGTGTTTTTCAATAATGCGTGCGAAGTGTTTTCCCGTCTGAAACCGATTTTGTAAATTCGATGTAACAATTCAAAAGCCGCTTCCTTTCATCTGCGAATCAGGGTATACTGTTTTGTAGATATCACTTGGGAGTTAAATGAATGGAAAACCAACCTGCAAAAGATAATCTCACACAGCACGACACTTTGCCCGCATGGCTGTTTCGTCTGCTGAAGGGTGCGATCATCGGCGTAGGCGCGATTCTTCCGGGTATCAGCGGCGGCGTTTTATGCGTCATATTCGGCATATATCAGCCACTGATGAGTTTCCTTGCGCACCCGATCAAAAGCTTTCGGGCGCAATGGCGCTTTTTCCTTCCCATACTGGTCGGTTTTCTCGTCGGCATACTGGCGCTTGCGCGTTTGGTCGAGTGGCTTTTTCGCACTTCTCCCACGCCGGCCGTCTGGCTGTTTATCGGCTTGATCGTGGGCACATTCCCTTCTCTGTTCCGTGAAGCCGGACAGCAGGGCCGCGGGAAAGGCGCATGGATCGCTTTCGCCATCAGCCTGGTGTGTATGCTCGCTGGGATGCTGTGGCTGAATTACAGCGGCAGGACCTCCGCCGTCACGCCAAATGTATTCTGGTGGTTGTTTTGCGGTGCCCTATGGGGGATCGGTCTGGTCGTACCGGGACTAAGTCCTTCGTCCTTCTTTATTTTCTTTGGCCTTTATCAACCGATGACGGCCGGGATCTCCAATCTCGATCCATGGGTCATACTGCCTCTGGTGATCGCGCTCGTTGTCACCGTGATACTGCTTGCACGCCTTATGAAGCGGCTGTTTGATCGCCATTACCGCATCATGTATCATGTGATACTCGGCATCGTCGTCGCATCCACGATCGCGATCATTCCGATCGGGAACGCGAAATCCTTCACGGACGTCGTCATCTATGCAGTCTGCTTTATCCTCGGCGGCGGGCTTGCATTTGGCTTGGATTACATCGGAAAACGTTGGAACAAGAAAAACCAACAAGTCCCTTCCAATGGAGAAAACTTATGAATATTCTGGTTATCGACGGTCAGGGCGGACGAATGGGAAAGCTGCTGATCGAGCAGCTCAAAATCCGCACGCCTCAACACGAAGTGACCGCCGTCGGCACCAACAGCGTCGCGACATCCGCCATGCTGAAGGCCGGTGCTGATTACGGCGCCACGGGCGAAAACCCAATACTTTATAACGCAAAAAAAGCCGACGTGATCATCGGCCCATTGGGGATCATCATTGCGAACGCTCTTTTAGGCGAGATCACGCCTGCCATGGCACAAGCCGTTTCCGAAAGTTCGGCGCACAAGATACTCATTCCCCTCAATCGCTGTCATTGCACGATCGTAGGCGTTCAGTCTTTGCCGTTGACGGAGTACATCCGTCTGGCCGTGCAGGAAATCTCACAGTTGACGGAATAAGGATTGATAAGCTAAGTCTCAAAATGCAGCATCGACGCATCCGGTATCCCGAATGCGCTAAAGTACTTTTCCTCCATGGGAATCCATTCTTCTTCAAATCTGACGAGCTTTTCCGCCCCTTCACGCTCCAGTATTCGTGCACGCTGAGTCATGGAATCGCAGGATAAAAACACCTTCACATCGAAGCATGCCTGCCACATGGGATGCAGGGCGTAAACGCCTTCCACGATATTCAGCGGCTTGGACGGCACGCGTATTTCCGGTCCAAGCTGGCCTGTCTCACAATCGTACTTCCGGCATTTTACGGGCATGCCGCTCGTCAGCGGCAGAATCACTTCTTCATAAAAGCGTTCCCGATCCATATTGCCGCCCGGCTCCGTCAGGCGCTCCTTTGTACGCTGATGCGGCTGCAAAAAATAATCGTCCATATGAAACACATTCGCATCGTAAACCTGCGCCGCCAGATTCGCCAATGCGGTCTTCCCCGCTCCACTATTGCCATCGATGCCGATCAGCCGCGCTTTGCCCGAATCGATCGTGGAAAACAAATCCATATACGTTGCAAATTCCCTTTTCAGTACGCGATAATGCGGCCGATACGCCGCCCGGTAAGCCTCGCTGTGATGTACTGCGGGCCAGTGGCTCGCCCGCATTTCCATCATGAAATCCGCATCTGAAAATGCATGCCTGTTTTCAAAAACACATTGTTCTATCAGCGCCGCAGCGTCCTTCGGACATGCTGTGTGATTTGCCGTATAGACGAACATCCTGTTCAGCGTCTTAGGCGCTATGCCTTTTTCTGCGGCATTCTTCAGATGCATACGGCACAGGCCGCCGCCAATCTCATCAACGAACGGCTCCGGATAAGACGCATCCGCGCGCAATTCGCGCTCCAGCGCATCCAAACTTTCCGTTTCGTTCTCAATCATATGCCCGCCCGCAAAAAGGCTTTGATGCAAAAGCTTATAGCAATCCTGCGTCTGCATCAAGGGATAGCGCCGCTGATGCGCACTCAGAATGCTCAAGAATTTTTCCGCAAACATCGTGTTTATTCAGCTTTTCTCCTCTGTTTTATCGAACAATAACGCCCGTTCCTTCGTATGCGTGGCGTCTCGTATTGACAATACGATCGCCGGCACGAGTACGATCTGCAGGATAATGCCCGGCAATGCGTTCAGCACCGATCCGCTGATAAACACTTCCCAGCCGAAGGCTTGCCCGCGCAGGCCGTAAAGGAGCCAGCTGACGGCACCCCAGACAAGGCGGCCGCCGATCATGGCGATCAGCAGTGCCGCGTAAGTGAACACGGCTTTTTTCGGAAGTACACGATACATCAGGCCCGCAAGCAGTCCGTACACCAGCAGTTCAAAAGCCATGGGAATCGCCGTAAGTATTGGAGGCATGCCGAAAATCAGGCAGCGCAGCAGCGGTGCGATAAACCCTACAACAGCGCCGTAGGACCATCCGCAGAAAAAGCCGCATAAAAGAACCGGTATATGCATGGGCAAAAGCATGCTCCCGATCTCGGGAATCTGCCCCGTCAGGAACGGCAGTATCATGCACAGTGCCAGGAACAGTGCGGAATAGACAAGTCTTTTTACGGGTTGTTTTGTCATGTTGTGCATTCCCCTTCCATATAAAAACGCCATGCAGCAATTGCCCGTTTTTCGGGTCAAGTGCGTCATGGCATTTCATGCTCATTTGCCTCGTTTCGCTTGGCAGCCAGTTTTAGCCTCCGAGGTAAGCCTTTTTCACCTGATCGTCGTTGAGCAGTTCATCAGCGGAGGCCGTCGTGATGATTTTGCCCGCGCTAAGCACATACCCGCGATCGGCGATATGCAGCGCCATGCGCGCGTTCTGTTCCACCAGCAGTATCGTAACGCCCGATTTATTCAGCTCACGGATGATCTCAAATATCTGCTGTACGAGCATAGGAGCCAGGCCCATAGACGGCTCATCCAGCATAATCAGCTTTGGCTTGGACATGAGCGCTCTGCCGATCGCCAGCATCTGCTGCTCGCCGCCCGAGAGCGTTCCCGCGATCTGCCTGCGGCGCTCTTTGAGGCGCGGGAAACGTTCGTAAACGTTCTCGAGCAGATTTCCGTGCTCGGTGACCTTGCGTGTATACGCGCCCATTTCAAGGTTTTCTTCAACAGTCAGCCGCTGAAATATTCTTCGGCCTTCGGGCACGTGAGAAAGGCCCATACGCGTCAGTTGATAGGCGCGAGAATTGCCGATGTTCTTCTCGTTGAACGTGATAGAACCGGTCTTGGAGCGCAGCAAGCCGGAAATGGTTTTCAGGATCGTGCTCTTCCCTGCGCCGTTTGCGCCGATCAAAGTAACGATCTCTCCCTCTTCCACTTCAAACGATATATCCTTGATGGCGTGGATCACACCGTAATACACATTGATATTCTCGACCTTCAGCATGGTTGCTCTCCTCCCTGCTGACCCAAATACGCTTCGATTACCACCGGATCGTTCTTAATCTCGTCCGGCGTGCCTCGGGCTATGATCTGACCGTAATTGAGAACAACTATCTGTTCACAGATTCCCATAACCAGACTCATGTCGTGTTCGATCAGGAATATCGATACGTCGAACTTCTCGCGGATATCGGCAATGGTATTCATAAGATCGGCCGTTTCCGACGGGTTCATGCCTGCCGCCGGTTCGTCCAGGAGTAGCACCTTCGGATGCTCCGCCAGCGCGCGGACGATCTCCAGCCGACGCTGCGCGCCGTACGGGAGGCTGCCGGCCATGTTGTTTGCCATATCCTCCATGTGGAACACGCTCAGAAGCTCCAGCGCGCGTTCGCGAACCGCTTTTTCCTCGCGCCAGTAACGCGGCAGACGGAATATGCTTTCTATCAGCGAATAATGCATGCTGTTATGGAGCGCGATTTTAACGTTGTCGATCACCGACAGGTCTTTGAACAAACGGATGTTTTGGAACGTCCTCGCGATCCCGTGCTGCGCCACCACATGCGTGCTCATTCCGAGCGTATTCTTCCCCATCAGTGTGATTGTGCCGCGGGTGGGCTTATAAACATTGGTCAAAAGATTGAACACTGTCGTCTTCCCGGCGCCATTCGGGCCGATCAGGCCGATGATCTGGTGCTCAAAAATCTGAAGATTAAAGTCGTTCAACGCTTGCAGACCGCCGAAATCTATACCGAGGCCGGATGTTTCAAGAATGGGCGTCATTTTCCCGCGCCCCCTTTCTTTTTCAGGATCTTTTTCCTGATCCTGGCAAAAATGCCGTCGATCGTATTGCCCAAAGAGAAGTTGTATCTGCCGAACAGACCGGAGGGCTTAAAGATCATTACCAGCACAAGCACCAGCGAATAGATCACCATGCGATAATCTTCGAAACCGCGCAGCAGCTCCGGCAGCAGCGTCAATACGATCGCCGAAATGACCGAGCCGATGATCGAACCGAGACCGCCCAGCACGACCATGACCAGTATCTCGATCGAACGCATGAAGTCAAACGTTCCCGGATCCAAAATGCACAGATAATGCGCATATAAGCCGCCCGCGATACCGGCAAATACAGCAGAAAGCGCAAATCCCAAAACCTTATAATACGTCGTGGGGATTCCGGACGCTTCCGCCGCGATCTCATCTTCGCGGATAGACAATATCGCGCGTCCGTGTCGAGACCTGATCAGCGCGACGATGACGAATATCGTAATGATGACCCAGACAAACACCCAAACGATCGTCGTATGCTTTTCGATGCCCTTTAAGCCGTACGCGCCGCCGGTAAAACCGAGGTTCTGGATGATGACGCGAATGATCTCGCCAAAGCCCAGCGTCACGATCGCGAGGTAGTCGCCCTTGAGACGCAGCGCCGGCAAGCCGATAATCACGCCGAATATGCCGGCCACGATGCCGCCGATGATCAAAGCGATCGGCAGCTCCAAGTCGCCCGGCAGGTCAACCGCCATGGAAAACAGCGCAGCCGCGTAACCGCCTACCGACATGAAGCCCGCGTGCCCTAACGGCAGCTGACCCAAAAAGCCGACGGAAAGGTTGAGGCTGACCGCGAGAATGATATTATATCCGATCGGGATGAGCAGGAGCGCCTGATAGCGATTGAGCACTCCGCCGCCGGTCAGCACCATGATGATCCCTAAAAGCGCCAGAATCACCACGGTGTTCATCACATAACGGAACCAAGTTTTATTGATCAAACCATTTCTTCTCATCGGCCGCCTACACTTTCTCGTGCCAGCTGCGGCCGAACAGACCCGTAGGCCGCAGGATCAGCACGACAATCAGGATGCCGAAGACAACCGCGTCCGCAAGCTGCGAACTGATATAGCCCTTCGTCAGGCTTTCGACGATGCCGATGCAGAAGCCGCCGACCATCGCGCCCGGCAGAGAACCGATCCCTCCGAGAACGGCCGCAACAAAAGCTCTGAGACCCAGCATGGAGCCCATCGTCGGCGTCAGTTCCGAATAGGAACAGATATACAATATCGCCGCTACGGCAGCAAGTCCTGACCCTAAGGCAAACGTGAACGAAATGGTGTTATTGACATTGATACCCATCAGCTGCGCCGCTTCATTGTCCTCTGACACGGCGCGCATGGCTTTGCCGATCTTGGTCTTATTGACCAGCAGGGTCAATATGACCATGAGTACAACCGATATCAAAATCGTAGCTACTGTTGCATACGAGAACTCCCTGTCGCCGATCCACAGCGAACCCACGAAGAAATTCGTAAACATTCTTGGATTTGCAGTAAAAATCAGCTGCGAAAGATTCTGCAGGAACAGGCTTATCCCGATTGCCGTGATCAGCAATGAAATCCTTGGGGATTTGCGCAAAGGTTTATATGCAACTTTTTCAATCACCAGACCGAACAGCGCACAGAATACGATCGACGTTACGACACACAGCCAAATAGGAAGTCCAGCACGCGCTGAAAGAAGCCATGTGCAGTATGCGCCCACCATGATGATATCCCCATGCGCAAAGTTGATCAGCCTGACAATGCCGTATACCATGCTGTAGCCTAACGCGACAAGAGCATAGATACTTCCGATTTGAAGGCCATTGATAAGTTGGTTTACAAGAACCATAGTTTCATTCCTTTGTCACACAACGAAATTGAAATACATTTCTGACAGGGGCCATGCAGCCCCTGTCAGAAAATCCATGAAACGTAGCTTCTTAAATGTCAGAAAAGTGATTAATAGGAACCGACAAACGTGTACGCGCCGTCTTCGATCTTGATAACGGCACACACCTTCTGCGGGTTGTTGTGATCGTCATAGGTGATAGGTCCGGTCACGCCGACAACGTCCGTTGCGTCGAGCTTGTCGATCACAGCCTGATAGAATTCAGCGGTGGGGCCGGGCTTAGCGCCGTCCTTGATCGCGCCTTCAATCGCGGTGAACATGATCCTCGCTCCGTCATAACCCAAGCTGGCAAACGCGTTGGGCACTTCGCCGAATTCCTTTTCATATGCAGCACGGAAGTTCTGCACGAGCTCGGCAGGATCGTTTACGTCGTAATGGTTAGAGAAGCACATGCCTTCGAGGTAGCTGGCGTCGGCGCCGTCAATGGTCAGGATGCCGTCCACGCCGTCCACGCCCAGCAGCGTCGCCGTGTTGCCCATCTCTTTCGCCTGCTGCGCGATCTTGTAAACCGTGTTGTAGTAGTCGGGCGTAAAGAGAACGTCAGGCGAAACCGCCATGATATTGGTCAGCTGCGCTTTGTAGTCCACGTCGGCGCTGGCATAACCTTCGGTCGCGAGAATCTCCAGTCCCAGTTCCTGCGCTTTCGCGGTAAAGCTGTCCTTCAGACCGGTGGAGTACGGGTCGGAAGTGTTGTAGATAATCGCCGCAGTTTTGGCGCCGAGGGATTCCACCGCCATGGTCGCCATGGAAACGCCCTGCTGCGCGTCGATGAAGCAGGCGCGGAACGTGTTGTTGCCGTAAGAGGTAACGTCCTCATGCGTCGCAGTCGGCGTCAGGATCGGCACGTTATCCGAAACGGACGTCTGCGCCACAGCAATGGTCGGCGTGCTCGTGACCGGCCCAAGGATCGCAACCACTTCGTCCGATGTGACGAGCTTGTTGTAAGCGTTGACCGATTCCGTCGCGTCGCCCTTATCATCGTAGATGATCAAGTCGATCTTCTTGCCGTCGATTCCGCCGGCTTCGTTGAGTTCATTCACGTACAGCACGGCACCGTTGCGCGCGGCTATGCCGTAAACTGCCACATCGCCCGTCAACGGAGCGATCAGACCCACTTTGATGCTGGCTTCTTCGGTATTATTGCCTGCACAACCGACGATGGCCGCACAGGTCATTACTACTGCAACCAGTAATGTGACGATCTTGAGTTTCTTCACTGATATCTCCTCCTTTTAGGATGATATGAAATATATACTTAAGAAATTATACCGTCGTTTTGCGCTAATGTCAATCGAACGAGCGCTAAAAACGGCCAAATTGTGACAGAACTTTGAACTATCCCTGCGTCACGCGGATTGGCAGTGGACGGTTTCTCGCTCAAAATGCTCGCGGCATCAGCTCAAACGGCTTCCCATAGCCAATTCGGAAGAGATAGCTTTTGCCGCCTCGACAACCAGCTTTTGCGCCAGTACCACCGCTTCGTCCATGACGCGCCGCATCATGCCCGTCACGCCGATGGCATAGCTCGGCACACCTTCGGCGTCGAACACGGGCGCCGCCACGCAGCGCATACCGATCCGCATTTCACCGTTTTCCAAAGAAAAGCCGTTGTCGCGGATTTTCGCCAGCTCCTCTTCCATGGCCTGCTGCGTGGTGATGGTATGCGGCGTAAAGGACGGCATGCCATGCGTTTGCAGGATGCTCTTCACCTGTGCTTCCGGCAGATACGCCAGCATCGCCTTCCCTAGCGCCGAGCAGTGCACGGGCAAACGCATGCCCGCTTCCGCAACGACGCGCAGCGCCATGTTTGAATCGACCGTGTCCAGATACATCACCTCTCCCCTGTCCAGCATGCCGATATGCACTGACTCTCCCGTCTGCAGCGCGATATTCTGCAAATACGGCCGTGCGAGGACGCGGATGTCCCTGAGATTACCCACTACGCTGCCCAGCTCGAAGAGCCTGACGCCCAAGCGGTATTTCCCGTCCGTCTTTGATTGCTCCACCACGGCGTGTTCGCGCATCGTCGACAATAAGCCGTAGATCGTGCTCTTCGCCCATCCGGTCGCCTGCGCAATTTCCTGCAGCGACAGCGGTTTTCGCGCTGCGGCGAGACAATCCAACAGTTTTAATGCTTTATCCACCGATTGTACGTGTGCGGGATTTTGCTGCACAATGATTCTCCTCGCTTTCCAGTCCAATATCGGGAATATCCGCCGTCCGAAAGACAAGCATGCCCACCGCTTTCTCATAAGGCAGATAATAGCGGTACGATCTGTCCTTTACTTCGACGACGCTTTCCAAGCCGCCCGAATATTCCCCGCTGTAATAGTTTTTGAAAAACTCTCCGGCGTCCTGCAGTGTGTCAAAAGGCTGCCCATATTCCAGCAGCAAGCGTTCGCGCGTATACGCGACGCCGTATCCGTCCAGTACGGCCGCAGCGTCGGAGACCGTTTCCATACGCCAGCCGCCGCCGGATGCTATGCCGCGTTTTTTCGTGTCCGATTTGATGAATACGACCGTCCCGCTGCAGATGCGCTTTGCCATCGGCAGGACGTCGCGCATCTGACCGTAGTAACAGAATACAGCCGCGTCAAACGGCGTCGCTGGCGTGAAGTTGTTCATGTCGGCTACTACAGGTTCAATATTTGTGACGCCGCGCAGCAGGATGTTTCTTTTCAGCGTATCGATGGCCTCCGGCGCAAGATCGACTGCGCTGATACACCGGACATATCCACTGAGAGCCAAGCTCAAAAAACCGAGGCCGCAGCCGGCGTCGCACAGATGCGCGTCAGGCCGTACATAATGACCGATCCGCGCCGCAAGTTCTTCATGGTATCTGCCCCGCTCCGCCGCAGCCTGCATCCAGCGTATTCGGTTTTCATCCCATCGAAACATACTATCCCACTTCCTTATATACGGTTATACAGTAACACAAAACCCGCGTTTTTTCAAATAACGCAGCGATCCCCCGTCACGATAGCGGCGGGGGATCTGAAACGGTGCTGTGTGTATTTCCTGCTTGTCAATCCACTTTCGGCAGACCGGCCAAACCCTTTGCAAGTTCTTCGTCAGTGGGCGTGTAGGCCTGCATCGTGCCGTTCTGGTAGGCCATGTACGCGGAAAGGTCAAAATAGCCCGTGCCGCTCAGGCCGAACAGGATGGTCTTCGCCTCTCCGGTCTCCTTGCACTTAAGCGCCTCGTCGATCGCGACTCGGATGGCATGGGACGATTCGGGAGCGGGCAGTATGCCTTCCACTCTGGCGAACTGCACTGCCGCCTCGAACACCTTCGTCTGCGGGACTGCGCGCGCTTCATCCAGATAACCGTCATGATAGAGCTGCGAAAGGATCGGGCTCATGCCATGGAAGCGCAGTCCGCCCGCATGGTTGGGCGCGGGGATGTACGAAGCGCCGATCGTGTACATCTTGGCGAGCGGCGTAACGTGGCCCGTATCGCAGAAGTCATACGCGAATTTGCCGCGTGTGAGCGACGGGCAGGACGTGGGCTCGACCGCGATGAAGTACGGTGCTTTGCGTCCGCTCAGGCGATCCTCCATAAAGGAGGACATCAGTCCGCCCATGTTGGAACCACCGCCGGCGCAGCCGATGACGATGTCCGGATAAATGTCGTACTTCTCCATAGCAATCTTGCATTCCTGGCCGATGACCGACTGATGCAGCAGCACCTGATTGAGGACGCTGCCCAGCACGTAACGATAACCGTCGTGCGTGGTGGCGAACTCGACCGCCTCGGAGATCGCGCAGCCGAGGCTGCCGGTCGTATCCGGATTGTCCGCAAGAATCTTGCGGCCCACTTCGGTGGTATCGGAGGGCGAAGGCACGACCTGCGCGCCGTAGGTCTCCATGACCGCTTTGCGGTACGGCTTCTGCTGTGCCGAGACCTTAACCATATACACGCGAAGGTCCAGCCCGAAATAGCTGCAGGCCATCGACAGAGCCGTGCCCCACTGACCGGCGCCGGTCTCGGTCGACACGCCCTTTAAGCCCTGCTTTTTCGCGTAATACGCCTGCGCGATCGCGGAATTCAGCTTATGACTGCCGGAAGTGTTGTTGCCTTCGAACTTATAATAGATTTTCGCAGGCGTATCCAGCGCTTTTTCCAGATAATACGCGCGCACCAGCGGCGACGGACGGTACATTTTATAAAAATCACGTACTTCATCCGGAATCTCAATATAACGATCCGTCGTATTGAGCTCCTGCTTCGCCAATTCTTCACAGAATACCGGCTCCAAATCCGCCAGCGTGACCGGCTGCAGCGTGCCCGGATGCAGCATGGGTGCATGGCCCTGCTTCATGTCGGCGCGCACGTTGTACCAGCAGCGCGGCAGTTCCTCTTCCGTCAAATAGATCTTGTACGGTATCTCCTTACTCATGATCATTTCTCCTTTCTCTCGTCTGCGGAATAAGTGGAATAAAATAAAACGCTCTCGTCCCTGCTATCTTGCAGGGACAAGAGCGTAATATACTCTTGCGGTGCCACCCGGCTTGGCGCATGACGCGCCCACTTTATGCACACAATCAAGTGCCGGTTCATGGTAACGGCGAACCACGCCCGTCTTCCCTAACGGCATTCCCGCTCAGGTCGCCCTCACAAGTCCATTCACCTGATATCTCCGTACCGTACTCCCACCCGCGACGGCTCTCTGTGACTTCAATCTGTACAGGCTACTAGTCTCGTTCATCAGTTATGTGTGCATTATAATTCCTACCTTTTCGCATTGTCAAGAAAAATTTAGGTTTTCACGGCCATCTTATGCGGTAAACCGACGATTTGTGCATCGCCGCTGCGCCTCATAAAAGCGTTTTTCCGCGAAAAGCATTGACATCATTTTCCCGCGGGTTCATACTGATTGTAACATGATACTGTTTGTAACATGTAAGAGTTCATCAAATCACAATGCTGTTTCTGCGCTGTGCAAGAATTTGATGAACGTTTTTATATGGTACCGGAGCGTTTTATCGTTCCCTGAAAAATCGATCCCTGTGAGGTTGCTATGGAAAACACTGCCTATCTCGTATTGGAAGACGGAAGCGTGTTCCCCGGAACGTCTTTCGGCGCGCCTGCAAACGAAAAGCCCGCCGAGGTGGTTTTCAATACCGCCATGACCGGATATTTGGAAACGCTGACCGACAAAAGCTATTACGGGCAAATGCTCGTGCAATCTTTCCCGCTCGTCGGCAACTGCGGCGTCATATCGGAGCACCTTGAAAGCGAGCACATCCATCTGTGCGGCTATATCGTAAAGGAGCTTTGCGCATGCCCTTCCGACAGCCGTTCCGAGAAGGATCTCGACAGCTTCCTGCGCGAACAGGGCGTGAGCGGTCTCTGCGGCGTCGACACGCACAAGCTCACAAACCTGCTCCGCCGCCATGGCGTCATGAACGGCGTCCTCACTGCCGACCCCAAAAGCGTGGACCTTGGCGCGCTGAAAAAGCACCGCATCCAGCGCGCCGTCGAAAACGTGTCGATCCCGAAAGCAAAGTTCTTCGCGGCGCAGGAAAAGCAGTACCGCGCCGTCCTTTGGGACTTCGGTTTCAAGGAAGGGCTGCTGAAAGAACTGCTCGGCATCGGGTGCGACGTGTGCGTACTTCCCTACAATGCCGGCGCTTCCGAAATCGTTTCTCTAGAGCCCGACGGGATATTGCTTTCCGACGGGCCGGGCGACCCGACCGACAACCGCGAAGCCGTCGCCGAGCTGGAGAAGCTGCTTCATTTTCAAATCCCGATCTTCGGCGTAGGGCTCGGGCATCAGCTTTTGGCGCTTGCGCACGGACTGAAAACAGAAAAAATGAAATGCGGGCATCGCGGCGCGAACATTCCGGTGCGCGATTATGACACCGGACGCGTGTACATCACCGCGCAGAACCACGGCTACACGGTCGTGAATGAAAGCGTCGATCCGGACGTCGCGGAAAGCTGGTATACGAACGTCGACGACGGCAGCTGCGAAGGCTTGGTCTATCGCGACACGCCCTCCTGCTCCGTGCAGTTCCGCCCTGAAGCGTGCGCCGGTCCGCAGGATACCCGATTTTTGTTTTACCGCTTTTCCCGCATGATGGAGGTGCGAAAGAATGCCGCGCAACGAACTGATCAATAAGATACTGCTCATCTCTTCCGGCGCCGACCAATTCGGTCAGTCGGCCGAATGTGGCCGCGCTTTTCTGCCCGCCTGTCAGGCGTTTTATGAGGAAAACGTCGAAGTCATTTTGGCCGGTTCATTTCCCATGCGCATTGCGGCAGATTTCCCCGCGATCAAGCACGTTTACGCGGAAGCGCTGAACATTGCCGTACTTCAGCGCATAATCGAAGAGGAACGTCCCGACGGCGTATTCCCCGCATTTGGCGAGCAGGCAGACCTTGTGCTGATCCATGAAATCGCAGAAACCGGGTTCCTTGACGAAAACGATATACCGCTTCTCGGCCTGTCGCAGTGGACGCTGGAGCACATGACCGACCGACGCAAGTTCGTGGGCACTATGCGCTGCATTCATCATTCCTGTCTCGCTTCAAAGGAGATCGAATCACCTGACGACGCTTTGGAATTTGCCGGGCAGCTCGGTTATCCGGTGTTGTTCCGACCGATCGGCGCGCCGGCCGAAGCCGCGGGCAATGCAGCGGAGCTGCGGGATCTAGCGGCACGTTTCGCCGGACGCCGGGCGTCCGTGGAACGATGCGTAAACGGATGGAAGGATATTACGTTCGACATGATGCGCGATTGCTTCGGCAACGTCGTCGCGGTCTGCGCGTCGGAAAGCGTCGAACCGATCGGCCCCCATGCGCAGTATTCGGCGGCCGTCATACCTGCTATGACGCTCGCGGACAGAGAGTATCAGATGCTGCGCACCGCGGCCTCCGAAATCATTACCGAAATGGATATCCATGGGTACTGCCGCATACGGTTCGCGCTCGACCCGCATTCGTCCGAATATGCTGTCCTCAGCGCGAGCCCGCTAATCAGCCGTCCCGCGGCGCACGCCGCGAAAGCGACCGGCTACCCCATCGCGTACACCGCCGCAAAGCTCGCGCTCGGATACGCACTGGACGAAATCCCGTTTATCGCCGACAGCGCGACCTGCGCGGCGTATGAACCCGCGCTCGATCGTATCGCCGTATCCGTTTGTCAGCCGACAGCATCCGGTGCGCTGGTATTCTCGGATACTTTTGAAGGCGCGCTGCAAAAGGCCGTCCGCAGCGCGGCGCTTGCGCCGGACACGCTGCGCCGGCAGGGAAAACGGCTCGGCTTTTCCGATGCGGCGATCGAACGCATAGTCGGCGTCAAACCGGCGGACGCCGTTTCGTCTGCTTACAGAGAGATCGACAGCTGCACGACCGGATCCGCTGCGAGGACGAAGTATTTTTACGCGGCGTCTTCTTCCTCCTTCGATACGGGAGATGCGAATCCCGTTTTGGCATTTCTGGAGCCTGTCGGTCAAAATATCGAATTTGACTGCGCGAGCGCGCGGCTGATGCAGTCCCTGAAAGAAGCGGGATACGGTGTTGTGCTGATCGGCAATGATCCCGAGATGCACTGCGCGGATTTCGGCGTCGCCGACAGGGTCTATTTCGAGCCGCTTTGCTCCGGCGACGTGCTGCACGTGATCGCCGCCGAAAAGCCGGCGGGCGTGCTCGTTTTTTCCGGCCGATCGGCCGATTGTCTCATCGAAGCGCTGCAAAACGGCAGCGTTCCCGTCGTCGGCAGCCCTGTTGACAGCGTGGACATCGCAAACGATCGCGAGCGGTTTGCGGCTTTGATTTTGCTACTTAACGCGCTGCGCCGCACGGGCGGGCAAGCGTAAAATAATATTTGAAGGAGTAATGTGAGCATGTTACGCAATTATCAGGAAGAACTGGAGCAGCGTGTGCGCTTCATCCGCGAATTGGTGGAAAAGAGCGGCGTGAAGGGAATCGTTTTCGGGAACAGCGGCGGCAAGGACAGCGCGCTCGTCGGCATACTCTGCAAAATGGCCTGTCCCAATACGCTCAGCATCATCATGCCCTGCGGTTCCAAGCAGAATTTCGGGAGCGACCTGACGGATGCGCTCGCGCTTGCCAAGCAATTCGATATTGAAACGCGCACCGTCGATCTGACTGCGCTCAAGGAATGTGCTCTGGATATCTACGGAAAAGCCACCGCGCTGACGCCGCAGGCGATCTCCAACATCGCCCCGCGTTTAAGGATGACGACGCTTTATGCCATCGCTGCGAGCGAGAGCAGGCTCGTCGCTGGCACGGGCAACCGCAGCGAAATATTCGTGGGATACTTTACGAAATGGGGCGACGGCGGCCACGATTTCAACCCGATCGCCGACCTGACCGTCACCGAAGTGTACGAGTTCCTGCGTTTCCTGGATGCGCCCGCGAACATCATCGAAAAAGCGCCGTCCGCGGGCTTATTCGACGGGCAGACCGATGAAAAGGAAATGGGCATCACCTATGCGCGCATCGACGATTACATTCTCAACGGCCGCGCAAGCGACGCCGATCGTGCTTTCTTAGACCGCATGCACCGGAATTCCGCGCACAAGCGCGAACAGCCTGTGCGCTTTTCCCGCTGAACGGTCGATTTATGAAAAAACCGCCGCGGCTTTGGATCATTCCATTGCCGCGGCGGTTCGTTTTCATATGTCCGTCATTCCAGGAAATCCTTGAGTTTCTTGCTCCTGCTCGGATGGCGGAGCTTACGCAGCGCTTTCGCTTCGATCTGGCGGATACGTTCGCGCGTGACGTTGAATTCGCGTCCGACCTCCTCGAGCGTGCGCGCCTTCCCGTCATCCAGTCCGAAGCGCAGCCGCAGGACTTTTTCTTCCCGGACGGTAAGCGTGTCCAGTACGCCCATGAGTTGCTCCTTGAGGAGCGTGCTTGCGACAACTTCCGCGGGCACCGGCGCGTCGTCGTCGGGTATAAAGTCTCCTAAATGGCTGTCCTCTTCCTCGCCGATAGGCGTCTCCAGCGATACGGGTTCCTGTGCGATCTTAATGATCTCACGCACTTTTTCTTCCGTAATTCCCATTTCCTGCGCGATTTCCTCCGGCCTCGGGTCGCGTCCGTATTCCTGCAGCAGCTGTCTGTTGATACGAATGAGCTTATTGATCGTTTCGACCATATGCACCGGTATGCGAATGGTTCGCGCCTGATCCGCGATCGCGCGCGTGATTGCCTGACGGATCCACCATGTCGCATAGGTGGAGAACTTGTATCCCTTGCGGTAATCAAATTTTTCCACGGCCTTGATCAGGCCGAGATTGCCTTCCTGAATCAAGTCCAAAAACAGCATGCCGCGTCCGACATACCGCTTAGCGATGGACACCACCAGCCTCAGGTTCGCTTCCGCCAGCTGCTGTTTCGCATCCTGATCGCCGTCCGACATGCGTTTGGCGATGCTGACTTCTTCGGCGGCGGAAAGCAACGGCACTTTGCCGATCTCCTTGAGATACATGCGCACCGGATCGTCGATGTTCAGGCCTTCCGACGTCGCCAGCTCCGTTTCGATCGCGGCGATCTCCTCGTTGATATCCGCGGGAACCTCTATTTCCTCTACGACGTCGATGTTCAGCGCCTCGATCCCGTCGTAGATCTTTTCGATTTGCTCCTGATCCAGTTCCAGCTCTTCCAGGGCGTCCATGATTTCCTTGTAGGTCAGCACGCCTTTGATCCGGCCCTTATCGAGCAGGCTCTTTACTCTTTGCGTTTGGAGTTCTTTGTTGTCCAAAGCGGTTCCTCCTTATCGTACTTCACTTCAGCTGTCGCGCAGTTGTTCCTGTAATTCCTGTATTTGTTGTACCAGCATCAATTTTTCGTCGATGCCGATCGATCTGTCGTCCGCTTTTTTCTGAAGCCGCTGAATGTCTTCCCGGATATCCGCACGTTTCATGCGCTTGAGGCAATCCGACACGATTTGCTCCAGATCTCCCTGCGGCGGGTTTTCCATGCTCAGGTCCGCCATGAGCGCCGCGGCTTCCGGCTCCATATTCGCCGTCAGACGCGTAAAATCCGGCGACGGATCCTGCGCGAAGGCCTGTAGCAGCTGTTCCGCCAGCATGCGATGCGCAGGCACCGTAAACACCTCTGTCTGCGCCAAAGCCATCGCAGTCGCCGCCGCCTCGGCGGACTGGCACATCACCCTGAGGAGCGACAGTTCCGCCGCCATGCGCTCCGTGTTCGGAGTCTCGGGCGCTTGCGCGGGCAGGTCTGTTTTTCGCGCGCTCCGGAAGCGCGGCGGCTCTTTTTCGCCCTGTCCTCTATGCGCGGCTCCCTGCTCCTGAAGCGTTTCCAGGGAGATTCCTGTCATGCGCGCAAGACGCTGGTAGTATCTTTCCTGCTCCACAGGCTGCAGTCCGGCAATGAATTTACAGGCGCTCATCGCGAACGCATCGCGTTCGTTGTCGTTTGTGATGTCGTAATCCTTCGCCATGCGTTCCAGCTTAAAGGCGTTCAGCGTAAGCGCTTCGTCCTTCAGCTTTTCAAACGCTTCTTTTCCGTATTTCCTGACAAAGTCATCCGGGTCCATTTCGTCCGGCAGGACGATTACCCGCACCTGCAGCCCTTCGCCGGACAAAATATCCAAACCCCGCAGCGTAGCGTTCTGCCCCGCGGAATCGCCGTCATAAGCGATATAAACGGTGGGGACATAGCGTTTGATAAGCCGTGCCTGCTGCACCGTCAGTGCCGTACCAAGGCTCGCCACCGCATTATCGACGCCCGCCGCGTGAAGGCTGATCACATCCATATACCCCTCTACCATGACGAGATCGGCGACCTTGCGTCCCTTCATCATTTGCAGAGCATATAAATTATTGCGTTTATTATAAATCAGCGTATCGCCTGTGTTGATGTACTTGGGCAGCGTCTGATCCATCGAACGCGCGCCAAATCCCACCACTCTTCCCGTCGTACTTATGATAGGGAATATTACCCGTTTGCGGAATGCATCATACACCCTGCCGGAGTTGTTGCTTTTCATCAGCAGTCCCGCAGCAAGCAATTCGTCTTCTGTGTATCCCTGCCGCTGTAAATCGTTCTTCAGCGCATCCCACGAGTCTGGCGCGTACCCCAGCCCAAACCGCGTGACGATGTTTGCGTCGATACCGCGGCTGACCAGATACGCCCGCGCCGGCTTCCCCTCTTCGGACATCAGCCGACGGTGAAAAAAGAGTGCGGCTTCCTTGCACGCTGCATACAGGCGCTGCTTGCGCGCGCGCTCGCGCTGCAGCTGCTCATCGTCGACGTCTCCGGGCAGTTCCATTCCCGCGCGCTGCGCAAGGAATTTGACCGCTTCAATGTATGAGAGTTTCTCCGCCTGCATGATAAACTGCACGACACCGCCGCCCATATGACAGCCGAAGCAATAAAACATCTGCTTGTCCGGTACGACGGAAAAAGACGGCGTCTTTTCGGAATGGAACGGGCAAAGCCCCCACATGCGCTGTCCCTTCGCCTTCAGATGCACATAGGATGACACCACGGAAACAATATCGTTCTTAGCGAGCAATGTATCCAGCCATGTGTCATTGAACAGCGCCATGGTACCTCCATTCTCTGTGCAGCTTATGATCCAGCATTATCTAATATTCGGCAATAAATCACACATTCCTGCATACAAGCGAAAAAACAATCATATGCTGGAACGGGGCACGAACAGCTTTTTATAGTCGTTGATGGCGTACCGGTCCGTCATGCAGGCGACGTAATCCGCGACCACGCGCTGCGGGCCGTCTTCGTCAAGATAGCGGGTAAACTCCTCCGGCAGCGTATCCACGCACGCGAGGTAATGCGCATACAGCATACGGATGACGTGCTCGGTTTTTTTCATCTCGCCCCTGGCCGCCGAGCTTAAATAGACGCGCTCAAACATAAACTCGCGCAGCTGCTCGAACACCCCGCTGATCTCGTCGGACATCCGCACATACGGCTGGAAAAAGCTGTTCTTGATGATATCCAGTATCAGCGTGTTGATCCGTTCTCCGTGCGTCGCGCCCAAAGCTTCCACGCACGATTTCGGAAGGTCCTCCTGACAGAGTATCCCGGCTCGGATCGAATCGTCGATATCGTGGTTGATATAGGCGATCCGATCGCTCAGGCTGACCACGCGTCCTTCCAGCGTACACGGGGTCCCGGATTTCCGGTGGTGCAGGATGCCGTCCCGCACCTCGTAAGTGAGGTTGAGTCCCACGCCGTTTTCCAGCTTTTCCGCCACACGCAGGCTCTGCTCGTTATGCCGGAATCCGCCCGGCACCAGCGCGTCCAGCGCGTTTTCTCCCGCATGTCCGAAAGGTGTGTGCCCGAGGTCGTGCCCCAGGCTGATTGCTTCGGTCAGGTCTTCGTTGAGGCGCAGCGCACGGGAGATGGTCCTGGCGATCTGCGCCACCTCCAGCGTATGTGTCAGCCTTGTGCGATAGTGATCTCCCTGCGGCGCGAGAAATACCTGCGTCTTGTATTTCAGCCTCCGAAACGACTTGCAGTGCAGAATCCTGTCGCGGTCGCGCTGGAACTCCGTGCGCAGCGCACAGTCGGACAAGGGCCTTTCACGCCCCTTAGTGTTCACCACCAACATGGCATATGGCGAAAGCGTTTCACGCTCCATCTGTTCGGTAAATGTACGAAAGCAGGCTTCGTCTATACTTTGCATAATCATCCTCTCCCGTCTTCGCGATTGTGCTTCTAGTAGTTATTCACCATTTAGAAGCAAAACTCCTTGTTTCCTCTACAAAAACATTCATCCAACTTGTCTTTCGCATGGATGCATGCTATTATTTTTTTACCATGATACATTGAGGCGTTCGTTTTGCAGAATAAAAAACAACAGGCAACCAAATACGCCCGCTCCCTGGCTGTCATTGCCATATGTCTGGTCGTATGCGCCGTCGTTTATTTCCTCGTTCAGTCTTCCATCCGCCAATCGGCGGAAGCGTCGCAGGCCGCATCCGCATACAGCAGCCCTTCTCCGGACAGCGATAATCCGGCTTCCGGCAGCTTCAGCGGCATACCGAAATCCACATTCATCCAGCGTTTGCAGAAGAATGGGGTTGATTTGACCGCCAGCGAAGAAGGCGACAATATATTCCTTTCGTATCTTGCCGATCGGGATCGTTGTATCGGAAAACTGGTTCTCACTTTGAAAGGCAGCTATGTGTATTCGTTTTCCCTGTATCTCACGCCGGACGACCCTGCCGCTGCGCCGGAAAACGGTCCGTATTCGGTGATACGGGATTTTCTGGCCGCGCAGGACGAGCCTTCCACTTCCGCTGAAACGGGATACGATTTTGTCGAACTCCTCTCGGCGTTCGGCACCGCTCTTGACAGCGAGGGCAGCATCCCGCACGGCGATTACCTCGTCCTCGCACGAAAAATCACCGACGCGTGGAAAAAGCAGGCGGTTTATGAGGGCAATTACGGAGGCTTTTCCTTCTCCGCCGTACCGCTGGAACACGATTCGCAGCTCATGCAGGTGATCAGCATGACCTGCCGCAGCTGATGTTACACGATGATCGACCCGACGGGCAGTTCGCCCTTTGCATACAGCTCATAATTCGGCAGTTCCGTCAACGCATGTAATCCAAAGTGCCGCAGAAACTGATCGGTCGTTCCCAGAAGCGCCGGCTTGCCGAGCGTGTCTTTCTTCCCCACTACCTGTATCATATCCAGCTGCAGCAGCTGATTCACGATATACTCGCAGCGCACGCCGCGGATCTGCTCGATGTCGCCGCGTGTAACGGGCTGTTTATAGGCGACGATCGCCAGTGTTTCCAGCATGGCCTGCGAAAACGGTTTAGACTGCGCGGGCTGTAAAAGTTCCTGCACATACGGCGCGTATTGGGCGTTGGAACACAGCTGCACGCTCTCTTCCGTCACGTTGAGCTGTATCCCTCTGTTCTCACGGCGATAGCGTTCTTCCATCTCGAACAGCAGCGGCCGCAGTTCCAGATCCGTTAACTGCAGTACGCGCTGTAATTCGGCGATCGGCACCGGGTCCGCTGCCACAAACAGCATGCATTCAATTGCCGCCATCACTTGCGTGGTCTCCATCGGCTTCTCCATCCTCATCCATGTAGTTGACATGCGCGTCGTCTTTTATCAAATGCTCCGCCGAAATGCGTATCGGCGCGAACGGCTCTTTCTGGCGCAGCAGTATTTCGCCCCGTGAAATCATTTCCAGAAGCGCCATAAATGTCACGATGATCTCCATTTTAACGGCGTCGGGGCGAAAGAGCTCTTCAAAGCGGATCGACGGTTTACCTCTTAAAACAGAGCGTATCTTCTGCAGCTGTCCGCGCACGGTGTAACGGTCCTGCTGCACCTGATGCAGTGCAGAAGGCTCGTCCGGCTTGGATTTTTCGAGGACTGCGCGCAGCGCTTCGAGCAGCGCAGTGTACGGAACGTTTTGGAGCTGGATCTCCTTCTGGGGAAATGCGAATTCCTCCGGCAAGCGCGTAAAGACGTTTTTAGCCTGCGCTTCCAGCGTCCGCAGTTCTTCTCCCGCTTCCTTGAAGAGCTTGTACTCGCGCAGTTGGCGAATCAGTCTCGTTTCCTCGTCTTCCGTTTCTTCGGACGTCTCCTGCGGCATCCGCGGCAAAAGGTGTCTGGATTTTATGTAGATCAGCGTCGCCGCCATGGCGAGAAATTCACTGGCCTTGTCCATATCCAGCGCATCGATCTGTTTCATGTATTCGAGGTATTGCCCCGTGATCTCGGACACAAAAATATCCTGAATATCCAGCTCGTACTTCTCGACGAGATACAGCAGCAGGTCCATCGGCCCATCAAATTGTTGCAAATGTACGTAATAGGCCATTTCCCTTCCTCACAAGAACAAGCCAAAGAGCGCCGCGTATACCGATATCAGACCGTTTGCAATCGCGCTTACGACCGTGCTTAATACGCCGCTTAAAACGCCTGTGATCAGCAGTACCAGCAAAACGATGCTTCCATATCTTTGCAGATAGAAAAACGGCTTCGCACCCACATGCCGAATAAGCAGCGTTTCGAGCACGCGGTAGCCGTCCAGGGGCGGAATGGGAATGATGTTGAACACCATCAGCGACAGATTCAGGAAAAAAACGTTGGACAGGATGCTGGAAACAATGGAGTTTTCCATACCCACCAGCTCCAGCACAAACACGACCAGCAGCGCGATCAGCGCAAGGATGAAATTCGTTATGATGCCCGCGAGCGACACGATGATCATGTCCCGTTTGGGATGGGAGAAATTCCGCGGATTGATCGGTACGGGTTTGGCCCAGCCGAAACGCGCTATGATCAGAAGGATAAACCCGATCAAGTCGATGTGTTTCAGCGGGTTGACCGTCATGCGGCCCAGATTGCGCGCCGTAGGATCGCCCAGCTTGTACGCGGCAAAAGCGTGCGCCCACTCGTGAAAGGAGAGCGCAATCAATATCGCCGGCAGGCTCAGCAACGCCTGTATCAGAAAGCTTGCCGGATCCCGCCAAAGGTTCCAAATACCCAATCTCTGTAATCTCCCTGCTTTATTTACTCATCATTATACGTATAAACCTGTGGGGATGCAAGCAGTCAGAACCGCAGAAAGTCCAGCAGCACCTGACTGACCGCATCGCGGAACGTCCATGTGTCCACGGCGTATTGTGCGCGCAGTTCCACCCTGCCCAATTCCCGGCCCGACGGCGTCCGATATATGATATTGCCCAGAATCGCCTGTTCCGAAAACGGCGCGTCGAGCTGTTCCGGTATGTTCCTGACGATCTCCGCTTCGCCCTGCTCCCGCTCCATCAACAACACCAGCGTATTTGCGGCGACAAGGTTGACCTCCCCGCGCGTTCCGCCGTTGACGGGGATCGCCTCCGCAATCACTTCTCCCGCTTTCGCCACGGTCTGCGTTTTATAGCTTGCGGCGGCCGCATCCAGCATCTCCGCAGCGGCCGCGAACCTCTTTTCCGCGCTGGGGGCGCCCACTATCACGCACAGCATCGCCGCGTTTCCCTGTTTGACCGCGAACACGCCGCAATAGCCGTCCTGCTGCGACGAGCCCGTGATCAATCCGGTACAGCCGCCATAACTGCGCAGCATGCGGTTCGCGTTGACAAGCTCCGTTTTGTTCCCGTTCTCGTGTACAAACTCATCCATCCAGACCGCGCAGTACGAAGTAAAGGTCTCGCTCTCCTGCAGCGCGCAGCCGAGCTTTGCGAGCAAATGCGCGTTCATCCTGGTATTCCTGCCCATGGCATTGTCGATGGCGACATCTGCGCCCAGTTCCTTCATGCGCATGTTCACGCGGCTGACAAACATCGCTTCCGTACCGCAAAGGCTTTCCGCCAGCGTCATGATCGCATCGCCCGCGCTGATCATCACCGCCGCTTTGGTCAATTCTTTTATGCTGATGCGCTCTCCCGCGGACAAAAACGCGGTCGGTCCGGAAACGGCCGCGGCCGCGCGGCTGACCTGAACGACCTGATCCGGTATGAGCTCTCCCGAGTCGATCGCTTCACAGATCACCAGCAGCGCAGGCATCTTAGACAGGCCTGCTACTGCGGCCATGGCGTCCGCTTCCTTTTCCCAGATCGTCTGCATGGAATTCGCTTCTATCAGCAGCGCCGACGGGATGTCCTCCAGCTTTTTCAGTTCCGCCGCGTCGTCCGCTAAAGCGCTTGCGCCGACCAGCATACAGCACAATATGGCGCACAGCGCGCCGATCACTCTGGCTCGAAACAAAGCGTTCCCTCCTCCCGTTCTGCTTCTATATGTATCGTGAAACGGCAAAAATATGCTTTCCCGAACGACGGCGCAAAAAAAGAACGGCAAGCCGTTTTCACTGCTGCCGTTACGTAAATCCGCTGTTTAGTCGATCGAGGAAAGGAACGATCGTCCCACCGGCCAGCGCAGGCTTGTCAAATACTCGTAGACCGTCGCGCCGATATCCGCAAAGCTTTCGCGCGTCCCGATCCCGACGTTCTGCCTGAGCGCGCGTCCGTAAATCAGTATGGGAACGTACTCGCGCGTATGATCCGTCCCCTGCGTCGTGGGGTCGCATCCGTGATCCGCCGTGATCACCAGCATGTCATCCGCTTTGAGCGCGAGCAGTATCTCCGGCAAACGCCGGTCAAAATACTCCAGCGCCCGCGCATAGCCGTCCGCATCGTTCCGGTGGCCGTACAGCATATCAAAGTCCACCAGATTAACGAACAGCAGGCCTTCCTGCATTTCGCCCATCAGCCGAAGTGCGGCGTCGATTCCGTCGGCGTTGCCGTGCGTGCGCTCCGAACGCAGGATCCCTCTGCCGCAGAAGATGTCGGATATTTTCCCCACCGACCATACGGGGATGCCATGTTTCACGAGACCGTCCAAAACCGTCGGTTCCGGCGGTTCCGCTGAAAAGTCCTTCCTGTTGTCCGTGCGTATGTATTGCCCGCTTTGTCCGCAAAACGGGCGGGCGATGACGCGCCCGACCAGATGCTCGCCCGTCAGCATATCCCGCGCGATACCGCACATGCGGTACAGTTCGTCTAAGGGTATGACTTCTTCGTGCGCCGCGATCTGAAAAACGCTGTCGGCGGACGTGTATACGATCGGGAAACCCGTCTCGACGTGAAGGTCGCCCAATTCCTGTATGATCTCCGTACCGGACGCGGCTTTATTCCCCAGCACACGTCGTCCGATCCGCTCCTCAAAACGATGGATCAATTCCTGCGGGAAACCGTCGGGATAAGTGCGAAAGGGCGTCTGCATGACGATTCCCGCCATCTCCCAATGTCCGCTCGTCGTATCCTTTCCCATCGTGCGCTCTGCGGCCCGCCCATAGCAGCCAACCGGCGGCGCGACGGGCTTCGGGCATCCCGCGCCCTCAATGTGCGCCAAACCCAAAGCGTATAAATGCGGGATATCCAGGTTCCCTTTGTGCATCAAGATATGACGCAGCGTGTGCGCGTTCTCATCATGGAACCGTACCGCGTCAGGCAAAGCGCCGATCCCGACGCTGTCCAGCACGATCCATACGACACGTTTTCTCATGACAACCTCCGTCCTCATGCTATGTCCTTAAAAGCAGCGGCAGCAACAGCCCTTCCACGATCACCGCAATACCCAGCCAAGCGCCGGTTCGCCCGTACGCGATCAGAAACTCGCGTTCGGTTTGCGGCACTGCCTCGTTTTTCACAAACATGCTCCGCCACTTTTGGAGCGCATGACAGAATGACATGCGGCCGAGCTGCCAAAGTTGCGGCCACACAAGGAACATTTCCGCAACGGAAACGATAAGCGCGGCGCTCGAAAGCCGCGCGTTCAGCGCCAAGCAGGTCGCGATCGTCATCCCGGACATAAACCCCTTTGCCAGCACCAGAATCGGCCACAGCACGATCCCCGGGGCAAACAGCCCGCTCAGCAGCATCAGCGTCAGCCACACCGCGTACCGCAAGAACGCCGTCAGCAGCGCCATCCCGATCAGAGCGTCCGCCGTGAAAAGCAGACTGGCTATTCTCTCCCAGTAAAGCAGCTTCAGCGACGCTGCGCCGCCCGCCAGTCCGGCTATCAGCAAAAACAGCATCGCCGCGCCGATCGGCGCATCCTTGCGTATTCCGGTGCCTTTCATTTTGCGTACATACCTCGTCCTCATCTGTAATGTCACTCTATCCTATGACACAGATGCGGCGAAATATGCTCAGGCGCCCAAACGGGTACGCACACGGTCCGCCAGCATGGCGATGAATTCCGCATTCGTCGGTTTCCCCTTGCTGTCGTTGATCGTATAGCCGAAATAACGATCCAGCACCTCCGGCTTCCCGCGATCCCATGCCACTTCGATCGCGTGGCGTATCGCCCTCTCCACCAGCGGCGGGCGCGTATGAAACATTTCGGAAATCGTGGGATAGATGTTCGTCGTGACGTTGAGCTTTGTGGGAAGGTCCGCGCGTGCCACCATGAGGATTGCCTCGCGAAGATAGTGATATCCCTTCAAATGCGCCGGCATCCCGATCGCGCGGATCTGGAACGTCACTTCGTTTTCGATCGCCTCACGCGGCGCGCCCTCGCCGATATGCTGTTCCACTTCCAGGGAGTAGTCGAAGTACTCGGAAATCTCCATCAGATCGAAGATACATTTCACGATGCGCGAGTACTGCGTGGGCTTTACAAAGCAGTAACGCACGCCCAGTTTCTGCAGCAGCTGCAGGATCTCATCGCTGTACAGCAGGGTATTGATAAACGTCGTAGGCCGCATCTCCGGCTCCATCCGGGCGATCTCATTCAGCACGCCAATCCCGTCCAGTCCCGGCAAAACCGTATCCATCAGCAGGATGTCCACTTTTGTCTCTTTCACCGTCCGGCAGACGTCGTTCCCGTCGTGCACGGACGGCAATACTTTGACCTCGTGTATTTTGGAAAACGCTTCCTCTATTCCCCGACATTCACGTACATTGCCATCCGCAATCAATAACGTCATCTGCTCTTCCATCGTCCTTCTCCCTTCTTCTTTTCATCCGATTGCGATCCGTTCTCATGCCGCCGGCAGATTTCTCTTCATCTGCTCATGCATCCATTGCGCATACATACAATAGCCTTTTGTGGGATCATTGATGAAAACATGTGTCACTACGCCTATCAGCTTTCCCTTTTGTATCACCGGACTGCCGCTCATTCCCTGGACGATTCCGCCCGTTGCGCGCAGCAGTTCTTCGTCCGTCACCTCGATAACCATTCCCTTGGGCGCAGGATAATTCTGCGGGTTGACTTTAATGACCCTGCACGAATAAGCCTTTACTCCGCCCTCGCCGGTCGTAGAAAGAAGCTGTGCTTCGCCCGTGACCGCCTCGTCCGGTCCGGCAAGCAAAAGCGGGCCCCGATAAACGCCGTTTATATAATCGCTATAGAATTTCCCGTATATTCCGTATTCGCCGTTGATCCGTATATCCCCAAGCGCTTCACCGGCTATATCGAACGTCCCGCGCAGCTCGCCCGGTTCGCCCTGCTCGCCGCGAACGACATCCAAAATGTTTGCCGGATAGATTTCACCCGCGCGTACGGATAAGCTCGATCTTGTATCCACATCCGTGATCGCGTGTCCAAGCGCCGCATAGGCATTTAGATCAGGGTCGTAAAATGACAGCGTGCCGATGCCGGCTGTACTGTCCCGAACCCAAATTCCGATTTGATATTGACCGTTTGTCGAATTTTGTTCTGGTTGAATCTTTAATGATAGTATTGCACCGTTTCGTTTGATTGTCAATTCAAGATTGGAAAAAAATGTATTGCATAGTTCAGATAAATGTTCCGCGTCTCTCAGTTTCTCGCCGTTCACGGCTTCAATGACGTCCCCCGGCTGAATTCCTGCCTCTGCTGCCGGGGATACCATTGTTCCGTTTTTGTTTGCGATTTCGGATACGCCGACCACCAGAACGCCCTGCGTGTATAGCGCTACGCCCACACAGTTCCCGCCCGGCATCAGGTATTCGTCATCCCGGACGCGTACGGAAATCTCTTTCACCGGCACGAGTCCGAAAAGGCGTATCGTCGCAACGGATGCGTCCGCGGGCATGTTTTCTCTTCCTACCGCCGCTAATCTTTCATCATTCGACTGCGAGACCTGCACGCTTTGCTCCATTTCCACGCCGAAAGGAGCCGCCACGTCCAAGGCTTGCATGGCGGCGCCCTGAGAGCGCACCGTCAGCGCATCGGGCAGCGAACGCACGTATGCCGCCTGCGGTGAAAAATACAAAGCGAGGATTGCCAGAGCCAACGCGATCCCGCACGTCTTTTTAACCAATCTCAACAAAAATAAACACCTCGAGCCATTCTCTGTTGTGCGCATTTACGCAACATACATAGCATTTGCCCGAGGGTTGGTCGTTATTCACATCAAATGTTTATTTTTTCAGCGCGTCGGCCTGCGCGACCAGTTCGCGCGCATGTTCCATGCCTTTCGAATCCTCCTGTGTCGTTCCCATGATCCTGGCAACTTCCCTGCATCTTCCTTCAAAGTCCAGCGGCTGCGCCATGGAATAGGTTTTCCCGTCGATCTCCTGTTTCTGTACGAAAAAATGTACATCCGCCATCGCTGCGACCTGCGGCAGATGCGTGATGCAGAGCACCTGATGCGTTCTCGCGATCTGATAGAGCTTTTGCCCGACCGCGGCTGCAACTTTGCCGCTCACACCGCTGTCCACTTCGTCAAAGATCAACGTGGGAACGTCGTCGCTGTCCGCCACGGTCGCCTTAATGGCCAGCATGACGCGGGATATTTCGCCGCCGGACGCCACGTTTTTCAGCGGTTTGAGCGGTTCGCCCGCATTGGCGGAAAACAGGAACTCCACCGCGTCGACTCCGTTTGGGCTCGGCACTTCGCCGGGGATCGCGGTGATCTCGGCCGCAAAGCGCGCCTTTTGCAAGCCCAGCTGCCACAGTTCGCCCATCACCTGTTCTTCCAGCTTTTCTGCGCCCGCGCGGCGTATGGCCGAAAGCTGCTGCGCCAACGTCCCGTAGAGCTCGGCTTGCCGCGTGCAGATTTCTTCCAGCTCCGCTTTTCGCTGTTCCATATTGCTCAGCGTTTCCGCTTCCTTTTCGAGATCGGCGCGGTACTTGAGAATATCGGCGATCGAATTGCCGTATTTGCGCTTCAGCGTGTGAATAAGATCCAGACGGCTCTGCACGCTTTCGAGAAGCTCCGGATCGAATTCAAACGCGTTCTTCAGGTCCCGCAGCGTGAACGCCACATCCTCCAGTGCATAATACGCTTCCTGCAAACGCGTGAACGCTTCGCTGTATTCGCCGCCGAAATCCGCGATCGCGCCGATGAGCCGCTGCGCTTCGTCCACCATCGCCAATGCGCTGCGCTCGTCCGCGCCGGTCAGGAGCGCATGGCTTTGCTGCAGCGCCTGCAGGATATCCTGCGCGTTGACCATTTTTTTGAGCGTGCTCTGCAATGTTTCTTCCTCGTCCGGAATGAGCTGCGCATCGTCGATTTCCTGCATCTGGAACTGAAGGACGTCCATACGCCGTTCGCGTTCCTGCTCGCTCGTGAAGCCCATCAGCAATTCTTTTTTCGCGTTATGGTACGCTTGATAAGCTTGTGCCAGCTTTTCTTTGACCGGCGCCGTCTGCGGCGCCAGGAATGAATCCAGCAGCGTTAAATGCGCCCGCACATGGAGCAGCGTCTGATGCTCATGCTGGCCGTGCACGTCCACCAGCGCGTCGCCCAAGGCTTTCAAGTCACTCAGCGGAATCAGCACGCCGTTTGCGCGGCACACGTTTTTCCCGCTCACGGACAGCTCGCGAAACAGCACGACGTCGCCGTCATCGTCCGGCTCGATCTCGTGCTGTGCAAAGACTTCTACGATATGCGGATGATCTGTAATATGAAATGTCGCTTCGACAGATGCTTTCGTCCGGCCCGTGCGGATCGTATCCTTGTTCGTCCGCTCGCCCAGGACCATGTTGATCGCCTGTATGATCAGGGATTTGCCCGCGCCGGTTTCACCGCTGAGCACATGCAGTCCCCGCTTCATTTCCAGGTCCATTTCCTCGATCAAAGCGATGTTGCGTATCGTCAGCTGCTGCAGCATCGGCAGTCCTCCTCCGTCACGACATCATGGCCTGAAATCTCTTTATCATCTCCGGCGCCTGCTTCGCGTCCTTGATTGCGATGAAAATGGTATTGTCGCCGGCGATCGTACCGGCAATTTCCGGATAGCGCATCGAATCGATCGCCTCGGCGGCTGCGCTTGCCGCGCCCGTGATCGTCTTGATCACGATCAGGTTCCCCGCGGCGTTGAGCGCAAAGACCGACTGCGAGAAGATGCGGATCAAACGTTCCTGCAGCCCTGTCTCGGTCTTATCGACCGTGGCGTACTTGTACTTCCCTCCGTTTGCGGAGAGAACCTTTACCAATCGCAGTTCTTTTATATCACGGGAAATCGTCGCCTGCGTCACAGCATAATTGTGCTGCTGCAGAAGCTGCGCCAGCTCGTCCTGCGTTTCGATATCCTGCTGCTGTATCAGTTCCAATATCATGGCATGTCGCGCCGTTTTCATCGCTGAACCTCCTCCGAGCACTCTTGATCTTTGGTTCATGACAGCTTCTGACGAATCAGTTGATACAGGTTTTTGTCCCCCAACCGTATAAACTTGGTCACAACGTCCGCTTTTCGCACTGCGATCGAATCGTCGGGGCCGATCGTGCATATCTGCCTTCCGTCTATATTAAGCACGCCGTCATCCTGCATGCGCAAATCCAGCTCCATCTGCTTGTCCGCCATCACGACGATCGGCCGCATATACAGCGAATGCGGACAGATCGGGGTCAAAATCGCCGCGTCCAGACCCGGCGCGATCACAGGGCCGCCTGCGGCCATGGAATAAGCGGTCGATCCCGTAGGCGTGCTGACGATCAGCCCGTCGCAAAATACGGAACCCGCATCCGTCCCGTTGATCGTCATGGAAATGTGTACCAGGCCTTCGAATGTCCGCTTGTAAAGCAAAAGATCGTTCAGGCACGAAAAATGCTTTTCCCCGTTGACGCAGCACTCCAGCATCATTCTGCTTTCGATTTGATATTCGCCCGCCATGTACTTTTGCAGCGCCTCGGGAAAACCGTCCGGAGAAATCTCACTCAGGAAGCCGACGCGGCCCAGATTGATGCCCAAAATGGGCACATCCAAGGCGCACATCTGCGCCGCGACCTTCAGTATCGTTCCGTCTCCGCCTGCCACCGCAAGCAGGTCGATGCCTTCCAGCGCGCCGTCGTCTTTCGCGCGCAGCTCGCCGTTCACATCGTCCAGCATCACGCATTTGCAGCCCTGCTCCGCCGCATAAGTATACGCTTTGCGATACGTTTCAATCGCCTCAGCGCGTTTGGGATTGACTACAAAACCGATACAGATTTCCTTCATACGATCACACCCCGAGGTTTTTAATCAACGCTAATTATCCTTATTATGCACAATATGCACCAAAGTTGCAATCACTTCATTGTAATTCGGAAGGTTTGTACATTCCATTTCTCGTCCCGTTTCCAAAAGCGCCAGAAACTCGATGTTCCCTTTCGGTCCCTTGATGGGAGACACGTCGATGCCGCGGACATGATACCCGTTCGCCGCGGAAAACTCCGTGAGCTGCGTACAGACCTCGATATGCGTCTGCGGGTCCCGCACGACGCCGTTCTTCCCCACCTTGCCGCGCCCCGCCTCGAACTGCGGTTTGATGAGCGCCACGACCTGCGACCCCTCCTTCAGGCAGGCATGCAGCGCCGGCAGAATCAGGCGAATGGAAATAAACGCCACATCCATCGCCGCAAAATCCGGCTGCACGTCAAACCAGTCCGGCTGCATGTTCCTCGCGTTCGTGCGCTCCATCACGACCACTCTGGGGTCGTTGCGCAGCCGCCAGTCCAGCTGTCCGTACCCGACGTCGAGCGCGTATACACGCCGCGCGCCGTGTTGGAGCATGCAATCCGTGAACCCGCCCGTCGAAGCGCCGACGTCGATCGCGACGTGATCCGTCAAATCCAGTTGGAATGATTCGATCGCCTTCTGAATCTTCAGCCCGCCGCGGCTGACAAACGGAATCGGGTCTTCCTTGATCACAGGCTGCGCGTTTTCCGGTATGCTCATGCCGGGCTTATCGAGCCGCCTGCCGTCCAGCATGACGGCGCCGGCCATCACGAGTGCACGCGCCTTTTCCCGGCTCGGCGCCAAACCCAGCTCCACCAGCCGCGCGTCCAATCTTACTCCGCTCATGTTTTATTCAACTCGCATATCGTATAGACGATCTGTTCTTCGCTTAGGCCGCACAGTTCGCGCTGCTGCGTGACCGACGCCTGCAGTATCGGCTTGTTGGGCACGCCCAGTCGGTGAACGCGCACACCGCTGCCGTTAAGACGCATGGTAATTCGCGCGCCCAGGCCAAGATCGGCAACGCCGTCTTCTATCGTGATCACATCCTGCGCTTCGCGCGCGAGCAGGTCCAGCGCCTCATCGTCCATAGGCTCAATAAATCTTGCGTTTAATAGCCCCACATCGCCGCACGCACGTGCCGCGTGCCGCGCAATTTCCACCATTGCGCCGGTTGCTACGATAGTAACGCTGCGTATTGGCTCCACAATCTCCCATTTTCCGAATTCAACCGCAGACTTGAGCGGTTCGCTCATCAGCGGCGTTTTCCCGTAACGAATCGCACAGGGCTCGTCCCGCGAAAGCGCAAGCTCGACCATTTGCACGAGTTCCTCTTTGGACGCAGGCGAATACAGTCGCATGCCCGGCGTCGCCAGAAGGTAAGCGATGTCGTAGATGCCCTGATGTGTCGCACCGTCCTCACCTACCAGTCCCGCGCGGTCGACCGCCAGCACGACCGGCAGGTTTTGCAGGCAGATATCGTGCAGCACCTGGTCGTAGGCGCGCTGCAAAAACGTCGAGTAGATCGCTACAACCGGCCGCATGCCTTCGGCGGCCATGCCTGCGGCCATCGTCAACGCGTGCTGCTCGGCAATGGCAACGTCAAAGAACCGATCCGGCAATTCCCCGGCAAATGTCTTCAGTCCCAGTCCCGACGTCATCGCCGCCGTGATCACGTTTATGCGCAAGTCCCTGTGCGCCAGTGACAGTATCGTTTCGCCGAATACTTCGGAATTGCTTTTCTGCGTCTGCTTTTTCACTTCGCCGGAAGCGATATCAAACCCGGGCACTCCGTGAAACAGCTCAGGTTTTTCTTCAGCAAACGAATATCCCTTCCCTTTCTTCGTGATCGCGTGAATGATCACCGGGCGCTGCATCCCCTTTGCCTGATTGAGGACGCTGATGACCTTTTCCGTGTCGTGCCCGTCAATCGGGCCCAAATACTTAAAACCGAACGCCTCGAACATCACGTTGGGCAGCAGGAAGTACTTCACGCGGTTTTTGAACCGCTCCATCTTCTTGCCGAACCAGCGCCTCCACATGCCGGCGCTGAGCGCTTTCTGCGTCCGTTTCTTCAGGTTTTGGTAGCCGGTGCTGGCGCGCATCTTGCTTAAATGCTGGTACATTGCGCCGACATTTTTCGAGATGGACATCGCGTTATCGTTCAATACGACGATGACCGGCAGCTGTGTCTGGCCCGCGTCGTTGAGCGCTTCAAAAGCCATGCCGCCCGTGAGTGCACCGTCGCCGATCAGCGCCACTACCGCGCCGTTGTCGTTCTTCTGCTTTTTCGCGCGCGCCATGCCAACGGCAGCGGAAATGGACGTGCTCGCATGTCCCGTGCCGAAAGAATCGAATTTGCTTTCGCTGCGCACGGGGAAACCGCTGATCCCGTCCTGTTTGCGCAGGCCGGAAAAAGCCTCCGCGCGGCCTGTGAGCAATTTATGCGCGTACGACTGATGCCCAACGTCGAATATCAGCTCATCACGTTCGCCGCAAAAAACATAATGCAGCGCGATCGTCAGCTCGACAGCGCCTAAACTGGAAGCCAGATGTCCGCCGTTCTGCGAAACGGTTTCTATGATCATGCTCCGGATCTCGTCCGCCAGAGCTTTTAAGTCGCTCATCGGCAGCGATCTTAAGTCAGCCGGTGCATGTATTTTGTCCAGCAGCGGATATCGTTCCATGTTCAATCCTTTTTTCTCTTTTCCTTCCGCGCAAAGAGCGCCTGAAACCTGCCGACGATCCACACGATCTCGTAGCTTTTTCGCGTCGCAACGCGTTTTCCGACCGCCTTGCCGCCGACCGTCATCGCAGCGATCAGGCTGGAAATCAGTATGCCGGCCGGCAATTCCTCGGCCGCCTGCGCGCCCGCGAGCACCTCCAGCGCGATCGCCGCACCCATTGCGCCGGATACGATGCCGCAAATATCTCCGATCACGTCGTTACAGATGTTCGCCACGCGCTCGGAACGCTGTATCAAACGGATGCACTGTTTCGCACCCCAAATCTTTTTCGACGCCATGGCCGTGTAGGCAGTGACGCTCTGAACGGTAACGGCAACGCCCACCATATCGAATACGATGCCGATGAGTATCACGAAGAACAAGACCAGTATAGCTGCCCAAATCGGCACGCCGAACAGCGTTGTTTCGGCAAAAAAGCTGAAAAGCAAGGCCAGTACAAATGTGAGAAAAAACACTTTGACCGGCCATAGTTCTCGTTTTTTAGCGTTCTTGCTTTTGTCACGCGCGCTGTCCACGCGACCCTCCGTTAATGTGCTGAAAATGGTGGTGGCACATTGAGTAGACTTTGCGGCTTAGGTCCAGTAGGATTTCCCCGTCGCTCACTTCCCGTCGCCGATAGAAGCGGTTTCCCATTATGCTCGACGCTGGTATGTCGCCACAGCCAGGACTGGATTGCCACTCAGGCCACACCGTAATCCCCAATATGCCTTAACAGTCTAGGAGCTTTCCTCGACAGCTCTGCTATACCCTAGCCTCTTTTGCAACGGCGGTTTCAAAAGGCGATCGCATCCGTCTATTTGGCCAAACGGGCGGGCGCGTGTTCCGTAAATCCACCGACATCACGCAAGGCAGGCTACACTGTACACAGATTTCACCGCATTACAGGTTTAATCCGGGAGAGTAGTTCGCCGCCGAACCACCCTGTCCGGTCTCCACGGAGGATGGGTCAACGCCCGCATGCCATTGCGGATCGCCCAGCCTCCTTAACTCTCAGCATCGACCCCCGACTGGGCGTCGAAAGCCAACACCAAGAACTTCATCGATGTGCCCTCAAC
>JAEEGL013721139.1_pt1 | contig 44825 bp, 42 predicted proteins | sample 9134231 | NCBI WGS metagenome assembly JAEEGL01 (sample SAMN16246548, study PRJNA631951) | gut metagenome | biome: gut microbiome; feature: rumen; material: fiber-attached | host: Bos | place: Iran: Karaj | collected 2018-10 | reverse complement strand
GAAACAGTTTTCACGCGAAAAATGAGCCGCAGAACAAGGAAGATTTGTGAAAGCATACTTTGTGTATGGTAAGCAAATCTGACGATGTTATGCGGCTTTGGCTTTCCGTGAAAACCAATACTGTCTTATGAATGACCGCCCGAAGGAAGCCGTTTTTCATATCCGAACTGTCAGATATTTTTCTTTTTTTACGGTGCCGCTGAGAAGCGGCGCTTTGTTTTTGCCCGCCTTTATTCTGAGCGTTCCGCCGGGTTCTTTCAGTGAGATGTCAACATCCCGGGCGGCCTTTCCGGCAAGATAAATACCCGCCGCCGCCGTTCCGCTCGCGCAGGAACTCTCCCAGAACAGAGTGCCGGCATCCCTCGCGTAAACAAGGGGAGAAAGCGCGCCGTTTTTATAATCGGCAAACATTATACCGAGGCAGCCGGCGCCGAGTGAATCGCCCCATCGGACCACTGCCTTTTCGGCTTTTTCCTTCTGCATTACGCCCTCGAAAATGATATGCGAAATACCGCCGAATTCAACAACGGGAAGGCGGAATGTTTCGCCTTCAAGCTCAAAATCGCGGGTGATGATTCTTTTTGCGGGGGGCATTTCAACAGTTCCCGAAAAGCCGCCGTTTTCATTTGCCGAAACGGTAACGTTTACGGGCTTTTCCGCGCCCGAAACATTGACGGTTATTTCTCTTTTTTCACCCGGATTTATTCCTTCTTTTTCCGCGAACACAGCCGCGGCGCTGAGTGTCGCGTTGCCGCAGAATTCGCCGCCCGCCATATTGAGAAAATATCCCTTCTCATCACAGCCGATAAACCCCGCTTGTTCGGCTTCGGGATTCATTGCCATAAGACGGTCGGCGACCGTTTTATAATCACTTTTTTCGAGGGGCGTTTCGACAAGCAGTGTGATGTTCCCGGTCGGGTTGAGGATATAATAACTAATAATCATTGATTGTTGTAATTCTGCAGGAACTGCTTTGTGCGCTCGTTCTGAGTGTTGCCGAAGACCTCTTCAGGGTCGCCCTCCTCAATGATTATGCCCTTGTCCATAAAAACTACCCTGTCGGACACCTGGCGTGCAAACTGCATTTCATGGGTGACTATAACCATTGTCATCTTTTCGGCGGCAAGCTGTTTTATAACCTTGAGCACCTCGCCGGTAAGCTCGGGGTCGAGCGCCGATGTCGGCTCATCGAAGAACAGGATTTCGGGCTTCATAGCGAGGGCGCGCACGATTGAAACACGCTGCTGTTGACCGCCCGAGAGCTCGCAGGGGTAGGAATCCGCCTTGCTCGCGAGGTCCATCTTTTCGAGCAGAGCCATACATTCTTCCCTGACCTCGTCCTTATCCCTTTTCATTACGGAAACGGGCGCGTCCATCATGTTCTTGAGCACCGTATAATGCGGAAAAAGGTTGAAATTCTGGAACACAAGCCCGAAAATATGGCGGAATTCGTTGAGGTCTTTAGAATATACAGCCATTCCGTTAACCGTGTCGGCGGCAATTTTACCGTCATAGGCAATAATGCCTGAGTCTATGGTTTCAAGAAATGTACAACAGCGCAGGAGTGTCGATTTGCCGGAACCTGAAGGACCGATAACAGATACGACTTCTCCTTTATTAACATGAAAACTGATGTCTTTGAGTACATGGTTATCTCCGAAGGATTTTTGAATATTTGAAACAGACAGCACGCTGTCACTGTTAACAACATTCCTTGATTTATCAGATGCTGACTTAAGTTCTAATGAATTGAAATCATTTTGCATAATTGCCATTGAAATAATTGCCAATCCAAATATTCCGAGAAGTAAATATGTTATCTCATTACCGGCAGAGGATGCTCCGTTTGCCGCAAATTCATCTTTAACAAATTTTCCTCTGGTGTACCACCAATATAAATTGTAAAACGGAACAAGCACAAGGCAGAGCATCTCTCCTGTGCAACTTGAAGTATCATTTTTCAGCGTTCTTATATTTTTTACAAGCAGATATTCCCAATAAATAAAGTAGATACCAAAAGTAACGAAGGAAAGAAGAATACTTATTCCTATGTTTCTTTTGCAGATTGGTGTCATAACAGCGTCAACCTTTCACTTTGGATATTTTTCATCAGACCGTTTTGCTCGATACCGAGTCGTTTGATTCAAATCTTGTAGTAGCTCATACGCTTTTCGACCCTGCCCATAACAAAACCGACAAGCGCGTTGAACACATAGTAGAAAACGCCCGCAACAACAAACGGCACAAAGCTCGTCTGCGAGTTCGCAATTTGTTTGCCTATTGTGAACATTTCCTGGTACGACACGGTAAAAGCCATTGACGTATCCTTTACGAGCGTGACTATTTCATTGGTCAGACTCGGCAGAATACGGCGTATTACCTGCGGAAGAATAATCTTGAAATAGGTCTGCATCTTGCTGTAGCCCAACACCTGCGCCGCCTCGTACTGCCCTACGGGCATGGAATCCAGACCGCTGCGGTAAATTTCGGCAAAATAGGAGGCGTAGTTGATTGTAAACGCGATTACAACCGGAATCAGCTTGTTCCTTGAAACGCTGAAACCGAAAAGGTAGTAAGGACCGTAAGTCACCGCAATAAGCTGCAGCATAAGCGGCGTGCCCCTGAGTATGGAGATATACGCGCGGGCAACAGCCGAAATGACCTTGAATCTGCTGCCTCGGAGCGAGGCAACAATCATTCCCAAAGGAATGGCAAAAAGAAGAGTCAGAAAGAAAATGGCGCAGGTCTTTCCGAGACCCTCGCTCATTTTGACAATGATGTTCAGTAAAGTCATAACTGTTCCGTTTCCTGTTCTGTTAAATCAATAATTAAACCCGAAGGCACATTTCTGCGCCTTCGGGAAAACTGTGCGCCGGTTGATTATTTGAGGAAAATAAGGTTTCCTTCGTCAATGTCTTCGTATTTTGCCGCTATTTCGGCATAGGTCCCGTCAGCGACAAGAGCGTCGATTGCGCCTTCAACAAGAGCGCAGAGCTGAGTGTCGCCCGAGCGGAAAGCGATACCGTACTGCTCGGCACCGAGATCCTCGTCGATGATAACAAAGCCGTCGTGCTCCGCAACATAACTGTCGGCAACGGGTCTGTCAACGAAAACGGCGTCAACGGCGTTTCCTTCAAGTTCCGTGAAGCATTTGAGGAAACTGTCGCAGGTGATAACATTGCCGAAGGTCGCGGCGAGATCCGCAAGGTCTTCGTTGAGAAGCGACTCGCCGGAAGTGCCGAGCTGAACCGCAACATCTTTGCCGGCGAGGTCCTTGGATGATTTGAAGCCGCTGCCGGCTTTTACAAGAAGAACCTGCTCGTTGTCAAAATACGGTCTTGAAATAACATAGCCGGATTCCTTCATAGAGTCGAGAATTGTCATACCGGACCATACGCAGTCGCACTCGCCCGCGTCAAGCTGAATGAGTTTCTGATCCCAGTTTACACCGAAAACCTCGAAATCCCAGCCGAGATAGTCGCAGACCGCTTTGCACACCTCAACATCAAAGCCGGTGTATTCGCCGTCATCGCCCATATAGCTGAAAGGAGGATACTCCGGATCGATACCCATAGTGAAAGATGTTCTGCTTTCTTCGGAACCGTAAGAAACGCTTTCATTCTTGATTTTTTCTTTTGTGGATGATTCCTCACCGCCTTTGCCTCCGCAGCCCGCGAGCGAGAAGGCAAGCATAACGGTAATAACCGCGAGAATAAGTGCTGTTACTCTTTTTTTCATAATAACTCCTCCGTAAAATAATTGTGGTCGTAAAACTAATTTATCATATTAATAAAATAAAGTCAATAAACAAATGCTTTTATTATAAAATGTTTGCTTTTATCGCCTCGCTGAGTTTCGCCAGATCCTCCAATGTAAGCGCTTCGGCGCGTATGTCGGGCGCGAAACCGCAGTCGGCAATCGCCTTTATAACCGCCTGTTTGGCGACGCCGAGCCCCGAGCTTATTGAGTTTGAAGCGGTTTTTCTTCTCTGGCCGAACGCCGCCCGCACGGTTCTGAAAAAGAACGCCTCATCCGTCACGTCAACAGGCGGAGTTTTGCGAATGTTCAGTTTCATAACGCTGCTGTCAACCTTCGGGGCGGGCATAAAGGAGCCCGCGCTCACATCAAAAAGTTTCTGCGCCTCGGCGTAGTAGTTGACCGAGACGGTCACAGCCCCCGAATCCCTTGAGCCGACAGGGGCGCACATCCTCTCCGCCGCCTCCTTCTGAACCATAACCGTAATGCTCTCAACATTGATTCTGCTTTCGAGCAACGCCATAATCACGGGCGAGGTGATGTAATACGGCAGGTTCGCGCATACAAAAACCTTCATCCCCGCGAATTTTTCTTTAATAAGCGCGTGAAGGTCGGTTTTGAGCACATCGGCGTTAATTATTTCAATGTTGTCGAACTCCTTCAGGGTGATGCCGAGCAGGGGGAGGAGTTTTGAGTCAAGTTCAATGCACACAACTTTTTTCGCCCGTTTGGCGAGTTCCGCGGTGAGAACGCCTATGCCGGGCCCTATTTCAATAACGCCGCTTTCGCCGTCAATACCGCTCATTTCCGCCATTTTCGGGCACACGGCCGGGTTTATTATGAAATTCTGACCCAGCGATTTTGAAAAATGAAAATTGTTGATTTCGAGCAGTTTTTTTATTTCGGAATAGTCACAGAGATTCATCATCGTGTTTTCCTTTTAAAATTGTATTTTTTTATTGATTTTTATCGGAAATTATTACATAATATAAAAGATAGGTTTTTTCAGGAGGTTTGGTCATGTCAATTCTTGTCACCGGCGGCGCCGGATATATCGGTTCGCACACCGCGCTCGAGCTTCTCAACGCGGGCTATGATGTTATTATACTTGATAATCTCTGCAACAGCAAGACCGAAAGTGTAAAACGCGTTGAAGAAATTACCGGCAAAAAGGCGAAATTCATTGAGGCGGATATCCGCGACCGCGAGGCGCTTGACAGAGTATTTGCTCAGAACAGCATCGACGCCGTCATACATTTCGCGGGGCTCAAGAGCGTTCCCGAAAGTTGGCAGAAGCCGCTTGACTACTATGAAAACAACATTTCAGGCACTGTCACCCTCTGCAAGGCGATGCAGGCGGCAGGCTGCAAAAAGATAGTTTTCAGTTCGTCCGCAACCGTTTACGGGGCGGAAAATGAATCGCCCCTGCGCGAGGATATGCCCACGGGCAAAACAACTAACCCCTACGGCACAACCAAGCTTTATATTGAAAAAATTCTGCAGGACACATACGAAGCGGATAAGGAGTGGAGCGTGTGCCTGCTCAGATATTTCAACCCCATCGGCGCCCACGAGAGCGGCAGAATCGGTGAGGACCCGCGCGGCATTCCCAACAATCTTATGCCCTATATTATGCGCGTTGTTGTGGGCAAACTTCCCGAACTTACAATTTACGGCAACGATTTCAACACTCCCGACGGCACGGGTGTGCGCGATTACATCCACGTTGTTGACCTGGCGCTCGGCCATATCAAAGCGGTTGAAAAGGTGCTCGGCGAAACGGGCTGCAACATCTACAACCTCGGCACGGGCATCGGCTACAGCGTGCTTGACATAAAAGCGGGCGTTGAAAAGGCAATAGGAAGACCTCTGCCGTTCAAATTCGGTCCGCGCCGCGCAGGCGATATTGACACCTGCTTCTCCGACCCGTCAAAGGCGAAAGCCGAACTCGGCTGGGAGGCAAAGCGCGACCTTGACAAAATGTGCGAGGACACCGTGCGCTGGCAGTTGGGCAATCCCGACGGCTACGGAGACTGAAAAAATACTTAAGAAACGGAAAAATGCCGCCGCATCGTGCGGCGGCATTTTTGAAATGATTATGGAACTTACCGACAAAATTTCCGAAATACCCGAACAGGCGATTCTCGTCAGCGTTGACACCGGCGAGTTTGACTGCGAAATCTCGCTTGACGAGCTTGAGGAGTTGAGTGAAACCGCGGGCGCGCAGGTTATAGCCCGCATGGTTCAGAAGCGCCCCGCGCCCGACCCGGCATCATACCTCGGAAGCGGACGGCTTGAGGAACTCGCCGAGTTCTGCACTGTACACACGGCGGATCTCATCATTGTTGACGGCGAAATATCCCCCTCTCAGCAGCGCAACATCGAAAACGCGACCGATGTCAGAGTCATTGACCGTACAACGCTGATTCTGGACATATTCGCTGCCCGCGCGAGAAGCAGCGAGGGCAAACTTCAGGTTGAACTCGCCCAGCTCAAATACACACTGCCGCGCCTTTCGGGCAAGGGCAGGGAGCTTTCGCGTCTCGGCGGCGGCATAGGCACAAGGGGCCCCGGCGAAACAAAACTCGAAACCGACCGCCGTCATATAAGAGGCAGGATTAACCGCCTTGAAAACGAACTTAAAGAACTCGAAAAGCGCAGAGGACTCCTACGCGCGAGGAGAGCGAAGGACGGTGTTGAGACCGTTGCCATAGTCGGCTACACAAACGCGGGCAAGTCAACGCTCATGAACGCTCTCACACAGGCGGAGGTGCTCGTTGAGGACAAGCTTTTCGCAACGCTCGACCCCACATCGAGAGCGCTCGTTCTGCCCGACGGCAGGCGCGTTATGCTCATAGACACCGTCGGCTTTATAAGACGGCTTCCGCACAATCTCGTTGAGGCGTTCAAGTCAACGCTCGAGGAGGCGGCTGTTGCCGATGTAATACTCAATGTCTGCGACGCGTCCGACCCCGAATACCCGAACCATATAAAGGTCACCGATGAAATTCTCGATTCCCTCGGCTGCAAGGACAAGCCGGTGGTCTATGTTTACAACAAGGTCGATAAAATCGGAGGAGCGGAACCCTTCCGCACAGAAAAAAACTCGGTGTCGATTTCGGCTCTCGAGGGCAGGGGCTTTGACAGACTGCTTGAGGCGATAGCGAAAGCCCTGCCTCCCTCACGAATAAGACTTAAAATGCTCATACCCTACAGCGACGGCTCAGCCGCGGCGGCTCTGCGCAAGGACGGCGTAGTCCACTCTGAGGAATACCGCGAAAACGGAATTTTCCTCGACATAACCGCCGATGTGCGCCTCGCGGAAAAATACAAATCCTACTGTGTGGAAGCGTAGCGGCGGAGACGCTTAATTAATAATGTAATAAAATATAATAATAAAAAATATCAAATATCATATTAAAACGCTTGATTTTGTTTAACCGTTGTAATATAATCTAATCACAATTTCAGAAAGGAAGGTTCGTATATGGATTATACCGCTCTTTTACAGTCACTTGTCAATCTTGTAGCTCAGGCGTTCACACTGCTTTCAAAGTTCGATATCACAAAGATCGATACAAACTCAATCGCAGGTCTCGCAACATACATCAGCCCTCTTGTACAGGTGCTCACAAAACTCCTTGCGAATTTTGTATCCGGCTGAGAAACAAAACACAAAACCGCTGTCTTCAGACAGCGGCTTATTTTTTTATTATTTTGTCAGATATTGCTCACTCCGCCCTTGTACATCATAAAATCGAATTTGCTCTTAGTGAGGTTCGCGCGGCTTATCGGTACCCTCTCGCCGGTCGCCAGCAGAAAGTCGCCCTTTTCAACACCTATGATGTACGCGAGGTTTACAATAAAACTCTTGTGGCATTTAATGAAATTTTCGTCAAGTGATTTTTCAATTTCCCTGAGGGTCGATATGGCGGTCAGACTGTCCCTTACAAGATGCACGGTGATTTTGTTGCGGTCGCTTTCAATGTAGGTTATGCGCTTGAGGTCGATTTTATAAGTCTGCCTGTTTGAAAAAAGTTCCAGCGTCTTGATTTCGCCGCTGAGCTTCTGAGCGATTGTGTCAATGTGGTGATAAACTATTTCCGCGTTGAACGGTTTGTTGATAAAAGCGTAGGGCTGCATCTCAACATAAATAAGTTCGGCAAGCTTCGGGTTGGCGCTGAAAAAAATTATCTGCGTTTGGGGAAAACGGTTTTTCGCAACAAGAGCCACGGGAATGCCCGGCTCGCCTCCGGGGGCGATGTCGGTGAAGATTATATCGAAAGGCAGCTCCGCCGTATTGAGAGCGCCGAGAAATTCCTCAGGCGTGTGCGTCGCCTCAATAAGCAGGTCGGTATGCAGGTCGCTTTCGTTATATTTGTTCCTGATTATCTGGGCAAGCTTCGCTATTGACTCCAGATCGCTGTCGCAAATAAGTATTTTCATAAAAATCTCCTATACAATATTATATATGGGTGACAAGGGGAGACATATCACGGGAATACGATAATTGTAAACATAAAAAACTTAACATTTCCACCCCGTAAAAAGCCCGAAAACCCTTTATTTAAAGGAAAGTAAAGTATTTATACTTTACACAAAATCACACATAATCATATTTTTGTAAAGTTAACCACCTTTACAAATATCGGAAATCCGGGTTCAGACATATTATACCGCTTTTCAGCCGAAATGCAATAGATTTTATCAAATTTATTTCAAAAAATCGGGATGAAATGCAAAACTGAGGGATGAAACGACGCCCAAATTAACGGAATATCCTTTTTTTATACCGTTTATACTTCGGGTATTGAAATTTTGCTCCCCCTGTATATAATAATAATTAATATTATGGCGCCTTGACTAAGTGCGCCGTGATAGAAGTGAGTGGACAGACGAACAGACATTCGACACAGCCGTGAGTGGAATGTGCGGCAGAAAAATCGTTTATCCAAAAAAATCAAAAATTGTTATATGCGTCCCTGTGAGATTCCGGCTCCGTATAACAACAAAAATCACCGTTTACAATTACGGTAAGAAAGGTATGGTTAACCATGAAAAGAAAAATCTTAGCAATTGTTCTCTCCATCGCGCTTGTTTCTTCGTTTGCTGTTGTTGCTTTCGCAGCCGGCGGCACATGCCCCAAGTGCGGTACTGCTTTCACAAGCGACGCTTCCTATGAAGCACACATTTCAAGCTGCCCTTATGTTCAGTGCGGTTACTGCGGTGACTATTTCCAGAATGCCGCTACTCTTGCAAAGCATGAAGCAGTTTGCGAAAAGAATCCCGACAACGCTCCCGAAGCGAAAGTCTTCAAATGCGACAAATGTGACCTCGTTTTCGAAAACGCTGCCGATCTTGCAGCTCACATCGATCAGGTTCACACTCATCCCGACAACGCTATTCCCTGCCCCTATGATGACTGCAACTACATCGCAACCAGCATAGAGGACTACAACAACCATATCGCTGCCAACCACGGCGAAGGCACCGTATGGGATGTTATCATGCGTCAGTTCGACAAATACGTTATGGGTATCAACCTCAACGTACCCACCAACAGCTTCACTTCAGTTGTACGCGTTTTCGCTTACATCGTTGAAGTATTCATGTCTGTATTCACAGAATCCGGTCTCCAGGAAGTATTCCAGTCTGCAGGCGACTCAGGCGTTGCTTACTTCTTTGAGAGCCTTGTTCCCGTAATCTTCGGGGATTTCGTAGGTAGATAATTACTAATTTATCATATTACGGGCAACCGTTTATTCGGAATATGAGCGGCGGGATACTGCCGAAAGGCAGAAACCGGTTTCCCGCCCGCTTTGATCCGGAATAAACCGGAACCTCCGGAGTTGTCCGAATATACCGTATTTGAAAACACTGTGCACATGGTTTTTGCTGATTTGTGGAACCGGAATCTCATGTGGACGCATATAGGCAAAACTTGCACAGAGTTCAAATATCAAAAATAAGCATATTGGCTTTCAGGCGGTGGTTCTCCACCGCTTTTTGTTTTGCATAATAAAAAGCCCGGCGGAATCATTTCCGCCGGGCATTCACCGTTTTATTGTTTATTTCACATCGGAGTAAAACTCGTCAATGTAGTTTTCAATGTCTTTTCTTTCGCATCTGAGCGGACCGGGTGTTTCCATTTTGAGCGATACGGTCGCGGTAGCGTAAAGCAGTGATTCCTTTATACCCTTGCTCAGGCGCTCATTTATGTAGGCGGCGAAGGTTGTGTCGCCTCTGCCCGTTCTGCCGCTTAAATTGCGCGCGCGGATGGGGCAGGTGTAAAACTCTTTGCCGTCGAAGGCGAGAACCTCGGTGTTGTGCGTTATGCACACCTCTTTGGCTCCCCAGGAGTGAAGCAGTTTTGCCGCCTCAAATCTGTCGGTAAGTCCCGTCAGAATCTCCGCCTCCGCCGCGTCCGTTTTGAGATATGTTATGAGCGGAAGCAGTTCCTTTTTCTCGCTCCAGTCCTCAAAATACATCGAGCCGTCGTCGCTCACATGCCTGAGAAGCGCCTGAACATCGACTGCGAGCGGTCCTCTTTTCGCGAGCGCCTTGATTATTTCACCGTTGAAATCACCGTAAACAAGACCCGCGAGGTGATAGATTTCGGCATCGATGTCGGGAATGTCGTCCAGTGTGAACGGGTCGCCCTTGCTCGAGCAGCGGCACACGCGCTTTTCCTTGTCGGGCGTGAAGTATTTGTTAGCCATTGTAGTCGATTTTTCGCAGAACACGCAGTAAATATCCTCCTGCGGTATTACGAACTGCTCAAGGCGGTTCTCATCCGCTTTGGCAACCTTCGTAACGGCCGCCACCCTGTGGCCGAGAGCGTGAGCGCTCGCCGAGGAATAAATAACTGCGCCGCCTACTATGTCAACAGTGTTGTCAAGATGGTCGGTGTTGGAATCGAGGGTTATGTGCCCGATTATAGCCGAAGAATACTTTTTCATTGCTTCACCTCATAATCAATCATTTTTTTATAGTCCTCAACGCACTCGTCCTTGATAAAGCCCTTGAGTAGATTGAGTGAAAGAATTTCGCTTACCTTCATATAGTCGCGGGTCATGAAATCGCCGCCTATGATGTTGACCTTTTCGAGATATTTCGGGTTGTCGCCGATTCTTTTTATAACCTCTCTGAAATGGGGGCGCATCTCCTCGTCGAGCTCGCGCGGCCATTTTTTAAAACCGTTTTCCGTGCCCGGGTTCGGAGTCTGCTGAGTCTGGAACCACAGAAAGTCCTCGCAGGTCTCCGTGTCCAGAAAATCGGTGCAGTGTTTTACGAATTTATCAATTTTATAGCCGAAAACCTGCTTGTCCCACATATCGTAAATTCTGAAATCGCGTGAGCCGGTGTAGAGTTTTTCGGGCGAGTGCAGCAGATATTTTTTGCCGCTCTTTCTTATGTCGCCCATTGTGATATCCGCGATTTTCTCAAAATCGGTGTAGGCGTATTTCTCCGGTTCGAGGTATTTTTCCACAAGCGCGTTCGCCGCTTCACGGTCATCGCCGTAACGGAACGTGAACGGCCCTATTTTCTGGTCTCCGTAGCGGCGGAGGTCAATTATCATAAATTCCGTATTATCCGCGTGTACGGCTTCTGAGAGCGATTTCAGCGCCTCTTCAAGCGGCGCTCCCGTGGAAAGTCCGTGAGTCAGTCGCAATACGCCCTTTTTCAGGCGGTAGAACAGCCCGAACTCGCGTATTCCGTAGCGGTATTGCTCATAAAGCGTGCCGTCCTGGCAGCAGCCGGGCTTGGCAACGCCCTTTGTGCCCGCGTTGTGGGCGGCGGGAATAACGAGCTTATTTATATGCACCTCGTCCTTTACGGCTTTCATCCAGTTTGTAAAATCCATTTTCTCACCTACACAATCTGAAAAATATAAAATTTGAGATAGTCCGTTTCGGGCACATTCCAGAGTATCGGGTGGTCGCAGCTCTGTTGGCGCACCTCAATCTGTTTTAACTGCACTCCCGCGTCAGCCGCGGCGCTTCTGAGCATTTTCACAAACAGCTCGTTGCTCATAAAGTGCGAGCAGGAGCAGGTCGCGAGATATCCGCCTCTGCCGAGCAGTTTCATAGCCCTGAAATTTATTTCCTTATAACCTTTCTGCGCGTTTGCCACCGTTTTTCGGCTCTTTGTGAACGCGGGCGGGTCGAGGATTATATAATCATATTTTCTCTTTGATGTTTTTTCAAGTTCGGGCAGCAGGTCAAACACATCCGCCGTCATAAACTCAATGTTTTCAATGCCGTTTAATTCCGCGTTTTCTTCGGCGAGTTTAACGGCATCGGCTGAGATGTCAACAGCCGTAACGCTCTTCGCTCCGCCCAGAGCGGCATTGAGCGCGAACGAGCCCGTATGCGTGAAGCAGTCGAGCACGGTTTTGCCCTTCGCGAATTTCAAAACGGCGAGACGGTTGTATTTCTGGTCGAGGAAAAAGCCCGTTTTCTGCCCGTTTTCAAAATCGACATTGTATTTTATCGAGTTTTCGGTAATGGTCACATTGGTATTGTCGGGGTGCTCAAGCCCCTCAATCTCATACCAGCCCTTGTATTGTGGAAGCCCTTCAAGCTCCCTTATGGCAACATCGTTGCGCTCGAACACGCCGTCAATCTTTTCGCCCTCATCGAGCAGAATACGCACAAGGCATCTGAAAATATCGCCTTTAATCAAATCCATTCCGTAGGAGAGCACCTGACAGACGAGTATGTTCTCAAAGCGGTCAACGGTGAGACCGGGCAGACCGTCCGCCTCGCCGAATATGAGGCGGCAACAGTGAAAATCGGCGCCCATAACCGTTCTGCGGTAGTCCACGGCATAGCGGAGCCGTCTCTCGAAAAACGCGGCCGAAAAGGTCTCGTTCGCGTTATCCGAAAGAATACGGATTTTTATTTTGCTCATCTCACTGTAAAAACCCGTGCCGAGATATGAGCCCTTCTGCGAGAAAACATCAACAAGCTCACCGTTCTTTATATCGGGCGATTGCATTGTTATTTCCTCGCCGTAGACCCAGGGATGGCCGTTTTTAAGCGCCGTTTCGGCTTTTTTTGTTACAAACGCCGAGGGAAAACTCCTGCCGGTTTTCATTTATATACCTCTTTGCAAACATTAATATAAAGGCACCCGTCAGGTGTGACGGATGCCGTCATTGTTTTAAAATCAGCCGACAGCGTTGTCTGAGGTTGATTCCTCCTGCTCTGCCTGCGTTTCGCTCTCGCCTTCCGCTCCGGTGGTTGTCTCGGGTTCGGTTGTTACAGGCGCTGTTGTTGTCGGCTGAGTCTCGGTTATCTGCTCAACAGATGCGGGTTCAGTCGGCGCCTCCTCTTTTTTGCCTCCGAAATATACGGAAATGAAGGTGCTGGCGATAATCGCCATAACAAGCATAACCGCCGCTATTGCGAGGGGAGCGTGAGATTTGACAACCTCGTTTTTCTTCTCCTGAGCGGGCATTTCCGCCGCTCTGAGGTTGGCTTTATCCGTAATTGCCTTTACAAGACCGGTCATACATTTGAAAACGATTTCGTTGGCTTCCTTGCCGCTGACCTTTGTGATTTTCGCGCCCGCGGCGTCGGCTACAACAAAGAACATGAATTTGCCGGTAGCGTCGGTATAGAGCGTGGAAACGGCGCCCGCAAGGTCGGTGCCGCAGTTTTCAAATGTGGTTTTCGCGAGGGACGCGAAATAATCATTGAACTGGCCGCTGCTCCATTTCGGGGCGGGCGCGGTGTCAAGGCATACAACGCTCTTTGACTCGGGAACGGACTCTATGAGGTTGATGATATACTTGTAAGGTCCGCTCAGGGCGAATGAAAGACTGGCGCCCGCGTTCTTAAGAGCGTTGACCATATTCGCAAAGTTTTCCTGAAGAAGTGAACTGCCCGTTCTGGGCTGCTGAGCCGCGGCGGACTGTGAAATAGGAATACCCGCGGGAGCGGTGCTTTCGGCAACGGGGGCAACGGGAGGGGCGACGGGCGCGCCCGCGGGGCCCGCGATTATTGTCTTGGGTTCTTCCTGTTCTTCCTGCGCGGGGGCTTCTTCTTCCGCCTGCGCTTCGGGAGCCGCTTCCTGCTCCGGTTCCTTTTCGGGTTCCTGTTCGGCGAGAATATCCGTTTCAACAATGGTATTCTCATCGGAGATTTTTTCGAGCATTTCGCCGAGATCGCCCGCGAGCATTGCGCGTATAAGCTTATCCTCAAGCGGGAGGAAGATTATTTTCTGTTCGCCCGCCTTTGAGCAGAAGCCGCTGAAAAGACCGTTTGTGGTGAAAAGAATTTCCGATTTTCTCGGGAATCCCGCCACAACTCTGTATTCGCGCTCAGTCTTCGGGAAATATGATGTGGGCAGGGAGGCAATTACCTCCTCACTGTTTTCGCATTTGAGCGAAAGCGCCTGGCAGAACGTCTCCTTTGCCGAGTAGAAAAGAGCGGGCTCTGCGGCTATGATAACAAGATTGTTTTCGGTAAGCTGGGCGCCGAGCTGCGCGAAGAGGGGCTTTATCGATGTGAATTCCTTTGTCTCAACCTCAAAATACTTCGAGACCGCCTCGCTCAGTGCAATAAGCGCCGAAGGTGTTTCCTCCGCCGATGTTTTGCAGAGTGTGAGTATTCCTGCTTTGTTGTTATTCATATTGTTACTCGCGGCGAAACGGAGTCCGCCGCTCTCCTTTCATCTCAGTCGTTTGCGTACCAGCGTGTGTCGTTGGCGTAGGGATTGGTCTTGTCGTTCGCGTCATACCACGCCTGCGGATATCTCGGGTTTGCGTTTTTGACCGCCTTGGATGTGTCAACATCGGTGCTTTCGCCCTGGCGTACCTGCCTTGCCACAACAACGAGTTTCGCACTGTCAAAGTCGTAGCAGCAGGTGGAAAGCGTAAGTATGCTGTCGCCGGGCTGGATATCAACGCCGGTCTTGTAGAACGCTCTCTTGTCAACCTCGGAGATGTATTCCATAAATTTGTCGTCCTTCAGTTCGGTGAAGGTGTAGTTGAAAACATATCCGTTGTCGTCCTTTTCCTCGCTGTTGGTAAGGAAAACAGCGTAAACTTTCCAGGTGTAGTCCTCATATATGGTGTTGCAGTTGATAACGGGTGCTTTCTTGAAACCGTCAATCGTTCTGTAGTCCTCGAGCATACCGAAAATCTTGTCGGAATATCTCATATTGTGGCCGTAAACAACGGTGTTGCGGTTTAAGAAATAGGTTTTGTTTCTGTAGTCGAAGAAGGGCACTCCGTATTCGGTCCATTTTTTGTAGATGTCCCTCTTCAGGTAGTAGCTGTTGTCTTTACCCTGCGCGAGAGGCATATCGATACCGAAACCGTTTATTGTTATCCAGCCGCGCAGATCCTGGTTCGCGGCGTAGAGATTCGCGTATTTAATCAGCATTTCGGGCGGGAATTCAATGTTCGGGTACTGCGCCTTGATCTTCTGCCACATTTCGGTAAGGGGCGTTCCCTCGGGAATGGCGTTGTCGTCAATAAGGTCGCTTGACGCCTGCTCATAGGATTTGTCCGAAAGAAGCGGATCCAGCACATAACTCTTCAGAAGATATCCGCCGCTTGCGATGATAACCAGAATCGAAAGCGCCAGCACGGTCCTGCGTATTATTTCCGCCTTCTTGAGTTTCTTTTTCTTCGGCTTTTCGGTCTTTGTGGTTTTTGTTTCAATCTCATAACCGGGAATGTCGTTTACATTTATGTTTTCATCCGGTATGAAGGCAACCGACGGCTGATATTCCGCCGATGAGCGGTCGCGCTTTTTAACCGTGGGCGAAATGTTGATGTTGAAGGTGTTCTGCGCGCCCGCGGAAACATCCACATCGGGGCCGGGCTCCGTTTCGGATTCCTTGTAGGACGAGATAATCTCCTTTATGTCATCCTTGCCGCTGTTCAGGAAGTCGAGATTTTCAACTCCCTCGCTGCCGTCAGAATCGGCTGAGGGCTTGAACTCGTTGCCCGTTATTGCGTTCCGGGCCTGCTTTTCCGCCTGCTTATCCGTCTCCGATTCAAAGGACTCGAAATCGCCGAAATCATTGAAAAACGAGTCGAAATCAAATTCATTTGAATTGCTGCCGGATTTGTTTTCATCCATTTTCTGTTCCTCCTGTATGTAAACTTACTGTTTTTGTTCCATAAAATCAATCAGCATTTTTATTGCCGAAACGGCTGTGTAGGTTCTGTTGAAGTCACGGTCGTTTCTGTGCGTCTCAAGCTTTGTACAGGCGATGTGCTCACCGTCCGAAACGGCTATGAAGCTGAGCCCCGCCTCGTTGCACACCCCGTCGCCGCCGGGGCCGGATATTCCGGTTGAGGACACGCCGTAATCGGCGTTCGCCTTTTTTCTCACGCCCTCAGCCATCTGTACGGCGGTCTGTTCGCTGACCGCTCCGTTTTCGGCGAGAGTCCGCTCGTCAACGCCGAGCATCTCCGCCTTGATTTCGTTTGAATATGTCACGGCGCCGTAGTGAAACACATCCGACGAGCCGGGAATATCGGTTATGAGTTTGGCGATGAGCCCGCCCGTGCAGGATTCCGCCGTTGCGACGGTTCTGCCCTTTTCACTCAATAACTTTACAAGTTTTTCGGCGGATTCGTTCATATCTCACCCTCGTCATCGTTTTTATAGCCGTGAATGATTACCATTCTCACACCCTTAACCGCTTTTTCAATGAGCGGCTCAATGTCAAGCGCCTGTTCCGCCTTTTCAAGCAGGGGGATTGTGGGCCTTGTGCGGGGGTGCTTCGGCGTGAACACCGTGCAGCAGTCCTCGTAGGGGAGAATCGATATATCAAAGGTGTCAATTTTTCTTGAAATCGCGACGACCTCGTCCTTATCCATACCTATAAGCGGACGGAAAACAGGGATGTCGCACACCGCCTCGGTGCAGGCTATAGCGGGCATTGTCTGGCTTGCCACCTGACCTACGCTCTCGCCCGTAATCAGAGCGCCGCAGTTCTGGTCGGCGGCTATAATCTGCGCTATTCTCATCATCATTCTGCGCATTACAAGCGTGAACAGTTCCTCGGGGCAGTTGTCCTTTATCTGTTCCTGTATTTCGGTGAACGGAACGATGAAAAGCACTATTCTGCCCGAATACATTGCCACCTTTTCAAGCAGTCTGCATACCTTCTGTTCCGCTTTTTTGCTGGTGTAGGGAGGGGAGGCGAAGTGAATGCCGGTCAGCTGCAGACCTCTTTTCGCCATCATATAGCCGGCAACGGGGCTGTCTATTCCGCCCGAAATGAGCAGAGCCGCCCTGCCCGAGCTACCCACGGGCATTCCGCCCGCGCCTTTGACCTGATTGCCGTGAATGTACGCGGCTGTGTCCCTTATTTCAACATTTACGATTATATCGGGGTTGTGAACATCAACCTTGAGGTGATGGAATTTACTCAGCAGATATCCGCCCGTCTCCGAGCAAATTTCGGGAGAACCAAGTGGAAAACTTTTGTCGCTTCTTTTCGCGTTTACCTTGAATGTGCGCGCGGCGAGCAGTTTTTCGCCGAGGTATTCCTCCGCCGCTTTCAGGATTGTGTCCATATCCTTCTCAACGCTCGCGGCTCTCGAAAGCCCCGCTATGCCGAACACTCTGCAAAGTCTTGAAAACGCCTCGTCCATATCGGTAACATCGCCCCGCGGCTTTACAACTATGGTGGACTGTTCGTTTGAAAAGTCAAAGTGCCCGAGTCCCGTTAAGCGCTGACGCATGTTTTTGATGAGCATATCCTCAAAGGTGTGCCTGTTGAGACCCTTGAGGGCAAGCTCGCCGTTTTTTATGAGTATGATTTCGTCCATTGAACTGTTCCTTAATCTATTTTGCTCTGATGATTCTGCGTGCCTGAGCGATGCAGTCGGCAAGATAATCGATTTCCTCAAAAGTCGTGAATCTTGAAAAACTGATTCTCAGCGGGCTTTCAAGTCTGTCGTTCCCGAGACCCATTTCAACAAGCACACGGCTCTTTTTGCCTTTTGAGCAGGCGGACCCGCTTGAAACATAAACCCCGTTTTCGCTTAAAAAACTCAGCATCGGCTCGCTGCGCCTGCCCAGAACGGAAATGTTTGTGATGAACGGCAGAGCGTCCGCGGGGGAGTTTATTTCAATACCGCCTACGGCTTTCAGCTTTTCAACAAGATAATCGCGCTTTTCCTTCGCCCGGTCGAATTCCGCTTTCAGATCGGGCAGAGCCGCCGCGGCGGCGCCGAATCCCGCTATCGCGGGCAGTGCCTCCGTTCCGGGGCGGAGTTTTCCCTCCTGCTCGCCTCCGAAAAGGCGGGGGGAGATTTTTACTCCCTTTCTGATGTAGAGCGCTCCGGCGCCCTTGGGACCGTGTATTTTATGTGAACTTACGCTCATAAGGTCAATGCCGTAATCCGACGGCCTGAACGGCATTTTGCCGAAAACCTGAACGCCGTCGCAGTGAAGCAGAGCGGGGGAGTGAGCCCTGAGAATCGCCTGCCTTGCCGCCGATACGGGCTGAATTGAACCGACCTCGTTGTTGACAGCCATTACGCTGACGAGTATTGTGTCCTGCGTGACGGCTTCAAAAAGATCGCTTTCGCTTATTTTGCCCTCACCGTTTACTTTGAGGCGTATTACTTCAAATCCCTCATTCTCGAGCCGTGAAAGAGTTTCGTACACGCTCGGGTGCTCAATAACGGTGGAAACTATCCTTCTGCCGCTTCGCTTCAACTGATTGGCGGCGCCGTAAAGGGCGGTGTTGTTACTCTCCGTTCCGCCGGAAGTGAAAAGCAGTTCATCGGGGGAGCATCCGAGCTTTTTCGCGACCCGCGAGCGGCTCTTTTCGAGCAGTTCCTCCGCCTTTAAACCCATGTCGTGCAGTGATGAGGGGTTGCCCCAGCACCCGGTCAGTGCCTCGCTGCAGGCGGCGATTGCCTCCTCACAGGGCTTGGTTGTTGCGCTGTTGTCAAAATACGCCTGCGTACCGGGTCACCTCACTTGCACAGAATAAGCCATTATAAAATATTTAATATATTATATACTCTCCGCCCCGCTTTTGCAACATAAAAATTGTAAAATAAATAAGAACAATAAATTTATTGAGTTTTTAAACCCATTGTGCTAAAATATAATGAAATAATGCGGAAAGGAGTGAACGCGGTGGCGGCAAAAACCAAAAAGAAAATACAGCCGAAATTCAAGCAGATAACCGTTATGGTGTTCATCTCCCTTTTCCAGCTTCTCTCAGCCGCCTGTGTGCTTTACAGGGGCGAGGAGATGAGCGTGGTGCTCACTCTGATTTTTATGGGCTATATGGTGCTCGAATGGCTCTATATGATGATAGGCATAATCGCCACGGGTACGGACTATTTCGAGCTTGAGGCGATGGCGTTTTTCCTTTGCGGAATAGGTATTACCTTGTGCGCGAGCTACGGCGAGAGTTACGCGCTAAAACAGATAGTCGCCGTGCTTATGGGGCTGGCTGTTTATCTTGTTATGCAGGCGGTACTCAAAAACATAGATTTCTGCCAGAAAATACGCCTGCCCGTCGCCGTGCTGTCGATTCTCATTCTTATCGCGAACCTGATTCTCGCGGGAACAACCAACGGCACGCTCAACTGGATAGACCTCGGATTCTTCTCGATTCAGCCGTCCGAAATAGTAAAAATCGCCTTTGTGTTTGTGGGGGCGGTTACACTCGAATACCTCATTTCAAACACAAGTCTTACAAGATATATCATCTTTTCCGTCGCCTGCATCGGTCTGCTTTTCCTTATGCAGGATTTCGGCACGGCGCTCATATTTTTCTTTACATTCATACTGATTGCTTTCATGCGCTCGGGCGATGTGCGTACAATAGCCCTCATCTGCACGGCTGCCCTTCTCGGAGCGGTGCTGATAATATACTTCAAGCCCTATGTCGCCTCGCGATTTCAGGCGTACGGCCGTGTATGGGATTACGCCGACACCTCGGGCTACCAGCAGGTGCGCACCCTCGTCTATATGGCGAGCGGCGGGCTTCTCGGTCTCGGAATCGGCGAGGGGCGGCTGAGAAATGTCTATGCTTCGTCAACCGACCTCGTTTTCGGCGTTGTGTGTGAGGAAATGGGGCTTATTGTAGGGCTCTGCGTGCTCATCTGTTTTGTCGGTTTCGCCCTTTTCGCGGTTATTACCGTCAGGCAGTCCGGCTCGAGTTTTTACGCCATCGCGGCAACGGCGGCGGCGGGAATGCTTCTTTTCCAGCTTTCGCTCAACATTTTCGGAATAACCGATATTTTACCGCTCACCGGCGTCACCCTTCCGTTTGTAAGCCGCGGCGGCTCGAGTATGATATGCTCCTGGGGTCTGCTCGCCTACATCAGGGCGGCGGGTGTGATGTTCAGACCGCCCGAGGCAATCGCCTCAATTCCCGTGAGCAGGCCTGTCAGAAAAGCGCCCGCGGGCAGAATGCCGAACGGCGACATTCCCGTCGCCAAGCGCCAGGGAAGATGATAATTTGATTTTCCGATTTTCAAAGAAAGGAGGCGGGGCGGATGCGTGACACCTTAAAGCGCACAACGGCTCTGATTGTTCTTGTTGCGCTGTTCACGGCGGGAGTAGTCTATCTGCTTTTTTCACTCGCGGTTCACGGCTCGGACTGGGCTTCAAACCGTATAAACCAGCATCTCTACTCAAACGGCACAACCACCAATTCCGGCGCGATTTACGACCGCAACGGCGCCCTGCTCGTTTCGAGTGAAGACGGAAAAAGAGTGTATAATTCCTCAAGAAAAGTGCGTGTTTCCACACTGCATACAGTCGGCGACACGTCGGGATTTATATCAACAGGCACACAATCTCTTTACAGAAAGCTACTTTCGGGTTATAATGTACTGGAAGGCGTTTACGGAATCATAAACAGACCCGCCGAAACAAGCAGCGTAACGCTCAATATTGACAGCGAGGCGTGCTGCGTGGCGTACGACGCTTTCGGCGATTACAACGGCACAATTGTTGTTTATAATTATAAGAACGGCGAACTGGTCTGCAGCATTTCAAAGCCGTCCTATGATGTGAATGATGTTCCGTCAAATCTTTTAACCAGCAAATACTATGACGGCGTGTTTCTTGACAAAGCGGTCTCGGGCGTGTACACCCCCGGCTCCGTCATAAAAATAATCACGGCGATTTCCGCTTTGCAGAATATTCCAGGCATCGAGAGTCAGACCTTCGACTGCGACGGCGAATACGAAATCGGCTCCGGCGCGGTTATCTGCAACAGCGTTCACTATGAAGAAACATTTGAGGAGGCGTTCAACAAATCCTGTAACTTCGCCTTCGCGGATATAACATTGCAGCTCGGCGCTTCAAAGCTGCTTGAAACGGCGAATTCCCTCGGCTTCAACAAACAGCTTTATGCCGGTGAGGTAGCCCTCAAAAAGAGCACCTTTTCCCCGAGCGATTCCGATAAACTCGAACTCGGCTGGGCCGGCATAGGTCAGTCAACAACCCTGCTCAATCCCTCCCATCTGCTCTCAATAGTCGGAGCGATAGCAAACGGAGGCACGGGCTACGCCCCCAACAGAATTCACAGCTATTCCACATTTTACGGGCAGTACAGCCCCGCGGCGAATCAGCTTATCACCCTTGACGGCGGCATTGCCGCGAAAATGCGCGCCCTTATGCGCTCAAATGTCGTAAACAAATACGGCGACGACAATTTTCCGAACCTTGAGTTCTGCGCAAAAACAGGCACGGCGCAGCTCGACGACGCCGATTCACACTCCTGGCTCGCGGGCTTTTCATCAAGAAGCGACCTGCCGCTCGCCGTGGTGTGTATAGTTGAAAACGGCGGCTGGGGCAGCGGCCCCGCAACTGAGGTAACAAACGAGGTTATGCAATATTTCCTCGATGTTTATACAAATTCATGACTTAAAGGAGAGGTCACAAAATGAAAAAAATTCTCGCAATCCTTCTCGCTCTCGCGCTCACAATCGGCTGCGTAGTCGCTCTCGCTTCCTGCGGCGACAAGAAAGTCGATGAACCCACCTCGGTAGAAGACATCGAGGAGCCCTCGGAAGACATCGCAGAAGAAGAAACAGAAGCCCCCGCCGCTGACGGCGAAACAACAGCCCCCGCCGCTGACGGCGAAACAACAGCCCCCGCTGCCGACGGCGAAACAACAGCCCCCGCTGCCGACACCACCGAAGCAACCACAGAGGCTGCGAAAGTTCCCGAAACCACAGAAGAAATTCTCAAGGTTTACAACGACGCGGTTAACGGCGCAATCAGCGCAAAAGCCGGCTACTCCAAGACAAGAGTTACAAATATCAACTCCCTTGAAGGCGGCAAAATCCTTGATTTCCAGGTAGTTAAAGACGCTGTCAACGACTTCCTCGGCGTAGGCACGAAGACCTACAACAACAGCAAGGGCAAAGCGGAATACATGGGCAAGGCATCACTTTCCGCAGGTGATGTTCAGAGTGCGAAGTGCACCGAAAAGGACGGCAAATACACAATCGAAATCACCGTCAAGAACGGCACCAGCAGTGCAAGCGGCTCGGGCAAATCTGACAGCTCCGCAATCAACAACACAGGTCTCTTCGTCGGCAAAGGCGACAAGAGCGAATTCGACTACAAGAGCGCCGGCAACATCTATGACGCGCTCAACGGTCTTGACGAAGCATCGGTTGAGGCAGTAAAAGTTTCAACAGACTCCATCAAAATTACAGCTGTTGTTGACGCGGCAAGCGGCAATCTTGAAAATCTCAAGGTTACATTCAACTTCACCGCGAACCTCACAACAGTCAAATATCTCATAGTAACCGTCAAGAACGCCACAGGCAAAGCCAACACCACGGTTACATTCAGCAACTTCAAATATTGAGTAAATTAAATCCAAAATTAATATTATTTGATTTTGACGGTACAGTAGCCGACACAGGGAGAGGAATCTTCAACTGTGTCGGCTACGCCGCTTCGGCTTTCGGATGGGCGCTTCCCGATGAGGAAGCCTTGCGCTCATTCGTGGGACCGCCCCTGCTTGACAGTTTTCGCAGAGTTTTCGGCGTCAGTGAGGAACAGGCGCTTTCGGCAGTCGAAAAATACCGTGAACTCTATTCAACAGAGGGAATGTTTCAGTTTGATGTTTACGAAGGAATCACGCAAGTGATTGAAGCCGTAAGGTCGGAAGGAATCAAAACCGCCGTTGCAACCTCCAAACCGGACAGGTTCATTCACCTGATACTTGAAAAAGCAGGGCTCGCGGATCTTTTTGATTATGTCAGCGCTCCGCTTGACAAAAACGGCGACACGGCAAAAACCGTTCTCATCAATCGCGCTCTGGACTTCCTGAACATTGAACCTTCATTTGCCGTTATGGTCGGTGACAGACACTACGATATTGAGGGTGCTGAAAAATCCGGGGTAAGAGCGGTCGGCGTCACCTGGGGTTACGGTTCGGAAAATGAGCTTGTTTGCGCGGGTGCGGATTATACAGTCGCCTCACCGGCGGAACTCCTGGCTCTGATAAGTGCCTGAATTTACAATTTTCAATATTGTTGAAATGTCACATTTTTACTGTTCTGTAAAGGGGAAATCTGTTGTTTTTTCCAAATTAGAAAAATTTGTGTCCGAAGGTCTTGCATTTTATATAAATCGATGTTATAATGTATAAAATTGTAAAAACACTTCGGAGGAATAATATATGCGAATCAGAAAACAGGAACTGGGCGACCGCAACATCATCGGAGCCCGCGTTGAAGCCCGCCGCAAGGCGATAGGAATGAAGCAGAAGGATCTTCTTACACAGCTTCAGATAAAGGGCGTTGATCTCAACGCTTCGGGTCTTTCGAAACTTGAGGGCCAGCTTCGCAGCGTCACCGATATCGAACTCAAGGCGCTCAGCGAAATCCTCGGCATGAAGGTAGCGGAACTGCTCGGCATAGACGAATAAGAAAAAATTAACCGGCACCTCTCTTTTTGAAGAGGTGCCGATTTTTTGTGGTTAAATTCAATTCAAGCGAACTGTATAGCCCTCTCCGAGAACGGAGAGGGTGGATTGCGAGAGTAACGAGCAAGACGGGTGTGGCGAAAAAGTTAAAGCGTTCCTGCCCGGAGCGGCACTATGCTGAATGTGCCGGCTTCATACCGATTAATCACCCCTGTGTTGAGTTGAGGTATTCCGCCTTGCTGACGGGGTCGATATAATCGCCTAATTTGCCCGAAAGGAACTCGACAAGCTGAGAGTAGTCAACATTCTCCTCGCAGTTTATAATCTGCGCGTTTGTGAAATCGATTTCGTTACGCTTCTCATAAAACTCGGTTCTCGAGCATCTTCTGCCGTCAATGCAGAAATACGAATACTCATCGCTTGTATGGTGCGAGGGAACGGTGGTTTCGGTCTCCGCCTCTGTTTCGGTTTCTTCCGTTTCTTCTTCGTTTTCCGCCTGAGAGGCGTCCTCGTTTTCTTCTTCCGCCGCTTCGGCTGTGGTTTCCTCGGGTGCGGTTGTCGGCTCCTCGGTCACCTCTTCGCCTGTCGCCTCGTCGCTGTCAACCGTGCCGTAGTAGAACTTTGTGCAGTCAACCTTCGCGCCGTCAAAGGAATAGACGCAGTAGTCGTTTTTGGCGCCGTCATCGTATGAATGGGCAACTTCGATATAGTATTTTCCGTCCTCGTTTTTGAGGAGTTTTACAGTGTTCGCCTCCTCGCCGTCATCTCTTCCCCCGGGAATTTCGCTGAGCAGAGCGGCGGCTTTGCCTTCGGAATAGGTGTAAACGGAGAGTTTTTCAAAATTGAGCGATTTCGCGCCCTTCGGTGAAAAACCGACCATAAGCTCGGGCGTGCCGTCCTCATTCCAGTCAAACAGACTGCATATAAACAGTCCCTCGCGGGAGGTGACTTCGGTGTTTTCGTTTATTGTTTCCGAGAAAACGCCGTTTCGGCTTTTGCATATATCGATTATTTCAAGATACGCCTGAGCCCAGGAATAATGCGCCTTTTCGGTGTCGGCTGAAATAACGGGCGAGGGGATATCCGCGCTCTTGATTTTATCTATGGCGCCGGACGCCAGTGTTTTCGCCTTTCCGAGCAACTGTGCGGGGGTCATCGAGCAGCCCGCGAGCATTGTCACCGCGAGAAGAACGGCGATTACCGAAACAACGGCTTTTTTCATTATTGTTACACTCCTTTTCATTTCACATACGGATTATGGAAAAGCCGGATTTACCGGCGGATGATTTTTCGCTTACCATATAAGTATATCATATTTTACCGCCTTATGCAACAGTTCATAATACTTGACATATTTAATTATTTTTATTATAATGAACGCTAATAATTCGACAAATACGGCTTAAAGGAGATTTGTTTTATGGCAAAATATACAGAAGAGGGCCTGAGAGTCCTTAAAGAGGAACTTGAAAAACTCAGAACCGAAGGCAGAGACGAAATCGCCGAAAGAATCAAGGTAGCCCGCTCGTTCGGCGACCTTTCCGAAAACGCCGAATACGACGAGGCGATGAACGACCAGGCGAAGCTTGAGGCAAACATAGCGAAACTCGAGGCGGAACTCCGCGACGCCACTCTCATTGACGAAACCGAAGCAAACGACACGAGCGTTGTGCGCGTGGGTCTTACGGTTGTCGCGTTTGACGAGAGTGAAAAAGAGGAAGTAACCTATAAAATCCTCGGCAAAAGCAATATAGCGGAAGGCATCATTTCTGACCAGTCGCCCGTGGGCGCGGCTCTTCTCGGCAAGGCGGTCGGCGAAGAGGCGGAGGTTGTGCTTCCCGGCGGCGAAACGGTCTATTATAAAGTTATCAAAATATCCAAATAAATTTTAACGGCGGCACGGCGACAGGCCTGTCGCCTTTTTACGAAAGGAATAAATATGTCAGAAAACAACAATGTTCCCGTAAACGAAGCGCAGGAAAAGCAGAGCGCCAACGAACAGAGGCAGATAAGAATCGAAAAGCTCGAAGCCCTTCAGGCGGCGGGCAACGATCCCTTTGTCATAACCACTTACAACCAGACCCACCACTCCGCCGATGTAAAGTCGCTTTACACCGCTCACGAGGAGGAGCTTCTCGCGGGCAGAGCCCCGGTCAATACCGAGGGTATGGACGAAGCGGCGGCAAGGCAGGCGGTAAATGACGATTACAACGAGCGCAGGGCGATTATGGACGCAAGCCCCATTGATGTGTCGGTCGCGGGCCGTATGATGTTCAAGCGCGTTATGGGCAAGGCGTCGTTCTTCATCATCCGCGATCTGACGGGTGATATCCAGATTTATGTCTCCCGCGATGCCATAGGTGAGGAATCCTACGCCGCGTTCAAGAAGTCCGATATAGGCGACATTTTCGGCATCAAGGGCTACGCGTTCAGAACAAAGACGGGCGAAATCTCCGTTCACGCGTCCGAGGTCACCCTTCTCACAAAATCCCTTCTGCCCCTTCCCGAAAAATTCCACGGTCTTACCGATGTTGACGCTCGTTACCGTCAGCGCTATGTTGACCTTATAATGAATCCCGATGTTAAGGACACCTTCCGCAAGCGTTCGAAGATAATAAGCGAAATCCGCAAATTCCTCGACGGGCAGGGCTTTATCGAGGTTGAAACCCCGATGCTCGTTCCCAACGCGGGCGGCGCGGCGGCAAGACCTTTTGAAACACATTTCAACGCCCTCGATGAGGATGTTAAACTCCGCATTTCACTCGAACTCTACCTCAAGCGCCTTATTGTCGGCGGTATGGAGAGAGTTTACGAAATCGGCAGGGTTTTCAGAAACGAGGGTGTCGATACCCGTCACAACCCCGAGTTTACACTTATGGAACTCTATCAGGCATATACCGACTATAACGGTATGATGGATCTGACCGAAAGACTCTACCGCCATCTGGCTCAGGCGGTGCTCGGCACAACCGTCATCACATATAACGGCGTGCAGATGGATCTGGGCAAACCCTTTGAGCGCATCACGATTATTGAAGCGGTCAAAAAATACGCGGGGGTTGACTGGAACACGGTCGAAACCCTTGAGGACGCCCGCAAAATAGCCAAGGAACATCACCTCGAATATGAAGAGAGGCATCAGAAGGGCGACATACTCAATCTCTTCTTTGAGGAGTTTGTTGAGGATAAACTCATTCAGCCCACCTTCCTTATGGATCACCCGATTGAGATTTCACCCCTCACAAAGAAAAAGCCCTCCGACCCGAATTATGTGGAGCGCTTTGAATTCTTTATGAACGGCTGGGAAATGGCGAACGCCTACTCCGAGCTCAACGACCCGATTGACCAGCGCGAACGCTTCAGACAGCAGGAGATTCTTCTTTCGCAGGGTGATGAAGAGGCGAACACCACCGATGAGGATTTCCTCACCGCTCTCGAATACGGTATGCCCCCCACGGGCGGTATCGGCTTCGGCATTGACAGAATGTGCATGCTGCTCACCGATTCGGCTGCCATCCGCGATGTTCTCCTGTTCCCGACAATGAAATCGCTCGGCTGAGAATATGAAAATTTCCGTATGCCTCGCCGCCTATAAGGGCGAAAAGTTCATAGGCGAGCAGGTCAAATCCGTTCTTTCGCAGCTTCCCGAAAACGGCGAACTGATTATTTCCGACGATTATCCTCAGGGAGACACGCGGGCTGCCGTTCTTGCCGCCGCGGGCGAAGACGAAAGAATAAAATATATCGACGGCCCCGGAAAAGGCGTGTGCGCCAATTTTGAAAACGCTTTGAGGGCAAGCGGGGGAGATGTTGTTTTCCTCTGCGACCAGGATGATGTATGGCTGCCCGGAAAGATAAGCTCCGTGATAAGCGCAATCGAAAACGGCGCCGATGTCGTTCTGCACGACGCCTTTGTAACGGACGGCGGTCTCAATATTACCGAAAACTCGTTTTTCGAGTCTCACTCGTCAAAGAACGGTTTTCTCAACAATCTTGTAAAAAACTCGTTTGTCGGCTGCTGTATGGCTTTTACGCGGGAGGTTGTGAACGACTGTCTCCCGTTTCCCGAAAACCTGCCGATGCACGACTGGTATATAGCCCTGGTTGCTCTTAAAAAGCGCAGGAACGTTGTTTTTCTGCCCGAACAGCTCATTTACTACCGCAGGCACGAAAACACCTTCACGGGCGCGAAAACGGGCTTTATGCAAAAACTCAGATGGAGAGCGAGAATGGCTTTTCTTCTGCTTGAAAGGAAATGAACCCTATGGATTCACCCAAGGTGACGGGCTGTATTGTCACTTTCAACAATATGCGCACGATTGACAAAGCCGTGGGCTCTCTGCTTGAAAAAACGAAAATTCCCTTTAAACTCTACGCAGTGGACAACTGCTCAACCGACGGCACTCCTCAGCACATATCCGAAAAATATCCGCAGGTTGAGGTCATATACAACAGCGCGAATACCGGCTTCGGAGCGGGTCATAATAAAATAATCGACCTCATTGACTCCGAATATCACGCGATAATAAACCCCGATATCATCATTCGTGACGATGTGCTCGCGAAAATGGTTGAATATATGGATTCGCACCCCGATATCGGTATGCTCTCGCCCTGCATCCGCTTTCCGGACGGCAGATATCAGGTGCTCGGCAAGCGCAGTCCGCGCATAAAATATCTTATTGCGAGCCGTATGAGAGGCGATAAGCCGGGCAAAGTGCTGAGCGAATACGCCATGCTCGACAAGGACCCCGAAACCGCCTTCGATATTGAGAACGCCACGGGCTGCTTTATGCTCATCCGCACTTCTCTGTTTAAAGAAATCGGCGGATTTGACGAGCGCTACTTTATGTATTTTGAGGACTGCGACCTCTCCCGTGAGGTCACAAAGCGAAGCCGCCTTGTCTATTACCCGGAAGCGGTTGTCTGTCACGAGTGGGGCAGGGAATCCAAAAAGAACAACAAACTGAGAATTATTCAGATAAAATCAATGATAAGCTATTTCAACAAGTGGGGCTGGAAATAACCCGACGGAGGACTATGAAAAAGTTTTGGCGGAATTTTTACAAATACCGCTATCTTCTCTATGAGATAGTGCGTAAAAATATAAAACTGCAGTACCGTGACTCTGTTCTCGGCGTGCTGTGGACTTTTCTGCAGCCCCTGCTGACAACGCTGGTGCTTGTAATAGTCTTCGGCAACCTGCTCGGCAAGGATTCCTCAAAGGTGCTCAATTACCCCATTTACCTGCTCTGCGGCAGACTGCTCTATGACTTTTACTCCCAGGCGACAAAGCGCGCTATGCGCTCAATCAAAAACAGCGCCTCGGTAATCAAAAAGGTTTATGTGCCGAAATATATGTATCCGTTGGCGAATGTCTGCTCGACCTTCGTCACATTCCTCATTTCGCTTATCGTGCTTGTGCTGTTCATCGCCTATTTCCTGATTTTCTCACCGAACAAGCCGAACATCACGCCCTATGTCTTTCTCTCGTTCGTGCCCGTTCTGGTGCTTCTCATTCTCACTCTCGGCGTCGGCGTACTGCTCTCCGCACTCTCGGTATTCTTCAAGGATATTGAGTATATCTACGATGTGTTCTGCATGATGCTTTTCTATATGACCCCGATAGTTTACAATCTCGATCAGCTCAAAATAAAAAGCGTGCTTGTCAGGCGGATTCTTATGGCAAATCCGCTCTACTCGATTGTCTCGATGTTCCGCGACTGCGTGCTTTTCGGCAGAATGTTCAACATAAACCACCTGCTTTACTCGCTCGCGTTCAGCGTGGTCTGCCTCGCGGCGGGCTGCCTTGTGTTCGCCAAGAAGCAGGATAAATTCATTCTTCACATCTGAGGAGGCGCTTATGGACCTGCCCGTAATAGAGGTTAAAGACGTAAGCGTTCTGTTTAACCTCAACAACGAAAAAATCGACAATATAAAAGAATATTTCATAAAACTCGTCACGCGCAAGCTTCACTACAACGAATTCTGGGCGCTGACCGATGTGAGTTTCACCGTCAATAAGTCTGACAGGGTCGGCATTCTCGGCTTCAACGGAGCGGGCAAAAGCACGCTTTTAAAAGTCGTTTCCGGCGTACTCAAGCCCACAAAGGGCAGTGTGCGTGTTGACGGTGTTATAGCCCCCATGCTCGAGCTTGGCGCGGGCTTCGACATGAACTATTCCGGCAGGGAAAACATCTTTCTCTACGGCGCAACTATGGGCTATTCGAGAAAATACATTCAGGAGCGCTATGATGAGATTGTGGCGTTCAGCGAGCTTGAAAAATTCATCGATGTTCCCGTCAAGAACTACTCCTCGGGTATGAAGGCGCGGCTCGGTTTCGCGATTGCCTCCGCGGTGGATCCCGAAGTGCTTATTCTCGACGAGGTTCTCTCCGTGGGCGACGCGAAATTCAGGCAGAAGAGCGAGCAGAAGATTATTTCGATGTTCGACAAGGGCGTTACCGTTCTTTTTGTTTCGCACAACACGGATCAGGTGCGCAGAATCTGCAACAAGGCGATTATTCTCGACAAGGGCAAAATCGTTTATCAGGGCGAGGTCAACGATGTGTGCGACAGATACATCGAACTCGCCGCCGCAAAGAAGAAAAACTGACAGGGGCGGGGGACCGCCCTTTTTTAAACGGAAGGTGAAAAAATGGTATTTGCCGCGGTTATGGCGGGCGGAAACGGCTCGCGTATGGGCGTTACCGATGTTCCCAAGCAGTTTCTGACTCTGGGTGACTGCCCCATTATAATACACACTTTAAGGCGCTTCGCCGAGTGCGGAAGCGTTGTTAAAACCGCGGTTATGTGCCCGGACGCCTGGGTGGGCTACACACAGTCGCTCGTTGAAAAATATCTCAGTGAATACGCTGAAAAAATCGTTGTCTCTCAGGGCGGAAAAACAAGGAACGAAACGCTCGAAAAAAGCGTTGAACTTATAATAAAAAAATTCGGCGCGAAGGGTGATGACATAATCCTCACACATGACGCGGTAAGACCCTTTGTAACGGAAAAAATGATTGAGGAAAACATAGAAGCCGCTTCACGCTACGGATCGTGCAACACCGTCACGGGAGCAGTTGACACAATAACAATCAGCGCGGACGGAAAATTCATCGATTACGCGCCCGAAAGGGAGACGGTTTTTCACAGCCAGACCCCGCAGTCGTTCAGACTCTCCGAATACCTCGACTCGCTCGGGAAGCTCGGCAGGGACGAGCGTGAAAAACTCACCGATGTATGCTCACTGTTCACAAAAACGGGCAAAAAGGTGTTTATGGTTGAGGGCAGCGCGGACAATATAAAAATCACACGCCCCGCCGACCTCGAAACCGCGAAGGCAATTCTTGAAAATATGAATTGACATTTTTAAAATATAAGACTAAAATTTAATTATATTCCGAAAGAAACGTGAGGTGAAATTATGGCAGCCGCGGACAATCCCGTTCCCCGAAGTATAAAGGCAAAAAGAATAAAAGCGGTAATAAGCGCCCTTAATTTCACCATTGCTTTTTCATAAAAGGAGTGTGGTGAGGTCGGGTTGCCGTTTTGCCGCTGAAATCAGGAGGGCAAAATGGAATTTGACACCATTCTCAAAATAGTGGGTTCGCTTCTGGCAAAGGGAGAAATCTCGGCGCTCAGGAGTCTGCTCAGCGAGCTTAATGTCGTGGACACCGCCGCAATAATGGAGGAACTCGAGCCGGCTGAAAAGTTACGGCTTTTCCGTATTCTCCCGAAGGATGTGTCCGCCGACATTTTTTCATACCTTGAAACCGACAGTCAGACGGAGCTTGTGGCTATGATAAACGACCACGAGCTTGAGAGTCTGCTCGATGAAATGTTCCTTGACGACACGGTGGACTTCCTTGAGGAAGTGCCCGCAAATGTCGTAACCCGCGTTCTGCGCAACACGGACGCGCAGACAAGAAAGATGATAAACCGCTTCCTTCGCTATCCCGAAAGCTCGGCGGGCAGCATTATGACAATCGAAATGGTGCGCCTGCTCGACAATATGACGGCGGCTCAGGCAATAGCGAGCATACGCGAAAACGGCGTGGATAAGGAGACGGTCTATACCTGCTATGTCACCGACGCGAAACACACCCTGCTCGGCGCCGTTCCGCTGCTCCACCTGCTTCTCTGTGATGAAAATACAATGGTGCGCGACATTATGCAGGACGACGCGCAGCTCATTTCGGTAAACACCCTTGACGACAGGGAGGAGGTTGCCGACATAGTCAAAAAATACGACCTTCTCAGCGTGCCGGTTGTGGATAACGAAAAGCGCCTTGTGGGCATTGTAACCGTTGACGACATAGTCGACGTTATTGAGGAGGAGGCGACCGAGGATATTGAAAAGATGGCGTCCCTCGCCCCCTCGGATGACGAATACCTCAAAACGGGCGTTTTCCGCCTTGCCGGGAACAGAATACTTTGGCTGCTTATACTTATGCTCATAGGCACGGTAGCGGGTCTTGTAGTGAGCGGATTTGAAAAACTCATCGCCGGCTCCGTGGCGCTCGTTGTGTCCATTCCGATTATAACCGCCACCTCGGGCAACGCGGGCAGCCAGTCCTCCACGCTTATGATAAGAGGCCTTATGGTCGGCGAAATAAAAACCAAGGATTACTGGCGGATAGTGCTCAAGGAAATAAGAGTCGCGGCAATCTGCGGCGCTGTCGCGGCGGCGGCTAATATGCTGCGCTCGTTTATTCCGGGCAGCGGCGGCTGGCAGGTGTGCGCGGTTGTGTCCGCGGCTATGTTCGTCTCCATTATCTGCGCGAAATTAATCGGCTGCTCACTGCCTATGCTCGCGAAGCTTTTAAAGAGTGACCCCGCTACCGTCGGCGGTCCGCTTATCCAGTCGCTCAGCGATATCACATCCCTCGCTATCTATTTCGGGCTCGCGAGCCTGCTTACGGGAATACTGACCTGAACAGGGTGAAAAAATAAAAGGTATGTATCACTGCGATACATACCTTTTTTTGCTGCTTTTATTCCTCAATCCCGTTGACTATTTTGAATGTGGCTCTGAAATCGCCCTTGCCCATGCCCTTTTCCATTCCTCTGTCGTAAACCGCCTTGCAGTTTTCCATACCGGGCATCGGGAAGTTCTGCTCGCCGCTCAGGCGTTGGCTTATGCCGAGGTCCTTGTGCATGTTTTCAAGTGAAAATGCCGTTGCCCAGTTGCGCGCCTTCAGGTTCTCCCTCTGTGAATCAAGGTAGAAGTTCTGCGCTCCGCCGTAGGATACGGCAGTGGCGAAATCGTCAATGTCAATGCCCATTTTGAGGGCAAGGCCGAGCGTCTCGTTCACGCCGTTCTGAATTTCGGCTACCAGCGTGTTGTGGCATATTTTCATAACAAGACCCTTGCCGTTTTCGCCCATACGGATAACATTGCAGCCCATATACTTGAGAATCGGTTCAATTACCGGGAACAGCGCCTCATCGCAGCCCACGAGTATTCCGAGCGTGCCGTTTATTGCCGCGGGCTTGGATTTTACAACGGGCGCGTCGGCGAACTGCGCTCCCTTCGCCTTTACCATAAGTGACACCTCAACCGAAACGGCGGGGTCGATTGTGCTCATATCAATTATCGTTTTGCTTTCGTCAATATAGGGGAGCAGTTCGGTGTAAATCGCCTTTACATGCTCCGATTTCGGAACCATCGAAAAGACCATATCCGCCTTCTGCATAACCTCAATGTTGTTTCCGCAGGCGACCGCTCCGAGCGAAGCGAGTTTTTCAACCTGCGCGCGGTTTATGTCGTTTACAAAAACCTTGTCGTCGTGCTTCTTTACAATGTTTTCGCACATGGACTCGCCCATTATGCCGAGCCCGATAAATCCTATTTTCATATTTTCCTCCTCAGTAAAGCCGCGTTATGCGCGGTCAAATGTTATAGTAACGGTGAACAGGTCACCGTCTGTTTCGGGGGTGAATACGGCGTGCTGAAGTTCCGTCAGGCTCTTCGCGATCGAAAGTCCCAGACCGCTTCCCTCCGTGTGGCGCGACTTGTCCTCGCGCACGAATCTTTCAGCAAGTTCGTCGCCCGAAAGGTCGGGAATATCCTTTGAGACATTGCGGAACATAATGCTTATTTTGCCGTCTTCATCTTTAACTCTTATGTAAGCCCTCGTTGACGGCATGGCGTATTTGTTGATGTTTGACATAAGGTTGTCAACAATTCTGCCGAGCATATCGCCGTCCGCCATAACGGGGTATTCCTTATCCTCTTTCTGTATTTCAATTTCAATGCCGTTCTGCTGTAAGGTGAAATAGTACTCGCCCACCATCTGCTCAACCACAACGCCTATATCCATTCTCTCAAGGTTCACATCGACAATGCCGGTTGAGAATTTGGAAATATCCATAAGATTTTTTGTAAGACCGTTGAGGTTCTTTACCTGGCGCTGGAGTATTTCCATATATTCGGCGCGCTGATCCTCGGTTATTGATTCGTCCGAAAGCAGTTCAACGAAGTTGTTTATAGAGGTCAGGGGCGTTCTTATATCGTGCGAGATGTTGGAGATGAGTTCGTTTCTGAAGCGCTCCTCCTTCATTTCCTGAGCCACCGCCTTTGCCATATCGCGCCTTATGTGGTCGAGGTTTTCGCCGTGGTCGCGCATGGTCTTGATTGAAAGGCGGGAGGAGACATCGTCCGTTTCAAGGTCGCCGCTCGCGATTTTTTCACCGACATCGCGTATGTAGCCGAAGTTTATGACGAACATAATCATAAGAGGCAGAAGGATGATGGCCGCGACAACCGAGAGGGCTATGTAATACTCAAATTTAAGGTGCGTGGCGCCGAGGACGAAGTAACGGTAGGCGAAATAGACGAGCGTAAGCAGCAGCGCCGCGCTGATTGACACAACAATCGAGATGAGTCTTGTTACGTAGGAAACCTTGAAGCGCTTTTTCTTCGGCTTTTCGCCGCCCAAGCGTTTTGATATTTTTTCAATGATTTTATAAATAAGAGTGGTGCGCCCGGGGTTTCCGAGTTTTATGCGCACGGATATGGTTTCAAGCACATTTACAATAACAATCATAATCGTGCAGGAAATCGAAATGGTAACAACATTTTCCGCAACAAGCCCGGCGTCGCCTACATAGGTAAGCCTTATGCAGGCAAAGCCCGCCGCCACGATTCCCGCGGCGACAATAAGTGCCAGGTCGAGCGGGGTTCTGTCAATAAAGCCGGGTATTATTTCATCCGAGTTCGGGTCGGCTGTAAGACCCGCGCCGTTCGTTATCATAACAAGGAGAATGAAAATGAGAAGTATCGCCAGGGCGATGACGCCGAAAATTATGAAGCGGCAGTTTACGGCGAAGTTTATCCACCAGTTTGCCGTTGAGTAGTTGTCGCTCGCGGGGTAGCGCCCGTCGGCATCGGGGGCGAGAACATAGATTTCAATGAAGATGGTAACCTCCTGAATCTCGCCCTCGTTGAAAATAACCGAGCCGTTTTCGGAGTTTTCCATCGAATTGCCTATGATATAAAAGGTATAGCCGTAAACGGGAGTGTACTGATAAAGCGAGGTGCCCTCAATTACATCGCCGTTTTTGTCGGCGCGTATTCCCGCGTCCGCCGGGTTGTAGTTATACCACAGCACCGTGTCGGAGCGGTCTTTGACCGCGAAGGCGAAATTCGCGTTTGACTGCGAATATTTTTCAATTACATTGGTGCTTATGCGCACGGAGGAGTTGTTTTCATAGCCCTTGTTACCGAGCACGGGCAGGGAGTCGTTTGCATTGTAGCCGCTGTCAACGAGATAGTTGTAGTACTCGTTCTCAATGTCCCTGACTATGCCCTCGGTTATGCTGTTGCGCGCGACAGACCAGGCGTAACCGCCTTTATCCCTGTAAATATTGTATGTCGCCATTGTCGAAACGCCGAGTATGCCGCCGATTGCCACAACAGTAAGGGCAATTATGATAATCAGCGCGATCATACGGTCGTTTGCCGACCTTATCCGTTTTTTCACCTTTTATACCTCTCGGGTGTCAGTCGATTTTTTCCATTTTATAGCCGTGCCCCCACGAAACCTTTATGTATCTCGGCTCGGCGGGGTTAATCTCGATTTTTTCACGCAGATGTCTTATATGCACGGTTACGGTGTTTTCCGCGCCGTAGGGGTCGTTTTCCCATACAAGGCGGTAAATATCCTTGGGCGGGAACACCTCGCCCGGGTGCTCCATAAAGAAATGCAGTATTTCATATTCCTTCGGTGTAAGACTCACCTCGTTGCCGTCAACGGTCACGGATTTGGTGCGGTTGTCAATTTCAATGCCGCCGTTTACGAGCGTGTCGGAGTGACCGTGGGCGGGCGAGAGGGCGCGGCGCAGAAGCGCCTTTACCCTTGCCATAACCTCAACGGAATTGAAGGGTTTTGTTATGTAGTCGTCCGCGCCGACATTGAGACCGACTATGATGTCGGAGTCCTCGCTTTTCGCGCTGAGCAGTATAATCGGCACGGTTGAAATCTCCCTGATTTTCACCATCGCCTCAATGCCGTTCATAACGGGCATCATGATATCCATAAGAATCAGGTCGATTTTATCTCCGTTTTTAATTGCGGCGAGCGCCTGGGCACCGTCGCAAGCCTCCTGCACGGAGTAGCCCTCGCTTGTAAGATATATCTTCAGACTTGTGCGGATGTCGGCTTCGTCGTCGCAAATAAGAATGTTGAACATAACTGTCCTCCGGTTTTATTTAGAACTGTTTACCTTTTTGACATAGGATACGGCAACAAGAACAACTGCGAGCATAAGCAGGGAAGCAGATATGAATATCGCCGCCCTGAGCTGCCACTGCGTATGGTCAAGGCCGAGGAAATTCGTCCAGAGAAAACCGCCGATAAGCGTAAAGATTGACGCTTCGCCCGCAATTATACCGGGCATAAACAGCCGCGCTGTTGAGTTTGCCGCGATTGCCGAGTCAAGCCCTATGAACACCGCGAGAATGAGAAGCATGGGAAGAGCGACGGTGGTGAACCATTCCATTGAGCCGCTTATCTCTTTGATCACGAAGAACACATATGAGGCGACCGCGAGGAAACATATCAGCGCCGTGACGGGAGCGGGAGTGACTCTGATTGCCGGAAGAACAGCGCAGATCCATACTACAACCAGAAGACCTACGGCGTATTTGGTTATGGGGCCGTCAACCTGAAAATCGATGATGTAGTCAATCATTATCCAGAAAATCGCGGGAACAAGAGTAAACGCCGTGAACAATGCCGCGAAGCTCTTCGCGCTCTTTGTGGGCGCCTTGAAGAATGATTCTTTCGCGGGTGCCTGAATCTCGGCGGGGTCGGCTGCGGGCTGAGCGTAAGCCGGCTCGGGCTGACTGTAAACGGGCTGCGGCTCGGGCTGAGCGTAAGCGGGAGCGGAGGGTTCCTGAACATCGGTGTCGGGAGTTACGGGCTCGCTTTTTACAGCGGGCGCGCCGCATTTCGGGCAGAATGAGAAACTGTCGTCAAATTCCGCGGAACATTTGGTGCAAGTCATATCATTTCTCCTTTACACAATTAGTCAAAATACATTATAACTTAAAACAAATTAAAAATCAATCTATATAAAATACAAATTGACTTTTACTGCCGCAGGTTGTAATATTACAAAAGCATTTCTGAAAGGATATTATTTTATGGCAGTATTCAGACCTTTTAAGGCGCTCAGACCTCTTCCGGAATACGCGGACAAAGTGGCGGCGCTTCCCTACGACGTTATGAACAGCGAGGAAGCCGCGCAGATGGTTACGGGCAACCCCTATTCGTTTTTACATGTTGACAAGGCGGAAATCGACCTGCCCGCGGGCACGGATCTCTACGCCGATGAGGTTTACGCGAAGGCGGCTGAGAATCTCAGGGCGCTCGAGCAAAACGGAATCTGCGCCATGGACGAAACGCCCTGCTTCTACATCTACCGCCTCGTTATGAACGGCAGGAGCCAGACGGGTATTATGGGCTGTGTGTCGATTGACGACTACGCGGACAATATTATCAAAAAACACGAGCTTACCCTCCACGAAAAGGAGATTGACCGCATAAAGCATGTTGACACCTGTGACGCGAACACGGGTCCCATTTATCTGACTCACCGCAAAAGCAACCCCGTCTCGGAATTCATAACCGATTTCAAGGAAAAGAACGAGCCGGTCTATGATTTCACAGCCGACACGGGCGTGCGCCACACGGTTTGGGTTGTAAGCGATAAAAAAGACACCGACAACATCACAAAATGGTTTAAGGATGTTCAGTATCTTTACATAGCCGACGGCCACCACAGAGCGGCGTCTGCGGTTCACGTGGGAATGCAGAGAAGGCAGGAGAATCCCGGTTACACGGGCAGCGAGGAATTCAATTTCTTTTTAGCGGTTCTTTTCAGCTGCGACGAACTTAAAATATTCGATTACAACCGCGTTATAAAAGATTTGAACGGTATGACTCCGGCGGAGTTCATTGAAAAAACCGGCGATAAATTTATTGTTGAAAAAGCAAACTGCGAAGGTCCCTACCGCCCCGAAAAGGTGCACACCTTCGGTATGTTCCTCGGCGGCGAGTGGTATAAACTCACCGCGAAGCCCGGCACATTCGACGAAAGCGACCCCGTTGCGGCTCTCGATGTCTCCGTTTTACAGAACAATTTAATCGCCCCCGTGCTCGGCATAACCGACCCGAGAAAAGACGGACGCATTGATTTCGTAGGCGGCATAAGAGGTCTCGGCGAACTTGAAAAACGCGCGAAAACCGATATGTGTCTGGCGTTCGCGATGTATCCCACAAGTCTTTACGAATTGCTTGATGTTGCCGACGCGGGCAAAATAATGCCGCCAAAATCAACCTGGTTTGAGCCCAAGCCGTTGAGCGGATTATTCATTCATAAACTTTCATAAGGCGGAATGAAAATGAGCAGTTTAAGCCCTCTTCACACAGGAATAAAACTCTTTGTTTCAATAGTCAGCGACACGCATATTGACTGCAGGCACCCCGTTCCCGCCCTGCCCAAGTTCCGTCTGCGCGCGGCGGCTAAGGACGCCGAAAAGGCCTCTCCCCGTATGGACGCGTTCATCACCGTGGGCGACACCACTTCGAGAGGCAGTGAAAAAAACTGGCAGATGGTATCTCAGGCGCTTAAAAACAGGCGCCCCGCCGAAAAGATGATATTCACCGTGGGCAATCACGATCTGTGGAACGATGGCGGCTTTGACCCCGCGCTTCAGAACTTTCTCAAGTATAGCGAGGCAATCACGGGCGCGAAACGCGAAAAACCTTGTTTCACCGAGATAATCAACGGTTATCATTTTGTTTTCCTCGGCGGCGATTCCGACGCGGGCTGCGAGGCGCAGATAAGCGATGAGCAGATGAACTGGTTCAGCGATGAAATGAGAAAAGCGGGCGAGAGCGGAAAACCGATTTTCGTCTTCTGCCATCAGAGTTTAAACGGCAGGCACGGCCTTCCCCGCACCTGGGACAGGGAGGAACGCCCGGACCGCGCCCCCGACGAGGGCGGAATAGGCGCGAGAAGCGACGAGGTTGCCGCTGTTCTGAAAAAATATAAAAATGTTTTCTATTTCAGCGGCCACTCCCATATGGGGCTCGGCGGCGAAAACCTGTTTAAAAAGGAAGGCTACTCAAGTTTCGAAAACGAGGACGGCGTGTGGCTCATAAACCTTCCGTCTCTCGCCTGCGGCAACCACCACGGCGAGGAGAGAGCGATGGGCATAGGCGTTGTTCTTGAAGTCTATGATGACAGAGTGGTTATACGCCCGAGGAACACCACCACAAACAGATGGATAAAAAATGTGGCGATAAACAACGGAAAACCCTATCTCGAAAGCATAATCGAATAAAAAGCATTGAAACGCAGAGGAATCCCTCTGCGTTTTTTCTGCCCTCTCTCCTCCTTGAAAAAATGCGCGGGCGGTGGTAAAATAATAATATTATTTCTTTTTTATCATAATGACGGAGGAATTAATATGGCAAGATTTTCCGTAAAAAGCGCTCCCGCCAACGAAGCGCAGACCTTTATAACCGGCGATGTTCGCCTGACGGTCATCACCGACAGAATACTGAGAGTGGAAAAGTCCTCAACGGGCTTCTGCGACAGGGCAACACAGATGGTTGTCTGCCGCGATTTTATGAATGTGGATTATGAAATAAAGCACACCGCGGGCGGAAAGATTATTGTAAAAACCTCAAAGACTGCCTTTCGCGTAACCCCCGCAACGGCAAAGGTCGAGGCGGCGGTGAACGGCAAATGGACTTATCCGTCAAACGAGACGAATCTGGGCGGCACGGCGCGCACCCTTGACGGCACCTTCGGCGTTATGGGCAGCTGGAAAACAAAGAAAGAAAAGCGCGACCGCTTCTTCCTCGGCCATATGCGCAAGGGCATATTCTCCTCAAACGGAGTTGCCGAAATAGACGACAGCGACTCCTTCCTCTTCAATGAGGACGGCTCTGTCTCCCTGCGCCCTTTCAGAGTTATTGACAAATATATTTTCGCGTTCGGCGACGATTACCTCGGCGGATTAAAGGAGTTTTACTCCCTATGCGGAGCGACCCCGCTTCTGCCGAAATACGCTCTGGGCAACTGGTGGAGCCGCTACCACGCCTACACGCAGGATGAATACATAAATCTGATGAACGAGTTTGAAAAGCACAACATCCCGCTTACGGTCGCCACAATCGATATGGACTGGCACATTGTAAAGAATGTTCCGAAGGATGTGCCCGCCACAAAGATTCAGGGCGCGGGCTGGACGGGCTACACCTTTGAGGAATCGCTCTTTCCCGATTACAAACAGTTCTTTAAAGACCTGAAAGCAAAGGGGCTCGCGATAACGATGAACCTCCACCCGCACGACGGCGTGAGGTATTTCGAAAAGCAGTATGCCGACATGTGCGCGGCTGTAGGGCAGGACGCGGGCGAGAAAAAGCCCGTCAAGTTCAATCTTACAGACGAAAAATTCAGGGACGCCTATTTCGATATTCTCCACCACCCTTATGAGGAGGACGGAGTTGATTTCTGGTGGATTGACTGGCAGCAGGGCACGCAGTCGCCCGAAATGATGGGGCTTGACCCGCTCTGGCTTCTCAACCACTACCACACGCTCGACAACTGCCGCGGCGGCAGAAGGGGGCTTATTCTTTCGCGCTACGCGGGCATCGGCTCGCACCGCTATCCGCTCGGCTTCTCGGGTGACACCTTCGTCTGCTGGAAAAGTCTCGATTTTCAGCCGTGGTTTACATCGAACGCCTCAAACGCCGGATATACCTGGTGGAGCCACGACATAGGCGGCCATGTTATGAATTCGGGAAACAACGAGCTTTATCTGCGCTGGGTGCAGTACGGCGTTTTCTCACCGATAAACCGCCTGCATTCCAACAACACGTCAATATCAAAAGAGCCGTGGAATTTCCCCGACACCGAAAAAACCGCCGAGGATTTCCTGCGCCTGAGGCACCGCCTGCTTCCCTATCTCTACACGGCGAATGTGCTCACGGCAAAAGAGGGCATTCCGCTTATATGCCCGATGTATTATTACGACAAAAGCGATGACGCGCGAAACGGCAAATACAAAAATCAGTATTATTTCGGCGGGCAGATGATTGTTGCCCCCGTTACAAAGCCGGGCAAAGCGGGCAGGGCGAATGTCGATTTTTATCTGCCCGAAGGCAAATGGACGGATTTCTTCACACACAGGGAATATACGGGCGGTCACTACAGCAGGGAGTGCCCGCTTGAAGAATATCCCGTGTTTGTGAAAGAGGGCGCGATTATTCCTCTTCTTCCCGAAAGAGAGGGCAACTCTGCTTTATTTGACGAGCTTGAGGTTTACGCCTTCGCGGGGCAGGGCAGCTACACCCAGTATGACGAGGACGGCGGCTCAATCGATTTTACCCTCAACGGCGAGGAGATAACCGTCACTCCGTCCGCGGACTGCAAAACAAAAAAAGTCACCGTTATTTTCATAAACAGCGACAAAGAAAAGCAGGTATTTGAATTTTAATAAATGATAAAAAGAAGGAGAGAGAAAAATGATTAAAAAAATCACCGCGGCCGCGCTGTGCCTCGTTATGCTTTTCACGGTTCTCTGCGTCGGCTCGTCGGCTCAGGATGAAAAACTTTTCTATCTTGTTCTCGGCGATTCAATCGGCTACGGCTCGGGGCTCAAGAATTCACAGGACGCGTGCTTCGGCAGAATAGTCGCCGACACAAACGGCTATGACTACGCAAACGACGCAGTTCCCGGGCACACAACGAAGAATCTGCTTTCGCGCCTTGAAAATGAAAGTGTAATTGAGGATGTGAAAAAGGCGGATATAATCAGCATTTCAATCGGCGGCAACAACTTCCTTCTCGGTAACCTGCCGCTTCTGCTTTTCAACCTCATTGTCAGGGGCAACACAGAGCAGGCGGAGAACACCGTAGCCGCGTTTTATGATGACCTCGGCACGATTATTTCAAAAATCCGTTCGGTCAATCCCGACGCGGTGATTCTGCTTCAGACCCTATACAACCCGCAGACGGGCTATATTGGCGAGGCGTATGAGACCGCCATCGGCTTTTTAAACGAGGCAATACTGAAATTCGCCGGGGAGAATCCCGACGGTTTATATGTTGTGGATGTCGCATCACGCCTTGACGATTCCGAAAACGATTTCGCCGGGGACGGCATTCACCCGAGCGCCGCGGGCAATCTGAAAATCGCCGTTGCCGTGCTCGAAAAACTCAGTGAACTCGGTTTGGGTGAGAGCACGGAGCCGGTAATAAACACAGAGGGCGTCGATATTGAGGTGCCGTTCATCCTCACATTCCCGCTCACGCTTTTCGGCGATATGCTCCATATCTTATCACTGATATACAGCCCGCTCGCCGGCATAATCGGTTGAGAATACAAACAACCCGGACTTCCGACGAAGCCCGGGTTTACTCTTTTATATTTTACATCCCGCCGTGTAGCCCTCATAGACCGCGTTGGGAAGTATTCCCCCGCCGTTTGAGTCGCCTATGTTGTAAACCTCGGGAAGGATGTCCTTAAGCTCGTTGTAAAGCGAAGCGTCCGGTCTTTCGCCGATTGCCATAACAACCGTGTCAGCTTTCAGAGTGACGGTGTTTTTGTCCTTATCGGTGCATATTACCGAATCGGGCGTGATTCTTTCCGCGCGGTGCTGCGTGAGCATTTTCACGCCCATTCCCTTGAGATGTCCCATAAGAATTGTCTGCGCCGTTTTGCCGGTGTTTCCCGCCAATGTGTCGGTCACTTCGACTATCGCAACGTTCTTTCCCTGTTTCGCGAGATATTCGGCTGTTTCGCAGCCCGTTGAGCCGCCGCCGATAACCACGGCATATCTGCCCGTTTCGGCGCCCGCGAGCACATCCTTTGCGAATATCGCCCTGTGAGCCCCCTCGATTTTAAGGCTTACGGGCTTTGAACCCGTGGCGCATACGACCGCGTCGGCGTTCATTGAGAGCACGTCTTCCTTTGTCACGGCTTTTCCGAGGTGAACATTTACTCCCGTAAGTTCAAGCTGCCTTTCAAGATAGGGCTTAAGGAGTCTGAAATGGTCCTTGAACGGGGGTTTGTCCGCGAGATTTATCTGACCGCCTATTTTGCCCGAAGAATCATACAAATCCACGCTGTGACCTCTTTTTGCCGCGATTCTCGCCGCCTCAACGCCCGCGACACCTGCGCCGATTACAACAACGCTTTTTTTCTTTTCCGCGGGGGGCAGGGTGTCATCATTGTCGCCTCTCGCGAGCACGGCGTTGCCCGAGCAAATCGCTCTGCCTCCGTGCTGGAGCTGCTGATTTATGCAGTGACCGCAGCCGATGCAGGGGCGCACCTCGTCCTCTCTGCCCTCCTCAATAAGCTTTACAAGGTCGGGCTGAACAAGCAGACCGTGACCGATGAATATGAAATCGCAGCTGCCTTTTTCGAGCGCCTTTTCCGCCTTCGCCGGGTCCTGCGCCCTGCCGCCGCCAATGAGCGGTATTTTTTTCTTTCTGCCCGTGGTTAAAAACAGACCCGCTTTTACAACCTGACACAGCGGCACAGCCATACAGTCGGGATAGGCGGATTCGGGCTTTTCGTTTTTGCCCGATTCCTCAGACCACTTGCCCGCGAGAACCTCAATGGCGTCAACGCCGGCGTCCTGAAGGGCTTTGCTGTAGTAAATGCCGTCCGGAATTGAGATTCCGCCGTCCTTGCCCTGCTCCACAACGGAGAGTTTTACGATAATGGCAAAGTCATCGCCGCAAAGCTCTCGTATTCTTTTTACAATATTCAGATGAAATCGTATGCGGTTTTTTCTGCTTCCGCCGTATTCGTCGGTGCGGATGTTGGCTGTTTTTGAGAGAAACTGCTGACCGAGATAGTAGCCGACACTGTGTATTTCCACGCCGTCGAAGCCCGCTTTTTTGGCCCTGAGCGCCGCCTGAGCGTATTTTTCCTCAATCGCCTTGATTTCTTCAATTGTAAGCGCGCGGGGCGTTTCATTGCCAAGCCCCATCATAAACGAATAGGGCATCGCCACCTCGCTCGGTCCCACAGGGCGTTCGCCGATTATTTTTCTGCGCGCGCCTCTGCCCGTGTGCGAAATCTGCAAAAACGCCTTCGCTCCGCCCTCGTGTATAACGCCGGAAAGCTGAGCCATACCGGGAATATATTTGTCATCGTCAATTACGAGCATACCGTTTGTGTTGAGCCCGAGCGGAGTGTCAACGCAGGTGACTTCGACCACAATCGCGCCCACGCCGCCCTTTGCCCTCGCGGCGTAGTGATTGAGCACCGCCTTGTTGACAAAGCCGTTGTCGGACTGGCTCATACCCATAGCCGCCATTACCGTGCGGTTGCGCAAAGTGACATTTCCGATTTTCGCGGGAGAGAACAGAACCGGATATTTTGTATTCATTTTTACACCCCGTTTGTTTATTTTTCCTTATTCACATTATAAATGCGTGAAGGAATAATGTCAACACGGTTGAGGAGTAACCTGCGAAACAAAAAAGGACCGCCCTAAGGGCGGTCCTTCATAAGCCAGTAATGCCTCAAAGAGCGACCTTCGCACATCTTATGCAGGTATTCCTCCTCGGAATACGGCAAGTATTACTCGTCGTCATAACCTGCAAATATGCACAAATTTCATCTCTTTGAGGTG